>Ga0209269_1000134_pt1 | contig 111454 bp, 113 predicted proteins | sample MTBAKMMethaMetaG_FD_187455 | JGI IMG/M metagenome (GOLD analysis project Ga0209269, IMG submission 187455) | Enrichment culture microbial communities from Arthur Kill intertidal strait, New Jersey, USA, that are MTBE-degrading - MTBE-AKM (Arthur... | ecosystem: Environmental > Aquatic > Marine...
CCCCTAGCCCCTAGCCCCTAGCCCCTAGCCCCTAGCCCCTAGCCCCTAGCCCCCATGCTTCTCCACTGCGGCAGATTCCGCCTCTCCCTTGACCGTCCCCTGGTCATGGGCATCGTCAACGTCACCCCCGACTCCTTTTCCGACGGCGGACGCCATTTTTCGGCCCACGGGGCGGTGGAGCACGGTTGGCAATTGCTGGAGGAGGGGGCCGACATCCTGGACATCGGCGGCGAATCCACCCGCCCCGGTTCCGCCGGGGTAAGCGCCGACGAAGAACTGGACCGGGTGATGCCGGCGTTGGAAGGGCTGTTCGGCTGCGGCGTCCCCCTGTCGGTGGACACCATGAAGCCCGCCGTAATGCAGGCCGCTTTGGCGGCGGGGGTGGACATGGTCAATGACGTGCGCGCCCTGCGTGAGCCGGGGGCGCTGCGGGTGGTCGCGGAGAGCAACGCCGCGGTGTGCCTGATGCACATGCAGGGGGAGCCCCGTACCATGCAGCAGGCGCCCCGTTACCATGACGTGGTGGCGGAGGTGAAGGATTTTCTGCGGGAGCGGGTGCGGGCGGCCCTGGAGGCGGGTATCGTGCGGGAGCGGCTGGTGGTGGACCCAGGCTTCGGCTTCGGCAAGAGCCTGGGCCATAATTTGGACCTGCTGCGGCGGTTGGGGGAGTTCGCCGACCTGAAATTGCCCTTGCTGGCGGGCTTGTCCCGCAAGTCCATGATCGGGGCCCTCACCGGCGCCCCGGTGGAGGAGAGAGTGCATGGCAGCGTTGCAGCGGCGCTGCTGGCGGTGCAAAGAGGCGCCCGCATTGTCCGGGTGCACGACGTGAAGGCGACGCGGGAGGCTTTGGCCGTTCTCGCCGCCGTGGAGGGAGACAACCATGACTAGAAAATATTTCGGCACCGACGGGGTGCGCGGCACGGTGGGGCAATATCCCATCACGCCGGATTTCGTGATGCGCCTGGGCTATGCCGCCGGCCGCGTGCTGGTGGAGGCGGACGGCAAGTTCCCCCCCGGCGAGCGCCCCAGCGTGCTGATCGGCAAGGACACCCGCATCTCCGGTTACATGCTGGAATCGGCCCTGGAAGCGGGGCTCTCGGCGGCAGGGGTGGATGTGCTCCTCACCGGCCCCATGCCTACTCCGGCGGTGGCCTACCTCACCCGCGCCCTGCGGGCCCAGGCGGGGATCGTCATTTCCGCCTCCCATAATCCCTACGAGGACAACGGCATCAAGTTCTTCTCCGGCGCCGGCCTCAAGCTGTCGGACGAGGTGGAACGGGCCATCGAAGCCCACCTGGAACAGCCCATGGAAACCATGCCGTCGGACAAGCTGGGCAAGGCCAAGCGCATCAACGACGCCGCCGGGCGCTACATCGAATTCTGCAAGAGCACCTTCCCCACCGATTCCGACCTGCGGGGCCTCAAGATCGTGGTGGACTGCGCCCACGGCGCTACCTACCACGTGGCGCCCCCCGTGTTCCACGAACTGGGGGCCGAGGTGTTCCAGCTGGGCACGCTGCCCGACGGCCTCAACATCAACCTGGGCTGCGGCTCCACCCACCCCGCAGCCTTGCAGGCGGCGGTGCTGGAAAAGGGCGCCGACCTGGGCATCGCCTTCGACGGCGACGGCGACCGGGTGATGATGGTGGACGCCCAGGGCCGGCTCTACGACGGCGACAAGATGCTCTACGTCATCGCCAAGCACCGCCAGCAGGCGGGAAAGCTGGAAGGCGGCGTGGTGGGAACCCTGATGAGCAACCTGGGCTTCGAACACGCCCTGGGCCGCCTGGGCATCCCCTTCGAGCGGGCCAAGGTGGGCGACCGCTACGTGATGGAGCGCTTGCAGCAACTGGGCTGGCAGCTGGGGGGCGAGAACTCCGGCCACATCCTGTGCCTGGACAAGCACACCAGTGGCGACGGCATCATCTCCGCCCTCCAGGCCCTGAACGCCCTCCAGGCCAACGGCGCCTCCCTGGCGGACTACACCAAGGAACTGGCGCTCTACCCCCAGGTGCTGATCAACGTGAAGGTCGCGAAGGGCTTCGACTTCCGCGCCGACGGCCGGGTGTTGGAGGCGGTAAAGGCCGCCGAAACAGCCTTGAACGGCAGCGGCCGCATCCTGCTGCGCCCCTCCGGCACCGAACCGGTGCTGCGGGTGATGGTGGAAGGGGCCGACGGCGACGCCGTGCAGTCCTGGGCGGAGAAGCTGGCGGGGGTGGTGCGGGAAGCCGCTGCGTAAGTTTTTTACCGCAGAGGACGCGGAGGGACGCGGAGGAACTTCAAAAATCCTCTGACGGGATTTTTATCCTGTCCCGCCAATCCTGTTCATTCTGCCCAAGTTTTCCCTCCGCGTCCTCCGCGGTGAAATGTTCTTCGGTTCGCTCCGCTCCTTGCATGTCCTCGCTGCCGTGCTAAAAAGGTAGGGACCCTTCCGGCTTCGGGTGTTCTCCCGCTGCCTTTCCCCCTTTTGAGCACAGGAGGCGAGCATGAAGCTACTCCCCTTGGACCGGCTTGGCGCCCGGGAAACCGCGCCCGGTATGGTGGATTTCGGCCTGTTCCTGCCCTGGGTGTCGGCGGCCCATGGCGTGAAGTTGTGGGTGAAGGTGATCCACGAGCAGGACCAGTTCCTCCAGCATATCCCGCCCCTGATGTTCGAACTGGGCCACAGCACGGACCCCGACTACGGCGACTACTGGTCGGCGCAGGTCAACCTAGCCCAGCAGCCCAAGCCCCATCCGTCCTCCGCCTGGGGCTCGCCGGGGCGCTATGTCTACCGCTATTATCTGGAGAAGCCGGGCGTCCAGCCCATCGATTGGATCATCGACCCCTTCGCCCGGGAGTTCGGCGTGGGCAAGCTGTCGGCCTTCACCCTGGGCTACCAGCCTTACACCTGGAGCGGCAACGAGGGCGCCTGGAAAACGCCGCCCCTGGCGGATTTGGTGCTGTACGAGCTGATGATCACCGAATTCGGCGGCGACATGGACGGCGCCATCGCCAAGCTGGACTACCTGGCGGACCTGGGGATCAACGGCATCGAGGTGATGCCCCTGTCCAACGTGTCCAATACCGTGGACTGGGGCTTCCTGCCCATCGGCTATTTCGGCGTGGACGAACGCTTCGGCAAGCGGCGGGACCTGCAACGGCTGATCGACGCCGCCCACCAGCGCGGCATCGCGGTGATCGTCGATTCGGTCTACGGCCACACCAGCGACAGCTTTCCCTATTCCTACCTCTACCGGCGGCTGGGCTATGTCGAAAACCCGGTGATGGGGCCTTTCGCCAAGGACTATTTCGGCGAAAGCACCGATTTCCGCCGCGCCTTCACCCGGAACTTCTTCTACACTGTCAACCACCACTGGCTCGACTGCTACCACGTGGACGGTTTCCGCTACGATTGCGTGCCCAATTATTGGGACGGCCCCCTGGGCCAGGGCTATGCCGACCTCACCTACCAGACCTACCGCCTGGTGGAGGCTCAGCGCAGCGCCGCCGGCCACTGGCAGCGCTTCTTCGGTCCGGGGGCGAACAACCTGGTCCAGTGCGCCGAGCAGTTGGAAGGGCCGGTGGAAATCCTGGAGCAGACCTACAGCAACTGCACTTGGCAGAATGAAACCCTGGGCGCGGCCAAGCGCGTGGCAGAGGGCCACCACGGCGACCTGGCAAGCCTTGGCCTGCGCCTGGGGCTATTCGGCTATCCGGACCAGTCCTCTGCTAACGGCGACACGCTCCCCAAAAGCGCTTTGCAGTACATCGAGAACCACGACCACAAGCGCTTTCTCTGCCACTTCGGCCTGGTCCAGCGGGGCGACGAACTGCTGGGGGAGGGGGACCGGGAGCGCTGGTACAAGGTCCAGCCGTACCTGATCGGCCTCCTTGCCAGCCGGGGCATCCCGCTGCTATGGCAGGGCCAGGAGTTCGGCGAGAACTACTACGTTCCCGACCAAGGCTGGGGCCGGGTGATGCTCTATCGCCCGGTGCGCTGGGACTACTTCTACGACCCGGTGGGCAAGGCGGTGGTCGGACTGGTACGCAAGCTCCTCGCGCTGCGTCGGGCGCGGCCCCAGTTCCGCTGCGGCGACTACTTCTTCCACAACGATTGGGGGCGCTACCAGTCGAAAGGCGTATTGTTGTTCTCCCGCCGCCAAGGCGCCGAATACAGCCTGGTGGCGCTCAACTTCGGCGACCACGAGCAGGCCATACCCTTCGTATTTCCGGACGGCGGCGATTACCGGGAGGAGTTGCATGGCCAGGACAACCTGGCGGGGGTGGCGGGCGGGGCGGAGCGCTGGCTGACGGTGCCGGGGAATTACGGGCGGGTTTGGACGAAAATGTAGCGCAGGCGACTCGCCTGCATTCTGCGGGCTGTTAGCCCGCTTGCAGGCGAGGTCGCCTGCGCTACAACAGCGCTAAAGCGAAAGGGGCGATTTACGCCCCTTTCGCTTTGATGTAGTGGCTACGGCCGCCGCTTCGCGGCTTAACGTGGGCTGTGCCCACGTTAGCCTACGCCGTTACATCACGGGTCGATTTAGCCAAATCGACCCGTTCGTAGTGGCTACGGCGTAACCTTGCGCCTTCGGCGAAAGATTAGCCTGCGCCGCTATATCGCCGGCCGTTTCGTCAGCCGAAACGGCCGGTGATATAGTCTTCCGTCTGCTTTTTCGACGGTTTGACGAAAATAGTGTCGGTGCGGTCGAACTCGATCAGTTCGCCCAGGTACATGAAGGCGGTGCAATCCGAAGCGCGGGCTGCCTGCTGCATGTTGTGGGTGACGATGACGATGGTGTATTCCTCTTTCAGCTCGTTGATCAGTTCCTCGATGCGGGCGGTGGAGATGGGGTCCAGGGCCGAGGCGGGTTCGTCCAGAAGCAGCACTTCCGGCTTTACCGCGATGCCCCGGGCGATGCACAGGCGCTGCTGCTGGCCGCCGGAGAGGCTGTTGCCGCTCTGGGATAGGATATCCTTGACCTCGTTCCATAGGGCGGCCTTTTTCAGGGCCCATTCCACCCGTTCGTCCATTTCCCGCTTGTTGAGGCGCTCGTAGAGCTTCACCCCGAAGGCGATGTTGTCGTAGATCGACATGGGGAAGGGGGTCGGCTTCTGGAACACCATGCCCACCTTGGCCCGCAGCTTGTTCAAGTCCTGCTTGGAGTCGAGGATGTTATGGCCGTCCAGCAAAATTTCCCCTTCCGCCTTCTGGGCCGGATACAGGTCGTACATGCGGTTGAAGGTGCGCAGCAGGGTGGACTTGCCGCAGCCGGAGGGGCCGATGAAGGCGGTGACCTTCTTCTCCGGGATGTCCATGTTCACGCTTTTCAGGGCGTGGAACTTGCCGTAGTAGAACTCCAGGTTGCGCACCTGGATCTTCGGGTTTTGAATCAATTGTCCGTCCATGGAGGGTGATCCTGAATTGAAGGGTTAATCCGCTTGCATCTTGTGGCGGAAGAGGACGCGGGCCACGATGTTCAGGCCCAGCACCCCCAGGGTGATGAGCAGGGCGCCGGCCCAGGCCAGTTTGTGCCAATCCTCGTAGGGGCTCATGGCGAACTGGAACACCACCACCGGCAGGTTGGCCATGGGCTGGTTCATGTTGGTGCTCCAGAACTGGTTGTTGAGGGCGGTGAACAGCAGGGGCGCGGTTTCGCCGGAAATCCGGGCCACCGCCAGCAGGATGCCGGTCATCATGCCCGCCTTGGAGGCGCGCCAGGTAACCAGGGTGATGACCTTCCAGCGGGGGGCGCCCAGGGCGGCGGCCGCTTCCCGCAGGCTGTTGGGCACCAGGCGCAGCATATCCTCGGTGGTGCGCACCACCACCGGAATGACGATCAGGGCCAGGGCCAGGGCGCCGCCCCAGCCGGAGAAGTGCCCTACCTTGACGACGTAGATCTCGTAGATGAACAGGCCGATGACGATGGACGGGGCCGACAGCAGGATGTCGTTGATGAAGCGGGTGGTGGGCGCGAGCCAGCCGCGGCCGCCGAATTCCGCCAAGTAGGTGCCGGCCATGATGCCCACCGGGGTGCCGATGGCCACGGCGGCCACGGTCATCGCCAGGCTGCCGGCGATGGCGTTGATCAAGCCGCCGGCGCTGCCCGGGGGCGGGGTCGTCTGGGTGAATAGCGCCAGGCTCAGGCCGCCGAAACCGTACTTGAACAGGGTGAACAGGATCCACACCAGCCAGAACAGGCCGAAGCCCATGGCGAGCAGGGAGATCGTGAGGTTGAAGCCGTTTACCAGGCGGCGGCGGGCGTAGATCGGGAGCATGGCGGTCTTTCTACGACTGGCGGCCTTCGCTCTTCCGCAGCTGCATCAGCAGTATCTTGGACAGGGCGAGGACGATGAAGGTGATGACGAACAGAATCAGGCCCAGTTCGATCAGGGCCGAGGTGTACAGGTCCCCCACCGCCTCGGTGAACTCGTTGGCCAGGGCGGAGGCGATGCTGTTGCCGGGCATCAGCAGGGATTTCTGCAGCTCGTGGGCGTTGCCGATGACGAAGGTGACCGCCATGGTTTCCCCCAGGGCGCGGCCGAAGCCCAGCATGACGCCGCCGATGACGCCGGCCTTGGTGTAGGGCAGGACGATGTTCCACACCACCTCCCAGGTGGTGCAGCCGACGCCGTAGGCGGATTCCTTGAGCACGGCGGGGACGATCTCGAACACGTCCCGCATCACCGAGGCGATGAAGGGAATCACCATGATGGACAGGATGATGCCGGCGGTGAGCACGCCGATGCCCATGGGGGGGCCGATGAACAGGCCGCCGATGACCGGCAGGGGGCCGACGTGGTCGTTGAGCCAGGGCTCCACGTGGTCGGCGAACACCGGGGCGAACACGAACAGGCCCCACATGCCGTAGATGATGCTGGGGATGCCCGCCAGCAGCTCGATGGCGGTGCCCAGGGGACGCTTCAGCCAGCGGGGGGAGAGCTCGGTGAGAAACAGGGCGATGCCGAAGCTGACCGGGATGCCGATCAGCAGGGCGATGACGGAAGTGGCCAGGGTGCCGACGATGGGCACCAGGGCACCGAATTCTTCAGTAACCGGGTTCCAGCTGTCGCTGACCAGGAACTTGAGGCCGAATGCCTGGATCGCGGGATAGGCGCCCACGAGCAGGGAAATCAGAATGCCTGCCAACAGGGCCAGCACCAGGAAGGCGAAAAACAGCGTGGTGTTGCGGAACAGCAGGTCCAGCCAGTGCTGCCGCTTCAGTTGGGCATCCGATAGAAGTTTGGACATGACAATTCTTGTTTGGGGTAAAGAAGGGGCCGTCACCGGCCCCCCCTCCAATTGAACGGGTTGATCAAACGCCGTCATTGTAACAAATCTCGCTTACCAAATCGCCTTGCCGCCGGCGTCCTTGATCTGGGTCTTCCAGGCCTTGTCGATGATCTTCACCACCTTGTCGGGCATGGGGACATAGTCAAGGCTCTCGGCCATCTTGCCGCCGTTCTTGAAGGACCAGTCGAAGAACTTCAGCACTTCCTTGGCCTTGGCGCCGTCGGCCTGGGCCTTGTGCATCAGGATGAAGGAGGCGCCGGTGATGGGCCAGCTCTTCTTGCCCGGCTCGTCGGTCAGGATTTCGTAGAAGCCGGGGGCTTTTTCCCAGTTGGCGCCGGCGGCGGCGGACTGGAAGGTCGCGCTGTCGGGGCTCACGAACTGGCCGTCCTTGTTCTTCAGCTGGGTGAAAGCCATCTTGTTCTGCAGAGCGTAGGCGTATTCCACATAACCGATGGAGCCCTTGATCTGCTTCACGAAAGCGGCCACGCCTTCGTTGCCCTTGCCGCCGGTGCCGGCAGGCCACTGGACGGAAGCGTTGTTGCCCACCTTGTCGGCCCATTCCTTGCTGACCTTCATCAGGTAGTTGGTGAAGATGAAGGTGGTGCCGGAGCCGTCGGAACGGTGCACCACGGTGATGGCGCTGTCGGGCAGCTTCACGCCCTTGTTGAGGGCCACCAGCTTGGGGTCGTTCCACTTGGCGATCTTGCCCAGGAAGATGTCGGCCAGCACGTCGCCGGTCAGCTTGATCTGGCCGGCGCCGATGCCGGGAACGTTCACCACGGGCACCACGCCGCCCATGATGGCGGGGAACTGCATCAGGCCGTTCTTGTCCAGGTCGTCGGCCTTCAGGGGCATGTCGGAGGCGCCGAAGTCCACGGTCTTGGCCTTGATCTGCTTGATGCCGCCGCCGGAGCCGATGGACTGGTAGTTCATACCGTTGTTGGTCTGGGCCTTGTAGGCTTCGGCCCACTTGGCGTAGATGGGGTAGGGGAAGGTGGCGCCGGCGCCGGTGATGTCGGCGGCGAAGGCGGAACCGATGGTCAGGCTGGCGAAGGTCACCGCGGTGAGCAGCTTGGTACGGAATTTCATCGAGAATCTCCTGTCACGTTTTATTAAGGGAAAACACGTATTCCTAACTGAGCAGGTGGATTGTAGCGAGCCAATATTAAACAAATGTTACAACTTCAAAATAGATTGTTTTTAAAATAAAAAAAGGGAAGCCGAGGCTTCCCTGTGAGGGGAGGAAGGAACGCTTATTTACCCATGAAGTGCCGGGCGTAACGGTCGTTGACCCGGGACATGGGCAGGAAAATCAGCAGGTCGGCGGTGTTGAAGTCGGGGTCCCAGGCCGGCTCGCCGCAGATGTAGGAACCGGCGCGGAGGTAGCCTTTCACCAGGGGCGGCACCGGAGCGTCCAGGTCCTGGCGCAGGTGGTCCATGGGCAGGGCGCAGCGGGGGAAGGCGCGCCACTCGATGGGGGACAGGTGCTTTTCCTTCAGGCTGTGGTACAGGCTGGCCGCGCTGTGGCCGCCGTCGGCCATGCCCACGCTGGCGCAGCCCATCAGGTACTCGAAGTTGTAGGTCTGCATGTACTTCGCCAGACCGCCCCACAGGAGGGCGATGGTGGCGCCGTTGCGGTGGTCCGGGTGGACGCAGGAGCGGCCGATTTCCACCATGCTGTCGGACAGGTGCAGCAGGCGGGTGAGGTCGAATTCCTGCTGGGAGTAGTAGCCGCCGATCTTCTTCGCCTGGGACGGGGTGAGGATGCGGTAGGTGCCCACCACCTCGTTGCTTTCCCCGTCCCGCACCAGCAGGTGGTCGCAGTAGGGATCGAAAATGTCCTTGTCCAGGCCGGTGCCGGCGCTTTCCAGGCGGGCGCCCATTTCCTCGGCGAACACCTGGTAGCGCAGGCGCTGGGCTTCCTGCACCTCCGCTTCGGACTGGGCGAGGGTGACGAACAGATGGGGTTTCTGCTTCAGGCCGGTCTGGGGTTGTTGAATCAGCATAGGTGGTCTCCGGTTGCCATTTCGAATGCCGCCAAAGATAGAAAACCGGCATGACCGTTTGGTTACGGGGCGGTGAAAGTTCGGTTACCCCTCGGTGTCATCCGGCTGTCACGAAGCCTTTCTAGGATGACGGGATTTTTCAGACTGCACCGAGGCCGCCGTGAAAATCCTGATGATCTCCGACGTCTACTTTCCCCGGGTCAACGGCGTGTCCACCTCCATCGCCACCTTCCGCCGGGAGTTCGAGGCCCTGGGCCACGAGGTGCACCTGATCGCCCCGGACTACGGCAAGGTCACCGACGACGAGCGCAACATCCACCGCATCCCCTCCCGCTACCTGCCCATGGACCCCGAGGACCGGATGATCAAGTCCGGACCGGTGCGGGTGCTACTGCCGTGGCTGCGGAAGCTGAAGTTCGACCTGGTCCACATCCACACCCCTTTCGTCGCCCACTACCTGGGGGTGCGCCTGGCCCGGGAACTGGGGGTGCCCCGGGTGGAGACTTACCACACCTTCTTCGAGGAATACCTCTATTACTACGTGCCCTTCCTGCCCAAGCCTTTGATGCGCTTTTTGGCCCGGCGCTTTTCCGGCCACCAGTGCAACAACCTGGACGGCCTGGTGGTGCCTTCCGGCGAGATGCTGCGTCGCTTGCGGGAGTACGGCATCCACTCCCCGGCGGAGGTGATCCCCACCGGCCTGGAGCCGGAGACTTTCGAGCTGGGCGACGGCGCCGCTTTCCGCGCCAAGCACGGCATTTCCCCCGGGCAGCCGGTGCTGACCTACATCGGGCGGGTGGCCTTCGAGAAGAACATCGGTTTCCTGCTCCAGGTCACCGCCGCCCTCAAACCGCGCTTCCCCGATCTGCGTTTGGTGATTGCCGGCGAAGGCCCGGCCCTGGCCTCCCTCAAGCGCCAAGGGGTGGAGCTGGGCATCGCCGACAACGTGCTGTTCGTGGGCTACCTCGACCGCCGCCGGGAATTGCCCGACTGCTACCGGGCCGGCGACGTATTCGTGTTCGCCTCCCGCACCGAAACCCAGGGTTTGGTGCTGCTGGAGGCCATGGCCCAGCAGGTGCCGGTGGTGTCCCTGGCCGAGATGGGGGCCAAGGACGTGCTGCGCCACGGTAAAGGGGTGTTGGTGGCGGAGGACAACGTGGGGGACTTCGCAGCCAAGGTGGAACGCCTGCTGCGGGACAAAGGCATCGCCACCCTGCTGGGTTCCCTGGGGGGGGAATATGCCGCCGAGTGGTCCTCCCGGGCGCTGGCGGAGCGCATGCTGGATTTCTATCGCCGCACCATTGGGCAGCACGCCCTGTCCGCCACCGCCACCAAGGGGAAACGCCAGGTGGGGGCTTGCCTGAGCGAGGATTAGTAGCGCAGGCGACCCCGCCTGCATCGGGCCGTAGGCCCGTCTCCGGCGGACAATGCAGGCGAGGTCGCCTGCGCTACGCCAGCCCCCGCGCCTTCATCGCCGCCAGAGCCAGTTCCGCCGCCGAGGCGGGGGAAAGGTGGTCGGTGTTCACCGTCAGGTCGAAGTGCACCGGGTCGTTGAGGCGGCTATGGAAGTGCTCCCAGACGAAGCTGCCCCGCTCGTGGTTGGCGGTTGCCACCTGCTTGCGGGCTTCCTCCGCGCCGATTCCCTCCGCCTGCGCCAACCGTGCGGCGCAGACTTCCGGGCTGCCGACGATGCGCAGGCGCATCACCGGCTGGCCGGCCAGGATCAAATGGCCGCCCCGGCCCACCACGATGCCTCCGCGGGGGGCCAGCCCCAGCACTACGTTCACCAGGTGGTTGCGGTAGTCCTCGTTGAGCACGGTCTGGTTGGTGAGCAGGGACATCACCCAGGCATTGCGTAAATGAGCCACCTTCTCGTCCAGTTCCGCCATCAGGTAGGGGTCGGTGCCGGCGCTTTGTGCCACCGCGTCCAGCAGCTCCTTGTCGTAGACGCTGACTCCCAGCTTCTCCGCCAGCAGTTGGGCCACTTCCGTTCCTCCGGCGCCCCGGTCCCGGGACAGGGCCACCAGGGGCTTGGGCCGGGCGGGCTGGCTCTTGGCGAATTTCTCTTCCACCAGGCTGCGCAGGAAGGCCATGGTGTTGATGGACTTGAGGTTGCCGTAGAAGCTGGTCATGGAGGCGCCTTTTCAGGGAACGTTCTTAGTCTAGTATAAGACTCCCGGCGCCTGTCACGTGGCTGTCACCCGTCCCCCGGATAATCCCCCGACTTCAGCCTATTCCGCCAAGGAGAACGAACATGAACGCACCCGAGCCCGTCGCCGCCGAGCTGCGCACCCTGGACGCCTACTGGCGCGCCTGCAACTACCTCGCCGCCGGCATGATCTATCTGCGGGACAACCCCCTGCTGCGGGAGCCCCTCAAGACCGAGCACGTCAAGACCCGCCTCCTGGGCCACTGGGGGTCGAGCCCCGGCCTGGCCTTTGGCTACGTGCACCTGAACCGGCTGATCAACAAGTACGACCTCAACGCCATCTTCCTCGCCGGCCCCGGCCACGGCGCTCCCGGCGTGCTGGGCCCGGTGTACCTGGAAGGCACCTACAGCGAAATCTACCCCAACAAGGGGGAAGACGAGGACGGCCTCAAACAGTTCTTCAAGGAGTTCTCCTTCCCCGGCGGCATCGGCAGCCACTGCACCCCGGAAACCCCGGGCTCGATCCACGAGGGGGGCGAGCTGGGCTATTCCATCTCCCACGCCTTCGGCGCCGCCTACGACAACCCGGACCTGCTGGTGACGGTGATGGTGGGGGACGGCGAATCGGAAACCGCGCCCCTGGCGACGAGCTGGCACTCCAATAAGTTCCTCAACCCCATCCGCGACGGCGCGGTGCTGCCCATCCTTCACCTCAACGGCTACAAGATCAACAACCCCACCATCCTTTCCCGGGTGTCCCACGAGGAGTTGGAGAACCTGTTCAAGGGCTACGGCTGGACCCCTTATTTCGTCGAGGGCTCCGACCCCATGGAGATGCACGCCAAGATGGCGGAGACCCTGGAGCAATGCGTGCTGGAAATCCGCCGCATCCAGACCGACGCCCGCCTCTCCGGCAAGCCGGTCCGCCCCCGCTGGCCGATGATCGTGCTCAGGAGCCCCAAGGGCTGGACCGGCCCGAAGGAGGTCAACGGCCACAAGGTGGAAGGCTTCTGGCGCGCCCACCAGGTGCCCATGGGCGACGTGCGGGGAAATCCGGAAAACCTGAAGAAGCTGGAGGACTGGCTCAGGAGCTACAAGCCGGAGGAGCTGTTCGACGCCAGCGGGCGTCTGGTGCCCGAACTCAAGGCCCTGGCCCCCAAGGGCACCCGCCGCATGAGCGCCAATCCCAACGCCAACGGCGGCCTGCTGCGGAAAGCCCTGCGCCTGCCGGACTACCGGGACTATGCTGCGACCCTGCGCGGGCCGGGCAAGGAAACCGCCGAGAACACCCGCCCCCTGGGCAAGCTGCTGCGGGACATCATGGCCCAGAACATGAGCAACTTCCGCGTCTTCGGCCCGGACGAGAACAGCTCCAACAAGCTGGACAACATCTACGAAGTGAGCAAGAAGACCTGGCTCGCCGACCTGCTGCCGGAGGATGCCGACGGCGGCGAGCTGTCCCCCGACGGCCGGGTGATGGAGATGCTCTCCGAGCATACCCTGGAAGGCTGGCTGGAGGGCTACCTGCTCACCGGCCGCCACGGCTTCTTTTCCACCTACGAAGCCTTCGTCCACGTCATCGACTCCATGTTCAACCAGCACGCCAAGTGGCTCGCCATGTCGAAAGAAGTGGCCTGGCGGGCGCCTGTGTCCAGCCTCAACCTGCTCATCACCTCCACCGTCTGGCGCCAGGACCACAACGGCTTCACCCACCAGGACCCGGGCTTCCTCGACGTGGTGGTGAACAAGAGCCCGGCGGTGACCCGCATCTACCTGCCCCCCGACGTGAACTGCCTGCTGACGGTGGCGGACCATTGCCTGAACAGCACCGACTACATCAACGTCATCGTGTGCGACAAGCAGAAGCACCTGCAATACCTGGACATGGACGCCGCCATCAAGCACTGCACCAAGGGCATCGGCATCTGGGATTGGGCCAGCAACGACGACGGCTGCGAGCCCGATGTGGTGATGGCCTCCGCCGGCGACATCCCCACCAAGGAGGCCCTGGCCGCCACGGTGCTGCTGCGGGAGCACTTCCCCGAACTGAAAATCCGCTTCGTCAACGTGGTGGACCTGTACAAGCTGGCTCCCTCCAGCGAGCACCCCCATGGCTTGAGCGATAAGGACTTCGACAGCCTGTTCACCGTGGACAAGCCGGTGATCTTCAACTTCCACGGCTACCCCTGGCTGATCCACCGCCTGGCCTACCGCCGCACCAACCACGGCAACATGCACGTGCGGGGCTACAAGGAGAAGGGCAGCATCAATACCCCCCTGGAGCTGGCGATCCAGAACGAGATCGACCGCTTCTCCCTGGCCATCGACGTCATCGACCGCATCCCCGAACTCAAGGTGGCCGGCGCCCACGTCAAGGAAAAGCTGCGGGACAAGCAGATCGAGTGCCGCCACTACGCCTACGAGCACGGGGTGGATTTGCCCGAGGCGGACGGCTGGACTTGGCCGTATTAGTCCGAGAAAAAACTTGAACAGCAGAGGACGCGGAGGACGCAGAGGAACTGCAACAACCGGGCAGGATGATTCACGGAACAGGGGGGGCATTTTGTATCCCGCCTTGGCTTTTCCTCAGCGTCCTCCGCGTCCTCTGCGGTGAAATTAGGTTTTTTAGATCAATACGCCATTCTGGAATACGAAAAACGAGGCAAATAATGGGCAATCGGGAATACCTTCTCACCACCGGCGATGCCGTCGCCTACGACGTCACCGAGCACACCCGCACCGGCCTCAGCGCCGATGCCATCAAGCGGGCCTTCCTGGACAACCTGTTCTACGTCCAGGGGCGCTCCCTGGACTCCTCCTCTCCCGTGGACCAGTACCAGGCCCTGGCGGTGACGGTGCGGGACCGGATGCTGGACCGCTTCGTGCGCACCGCCCAAGTCCACAAGCAGGCCAAGAACCGCACCGTGTGCTACCTGTCGGCGGAGTACCTGCCGGGCCCCCATCTGGGCAACAACCTGATCAACCTGGGCATCCACGATGCCGCCCGGGAAGGGCTGGCGGAATTGGGCCTGGACCTGGATCGTCTGCTGGAGCAGGAGGCGGAGCCGGGCCTGGGCAACGGCGGATTGGGGCGGCTGGCGGCGTGTTTCATGGACTCCCTGGCGACCCTGGAAATCCCGGCCATCGGCTACGGCATCCGCTACGAGTTCGGCATTTTCGACCAGGCCATCCAGGACGGCTGGCAGGTGGAGACCTCCGACACCTGGCTGCGCCACGGCAACCCCTGGGAGCTGCGCCGTTCCCGCACCTGCTTCGACGTCCTGATCGGCGGCCATACCGAGCACTACACCGACGAGGCCGGCCGCCAGCGGGTGCGCTGGGTGCCCAACGAGGTGATCCGCGGCGTGGCCAACGACACCCCGGTGCTGGGCTACGGCGTCAACAACGCCAACCTGCTGCGCCTGTGGAGCGCCGAAGCCCCCCATTCCTTCGACTTCCACGCCTTCAACCAGGGGGACTACGACGGCGCGGTGCAGCGCAAGGTGCGCTCCGAAACCGTGAGCAAGGTGCTCTATCCCAACGACGAGCCCGAGACCGGCAAGCGCCTGCGCCTGATCCAGCAGTACTTCTTCGTCTCCTGTTCGCTGCAGGACATGATCCGCATCTACAAGCGCTTCGGCGACGGCCTGGAGCGCTTCCACGAGAAATACGCGGTGCAGCTCAACGACACCCACCCCGCCATCGCCGTGGCCGAACTGATGCGCCTGTTGATGGACGAGCACGGCATGGATTGGGATACTGCCTGGGGCATCACCACCCGCACCTTCGCCTACACCAACCACACCCTGCTGCCCGAGGCCCTGGAAAAGTGGCCGGTGCCCCTGTTCCAGAGCGTGCTGCCGCGGCACATGGAGATCGTGTACGAAATCAACAACCGCTTCCTGGACCAGGTGCGCATGCGCTGGCTCAACGACGGGGAGCGGGTGGCCCGCCTGTCCATCATCGACGAATGCGGCGTCCGCTATGTGCGCATGGCGCACCTGGCCTGCGTCGGCAGTTTCGCCGTCAACGGCGTGGCGGAACTCCACACCCGCCTGCTGCAGGACACCGTGCTGCGGGATTTCCACGAGCTGTGGCCGGAGAAGTTCCACAACAAGACCAACGGCGTCACCCCCCGGCGCTTCATCAAGCTCAGCAACCCGGGCCTGTCCGGCCTCCTGGACCAGTCCCTGGGCCAGGGCTGGGAGCGGGACCTGTCCCGCCTGCGGGAGCTGGAGCACTATGCCGACGACGCCGTGTTCCAGGAGGAGTGGCGTCGGGTGAAGACCGAGAACAAGCGCCTCCTGGCCGGCTACCTGGCCCGCCACACCGGCGTGATTGCGGACCCGGCCAGCCTGTTCGACATCCAGGCCAAGCGCATCCACGAGTACAAGCGCCAGCACCTCAACCTGCTGCACATGGTCACCCTCTACCACCGCATCAAGAAGAACCCGTCCCTGGACATCGTGCCCCGCACCTTCGTCTTCGGCGGCAAGTCGGCCCCCGGCTACACCATGGCTAAGCTCATCATCAAACTCATCAACGCCGTGGCCGAGGTGGTCAATCATGACCCGGACGTGGCGGGGCGCCTGAAGGTGGCTTTCGTGCCCAACTACAACATCAAGGTGTCCCAGCGGGTGTACCCGGCGGCGGACCTGTCGGAGCAGATTTCCACCGCCGGCAAGGAAGCCTCGGGCACCGGCAACATGAAGTTCTCCCTCAACGGCGCGCTCACCATCGGCACCCTGGACGGCGCCAACGTGGAAATCCGCGACGAGGTGGGGGCGGACAACTTCTTCCTGTTCGGCCTCACCGCCGAGGAGGTGGAACGGACGCGGGCCGAGGGCTACCACCCCTGGAACGTCTACTGCGCCGACCCGGAGTTGAAGGAGGTCCTCGACCTCATCGCCAGCGGGCATTTCTCCCACGGCGATTCGCAGCTGTTCCGCCCCCTGGTGGACAGCCTCCTGGGCCATGACGAATTCCTGCTGCTGGCCGATTACCGCTCCTATATCGACTGCCAGGAGGAAGTCAGCCGCACCTACCGGGACACCGCCCTCTGGACCCGCATGTCCATCCTCAACACCGCCCGCCTGGGCAAGTTCTCTTCCGACCGCACCATCGCCGAATACAATCGGGACGTGTGGCGCGTGCCGCCGGTGCCTGTAAAAATGGAGAGGCGAGAGGGGTGAGAGGTGAGGCGGAATACGAGAGGCGTGAGGCGAGAGGGGTGAGGCGGGAAAACGCCCCCCCTATTTCTCCTAACGTCTAACGCCTCACTCTTAACGTCCCCCGTCTCACGCCTAACCGCTAACACCTAACGAAAAATGCCCACCATCCTCACCATCAACAGCGGCTCCTCCAGCCTCAAGGCCAGCCTGTTCAAGGCCGACGGCAGCCGCCGCAACTTCCGCTACGAGCACATCGGCCACGGCTTTCCCCACGACCATGCCGAGGCCTTCGACGCCCTGATGAAAGACCTGGGGGACGATAGGCCCGACGCCATCGGCCACCGCTTCGTCCACGGCGGCGAGGTCACCGACGCCGCACGCCGGCTGAGTGATGCCGAAATCGCCCGCCTCAAGGCCATCGTCTACCTCGCTCCCCTGCACATGCCGGGCAACCTGCTGGGGGCGGAGCTGTGCCGCCAGCGCTTCGATGCGCCCCAGTACGCCTGCTTCGACACCGCCTTCCATGCCACCCTGCCGGAAGCGGCGCGGCGCTTCCCGATTCCGAAAAACCTGGGCTACCGGCGCTACGGCTTCCACGGCATCAACTATGCCCACGTGGCCCGCACCCTGCCCTCCATCCTCGGTGAAACCGCCCACGGCCGGGTGGTGGTGGCCCACCTGGGGGCCGGCGCCAGCCTGTGCCTGCTGGAGGATTTGAAATCGGTGGACACCACCATGGGCTACACTCCGGCGGGGGGCATCCCCATGGGCACCCGCAGCGGCGACCTGGACCCGGGCATCATGCTGGAACTGGCCAAGCGCTACGGCACCGAGGAGCTGTCGGACCTGGTCTACCACCACATGGGACTGATCGCCCTGTCCGACGGGGAGGACAGCGAAATGTCCGCTCTGGTGAAAAGCCAGAGCGACGCCGCCCATTTCGCCGTGGAATACTTCTGCCGCCACGTCCGCGGCGCCATCGGCGCCTATGCCGCCGAGGCCGGCGGCATCGACGCCCTGGTGTTCACCGCCGGCATCGGCGAGCACTCTTCCCTGATCCGCTCCATGATCTGCGACCCCCTGGATTTCCTCGGCTTCGAACTGGACCACCACGCCAACCACGACCACGAAACCTTCCTCAGCGCCCAGGGCTCCAAGCCGGTGCTGTGCATTCCGGCGGACGAGGAGGGGATGATTTGTACTTTGGTGGGGAGGTTGTTGTAGTCGCAAATCCAGGAACTTTATTTGCGCACACGTACCAAACTTGGTACATTGCTGTTCCATGATTACCCCTGTTCTGCAGGTCCGGTTCTACAAATCCCACTCCGGCACGGAACCGGTGCGCGACTGGTTGAAGGGCCTCTCGGCCGGCGAGCGGAAGGTCATGGGGGAAGACCTTAAGACTGTCCAACTCGGCTGGCCCCTCGGCATGCCTCTGGTGCGCAAGCTGGACAAGGATTTGTGGGAAGTGCGCGTGCACCTGGAAGGGAAAATCGCACGGGTCTTATTCACCGCCAGTGACGGCGTGATGATCCTGCTGCATGGTTTTATCAAGAAGTCGGAAAAGACCCCGAAAGAGGACTTGGCGCTGGCCAAGAAACGGCTCGGGGAAGTCAGGAGTCAAGCATGAACGAAAAGCACATTGGCAGCAGCCTCGATGATTTCCTTGCCGAGGAAGCCATCCTGGAAGAAACCACCGCCGTGGCGGTCAAGCGTGTCATCGCCTGGCAAATCGCCCAGGAAATGAAGGCGCAGAAGCTCACCAAAACCGCCCTGGCCGAAAAGATGCACACCAGCCGGGCGGCGCTCAACCGCCTGCTGGACGATTCGGACACCAGCCTGACCCTTACCACCCTGGCCAGCGCCGCCGCCGCCCTCGGCAAGCGTGTACGCATCGAATTGGAGCCCTCGGGCTGAAAAGACCGAAGGCTTCCCGCCGTCAGCCTTTTTCAAGCGGTTCCTCATCCTCGTAGTCGCTGAAGCTCATCCCCATTTCCTCCGCCAGCTCCGCCCAGTAGGGCTCGGCCTCGCAGGAGCAGCAGTCGCACCACACGGCGATGCCTTCGTGCATGTTGGCCCGTTTCTTCCGGGCGGGGGGAGTTGCGGTTTTCTCGGGGGCGTTTTCGTCATCAAGGGGAGCAATGGTAGCCATGTCGGTGCCTCGCTGTAATGGTCAGGTTTTCGCGCCGGGCTGCACCAGGCAGAAGCCGTGGCCGAAGGGGTCGCTCAGGGTGGCGAAGCGTCCGCCGGGGAAGGACTGGATGCCGCCCTCCAGCTTGGCCCCCGCCGCCACCGCCTTGGCCACGGCGGCTTCCACGTCGTCGGTTTCGAAATCCAGGTGGACCGGGGTCCAGTGCCGGCGGTAATCCCGGGGCAGTTCCATTTCGGGGGAAGCGGAGCTGCCCGGTTCCTTGGCCAGCAGGTAGATCGGCACCGGCCCGTCCAGCATCTCGGCCACCGAGTTCTCGAAAAAGCGCTTGCCCGGACGCAGGCCCAGGGCGGCCTGGTAGAACGCGACCGCCCTGTCCAGATTATCGACGTCGATATTGACGGAAAGTTGCACTGGTCCTGAACTCCCCGGTTGAACCACAGAGGCGCAGAGACACCGAGGAAAAGCAAATGCCTGCACGGCAATGCCCAGCCACCCATCGGGCGGCCCGAGTTCGCGCAATCCATTGGTTTCTTTGTTTTCTCTGTGCCTTCGTGTCTCTGTGGTGAAAGATTTGACTGGTCGGCGGGGCGGCTTATGCCGCCCCTTCGTGCATTACGGTCCGACGGTGACCGTCACGATGCCCCGTCTTTCTCCCGCAGCACCAGGGCTTCCAGCAGGGCGTTGTCCTGCGCCACGTCGGGCAGGTCTTCGAAACCCCCGCCCACCACCTTCACGGCAATGCTGTCCAGTCCGCCCATGGCGCTCGCTCCAAAAGTTGCCCGGGCCGGCAGTGCGCCCGTACCACGAGGTATAGGCCAAGGAAAATGCTCGGAATATGGGGGCCTTGCCCCATTAGGGGCTACATGCCCCTAGGGGCGGGAGGGGGAAAGGCGGGGGGGATTGGGTAGAACGGGTGCGGTGGGGACCGTAGGCGGGGCTACCGTCCCCCCGGCGGGGCGGGGTGTTCCGGGGGGAAATGCGCGGCCCGGGGAATGGCGGCCGTCGCTTACTGGACCGGCAGGTCGGCCAGTTCCCGCAGCCGGTCTTTTCTGCCGGTGAACTGGTCGAGGCGCCAGTTTTCGATGATGGACATGGCGAGCCGGAAATCCTCGTGGGTCAGTTGGTAGAGGGCGGTAAGGTCATGCTGCTCCCGCAGGCACAGGGCCTTGATCAGGCTCTTGAGGGTGGCGCTGTGGGGGCTGGCGGGGTCGCTGCTGAGGCGGATTTCCAGTTGTTTCAGGATGCTGGTTTTCGGCAGTTTCATCGGAATGCTCCTTATGTGCTTGGTTTGAGGATCGGCGGCTAGGGCCGGGGAGGGATCAGTGTGCTGAACCAGCGGCAGACGCCCAGGGCTTCGCCCACCAGGGGGTCGGGGCTGGCGAATTCCAGGCGGCGGCCCATCCGGGTGGCGTCCTGCTGGAACTGGATGACCAGCTTCATTCCATCCAGGTCGATGTCGGATACCCGGATGATGTTCGCCATGGGGTGGCGCTGGAGCCGCTCCCGCCATTCGGTTCGCCGGGCTTCGATATGGGGGAGGGTGGCGGGCGCGTGTTCCATGTTTTCTCCTGATCGAGTGGGGGCTAGTCCGCCAGCCGGATTTCGGGGGTCTTGTCGCGTCGCCGTTTTTTCCACACCGCCGGGGAGGTGGGGAGTTCCACCAGGGGATGGGCGGCGAGGAGGGGGGCGCAGTCTTCCGCCGGCACCGGCGGGCTGACCAGGTAGCCCTGGATTTCGTCGCAGTGGTGAGCCCGGAGAAAGCGGAGCTGGGCTTCGGTTTCCACCCCTTCGGCGATCATGTGGAGCCCCAGGCTGCGGGCCAGGCCGGCGACGGCGGCGGCGATGGCGCCGTTGTCGGGGCCATCGCCGATGGTGCGGACGAAGGCGCGGTCGATTTTCAGGGTGTCCACCGGCAGGCGGGCGAGGTAGGACAGGCTGGAATAGCCGGTGCCGAAGTCGTCCACCGCCAGCCTTGCGCCGGTGCGCTTGAGGGCAGCCATGGTGGCGACCACCTCGTCGGCGTTGTGCATCAGCACCGATTCGGTCAGTTCCAGTTCCAGCAGCTTGGGGGGCAGGCCGGATTCCTCCAGGGCGTCGGCCACGGCCTGGGCCAGGCCGGGGTGCTGGAACTGGCGGGCGGAGAGGTTGACCGCCATGCGCAGGTCGGGCAGGCCCTCTTCCCGCCAGGCTTTGGCCTGGGCGCAGGCGGTGCGCAGCACCCATTCGCCGATGGGGACGATGAGGCCGGTTTTTTCCGCCACCGGGATGAAGCGGTCCGGGGACACCAGGCCCATCTCCGGGTGGAACCAGCGGATCAGGGCCTCCACCCCCACGGCGCGGCCGCAGCGCAGGTCCACCTGGGGCTGGTAGTAAAGGCGGAGCTCGTTCCGTTCCAGGGCGAGGCGCAGGCTGTTCTCCAGGGCCAGCTGTTCCTGGGCCCGGTGGTTCATGTCCTCGGTGTAGAAGCAGCGGGTGTTGCCGCCCTGTTCCTTGGCCCGGGCCATGGCGGTGTCGGCGTTGCGCAGCAGGGTTTCGGCGTCGCCGCCGTCGTGGGGATAGAGGGCGATGCCGACGCTGGCGGAGACGAACAGTTCCTTGCCCCCCAGGCGGAGGGGCTGGGAAAGGGCGTCCAGCAGCTTGCCGGCGGCCCGGGCGCCGTCGTCCACGTGGCGCACGTCCCGCAGCAGGACGGAAAACTCGTCGCCGTCGGTGCGGGCCAGGAGGTCGGTGTCGTAAAGAACGGCGGACAGGCGGCGGGCAATGTCCTGGAGCAGCAGATCGCCTTCGCTGTGGCCCAGGGAATGGTTGATGTTCTTGAAGCGGTCCAGCCCCAGTTGCAGCACGGCGAAGGGGGCTTGGCCGGTTTGGCCGGCGCGGGAGAAAGCCTGGCTTACCCTTTCCCGGAACTGGCTGCGATTGACCAGTCCGGTGAGGGGGTCGAAGCCGGTGAGGCGGCGGATGTGGGCCATGTAGCGGCGCTTTTCGGTGACGTCCACGGCGATGATCATGGCGCCTCCCGCCAGACCCCGGCCGTCCCGCAGGGGGGCGGCCCAGATTTTCAGGTCCAGGGTTTCCCCATCCTTGCGCCGCTGGCCCACCAGCGGGGTGCCGGCGAATTCCTCCCCCTGGACGGCCCGTTCGCATACGTCCCCCAGGGAGCTTTCCCCGTCGCCCCGGGTGTCGGGAGGAAGCTGGCCCAGGGCCTCGTGTTCGCCCCAGCCGAAGGTGCGGGCCGCCGCCTGGTTCCACAGGGTGACCTGCTGGTTGAGGTCCACCGCCACGATGGCCAGGGGGGAGGCGTTGACCAGGGCGCGCAGGCGCTCGCTGTTCTTGGCCAGGGACTCCTTGAGCTTGCGCCGCTCCCCCACCGCCCGCAGGGAAACCAGGTGGGCCGGCCGGCCTTCCCACTCCACCCGGGCGGACTGCATTTCCGCCGTGGCTTTGCGGCGCTTGGGATGGGCCAGGTCGATCTCGGTGATTTCCCCGTCCAGCACCGGGTGGCCGAATTGCCGTCCGGCGAGGCTGCCGGGCTCGGCCAGGAACAGGATTTCCGCGGCGAGATTGGCGTAGAGGATTTCGCCCCCTTCGGCCACCACCACCAGGCCGTCGGCGTTCTTCTCCACCAGGGTGTGGAACAGGGCCTCGTCGGCCAGCAGGGCCCGGGCCTGGCGGGTGAAATTCTCGATCAGGCCGTCCAGTTCGGGGCTGTTTTTGCGGCTCATGTCACGGCTCCCAGGTGGAGGGCCAGGAGGGAGATGTCGTCGTGGGGTTCCAGGCCGTCGAGGAAGGAAATGACGTGGGATTTGATCAGCTGGATCGGGTTGCAGTGGGTGCAGGGCAGAGTCAGGGCCTCCGCCAGGCCGTGGTTGCCGAAGGCTTCGCCGTGGACGTTCTGGGCTTCCACCAGGCCGTCGCTGTAGAGGATGACGTGGTGCACGCCGGCCGTGGCCAGGGAGCGGGTGGAAGCGTCGAAGCTGCCTTCCCCCTGGATGCCCAGGGGCAGCTTGTCGGAATCGGCCCGGCACACTTCGCCATGGTTCTCATCGATGAACAGGGGCGGCGGCAGCCCGCCGTTCCATACCTCGATGCGTCCTTCCCGCGGGTCCAGGGCCAGCAGGACGGCGGCGCAGAAGTGGCCGGTGGGCAGCAGGGCGTGCAGCTTGCGGTTGATTTCCGCCGCGATCTTGCCGATGGAAAAGCCCTTGCGGGTCATGGCGTAGAAGGCGTCCGCCGTGGGCAGGGCGCCCACCGCCGCCGCCAGGCCGTGGCCGGTGAAATCCCCCAATAAAATGTGCAGGCGGTCGTCCGGGGTGCGCTCGAAAATCAGCAGGTCGCCGCAGAAGTGGCCGGCGGTCAGGGTCCAGTGGTGGAGGAAGGGCACGTCCTCGGGCTTGCGGCGGGTGACCGAGTCGAACATGTGCTTGGCGAGACGGATTTCCTGCTCGGTGGCGGCGCGGAAGCGCTCCAGCCGGCGGTACAGCTCCCGCACCCGCTCGAAGCCGCTGATCTTGGCCTTGAGCAGCATGTGGTTGTAGGGGGAGTCGATGAAGTCGTCGGCCTCGCTGTCGAGGAAGCTCGCCAGGCTGAGGTGGTCGGAAATGGCGGTGCACAGGATCACCGGCACGAAGCGCTCGCCGCAGCGGCGCTTGATTTCCCGGGCGCAATGGTAGCCGTCCCCGTCCGGCAGGGCGAGGTCCACCAGGACCATGTCCGGATGGTGCCGCTCCTGCATGGACAGGGCCGCCGCCATGCTGTCGGCGGCGACCACCTGGTGGCCGTCCAGTTCGAGCATCTGGGACAGCAGCTTGCGTCCCGTGAGGTCGCTTTCCGCGACGAGTATTTTCATTTTGTCCCCCTGGTTTCCGGTGGTCCGGCGTTGTTCTTGTCGTTGCCAGGATGCGCCGATCTGCTTGTCTTCGGCGCGCTGACCCGCAGGGCTGTGAAAATCGGACCGGCGGGCGAACAAAATTACGGTAGCAAGGTGAAGGATTTATGACGTCCGGCTGTCACGAAAGCGTCATCCCCAGGGGCTAGCCTTTCATGCGGCAAATCAGGTCCAGGGGAACGACATGGCACAAGGTGACAATCAATGGGGGGCGACGGAAGGGGACATCGTCCTGCCGCGCAAACGCCCCCTGTCACGCCTGGGCGAGTGCGTGCCGGGGCGTGAGGCGGCGGGCGTCGGCATCAAGCGGGAATGCCGTTCCCGCCTTTACACCCGCCTGAAGGAAGTGCTGGATTACAAGCTGCTGTCCGCCCTGTTCCAGCCCCTCGTCGACCTGGGAAGCGGCGACATCTACGGCTATGAGGTGACGGTGCGGGGCCCGTCCGACAGTCCTCTGCACGTTCCCGCCAACCTCTATGCGGTGGCCGAGGTCTTCGGCCTCCAGTTCGAGCTGGAATGCATGGGGTGGCAGGTGGCCTTGGAGAGCTTTTCCCGTCTCGACTTGCCGGGCTATCTGTTTCTGCGCGCCGGCTGCGGCGGCGCCTACGAGCCCTGCGACCTGAAGGCCCTCGCTTTGGCCAACGGTCTGGACGTGTCCCGGGTGGTGGTGGAACTGGAGGCCTCTCCCCTGACCATGGCCGAGCATTTCCGCGTCCACGGTTTCCGCATCGGGGTCACCGGCCTGGGGGCCAGCGTGGACGACCCCGCCCTGTGGTGGGAGCTGCGCCCGGATTTCGGGCGCATCGACGCCCACTTCGTCCAGGGGGTGCACCAGGACCCGGTGAAGCAGCACTATCTGCGGGAAGTGGCGGAGATGGCCGCTGCCGCCGGTTGCCGCACTATCGCGGAGGGGGTCGAAACCGGCGCCGGCCTGTCCATGGTGAAGGATCTGGGAATCGACTTCGCCCTGGGGCTGTTCATCGCCCGCCCCCATTCCTCTCCTTCCACGGTGTTGACGGCGGAGGTGGCCAACGTCCTGCAAGCCGGCAGCCGGCGGGAGTCGTCTGGCCTGCTCTCCACCCCCACGGCGGAGCGGCTGATGGCCGACGTGGCGCCGGTGACGCCGGAGCAGAACCTGGAGTCGGTGTACGAGGTGTTCGCCGCCAATCCGCTGCTGGTGGCCCTGCCGGTGGTCAAGGACGGCACGCCCATCGGGCTCATCAACCGCTACACCCTGATCGACCGCTACGCCCGCCCCTTCCGCCGCGAGCTGTACGGCAAGAAGCATTGCACCCACCTGATGGACACCACCCCCCTGGTGGTGGACAAGGGCATCAGCATCGAGGAGCTGTCCAATCTGGTGGTGGAGGCGGAGCAGCGCTACCTCTCCGACGGCTTCATCATCACCGACCAGGGCCGCTACGCCGGCATGGGCACCGGCCACGCCCTGATCCGGGAAATCACCCAGCTGCGCATCCGCGCCGCCCGCTACGCCAACCCCCTCACCGGCCTGCCCGGCAACGTGCCGATCAACGAGCACATCGACAGCCTGCTGCGGGACAAGGTGGCGTTCTACGCCTGCTACTGTGACCTGAACCACTTCAAGCCCTTCAACGACGTCTACGGCTACAACCGGGGGGACGACGTGATCCAGCTCACCGGCCGTCTGCTGGTGGAGGAGGCGGACGCCGACCGGGATTTCGTCGGCCACGTGGGCGGGGACGATTTCGTGGTGCTGTTCGTGAGCCCGGACTGGGAGCGGCGCTGCCGCGCGGTGCTGGACAAGTTCGGCACCGAGGTGACGGCCTTCTTCAGCCCCGGGGACATCGAGCGCGGCGGCTACATCGCCGAAGACCGCCGGGGCCAGAAAATCTTCCACCCCCTGGCCAGCCTGGCCATCGGCGCGGTGCGCATCGACCCCGCCGCCTTCCACTCCCACCGGGACGTGGCCGCCGCCGCCGCGGACGCCAAGAAGCAGGCCAAACGCACCCCCGGCAACAGCCTGTTCGTGGAGCGCCGGACCTATCCGGCCAAGGCCGAGGAGCCCGCGATTTCGTAGCGCAGGCGACCTCGCCTGCATTGCCCGCCGCGAGGCGGGCTGACGCCCGCATGCAGGCGAGGTCGCCGGCGCTACGTGGGATATCTCCCTTGAAGACGCGAGACGCCGAAGATTGGCGAAAACATCCGGCGGATTACGGTCTGCTGCTGTGCTGATGGTCATAATGACGCTTTATGTTAGATTGAGAGGGGTCATTTAGGAGGCGCCATGAAAACGGCCAGCGTCGCGGAAGCCAAAGCCCATCTTTCCGAGTTGCTTAGCTACGTGGAATCGGGAGAAGAGGTATTGATTACCCGGCGGGGAAAGCCTGTCGGCAAGTTGACGGCCGCAGGGGAAGAGCGCGTTTCCCCTTTTGATTTCGAGGCGTTGCGGGCCTTTGTGGCGGCCCGGCCGAAAGCCCCGGTGCGGGAAGGTATGACGGTGGCCGAGATGCGGGAACAGGATGTGTTGTGATCTACCTGGACACTTCCATGCTGGGCACCCTGTGGGCTAGCAGCAGGGCGAAGCAGTAAACCAATTCAGCATCGACGTGTTGTGCAGTTACCGTAATCACCTGACAGTAGGCCATGACTAAGGGGTGTGGTCGATGTCGTTTCTGGCCCTGGAACTCAAACCCAAGGAAGGCGACGTGACCACAGAAGAAAAGAAAAAAACGGGCCAGGCTCCTGCCCTTGGTCACCCCTTTCTTCATCGGTAGTTCGACCGGCTTCATGGCGTACCCCTTTCCCGGCCCGGGCGATTGACCCTGACCCCCCATCCCCGGTACCATTCGGCCTTCCATAATAATTAGTTAACGACACTACATAGACCATGCGAACCAAGCTCGTTGCCGGTAACTGGAAAATGAACGGGGGGCTCGCCCAGAACAAGGCGCTGCTGGAAGGCGTCCTGGCTGGCGTGGCCGGTCTCAACGGGATGCGGGCGGCGGTGTGCGTGCCCTTTCCCTACCTGGCCCAGGCGCAGCAGATGCTGCAAGGCACGGCCCTGGCGTGGGGCGCGCAGAACATGAGCCAGCACGACAAGGGCGCCTACACCGGCGAGGTGGCGGCTTCCATGCTGCTGGACTTCGGCTGCGCCTACGTGATCGTGGGGCATTCCGAGCGCCGTGCTATCTACGGCGAAAGCGACGAGACGGTGGCCGCCAAGTACGAGGCGGCGCAGAAGGCGGGGCTGACCCCGATCCTGTGCGTGGGGGAAACCCTGGAGGAGCGCGAGGGCAACATCACCGAGCAGGTGGTGGGCCGTCAACTGGATGCGGTGATCGCCCGCTGCGGCGTGGCCAGCCTGGCGAAAGCCGTGGTGGCCTACGAGCCGGTGTGGGCCATCGGCACCGGCAAGACCGCGACCCCGGAGCAGGCCCAGGCGGTGCATGCCTTCATCCGCGGCAAGATCGCGGCCCTGGACAAGGGCGTGGCCGACGGTCTGGTGATCCAGTACGGCGGCAGCATGAAGGCCTCCAACGCGGCGGAACTGCTGGCCCAGCCGGACATCGACGGCGGGCTGATCGGCGGCGCGGCGCTGGTGGCGGAAGAATTCGTCGCCATCTGCAAGGCGGCGCAAAGTTAATTTAACGGAGTGGTATGGAAACTTTAGTTTGGATCATCAACGTGTTGTCGGCCCTGGGCGTCATCGGCCTGGTGCTGCTGCAACACGGCAAGGGCGCCGACATGGGCGCCGCTTTCGGTAGCGGTTCTTCCGGCGGCCTGTTCGGCTCCCGGGGGGCGGCCAACTTTCTGAGCCGCGCCACGGCCATCCTGGCGGCGGTGTTTTTCGTCACCAGCCTGGGGCTGGGCTACGCGTCCACCCACAGGGCCAAGTCCATGGGCGTCATTGCCGTTCCGGCGGACAAAGCCCTTGCAATCCCCGCTGCGCCGACCGATAATAAGGCCCCTCTGAACGGGGTGGGTTCCGAGCCTTCCAAGGCCAAGGACATCCCGAACTGATTTCTGTCCGCGTCGAGCGCGGGTAGCAGCAGGTTTCAGCCGACGTGGTGAAATTGGTAGACACGCCGTCTTGAGGGGGCGGTGGCGCAAGCCGTATGAGTTCGAGTCTCATCGTCGGCACCAGACAAAAGGCATATGAGCCCGGGCTCGTATGCCTTTTCTTTTTGGTCAACAAATAATTGTTTAATAAGGAAATTTTATAGGGGAAACCGCTTGACAGCCCCTCCTCTGCACCCCTAAACTCGACCGATAACTAAGAGCCGGCTATACCAAGGCTCTACCTAAATAAGCAGTACGGACATACTTACAGCGGAGAGAGGGCGTGGCGGAAAACTATTTTCCCGTCTTGATGTTCATCGTCGTCGGCCTGGCCTTTGGGGTGGTTCCCATCCTGGCCGGCTGGCTGCTTTCCCCTCATCGCCCCGACAAGGAAAAGACCTCGCCCTACGAGTGCGGCTTCGACGCCTTCGGCGATGCGCGCATGAAGTTCGACGTGCGCTACTACCTGGTCGCCATCCTGTTCATCCTGTTCGACCTCGAAATCGCTTTCCTCTTCCCCTGGGCGGTGGTGCTGGAGGAAATCGGCCTGTTCGGCTTCGTGGCGATGGTGATTTTCCTCGGTATCCTGGTGGTGGGCTTCATCTATGAGTGGGTGAAGGGTGCCTTGGAATGGGAGTGAGATAAATGGGCATCGAAGGCATCCTGGAAAAAGGTTTCGTCACCACTTCCCTCGACACCGTCATCAACTACACCCGCACCGGCTCCCTGTGGCCGATGACCTTTGGTCTGGCGTGCTGCGCGGTGGAGATGATGCAGGCCGGCGCGTCCCGCTATGACCTGGACCGCTTCGGCATCATATTCCGGCCCAGTCCGCGCCAGTCGGACCTGATGATCGTGGCCGGCACCCTCACCAACAAGATGGCCCCCGCCCTGCGCAAGGTCTACGACCAGATGCCGGAGCCCCGCTGGGTGGTATCCATGGGTTCCTGCGCCAACGGCGGCGGCTATTACCATTATTCCTACTCGGTGGTGCGCGGTTGTGACCGCATCGTGCCGGTGGACGTCTACGTTCCCGGCTGCCCCCCCACCGCCGAGGCCCTGCTCTACGGCTTGATCCAGTTGCAGAAGAAGATCAAGCGTACCAACACCATTGCCCGCTAAACGACCATGAGCCTGGAAAAACTCTCGCTTTGCCTGAAGGATGCCCTGGGGGACCGGCTGGTTTCCCTGACGGATCGCCTGGGCGAAGTCACCCTCGAAGTGCCGGCGGAGCGCCTGCGGGAAACCATGCTGGTGCTGCGGGACCGTGAAGGGCTGCGCTTCGAGCAGCTGATCGACCTGTGCGGCATGGACTACAGCGCCTACGGCCAGGGCAACGGCAACGGCGGGAGCAAGTGGCAGGGCAAGCGCTTCGCTGTTGTTTACCACCTGTTGTCGGTGAAGAACAACCAGCGGGTACGCGTCCGGGCCTTCGCCCCCGACGACGACCTGCCCCTGGTGGCGACGGTGACCGACATCTGGCCGGTGGCCAACTGGTTCGAGCGGGAAGCCTTCGACCTTTACGGCATCGTGTTCGAAGGCCACCCCGACCTGCGCCGCCTGCTCACCGACTACGGTTTCATCGGCCATCCCTTCCGCAAGGACTTCCCCCTGTCGGGCAACGTGGAAGTGCGCTACGACCCCGAGCAGGGCCGGGTGATCTACCAGCCGGTGACCATTCCCCCGCGGGAAATCACGCCGCGCATCGTGCGCGAAGAAAATTACGGCGGCTAAGCGATATGGCTGAAATCAGAAACTACACGATGAACTTCGGCCCCCAGCACCCGGCGGCCCACGGCGTGCTGCGCCTGGTGCTGGAGCTGGACGGCGAGGTGGTGGAGCGGGCCGACCCCCATATCGGCCTGCTGCACCGCGCCACCGAGAAGCTGGCGGAGAACAAGACCTTCCTTCAGGCGGTGCCCTACATGGACCGTCTGGACTACGTGTCCATGATGTCCAACGAACACGCCTACGTGATGGCGATCGAAAAGCTGCTCGGCCTGGAAGTGCCTCTGCGGGCCAAGTACATCCGCACGATGTTCGACGAGATCACCCGCATCCTCAACCACCTGTTGTGGATCGGCGCCCACGGTCTGGACCTGGGGGCGATGACGATGTTCATCTACGCCTTCCGCGAGCGGGAAGACCTGATGGACTGCTACGAGGCCGTCTCCGGCGCCCGCCTGCACGCCGCCTATTACCGCCCCGGCGGCGTCTACCGGGATCTGCCGGATTCCATGCCGCTGTACGAGGCGTCGAAAATCCACAACCAGAAGGCGGTGGACGAACTCAACGCCAACCGGCGCGGTTCCCTGCTGGACTTCATCGAAGACTTCACCCGCCGCTTCCCGGGCTACGTGGACGAGTACGAGAACCTGCTCACCGAAAACCGCATCTGGAAGCAGCGCACCGTGGGCATCGGCGTGGTGTCCCCCGAGCGGGCCCTGGCCCTCGGCTTCTCCGGCCCCATGCTGCGCGGTTCGGGGGTGGAATGGGACCTGCGCAAGAAGCAGCCCTACGCCGCCTACGACCGGGTGGATTTCGACATCCCCGTGGGCACCAACGGCGACACCTACGACCGCTATCTGGTGCGGATGGAAGAAATGCGCCAGTCCAACCGCATCATCCAGCAGTGCGTGGACTGGCTGCGCGCCAACCCCGGCCCGGTGATCAGCGACAACCACAAGGTGGCGCCCCCGTCCCGGGAAGCCATGAAGACCAACATGGAAGAGCTGATCCACCACTTCAAGCTGTTCTCCGAAGGCATGCACGTGCCGGAAGGGGAGGCCTACGCCGCGGTGGAGCATCCCAAGGGCGAGTTCGGCATCTACCTGGTGTCCGACGGCGCCAACAAACCTTATCGCCTGAAAATCCGCGCCCCCGGCTTCGCCCACTTGATGGCCATGGACGAAATGGCCCGGGGCCACATGATCGCCGACGTGGTGGCGCTGATGGGCACCATGGACATCGTGTTCGGGGAGATTGACCGCTGATGCTGACCCCTGAGTCCCTGAGAAAGATCGACCGCGAAGTCGCCAAATACCCGCCGGAGCACAAGGAGTCGGCGGTGATGTCGGCCCTGCGCATCGCCCAGATGGAAAAAGGCTGGCTGGCGCCGGAAACCATCGAGTTCGTCGCCGGCTACCTGGATATGCCTCCGGTGGCGGCGTGGGAGGTGGCGACCTTCTACAACATGTACCAGTTGAAGCCCGCCGGCAAGTACGTGCTCACCGTGTGCACCAACCTGTCCTGCACCCTGCAAGGGGCGGAAGGCGTGGCGGGGCACCTGAAGAACAGGCTCGGCATCGGCTTCGGCGAGACCACCGCCGACGGCAAGTACACCCTCAAGGAGGGCGAGTGCATGGGCGCCTGCGGCGACGGCCCGGTGGCCCTGATCAACAACGTGAAGATGTGCGCCAAGCTGACCCCCGGGGAAGCTGACCGCATCCTGGCGGGACTGGAGTAAGAAATGAACGGCGACAAGGTCATTTTCCACTCCATCGGCCAGCCCGACTGCTGGACCCTGGAGAACTACCTCAAGGTGGGCGGTTACCAGGCCCTGAAGAAAATCCTGTCGGAGAAGATGCCCCCCGAGGCCATCATCGAGCAGGTGAAGATTTCCGCCCTGCGGGGCCGGGGCGGCGCGGGCTTTCCCACCGGCCTCAAGTGGAGCTTCATGCCCCGCAACTTCCCCGGCGACAAGTACGTGGTGTGCAACACCGACGAGGGCGAGCCGGGCACCTTCAAGGACCGGGACATCCTGCGCTTCAACCCCCATCAGTTGATCGAAGGCATGATCATCGCCGGCTACACCCTGGGGGCCAAGGCGGGCTACAACTACATCCACGGCGAAATCTGGGCCGAGTACGAGCGCTTCGAGGCCGCCCTGGACGAGGCCCGCGCCGCCGGCTACCTGGGCAAGAACATCCTGGGCTCCGGCTGGGACTACGACGTCTTCGCCCACCACGGCTACGGCGCCTACATCTGCGGCGAGGAAACCGCGCTGCTGGAGTCCATCGAGGGCAAGAAGGGCCAGCCCCGCTTCAAGCCGCCCTTCCCGGCGAGTTTCGGCCTCTACGGCAAGCCCACCACCATCAACAACACCGAGACCCTGGCCTCGATCCCCTACATCATCCTCAACGGCGGCCAGAAGTTCCTCGAGCTGGGCAAGCCCAACAACGGCGGCACCAAGCTGTTCTCCATTTCGGGCCACGTCAACCGGCCGGGCAACTTCGAAGTGCCCCTGGGCACGCCCTTCGCCGAGCTGCTGGAAATGGCGGGCGGGGTGCGCAACGGCCACAAATTGAAGGCGGTGATCCCCGGCGGCTCCTCCGCCCCGGTGCTGCCCGCTGACATCATGATGGACTGCACCCTGGACTACGACGCCATCGCCAAGGCCGGCTCCATGCTGGGCTCCGGCGCGGTGATCGTGATGGACGAGACGGTGTGCATGGTCAAGGCCCTGGAGCGCCTGTCCTACTTCTACTTCGAGGAATCCTGCGGCCAGTGCACCCCCTGCCGGGAAGGCACCGGCTGGCTGTACCGGGTGGTGCACCGCATCGAGCACGGCGAAGGCCGCCCGGAAGACTTGGAGCTGCTGGATTCCGTTTCCACCAACATCATGGGCCGCACCATCTGTGCCCTGGGCGAAGCGGCATCGCTGCCGGTGAAGGGGATGCTGAAGCATTTCCGGCACGAATTCGAACACCACATCGAGCACAAGAAGTGCCTCGTTTAACGGCTTAAGACATGGCGCAAATCGAGATCGACGGCAAGCAAATCACGGTAGCGGACGGCGGCACCCTCATCGATGCGGCCGAAGCCGCCGGCATCTACATTCCCCGCTTCTGCTACCACAAGAAGCTGTCCGTCGCCGCCAACTGCCGCATGTGCCTGGTGGAAGTGGAGAAGGCGCCCAAGCCGGTGCCCGCCTGCGCCACCCCGGTCACCGACGGCATGAAGGTGTTCACCCATTCCGGCAAGGCGGTGCAGGCCCAGAAGGACGTGATGGAATTCCTCCTGGTCAACCACCCCCTGGACTGCCCGGTGTGCGACCAGGGCGGCGAGTGCCAGCTGCAGGACCTGTCCGTGGGTTATGGCGGCGTGAGCTCCCGCTACCAGGAAGAAAAGCGCGCGGTCGCCAACAAGGACTTCGGGCCGCTGATCGGCGGGGATATGACCCGCTGCATCCACTGCACCCGCTGCGTGCGCTTCACCCAGGAAATCGCCGGCCGTCAGGAGTTCGGCCAGATCCAGCGGGGCGAGCATTCCGAGATCGTCACCTTCGTGTCCCGGGCCGTGGAGTCCGAGCTGTCGGGCAACGTCATCGACCTGTGCCCGGTGGGGGCGCTAACCAGCAAGCCCTTCCGCTTCAAGGCCCGCAGCTGGGAACTCACCAGCCGTCCCTCCGTCAGCCCCCACGACGGCCTGGGTTCCAATGTCCGGATTCAAACCCGCAACGGCACCGTGTTCCGCGTCCTGCCCAAGGAAAACGAAGCCGTCAACGAATGCTGGCTGGCGGACCGGGACCGCTTCTCCTACGAGGCGATCTACGCCCAGGATCGCCTCACCCAGCCCATGGTCAAGCAGGGCGGCAAGTGGCGCGAGTGCGAGTGGCACGAGGCCCTGCAATACGCCATCGACGGCCTCAAGCAGGTGAAGGAAGAGTTCGGCGCCGAGGCCATCGGCGCCCTGGCGTCGCCCCACAGCACGGTGGAGGAACTGTACCTGCTGCAAAAGCTGGTGCGCGCCTTCGGCAGCGACAACGTGGACTTCCGCCTGCGCCAGTCCGATTGCCGTGCCGATTCCAAGCTCCAGGGCGCCCCCTGGCTGGGCATGCCAGTGGCCGAGCTGCCGCAGTTGAATGCCGCCCTGGTGGTGGGCAGCACCCTGCGCGCCGACCATCCCCTCCTGGCCCACCGCCTGCGCCAGATGGTGAAGCAGGGCGGCCAGCTGAACGTGATCCACAGCGCCGACGACGACCTGCGCTGCAAAGTGGCCAACAAATTGATCGCCGCCCCCGGCGCCCTGGCGGATGCCCTCGCCCAGGTGGCGAAGGCCGCCGCCGAGGCCAAGGGTACGGCCGCCCCGGCGGGCACCGCCCATGTGACCGTCTCCGCTCAGGCCAAGGCCATGGCCGACAGCCTCCTGGCGGGGGAAAAGAAAGCCGTGCTCCTGGGCAACCTGGCCCAGCACCACCCCCGCGCCGCCGACCTCCATGCCCTGGCCCAGGCCGTCGCCGACCTGACCGGAGCGACCCTCGGCTTCCTGGGTGAATCGGCCAACAGCGTGGGCGGCTACATCGCCAATGCGGTGCCCAAGACCGGCCTGGCTGCCGGCAAGATGCTGGAACAGCCCCGCAAGGCCTATGTGCTGATGGGCCTGGAGCCGGAGCTGGATACCTACAATCCGCAGCAGACCCTGGCGGCCCTGTCCGGCGCCTTCGTGGTGGCTATGAGCCCCTTCAAGGGCCAACTGGAAAGCCGTGCCGACGTGCTGCTGCCCATCGCCACCTTCGCCGAGACGTCCGGCACCTACATCAACACCCAGGGCGACGTGCAGAGCTTTGCCGCCGCCACCGCCCCCGCCGGCGAGACCCGCCCGGCGTGGAAGGTGCTGCGGGTGCTGGGCAACCTGCTGGACCTGCCCGGCTTCGACCAGGACAGTTCCGAAGCGGTGCGGGACGAGGCCCTGGAAGGCGTGAGCGTGGCGCAGCGCTTGAACAACCGCCTGTCGGACGCCGCCGTGCAGGACGTGGCGGTGACCGCTGGCCTGCATCGGGTGGGCGAAGTGCCGATCTACCAGGCGGATGCCCTGGTGCGCCGGGCGCCCGCCTTGCAGAAAACCGTCCTGGCGGCTGCCCCCGTGGCGTGGCTGGCCGGGGCTTTGATGGACAAAATGGGGTTTGGGGAAGGCGAGAAGGTCATCCTGCGCCAGGGCGCTTGGGAGGCGTCGATGGTTGCGGCGCGGGATGACCGGCTGCCACACGATGCGGTGCGCGTCGCCGCGGCCCATCCCGCTACGGCCGCCCTGGGCGGAATGTTGGAACCCATTCAGGTGGAAAAAGCCTCATGATGACCGCAATCCAGGGATTCCTCGGCCCGTGGTGGCCGGTGGTGTGGACGCTGGTGAAAATCCTCGTTATCGTCCTGCCGCTGATGGGCGCCGTGGCCTACCTCACGCTGGCCGAGCGCAAGATCATCGGCTACATGCAGGTGCGCATCGGCCCCAACCGGGTGGGCATCAAGGGGATATTGCAGCCCCTGGCCGACGCCGGCAAGCTGCTGTTCAAGGAAATCATCATCCCGGCCAAGTCCAACAAGTATTTGTTCCTGCTGGCGCCGGTGCTGTCCATCGCGCCGGCCCTGGCGGCGTGGGCGGTGGTGCCGTTCTCGCCGGAACTGGTGCTGTCCAACGTGGACGCCAGCCTGTTGTTCGTGATGGCCATCACCTCCATGGGGGTCTACGGCGTCATCGTCGCCGGCTGGGCGTCCAACTCCAAGTACGCTTTCCTCGGCGCCATGCGCTCCGCCGCCCAGATCGTGTCCTACGAACTAGCCATGGGCTTCGCCCTGGTGGGGGTGCTGATGGCGGCCCAGAGCCTGAACCTGGTGGAGATCGTCCAGGGCCAGGAGGGCGGCTTGCTGAACTGGTACTTCCTGCCCCTGTTCCCGCTGTTCGTGGTCTACGTGGTGGCGGGGGTGGCGGAAACCAACCGGGCGCCTTTCGACGTGGCCGAAGGCGAATCCGAGATCGTCGCCGGTTTCCACGTGGAATATTCCGGTATGGCCTTCGCCGTGTTCTTCCTGGCCGAATACGCCAACATGATCCTGATCGCCATGCTGGCCGCCCTGATGTTCCTCGGCGGCTGGGACGCGCCTTTCCATTTCGCGCCCTTCACCTGGCTGCCGGGTTTCTTCTGGCTGGCGGCCAAGGTGTCCTTCGTGCTGCTGCTGTTCCTCTGGTTCCGGGCCACCTTCCCCCGCTACCGTTACGACCAGATCATGCGCCTGGGCTGGAAGGTGTTCATCCCCCTGACCCTGGTGTGGCTGGTGGTGGTCGGCGCCATGATGCAGACGCCTTACGGCTACCTGTTCCACTGAGGCGAACGAGATGATGGAACAAATCAAGAACCTGTTCAAAAGCCTGCTGCTGCTTGAGCTGCTGAAAGGCATGTCAATCACCGGGCGCTACTTTTTCGCCCGCAAGATCACGGTGCAGTTCCCCGAGGAACGCACCCCCATGTCGCCCCGCTTCCGCGGCCAGCACGCCCAGCGCCGCTACCCCAACGGCGAGGAGCGCTGCATCGCGTGCAAGCTGTGCGAAGCGGTGTGCCCGGCCCTGGCGATCACCATCGAGTCCGAACAGCGGGACGACGGCACCCGCCGCACCACCCGCTACGACATCGATATGTACAAGTGCATCTTCTGCGGCTTCTGCGAAGAAGCCTGCCCGGTGGACGCCATCGTCGAAACCCGCTTCCTCGACTACCACGGCGAGGTGCGGGGGGACTTGGTGTTCAACAAGGAACGGCTGCTCGCCACCGGCGACCGGCTGGAAGCCCAGATCGCCGCCGACCGGGCGGCGGACGCCAAGTACCGCTAAAAATGCTTTTCACCGCAGAGGACGCAGAGAGCGCAGAGGAAAAACACATGGATAGAAAGAGCTTGACCTCCGCGTCCTCCGCGTCCTCCGCGGTGCAAGATTTTGATGGGATGATTCGATGAATTTCGAAACAGTGGTTTTCTACATCTTCTCGGCGATCCTGCTGCTGTCGGCGCTGCGGGTGATTACCGCCAGGAGCCCGATCCATGCCGCCCTGGCCCTGGTGCTGGCGTTCTTCACCGCCGCCTCCATCTGGCTGCTGCTGGAGGCGGAGTTCCTCGCCATCACCCTGGTGCTGGTGTACGTAGGGGCGGTGACGGTGCTGTTCCTGTTCGTGGTGATGACCCTGGACATCGACGTGGCCAAGATGCGCGAAGGCTTCTGGCGCAATCTGCCCCTGGCCCTGGCGGCGGGGGCGGTGATGGCGACGGAGATGATCCTGGTGCTGCGCACCCGCACCGACACCGTGGCGCCGCGCAACTTCGATACCCATTACAGCAACACCAAGGAACTGGGGCGGCTGCTCTACGTGGATTACGTCTACCCGTTCGAAATCGCCGCCGTGCTGCTGCTGGTGGCGATCATCGCCGCCATCGCCCTGACCATGCGCCGGCGCAAGGACACCAAGTACATCGACCCCGCCGACCAGGTCAAGGTGCGGCGCCAAGACCGCATCCGCCTGGTGTCCATGCCGGCGGAAAAACCCGTCCAGGCGACGGAAGCGGAAAAATCGGAGGGATGAACGAGCCATGCTGACCCTGTCCCATTACCTCACCCTCGGCGCCCTGCTGTTCGCCATCGCCGTGGTGGGCATCTTCCTCAACCGGCGCAACATCATCGTGCTGCTGATGGCCATCGAACTGATGCTGCTGGCGGTGAACATGAACTTCATCGCCTTCTCCCACTACATGGGGGACGCGGCGGGGCAGGTGTTCGTGTTCTTCATCCTCACCGTGGCGGCGGCCGAAGCCGCCATCGGCCTGGCCATCCTGATGGCCCTGTTCCGCAACCTTTCCACGGTGAACGTGGAAGACCTCGACAGCCTGAAAGGATGACGGGGCCATGACCGCCATGCAAAAACTCTACCTCCTGATTCCCCTGGCCCCCCTGGTCGGCAGCCTGATCGCCGGCCTCCTGGGCTGGCTCATCGGCCGCCGCGCCTCCCACGGCGTGACCATCCTGGGCGTGGCCATGTCCTTCGTCGCCTCGGTGGCGGTGTTCCAGGACGTGATGGCCGGCAACATCTTCAACGGCGCGGTCTACACCTGGCTCACCAGCGGCGAGACCCGGTTCGAGATCGGCTTCCTGATCGACAACCTGTCGGCCATGATGATGCTGGTGGTGACCTTCGTCTCCCTCATGGTGCACATCTACACCATCGGCTACATGGCCGACGACCCCGGCTACAGCCGCTTCTTCAGCTACATCAGCCTGTTCACCTTCTCCATGCTGATGCTGGTGATGTCCAACAACTTCGTCCAGCTGTTCTTCGGCTGGGAGGCGGTGGGCCTGGTGTCCTACCTCCTGATCGGCTTCTGGTACACCCGTCCCACGGCCATCTACGCCAACCTCAAGGCCTTCCTGGTGAACCGGGTGGGGGACTTCGGCTTCCTGCTGGGCATCGGCCTGGTGCTGGCCTATTTCGGCACCCTGGACTACCAGGCGGTGTTCGCCCAGGCGCCCCTGCTGGCGGGCTACTCCATCGAGCTGGTGGGCGGCAGCCCCTGGTCCCTGATGACGGTGATCTGCATCCTGCTGTTCATCGGCGCCATGGGCAAGTCGGCCCAGTTCCCGCTCCACGTCTGGCTGCCGGACTCCATGGAAGGCCCGACCCCGATTTCCGCCCTGATCCACGCCGCCACCATGGTGACCGCCGGCATCTTCATGGTGGCCCGCATGTCGCCCCTGTACGAGTTGTCGGACACCGCCCTCTCCTTCGTCATGGTGATCGGCGCCATCACCGCCCTGTTCATGGGCTTCCTGGGCGTGATCCAGAACGACATCAAGCGGGTGGTGGCCTATTCCACCCTGTCCCAGCTGGGCTACATGACGGTGGCCCTGGGCGCCTCCGCCTACTCGGTGGCGGTGTTCCACCTCATGACCCACGCCTTCTTCAAGGCCCTGCTGTTCCTGGCCGCCGGCTCGGTGATCATCGGCATGCACCACGACCAGGACATCCGCAACATGGGCGGCCTGCGCAAATACATGCCCATCACCTGGGTCACTTCCCTGATCGGCTCCCTGGCCCTGATCGGCACGCCCTTCTTGTCCGGCTTCTACTCCAAGGACAGCATCATCGAGGCGGTGGGCCTGTCCCACCTGCCGGGCTCCGGCTTCGCCTATTTCGCGGTGGTGGCGGGAGTGTTCGTCACCGCCTTCTACTCCTTCCGCATGTACTTTATGGTGTTCCACGGCAAGGAGCGCTTCGGCCACCCGGTGCCCAGCCACGACCACGAAGGCGGCAAGGAGGACGATCCCCACGCCCACCACGGCAAGCCCCACGAAACCCCCTGGGTGGTGACCCTGCCCCTGGTGATGCTGGCGATTCCTTCGGTCGTCATCGGCTACCTGGCGATCGGCCCCATGCTGTTCGGCGATTTCTTCGCCGGCGCGGTGTTCATTTCCGACGCCCATCCGGCCATGAAGGAGCTGGCGGAGGAATTCCACGGCCCCGCCGCCATGGCCCTCCACGCCCTGACCACGCTGCCGTTCTGGCTGGCCCTGGCGGGGGTGGTAAGCGCCTGGTACCTGTACCTCAAGCAGCCCCGGATTCCGGCTCTGATCAAGGCCCGCTTCAGCCTGGTCTACACCATTCTGGAGCGCAAGTACGGCTTCGACGAGTTCAACGACTGGTTCTTCGCCGGCGGCGCCCGCCTGCTGGGCCGCGGCCTGTGGAAGGGCGGCGACGTGGCGGTGATCGACGGCCTGCTGGTCAACGGCACCGCCCGCCTGGTGGGGCGCATGGCCCAGGTGGTGCGCCACTTCCAGTCCGGCTACATCTACCACTACGCTTTCGCCATGCTGATCGGCGTGATCGTGCTGATGACCTGGTTCGTGTAAACGAGCCCAACCTAACGGGAAATTTATGCAAGGCATTCCATTGCTCAGCCTGGTGACCTGGCTGCCCATCGCGGCGGGGGTACTGGCCCTGGCCACCGGCAGCGACCGCAACGCGAACTATGCGCGCATCGTGGCGCTGATCGGCGCGCTGACCGGCTTCGTGGTGGCGATTCCCCTCTACACCGCTTTCGATACCATGGAAGCGGGCATGCAGTTCGTCGAGCGCAAGCCCTGGATCGAGGCCTTCAACATCCACTACTACCTGGGCGTGGACGGCATTTCCACGCTGTTCGTGCTGCTCAACAGTTTCACCACCGTGCTGGTGGTGATCGCCGGCTGGAAAGTGATCGAGAAGAAGGTCGCCCAGTACATGGCGGCCTTCCTCATCATGTCCGGCCTGATGAACGGCGTCTTCGCCGCCCTGGACGGCGTGCTGTTCTATGTCTTCTGGGAGGCGATGCTGATTCCCATGTTCCTCATCATCGGCATCTGGGGCGGGCCGAACCGGGTCTACGCGTCGATCAAGTTCTTCCTCTACACCCTGCTGGGCTCCCTGCTGATGCTGGTGGCCTTCCTCTACCTGTACAACAAGTCCGGCGGCAGCTTCTCCATCCTGGAATACCACCGCCTGCCCCTGACCATGGCGGAACAGGTGCTGATCTTCTTTGCCTTCTTCACCGCCTTCGCGGTCAAGGTGCCCATGTGGCCGGTGCACACCTGGCTGCCGGATGCCCACGTGGAAGCTCCCACCGGCGGCTCCGTGGTGCTGGCGGCGATCATGCTGAAAATCGGCGCCTACGGCTTCCTGCGCTTTTCGCTGCCCATCGCCCCGGATGCCAGCCACTACCTGGCCGGCTTCATGATTACCCTGTCCCTCATCGCCGTGGTCTACATCGGCCTGGTGGCCCTGGTGCAGGCGGACATGAAGAAGCTCATCGCCTACTCGTCCATTTCCCACATGGGCTTCGTCACCCTGGGCATCTTCCTGTTCAACGCCTTCGGCCTGGAAGGCGCCCTGGTGCAGATGATTTCCCACGGCTTCGTCGCCGGCGCCCTGTTCCTGTGCGTGGGCGTGCTTTACGACCGCATGCATTCGCGCCAGATCGCCGACTACGGCGGCGTGGCGAACAAGATGCCGGTGTTCGCCGCCTTCTTCATGCTGTTTGCCATGGCCAACTCCGGCCTGCCCGCCACCAGCGGTTTCGTGGGCGAATTCATGGTCATCATGGGCACCATCAAGGTGAACTTCTGGTACGCCTTCCTCGCCGCCTCCACCCTGATCTTCGGCGCCGCCTACACCCTGTGGATGTTCAAGCGGGTGATGTTCGGCGCGGTGGCGAACGCCCACGTGGAGGAACTGTCCGACATCAGCCCGCGGGAATTCCTGGTGCTCGCCCTGCTGGCCCTGGCGGTGCTGGGGATGGGCCTCTATCCGCTGCCCGTCACCGAAGTGATGCACGCCTCGGTGAACAACCTGCTGCACCACGTGGCGCAGAGCAAACTGTAAGGTCCGGAAAATGAACATTGCCATGCCCAACCTGCTGCCCGTCCTGCCGGAGATTTTCGTCCTGACCATGGCCTGCGTCATCCTGCTGGTGGACCTGGGCGTGAAGCAGAACCGCTTCATCGCCTACGCCCTGACCCAGATGACCCTGCTGTTCGCCGCCTGGCTCACCCTGAGCGATTTCCACAGCCAGGTGGAGTTCACTTTCAGTCACATGTTCGTGGCCGACGCCCTGTCCGACACCCTCAAGCTGTTGACCTACGTGGCGGTGTCCGTCACCCTGGTCTACGGCCGCGCCTACAACGGGCTGCGGGGCCTGTACCGGGGCGAGTTCTTCGTCCTTGCCCTGTTCGCCATGCTGGGCATGATGGTGATGATTTCCGCCAACCACTTCCTGGTGCTGTACCTGGGCCTGGAACTGATGTCCCTGGCCCTCTACGCCATGGTGGCCATGCGGCGGGATTCCCCCCAGGCCACGGAAGCGGCGATGAAGTACTTCATCCTCGGCGCCCTGGCCTCCGGCCTGCTGCTCTACGGCATGTCCCTGATCTACGGCGCCACCGGCAGCCTGTACAACAACGAGGTGGCCCTGGCCGTGATGCAGGGGGTGGAGAGCAAGGCCCTGCTGTCCATGGGCCTGGTGTTCGTCGTCGCCGGCCTGGCCTTCAAGCTCGGCGCCGCCCCCTTCCACATGTGGGTGCCCGACGTCTACCACGGCGCCCCCACCGCGGTGACCCTGTTCCTGGGCACCGCCCCCAAGCTGGCCGCCTTCGCCTTCGTCATGCGCCTGCTGATCGAGGGCCTGCAAGGGCTGGTGGCCGACTGGCAGGGGATGCTGGTGGTGCTGTCGGTGGTATCCATGCTGGTGGGCAACCTCACCGCCATCGCCCAGACCAACCTCAAGCGCATGCTGGCCTATTCCACCATCTCCCACATGGGCTTCATGCTGCTGGGCATCCTCAGCGGCGCCCTGAGCGGCTACGGCGCCTCCATGTTCTACATGGTGACCTACGTGCTGATGACCCTGGGCGCCTTCGGCATGATCCTGCTCCTGTCCCGCCGCGGCTTCGAGGCCGAGCACCTGAACGACTTCAAGGGCCTCAATCAGCGCAGCCCGTGGTATGCCTTCCTGATGCTGCTGGTGATGTTCTCCCTCGCCGGCGTGCCCCCCACCGTGGGCTTCTACGCCAAGCTGGCGGTGCTCCAGGCCGCCCTCCAGGCCGGCTTCGTCGGCTTGGTGGTGGTGGCGGTGCTGTTGTCGGTGGTGGGGGCCTTCTACTACCTGCGCATCGTCAAGCTGATGTATTTCGACGAGCCCCTGGACCACACCCCGATCAAGGCCGAGGCCGACATGCAGCTGCTGCTCAGCGCCAACGGCCTGGGCATCCTGCTGCTGGGCATCATGCCCCAGCCCCTGATGGCCCTGTGCATCTATTCGATCCAGCATTCCCTATGAACGCCAACGTCGCCATCCTGCTGCTGATCCTTCTGGCGGCCGCCAACCTGCCCTTCATGACCGAGCGCGTGCTGTTCGCCTTCCGCCCCAAGAGCGGCCACAAAGCCTTCGGCTGGCGCCTGCTGGAACTGGTGCTGCTGTACTTCGCCGCCGGCGCCCTCGCCTGGCTGGTGGAAAAGCGCACCGACGTGCCCCATTCCCAGGGCTGGGAGTTCTACGCCATCACCGCCTGCCTGTTCCTGGTGTTCGCCTTCCCCGGCTTCGTGCTGCGCTACCTGTTGAAACACCGAGCCGTCGCCCACGCCGACTGACCGATTTCCCCGTATCGTTCCGGCTCCCGATGCGCCATAATGAAAATTGGCGCTAACAAGGAGTGGGGATGGCTTTCCAAATCCTGAACAAGAAATGGCTCGCCGCCCTGGCGGCCCTGGCCGTCGCCGCCGGCGGCTACTTCCTCTGGCAGCAATTCCGCGAATCTCCCTTGCCCGCCGGCTTCGCTTCCGGCAATGGCCGCATTGAGGCCACCGAAGTGGACGTGACGGTGAAAATCGCCGGCCGCCTGGCCGAGGTTTCGGCCCGGGAGGGCGACTTGGTGGAGCGTGGCCAGACGGTGGCGCGGATGGACGTCCTGGAGCTGGAGGCCCAGTATCGCCAAGCCCAGGCCCAGGTGCGGCAGGCCCAGGAAGGTGTGCGGCAGGCCCAGGCCAATGTGGGCCGCTACCGCAGCGAACTGGCCCTCGCCGACAAAACCCTCGTCCGCTACCGGGGGCTGGTGGCCAAGGGCTTCATTTCCAAGGAAAAGCTCGACCAGGTGGCTGCCGGCCGGGAAACCGCTGCCGCCACCTTGCAGGCTGCCAGCGTGGGGGTGGAGGAGGCCCAGGCGGCGGTCAAGGTCGCCGAGGCCCGGGCGGAGCAGATCAAGGCCAACCTGGACGACAGTACCCTCAAGTCCCCCATCGGCGGCCGTGTCCTCTACCGCCTGGCGGAGCCCGGCGAGGTCCTGGCTTCCGGCGGCAAGGTGCTGACGGTGCTGGACCTGACCGACGTCTATCTGACGCTCTACCTGCCCACCGAACAGGCCGGCCGGGTGACGGTGGGGAGCGACGCCCGCATCATCCTCGACGCCGCCCCCCAATACGTGATTCCGGCCAAGGTGTCCTTTGTCGCCCCCCGCTCCCAGTTCACCCCCCGGGAGGTGGAAACCCGCACCGAGCGGGAGAAGCTCATGTTCCGCATCAAGGTGCGCATCGACCCGGAACTGCTGCGCCAATACGCGGAGAAGGTGAAAACCGGCCTCCCCGGCGTGGCCTACGTCCAGCTTGATTCCCAGTCCCCATGGCCCGAGCGCTTGCAGGTGAAGCTGCCGCAGTGAGGGTGGCCCGCCTCAGCGGGGTCTGCCAGCGCTACGGCGGCAACGTCGCCCTGGACGGGGTCGGCCTGGAAATTCCTGCCGGCGGCATGGCGGGGCTGATCGGCCCGGACGGGGTGGGCAAGTCCACCCTGCTGGCGCTGCTGTCCGGGGCGCGCCAAATCCAGCAGGGGAGGGTGGAGGTGCTAGGGGGCGACATGGCGGACGCCCGTTTCCGCGCCGCCGTCCAGCCCCGCATCGCCTACATGCCCCAGGGGCTGGGTAAAAACCTCTACGCCACCCTGTCGGTGTTCGAGAACGTGGACTTCTTCGGCCGCCTGTTCGGCCAGCCGAAAGCGGAGCGGCAGGCGCGCATCGCCGAGCTGCTGGCCGGCACCGGCCTGGCCCCTTTCCGCGACCGGCCGGCGGCCAAGCTTTCCGGCGGCATGAAGCAGAAGCTGGGCCTGTGCTGCGCCCTGATCCACGACCCGGATCTCCTGATCCTGGACGAGCCCACCACCGGCGTGGACCCCCTTTCCCGGCGCCAGTTCTGGGAGTTGATCGACCGAATACGGGCACGCCGCCCCGGCATGAGCGTGGTGGTGGCCACCGCCTACATGGAGGAGGCGGAGCGCTTCAATTGGCTGGCGGCCATGGACGGGGGCCGGGTGCTAGGCACCGGCAGTCCCCAGGAATTGAAAGCCCGCACCGGCATGGACACGCTGGAGGAGGCCTTCATCGCCCTGCTGCCGGAGGAAAGGCGACGCGCCCACCGCGCCCTGGAAATCCCGCCCCGCTGTCCCCAGCCGGATGGCTACGCCATCGAGGCCGAGGGGCTCACCTGCCGCTTCGGCGACTTCACCGCCGTGGACCGGGTGAGCTTCCGCATCGAACGGGGAGAGATTTTCGGCTTCCTCGGCTCCAACGGCTGCGGCAAGACCACCACCATGAAGATGCTCACCGGCCTGCTGACGCCCAGCGAGGGCAGCGCCCGGCTGTTCGGCCGCCCGGTGGACGCCAAGGATATGGAAACCCGGCGCCAAGTGGGCTACATGTCCCAGTCCTTCTCCCTCTACGGCGAGCTGACGGTGCGCCACAACCTGGAGTTGCACGCCCGCCTGTTCCACTTGGACCCGGAGCGCATTCCCGGACGCCTGAAAGCGCTTTGCGACCGCTTCGGCCTGGAACCCTACCTGGACCAGGTGGCCTCGGCCCTGCCTCTTGGCATCCGCCAGCGCCTGTCCCTGGCGGTGGCGGTGGTCCACGAGCCGAAGATGCTGATCCTGGACGAGCCCACCTCCGGGGTGGACCCGGTGGCCCGGGACGAGTTCTGGCGCCTGCTGGTGGAGTTGTCCCGGGAGCAGGGGGTGACTATTTTCATCTCCACCCACTTCATGAACGAGGCCGAGCGCTGCGACCGGGTTTCCCTGATGCACGCCGGGAGGGTGCTGGCCAGCGACACGCCGGAAGCGCTGAAAGGGGGGAGGGGGAGCTTGGAGGAGGCGTTCATCGCCTGCCTGGAGGAGGCGGAAGGTGAAGATGCAGGCGCTGCTTCCCTCTCCCCCAGCCCCTCTGCGAGGTGGGCGGCAAGCCGCCCATCCCTGCTTACCCCGCTTCCCGTTTACGGGAGAGGGGAGATAAAGCCCCCTCCCCCGCAGGCGGGGGAGGGTAGGGGAGAGGGAAATGGGTTGTTCAGTCTGCGCCGGTTGCTGGGGGTCGCCTACCGGGAAACCATGGAGCTGCGCCGGGACCCCATCCGCTTGGCCTTCGCCCTGCTGGGCTCGGTGCTGCTGATGTTCGTGCTGGGCTACGGCATTTCCATGGACGTGGAGGGCCTGCGCTTCGGCGTGCTGGACCGGGACAAGACGCCGGAGAGCCGTGCCTACGTCCACAACATCGCCGGCTCCCGCTATTTCATCCAACGTCCGGACATCCTGGACGAATCCGACTTGGAGCGGCGCATGCGCTCCGGCGAGTTGTCCCTGGCGGTGGAGATTCCGCCCAACTACGGCCGCGACCTGCGCACCGGCCGCTCGCCGGAAATCGGTGCCTGGGTGGACGGCGCCATGCCCTTCCGGGGGGAGACCGTCCGCGGCTACGTGGAGGGTCTGCACCGGCAATACCTGGAGGACTTGGCCCTCCAGGCCACCGGCGACGTCCCCCGCGCCCTGCCGGCAGACATCCAGGTACGCTACCGCTACAACCAGGATTTCAAGAGCCTCTACGCCATGGTGCCGGCGGTGATCGCCATGCTGCTGGTGTTCATCCCCGCCATCCTGATGGCCCTGGGGGTGGTGCGGGAGAAGGAGCTGGGTTCCATCACCAACTTGTACGTCACCCCGGTGACCAAGCTGGAATTCCTCCTCGGCAAGCAGCTGCCCTACGTGGCGCTGGCCATGGTGAGCTTCTTCGGGCTGGTGGCGGAAGCGGTGTTCCTGTTCGACGTGCCCGTGAAGGGCAGCTTCGCCGCCCTCTCCCTGGGGGCGCTGCTTTTCGTCACCGCCACCACCGGCTTGGGGCTCTTGATCTCCACCTTCACCCGCACCCAGATCGCCGCCCTGTTCGGCACCGCCATCCTCACCATGCTGCCCACGGTGCAGTTCTCCGGTTTCACCACCCCGGTCGATTCCCTGGAGGGGCTGGGGTATTGGATCGGGCAAGGCTACCCGGCCACCTATTTCCTCATCATCAGCCGCGGCACCTTCACCAAGGCCCTGGGTTTCGCCGACCTTTACGGCCAGTTCCTCGCCCTGGCGGCCTTCATCCCGGTGCTGACGCTGCTGTGCTGGGCGCTGCTGCCCAAGCAGGAGAAATAGCATGGGCCGCCTGAAGAATATTTTCCACCTGGGGGTCAAGGAGCTGCGCAGCCTGCTGGCGGACAAGGTGATGCTGGCCCTGATCGTCTGGGCCTTCTCCGGCGGCATCTACGAGGCCGCCACCGGGGTATCCCAGGAGTTGCACAACGCTCCGGTGGCGGTGGTGGACCAAGACCGCTCGCCCCTTTCCCGGCGCATCGTCGATGCCCTGTACCCGCCCTATTTCCGGACGCCCCAGGCGATCAGCCCGGAACAGATGGACCCCCTGATGGACCAGGGGCGCTATTCCTTCGTGCTGGTGTTTCCCCCCAATTTCCAGCGGGACCTGGTGGCGGGAAAAAACCCGGAACTCCAGGTCAACGTGGACGCCACCATCATCAGCCAGTCCTTCCTCGGCGCGGGCTATATCACCAGCATCGCCTCCGGCGAGATCAACGAATTCCTCACCGGCCGCCGGGACGGAGAGGCGGCGCCGATCCGCCTCGCGGTGCGGGCGCGCTTCAACCCCAACCTCACCGGCCTGTGGTTCGGCGGCGTGATGGAGGCCATCAGCAACGTCACCATGCTCACCATCATCCTGGTGGGCGCCGCCTTCATCCGGGAGCGGGAGCACGGCACCCTGGAACACCTGCTGGTGATGCCCCTCACCCCCCTGGAAATCATGCTGGCCAAGATATGGGCCAACGGCCTGGCGGTGCTGCTCGGCGTTTCCTTCGCCCTGGTCGTGGTGGTGCAGCAGGTGCTCCAGGTGCCCATTGCCGGCTCCGTTCCCCTGTTTCTGGTGGGGGCGGCGTTCTACCTTTTCGCCGCCGCTTCCATCGGCATCTTCCTCGGTACCCTGGCCCGCTCCATGCCCCAGTTGGGGCTACTGATCATCCTTACCATCGTGCCCCTGCAACTGCTGTCGGGAGGCGTCACCCCCCGGGAAAGCATGCCGGCCCTGGTCCGCGACCTGATGCTGGGCGCCCCCACCACCTATTTCGTCAAACTCGCCCAGGGCATCCTCTACCGGGGGGCGGGAATCGACGTGGTGTGGCCGGATTTCCTCGCCATGATCGCCATCGGCGCGGTGTTCTTCCTGGTGGCCCTGATGCGCTTTCGCAAGGCGGTGACCCAGACCCAGGCGTGAAAAAGCCCGCCGGAAGGCGGGCTCGTAATGCGCCGAAGCAAAACTCAGGCGGCCTGGGCGTATTTTTCCTTCGCCGCTTTGGCGGCGGTGGCTTCGGCTTTGCTGTAGGCAGCGCCTGACCACAGCATGTTGTAGCCAATCTCCTCATTTCCGTTTTCGCACAGCTCCAATGCTTCCTTGAACAAGGGCTGGAAGGTGGCGGAACGGTGGGATTGCTCGTGCTCGGCGAAGCTCCTCCAGAAGGTGACGATCAGCGCCTCCTTGCCCTTCAGGGGGCTCTCCACCGCCTGGCCGATGGTGGACCCCTCGTTGGAGATCATGCCGCTGTTGAGGCACACGAAGCCGCCGATGAAGCCCGTTTCCGAATGGTAGGTCTTGACGTTCTCGCACAGCACCGACACCCGCTCCTCCAGGTCCTCCACGGTATACTGGGGCTTGAGGATGACGCGGTTCACGGTGACGACGCCGTCGGAGGGGAAGTTTTTGATCAGTCCGGTCATGATTCTCTCCTTTAACATATCGCTATGTACTGATAAACAAGGCGGTCGACGCCGCCATAAATTGAGCTACTACGGTTATTAACTTAGTGAATTAGTCGGGTATTGTCAACTAAATTTGTCAACTATTCGGAGGGGCCATGAGCCAATCGGATTTGAGCGAGAAGCCGTTGTCGAGCAAGACCGTGTACCAGGGGCGCTTGCTGCACGTGAAGGAGGACCGGGTGCGGCTGCCCGGCGGCGGCGAAAGCGGGCGGGAGTACATCGTCCATCCCGGCGCGGTGGCGGTGGTGCCCCTGCTGGAAAACGGCAAGGTGCTGCTGGAGCGCCAGCACCGCTACCCCCTGCGCCAGGACGTGATCGAGATTCCTGCCGGTAAGCTGGACCAGGGGGAGGAGCCCCTGGCCTGCGGCAAGCGGGAGTTGATCGAGGAAACCGGCTACGACGGGTTGGAGTGGCAACTGCTGACGGTGATGCATCCCTGCATCGCCTATTCCGACGAGGCCATCGCCATCTACCTGGCGAGAAATCTGACCCACGTGGGCCACCGGCGGGACGAGGACGAATTCCTGGAAGTGCTGGAGGTGAACTTCGACGAGGCCCTGGAATGGGTGCGCAGCGGGCGCATTTCCGACAGCAAGTCCATCATCGGGCTGCTGTGGGCCGATCGGTTGCGTTCCGGTCCGTGGGCTTGAAATCCTGATTGGCCGTCCCCACCTTCCGGACGTTGCCTTTCAATCTTCAGAAATCGGAGCAGAAAAACCATGACGGTAGAAACGCATAAGGAAACCCTCGGCTTCCAGGCCGAAGTCTCCCAATTGTTGAAACTGATGATCCACTCCTTGTACAGCAACAAGGAGATATTCCTGCGGGAACTGATTTCCAACGCCTCCGACGCCTGCGACAAGCTGCGCTTCGAGGGCCTGTCCGACGACGCCCTGTACGAGAACGACCCGGAGCTGAAAATCCGCGTTTCGTACGACAAGGAATCCCGCACCCTCACCCTCAGCGACAACGGCATCGGCATGTCGCGCCAGGAGGTGATCGACAACATCGGCACCATCGCCCGCTCCGGCACCAAGGAGTTTCTCGCCCGCCTCACCGGCGACCAGGCCAAGGACGCCCACCTCATCGGCCAGTTCGGCGTCGGCTTCTACTCCGCCTTCATCGTCGCCGACAAGGTGACCCTCACCACCCGCCGCGCGGGGCTAGGGGCTGAGCACGGGGTGCGCTGGGAATCGGCCGGGGAAGGGGACTTCTCCCTGGAGACGGTGGAGAAGCCTTCCCGCGGCACCGAGATCGTGCTGCACCTGAAGGACGGGGAGGACGAGTTCCTGGCCGACTGGCGGCTCCAGTCCATCATCCGCAAGTATTCCGATCACATCACCCTGCCCATCGTGATGCAGGCCGAGGGCAAGGACGAGGACCACACTGTCAACCAGGCCAACGCCCTGTGGGCCCGTCCCAAGAGCGAGATCAGCCAGGAGCAGTACGACGAGTTCTACAAGCACGTGGCCCACGATTTCGAGGCCCCCCTGGCCCACGTCCACGCCCGGGTGGAAGGCCGCCAGGAATACACCCAGCTGCTCTACATCCCGGCCCGCGCGCCGTTCGATCTGTGGGACCGGGAGCGCCGCCACGGGGTGAAGCTGTATGTCCGTCGAGTCTTCATCATGGACGACGCCGAGCAGCTGATGCCGGGCTATCTGCGCTTCGTGCGCGGGGTGATCGATTCCGGCGACCTGCCCCTCAATGTGTCCCGTGAAATCCTCCAGGCCAGCCGCGACATCGAGGCCATCCGCGCCGGCTCGGTGAAGAAGGTGCTGGACCTGCTGGAGGGGCTGGAGCCGGAGAAATACGCGACCTTCTGGAAGGAATTCGGCCTGGTGCTGAAGGAAGGGGCGGGGGAGGACTCCGCCAACAAGGAGCGCATTGCCAAGCTGCTGCGCTTCGCCTCCACCCACACCGACACCCCGGACCAGACCGTGTCCCTGGCGGACTATATCGGCCGCATGAAGGAAGGCCAGGACAAGATCTACTACCTCACCGCCGAAACCTTCGCTGCCGCCAAGAACAGCCCCCACCTGGAGGTGTTCAGGAAGAAGGGCATCGAGGTGCTGCTGCTGTCCGACCGGGTCGATGAATGGGTGGTGTCCAGCCTCACCGAGTTCGACGGCAAGCCCCTGCAATCGGTCGCCAAGGGCGGCCTGGACCTGGGGAGCCTGGAGGACGAGCAGGAGAAGGCGGTCCAGCAGAAGGAAGCCGACGAGTTCAAGGACCTGCTGGAGAAGATGCAGCAATCCCTGGGGGACAAGGTGAAGGAAGTGCGGGTGACCCACCGCCTCACCGACTCCGCCTCCTGCCTGGTGGCCGATTCCGGCGACCTCTCCGCCAACCTGGAGCGCATGTTGAAGGCCGCCGGCCAGAAGGTGCCGAGCGCCAAGCCGATCCTGGAAATCAACCCGGGCCACCCGATGGTGAAGAAGCTCAAGGCCGAAATGGGCCAGGAGCGCTTCGGCGACTGGAGCCACATCCTGTTCGACCAGGCCCTGCTGGCCGAAGGGGGGCAACTGGAAGACCCGGCCGCTTTCGTCCATCGCCTCAACGGCTTGATTCTCGCCCTGGGGGCCTAAGCCCCGTTCCCTCGACCTCCCTCCGCCGGAAAGGCTTATGCTACAAGCATTTCCGGCGGGGAGGGGGTTGTCATGACGGCCCAACGCCGCTACTATGCTTCCAACCTTCTGTACGTGAAATTCCCGAGGCATTAGGGATTTTTACTTATTGGGGCCTATACCTGAAAAAGGCAACCCTGTCCGAAAGGCAGGGGCGCAAAGTTCCGATCTAAGGGCTCAGCCTATGATTGTGGGATTGCCGGGTGAGAAGGGGCGCATGCCCCCTTTCTTCGGCAACCAACAGCGCGCTGTGCGAAGCCCTGAATCTCACCCGCTTGTTTGATGTTTCAGGGGTTACCCCCTGCTCCGAGGGGCTTTCCCGCCTCGGCGGCGGTGTTCGCCCCGTAGTTTGACTTGGCGAGCCTTGAATCATGAAGATCCATCCACCCGCCGCCCCGGCTGAAAAGCCATGCCCCGCGGGCCAAGGCCTAGCCTCCAGGACCGGGCTCCGGAGCGCACACCCGCGATGCCGAGGGCCCGTTGTCCGGCTTTACCCATGAGCCGTTGATCGACCAGGACGCCCCTTCCGCCCCGGAGGGACGGGTGCGTTGCCGGAAACGGCGCACTGGCTCAAGGCCGCGAGCGGCGAGTTTGAGTTGCCAAAAAAATAATCGTGTGAGAATGAGGAGAGCGAGAAATGTTTTGCGGAGATTATAAAAACCAAATCAGGGGATTGAACGAGCATGTCGGGCAGCTTCAACGGCAGGCGGCGGGTTTGGAGGGGGAACTGGCCGACTTGCGGCAGGAGAAGCTGTCCCTGGAAGCCCAGAGGAGAGAGATGCAGGTGGAACTGGATAAGTGCGCCCGTATCTACCACACCATGCAATCTTTCGCCGGCTCCTTCCTGGAAATCCAGCGTTCCCAGCTGGCCATCGCCAATGCCATGAAGGAGGAGAAGCACAACGCCATTGAGGCATCCGAGGTTTCCCAGGCAAACCAGTCCGCCATCGAGGCCATTTCCGGCAACCTTCACGCCATGTCCGAAGATACCCAGGACATGGCCGGCAAGGTGGAAACCCTGAGCCAGCGTGCCAGTCAGATCGGCGGCATCGTGCAGATGATCAAGGAAATCGCCGACCAGACCAACCTGCTGGCCCTCAACGCGGCCATCGAGGCCGCCCGGGCCGGGGAGCAGGGGCGGGGCTTCGCCGTGGTGGCGGACGAGGTGCGCAAGCTGGCGGAACGCACGGGCAATGCCACCAAAGAAATCGCATCCCTGGTGAACAGCATTCAGGACGAAACCCGCCTGACCAAGGATCAGATGGAGCAGTGGGCGCAAAAGAGCCTGGCCTTCAGTCAGGAAGGCAACGAAGCCACTCGCGGGATGCGCAAGCTGCTCGACCTGTCCCACGGCATGGAGGGCACCATTGCCGCTTCGGCTCTGCGCAGTTTCGTAGAGGTGGCCAAGATCGACCACCTGGTCTACAAGTTCGAAATCTACAAAATCTTCATGTGCCTGTCCGACAAGGAGGCGAGCGACTTCGCCGACCACCATCATTGCCGCCTGGGCAAGTGGTACTACGAGGGTGAGGGCCGCGACTGCTATTCGAAGCTGGACGGCTACCGGGAAATGGAAGCGCCCCACCAGCACTTCCACGACAGCGGCCTGGCGGCGATACGCTATTTCCGCGACGGCGAATACGTGCGCGGTTTCGAAGCCATCGCCGGCATGGAAGCGGCGAGCATGGAGGTGCTGTCCGCCCTGGACCGTGTAGCCGCTGCCGGCGAAGCGGACCGGAACGCGCTGTGCCATAGCGCCTAGGGTGCGGAGCGTGCTGTAGGGGCGCCCCATGGGCGCCATGGTCGCGGGCATGGCCCGCTCCTGCGAATGGGTGGTCGAGGGCTTTCCGCGCCGGGGTTTCGGCGTTAAAGTGGCAGGCATCCGCCGCTCTGAAATTCGCCCATGACCCATTCCGACCACCACGAGAAACACGAGCGCCGCCTGGATCTGGCGGAGGTGCTCGATTGGCTGGTGGCGGACGGCGTGGTGCCGAAGGTGGAAGCGGACAACCTGCGCACCGCCCATGCCCGCCACCGCAGCGAGCTGCATCCCCTGGTGATCGTGGCGGAACGCAAGTGGAAGTCCGGCAAGCCGCCCCACAAGCTGCTTCACCTGGAGGCGCTCACCGCCTGGCTGGCCCAGCGCGTGGGCCTGCCCTACCATCACATCGACCCCCTGAAGATCGACCTTTCCGCCGTCACCGGCGTGATTTCCAACGCCTATGCGGCGCGCTTCAAGATATTGCCGGTGGAGGTGAACGCCCATGAGGCGGTGATCGCCACCGCCGAGCCCTTCCTCGTCGAGTGGGAGAAGGAGCTGGAGCGGGTGCTCAAGCTGAAGATCAAGCGGGTGGTGGCCAACCCGGTGGATATCAGCCGCTACTTGGCCGAGTTCTACAACTTGGCCCGCTCGGTGAAGCGGGCGGCCCAGACCCAGGACAACACGGCCATCGGCGGCGCCATCACCAACTTCGAGCAGCTGGTGCAACTGGGCCGCAGCGGCAAACTGGACGCCAACGACCAGCACGTGGTGCACATCGTGGACTGGCTGCTGCAATACGCCTTCGAGCAGCGGGCCAGCGATATCCACCTGGAGCCCCGGCGGGAGTCGGGCATCGTGCGCTTCCGCATCGACGGCGTGCTGCACCAGGTGTACCAGATTCCCACTGCGGTGATGGGGGCCATCACCAGCCGCATCAAGGTCCTGGGCCGCATGGACGTGGTGGAGAAGCGCCGCCCCCAGGACGGCCGCATCAAGACCATGACCGCCGACGGCGACGAGATCGAGCTGCGCCTGTCCACCATGCCCACCGCCTTCGGCGAGAAGCTGGTGATGCGGATTTTTAACCCGGACGTGCTGGTGAAGGATTTCAAGGAGCTGGGCTTCGGCGATGCGGAGGTGGCGCGCTGGGACCAGATGGTGAGCCAGCCCAACGGCATCATCCTGGTCACCGGCCCCACCGGCTCGGGCAAGACCACCACCCTGTATTCCACCCTCAAGCACCTGGCCCGGCCGGAAGTGAACGTGTGCACCATCGAGGACCCGATCGAAATGGTGGAGCCCCAGTTCAACCAGATGCAGGTGCAGCACGGCATCGGCCTGGACTTCGCCAGCGGGGTGCGCACCCTGCTGCGCCAGGATCCGGACATTGTGATGGTGGGGGAAATCCGCGACCGGGAGACGGCGGAAATGGCCATTCAGGCGGCGCTGACCGGCCACCTGGTGCTGTCCACCCTGCACACCAACGACGCCCCTTCCGCCGTTACCCGCATGCTGGAACTGGGGGTGCCGGCCTACCTCATCAACTCCACCCTCCTGGGCGTCCTGGCCCAGCGCCTGGTGCGCACGTTGTGCCCTCACTGCAAGGAGAAGGGAGAGGTGAGGGAGGAGGATTGGAAAGCCCTCACCGGGGCGTGGAAAGTGGCGCTGCCGACGGCGGCCCACCAGCCTGTGGGCTGCCTGGAGTGCCGTATGACCGGGTATCTGGGCCGGGTCGGCATCTACGAGATGCTGGTGATGAGCCCGGCGTTGCGCAAGCTGATCGTTCCCGGCTGCGACAGCGCCGTCCTCCGCCAGCAGGCTTACCGGGAGGGGATGCGCCCCCTGCGCATCGCCGGTGCCCTAAAAGTGGCCCAGGGGGTCACCACGGTGGACGAAGTGGTCAAGGTGGCGCCGCCCCCCCAGGGGGAGTAGCTCCCCTATTTGACGATCAGGCTGTTTCTCACCGCCTGCACGCCTTTTACGCGGCTTGTCACTGCCACGGCATGTTCGGCGGTCTTGGACGAATCGACGAACCCGCTCAGCTGCACCTCGCCCTTGAAGGTTTCGACGCTGATCTGAAACACTTTCAGCGCGGGGTCTTCGAAAATCGCCGCTTTCACCTTGGTGGTAATGGTTGCGTCGTCGATGAACTCGCCGGTGCTTTGGCGGGTGGGGGTCGGGGCGCAGGCCGCTATCGGCACGGCCAGAAAAAGAATCAGGAAAATACGGACTATCCAACTGGTCTGGTTCATGATGGGGGTCTCCTGCTCAGGCGCGCGCAAGGCACGAAGTCGGCAGGTAGGAAGCTGCCGGTCATGGTTCGATTAAAGACGGCACAGGAGCGGGTTACAAGAAGGTCTTACCCTACTTTTTCGCGGCTAGCAGAGGGACGGCAGGGGGTGCAGCACCGTGACGGTGTGGCTGTCCCCTTCGGCAGGGACGATGTCGGCCATGTGGAAATGGAAGATGCCCTGCCCACGGTCGGCGACGAACTGCTGGAGGGAGTGGCGCACCGCCTGGAAGGCGATATTGTCCCAGGGGATGTCCTCGGGCGAAAAAAGCCGGGTTTCCAGGCTTTCCTCCCCCGGCGAGAACGCCGGGTCGCTGAGTCGGGCGAGGAAGATCAGATAGATCTGGTCGTAGTGGGGCAGGTTGTAGAGGGCGTAGAGGGCGCCGATGTCCACCCGGGCGTTGGCTTCCTCCAGGGTTTCCCGGGCTGCGGCCTCCAGGGTGGTTTCGCCGTTCTCCATGAAGCCGGCGGGAATGGTCCACAGGCCGTGACGGGGTTCGATGGCGCGGCGGCAGAGGAGGATTTTTCCTTCCCATTCGGGGATGCAGCCGACCACGATCTTGGGATTCTGGTAGTGGATGGTCTGGCAGGCGTCGCAGACGTAGCGGGGATGGGTGTCCCCCGGCGGGATGCGCAGGGTGAGGCGGCCGCCGCACTGGCTACAGAAGTTCACCCCTCACCCGCCCGCGCGCGGCCTCCCTAGACCTTGAAGCGGCTGACGGCGCCTTGCAGGCTGTCGGCCAGGGCTTCCAGGTGCTGGGCTTCGCCGGCGGCTTCTTCCACCGCCCGGCTGTTCTCTTCCGACATGGCGGCGATGGCTTCCACGTTGGTCGCTACGTCGCGGCTCACCGCCCGCTGGCCTTCGGCGGTTTCGGTGATGTTGGCCAGGCCGTCGCTCACCTGGGCCACCACGCCGTTGGCTTCGGACAGCACGATGGCCACCTTTTCCAGGGATTCCTGGCTCGACGCCAGGTGGCTCATGCCTTTGCCGATGGCCTCTTCCACCCGCAGGGACTGGTGGGTGATGGACTGGGTGACGGTGTCGATTTCGCTGGCGGAGTGGGCCGACTTCTCGGCCAGTTTGCGCACCTCGTCCGCCACCACGGCGAAGCCCCGGCCCTGCTCCCCGGCCCGGGCGGCCTCGATGGCGGCGTTCAGCGCCAGCAGGTTGGTCTGCTCGGCGATGTCCTTCACCTGGCGGGTCATGGCGGTGATGGCTTCGGTGCTCTTGACGAACTCGTTCACCGAGGTGGCGATGTCGTTGACGGCGGATTCCACGCTGTCGATTTCCCCCACCAGTTCGGACAGGCTTTCGTTGCCTTCCGCCGAACGTTCCATGCTGTCCAGGGACAGCTGTTTCACGTGCTCGGCGCTTTCGGTGACGGTGTCCACGCTGCCGGCCATGCCTTCCACCGCCGAGGCCACCTGGGTGGCCTTCTCGCTCTGCTGTTTGGAGCTTTCCGCCACCTGCTGGGCGTGGGCCGTGAGTTGGCGGGCGGCACCGGATACCTGTTCCGCCGAGTCGTTGACGTGGCGGATGAGATCCTGGAATTTCTCCATCACCTGGTTGAACACGCCGGAGGCGTGGCCGATTTCGTCCCGGCTGTGGACCGCCAGGCGTCGGGTGAGGTCCCCCTCGCCCTGGGCGATGTCGGTGAGACCGTGGGTCATTTCCCGCAGGGGGCGGGTGACGAACTTGCTGATGAACAGGTAGATGAAGGCCAGCAGGGGGATGCTGAGGCCGATGGCGACGAAAAGGATTTTCAGGGTGAAGTCGTGGACCGCGTTGTTCACCTTCTGCAGGGAGATGCGCATGCTGACGGCGCCGACGGAGGAGTTTTCCGGCACCATGTGGCACATCAGGCAGTTCTTGCCGAGGTAATCCTTCTGGGCGATGGCGGGCAGGACGGCGCGCAGCATGTTTTTGTCCTTTTCCACCTGGAAGTAAGGCTTGCCGCTGTCCATGACCTGCTTCTCGATGGCGTCGGGGCTGGCTTCGTCGGCGGCACCGGGGCCGAACTGCTTGGTGACGAGATCGCCGCGCAGCACGCGCAGTTCCTTGATGTCCCGGGTGCTTTTTACTTGGTCGAGGAAGACGGCGCGCTGGGCCACGGTGCCGGTGATCATCATGCCGGTGAGGCTGGCCAGGGTCATGGTATGGACGCTGTTGGCGAAATCCTTCGCCTGTTCGATGGAGGTATGTTCCTGCTCTTCGTAGGCCCAGTAGATCATCCCGGTCCAGGCAAGAACCAGCATGAGCCAAATGGCGGCAACCAAGCGCACCCAGATTTTAAGGTCGTTGATGCGGTTAAAGGCCATTGATTTTCTCCATCCCGTTCATCTGTTATGAACCCTCGTCGTGCAGCCACTTTCCGGACGCTCCGCCGGCCCGCCCAAAAGGGAGTTTATGGGTTCCGACTATATCAAAATTGAAACCTGAAAGGTAGTTCTCCCCGGGGCTATTTGAACGTCATGACCCCGCTTTGGGCCGGGTTTTTCCCGCCGTCTGTCGCCTATCCGACAATTGTCGCTTTCCGTTCCCCTGCCGTTTTGCCTAACCGATTGATTGTTAAGTATTGGCTCGTTGGCACGGAGGTTGCTCACCCAAGGCGCAACAGCCCATGCGAGGAGGTCCCCATGCCGACGAACAGCGTGACCATCAACGACACCACCCTGCGGGACGGCGAGCAGACCGCCGGGGTGGCGTTCACCCCGGCCGAGAAGGTGCAGATCGCCCAATCCCTGGCCGCCGCCGGGGTGGGGGAGCTGGAAGCGGGCATCCCCGCCATGGGGGGGGAGGAGCGGGAAGTGATCCGCGCCATCGCCGCCCTCAAGCTGCCCGCCCGCCTGATGGTGTGGGGCCGGATGTGCGACGGGGATCTGGAGGCGGCGTCCCAGTGCGGCGTCGGCCTGGTCAACCTGTCGGTGCCGGTGTCGGACATCCAGATCGCCGGCAAGCTGCGCCGGGACCGGGCCTGGGTGCTGGAGACGGTGCGGACCTTCGTCGCGAAAGCCCTGGAGGCCGGAATGGAGGTCAGCGTGGGGTGCGAGGACGCCTCCCGTGCCGACCTGGAATTCCTGATGAAAGTAGCGGAAACCGCGGAATACGCCGGCGCCCGCCGTTTGCGCTTTGCCGACACCCTGGGGGTGCTGGACCCTTTCGCGACTTTCGAGCGCATCCGGGCGCTGCGGGACGTGACCGACCTGGAAATCGAAATCCACGCCCACGACGACCTGGGCCTGGCCACCGCCAACACCCTGGCGGCGGTGAAGGGCGGGGCGACCCACCTCAACACCACGGTCAACGGCCTGGGAGAGCGGGCGGGCAACGCCCCCCTGGAGGAGGCGGTGATGGCCTTGCGCCACCTCCACGACATCGACACCGGGGTGGACAGCCGCCGCCTGCCGGCGATCTCCGCCCTGGTGGCCCGGGCCTCCGGGCGGCCGGTGCCGGTCAACAAGAGCATCGTCGGCGAGGCGGTGTTCACCCATGAGGCGGGCATCCACGTGGACGGCCTGCTCAAGCAGCGGGCCAACTACCAGGGCTTCGACCCGGACGAATTGGGTCGGGTCCATCGGCTGGTGCTGGGCAAGCATTCCGGCAGCCACGGCGTCATTCGCGCCTACGCCGAGTTGGGCATCCTGGTGGGCGAACCCCAGGCCCAGGCGATCCTGACCTGCATCCGGCGCTTCGCCGTGGCGCGGAAACGCTCCCCGGGCAACGAGGAATTGAGGCAATTTTATTGGGAAACCGCGTCCCGCTCCGGGGCGGCGGTGGATATGTGAAAGGAAGCATCATGGGTAGCCTGTTCGACGACATGCGGCAACTGGAAAGCGCCGAGGCGTTTTTGGAATTCTTCGGGGTGGAATACGACCAGGCGGTGGTCAACGTCAGCCGTTTGCACATCCTGCAACGCTTCCACCGCTATCTGCGGCAGGTGCCCGGCCTGGCGGCGCAGGATGCCGCCAGCCAGCGCAGCCTGTGCGCGGAGCAACTGGAGCGGGCCTACCGGGATTTCGTTTCCTCCTCCCCCTTGCGGGAAAAGGTGTTCAAGGTGTTCCGCGATGCCGAAGGGGTGAAGACCGTGTCGGTGGACAGCCTGCGCGCCGCCCTGCGCTGACGGCATTGCGAAGCGCGACAGGATAGCGGGAGCGGCTCGTGCCGTTCCCCGTCCTGCGGTAGAATACCCGACAATTTTCCACGGATAAGCGGTGCCGCGATTCCACGGCGCCGATCCCATTTTTATTTTCAATCTTTAAGGAGCGACTCATGCCCAAACCTCTCAAGCACATTTTCGTCTGCACCCAGAACCGCGGCCCGGGCCATCCCCGGGGCTCCTGCCAGCAGAGCGGCTGCGGCGAAATGTGGGAGGAATTCCAGTATCAGTTCCAGAGCCGCAACCTGTGGGAGAAGTTTTCCCTCACCGCCACCGGCTGCCAGGGGCCCTGCGGCTTCGGCCCCAACGTCCTGGTCTATCCGGAGGGGGTGATGTACGGCAAGGTGGGCAAGGCCGACGTGGCGGCCATCATCGACGAGCATCTGTTGGGAGACCAGCCGGTGGAACGGCTGAAGGTGCCGGGCGACGTTTGGTAAGGGGCCGTGCAGGCGACCTCGCCTGCGGTATCCGCTATTTCGTGCGGCCGGTGGCGCGGTTGTAAGCCTCTATGCAGCGCTTGATGGTCTGGGCGGCTTCTTCCCGGCCCACCACCGCGCAATCGATGGCCCCCTCCTCGGGGCCCACCGCCGCGGGGCGGGTTGGCAGGGCGGGGCCGGCCGGAGTTTCCTGGGCGGCTTTCTCCCGCTGCTGCCGCGCCAGTTCGGCTTTCTGTTTTTCCAGTTGGGCTTTTTGTTCCGCCAGAGCGGCTTCCTGCCGGCGCAACTCGACTTCCTGTTTGTGCAGTTCGGCCTCCCGGGCCGACTGGAAGTGCTGCAAGACGAGAACGGTGGCACCGATGCCCGCTCCCAGCAGGGTCAGGGCAGCCAGGGCGACGAGCAGGGTTTTCTTGCGGGGGTTCGGTGCCGCCAGGGTTGCTTCTCCCTCTCCCTCTTCGGCCGGGGCGGGGGGCGCTTCTTCCTCGGATTCGGCGGGGGCGGGGGCGCGCCGGAACAGGCCCTTCAGCCTTGCCAGCAGGCCGGGCTTCTGCGGGGCTTCCTCGACGGTTTCTTCCGGGGCCGGTGCCGCTTCCCCGGTGACGGTCTGCGTGGCGTCCTCGGGCGGGGGAGAGGTTTCCGCGAACAGCATCGCCGCCAAGTCACGGTCGTCCTGAATCGGGGAGTCGATGAGGGTGAAGGCGTCAAACTCGTCTTTATCTTCGGCCATGGGAGGCTGGCTATCCGTAGTGAGTAAGGTTAGGATTATAGCGACTTTGCCGACTGAGTTTCTTTTCGCCCCCATGGCCGACAATCCCATCGAGTCCAAGCTGAAGGCCGCCTACGGCGCGTTTCACGAACTTGCGGACGAGCTTCCCCCCGCCGGGGCGGATGGCCTCGTTACCTTGTCCTCCGCGCCGGGGATGAAACCGCCCGAGGAGCGGGTGATTTCGGTGACGGTTTACGTCCTGGGCATCAACGAGGAGTACGACGAGCCGGACCTGTTCGTCACCCAGGTCACTTGCACCGAGCAGGAGTACTACGAGGAAGGGGAGCACCTGGCCATGGCGGAGGGGCGCGCCCGGGAGGCGGGGTTCGTCGACCCCCTGTTCTCCTTCGACGAACGGGAAAACCGCGTCACCGAGAAGCTCGGCAAGCTGTTCACCCATCGCAAGCCCTGAGCGCACCAAAATGGGGCGCTATTTGTCGGGTGCGGCCGACCGACTCGGATAATCTCCATTATTTCATTTTGTTAAGAGGTGTCTAGGGCGTGGCCCGTGTTTTGCTTTGGATGATTCAACCGTCCTAGCTCGCGAAATGGTGTCCCTATGCCGAACCTCAACCTCCGTTCTTCCTCCAAGACCGACCTTCACGAAGTGGAACTGGTCACGATTTACGAAATCAGCAAGCTCCTCAGTTCGTCCCTGGACCTGCACAAAACCATCCATGAGGTGCTGAACCTGCTTTCTTCCCACCTCCACATGCGGCGCAGCATGGTGAGCCTGGTGCAGGACGACGAATTGCGGGTGGTGGCCGCCGCCGGCCTGTCGGAGGAGGAAATCGGCCGCGGCCGCTTCCTGCTGGGGGAGGGCGTTACCGGACGCATCCTCCAGACCGGCGTGCCGGCGGTGGTGCCGGACATTTCCAAGGAACCCCTGTTCCTCAACCGCACCGGCTCCCGAAAGCTGGAGGAGGGGGAGGCGGTGGCTTTCATCGGCGTGCCGATCAAGGTGGGGCGGGAATCCATCGGCGTGCTGAGCGTGGACCGGGAAGGCTGCCTCAGCAAGCGCTGCGCCTTCGAGCGGGATGTGCGCTTCCTGTCCATGGTGTCCAACCTGATCGGCCAGACCGTGCTGCTGCATCACAGTGTGGCCATCGAGCGCCAGCAGCTGATGCAGGAGAAATTCCGCCTGCAAAAGGAGTTGCAGGGTAAATACAGCCTGGAAAACGTCATCGGCCACAGCAAGCGGATGCAGGAGGTGTTCTCCGACGTGCACCAGGCGGCGCCGGGCAAGGCCACCATCCTGCTGCGGGGCGAATCAGGCACCGGCAAGGAAGTGATCGCCCGCGCCATCCACTACCAGAGCGGACGCCGGGACGGCCCTTTCGTCAAGCTCAACTGCGCGGCCTTGCCGGAAAGCCTGCTGGAGTCCGAGCTGTTCGGCCACGAAAAAGGGGCCTTCACCGGCGCCACCCACGAGCGCAAAGGGCGCTTCGAGCTGGCCAACGGCGGCACCCTGTTCCTGGACGAAATCGGTGACGTTTCTCCCGCCTTTCAGGCCAAGCTGCTGCGGGTGCTCCAGGAGCGTGAATTCGAGCGGGTGGGGGGCAGCCGTACGATCAAGGTGGACGTGCGCCTGATTACCGCCACCAACCGTAACCTGGAGGAGATGGTGGCCAAGAGCGAGTTCCGCGCCGACCTCTACTTCCGCATCAACGTGGTGACCATCTTCCTGCCTTCCCTGCGGGAACGGAAGGAGGACATCCCCTTTCTGGCGGACTATTTCCTCCAGCGCTTCAACCGGGAAAACAAGCGCAATCTGCGGATCAGCCCCGAGGCCCTGCAGGTGTTCCTGGACTGCGGCTGGCCCGGCAACGTGCGGGAACTGGAGAACTGCGTCGAGCGGGCCGCCACCATGACCCGGGGCAATGTCATCCGCGAAGTGGACATGCGCTGCCAGAAAGGGACGTGCTTTTCCTCGGTGTTGCGGGACTACGGCACCACTCACCGCTCGGTGCCCATCGTGGCGGCGGTGGCGCCGCGGCGGATGGCGCCTCCCGTCGAGGAGCGGGAGGAAACGCCGCTGGCCGAGGCCGATGAACCCCAGGGCGAGCGGGAGCGTCTGGTGTGGGCGATGGAAAAATGCGGCTGGGTGCAGGCCAAGGCGGCCCGATTGTTGCAACTCACCCCGCGCCAGATGGGTTATGCGCTGAAGAAGTACGGTATCGAGCTGAAGCGGTTGTAGTGCAGGCGTGCGTGCACGGGGGCCGGAGGGGATAGGCAAAGAAAAAGCCAGCCCGGATGGACTGGCTTTTTGTTTGGCGGAGCGGACGGGACTCGAACCCGCGACCCCCGGCGTGACAGGCCGGTATTCTAACCAACTGAACTACCGCTCCAATACTTTCGCTGCTGCTGTACTGCTTACTACTACTACGACGCGGCAACAAAAAAGACCTGCCGTAGCAGGCCTTCTTTGAAGTGGCGTCCCCACGGGGATTCGAACCCCGGTTATCGCCGTGAAAGGGCGGTGTCCTAGGCCTCTAGACGATGGGGACCTAACCTTGGTGGAGGTAAGCGGGATCGAACCGCTGACCTCTTGCATGCCATGCAAGCGCTCTCCCAGCTGAGCTATACCCCCGAAAGCCGCGCATTATGGGGGGTTCGATTTTCCTTGTCAAGGGGTGGGGCGTTTCTTTTTGCGCGCCCCTCTGCGAACGATTGTAACGGTTTGTTTTGTCTAGCGGGAGGCGACTTGGGCCGGCCGATCCGCTTGCCATGGCCGCCAGCTGTGGCAGGAATTTTCCGGTGGCGTGAGGTTGCGGCTTGGGGCGGCGCAGCATGAGCCGAGGCCGTCGTTGGGGCACAGGAAGGCTTCTCGGTTGTAGATGCGCGTCGCCACCCAGTGGGCGCAGGAGCAGCAGGTGGGGGTGCCGGGGGTGACGGTGTAAAAGTCCGCAGGTTTCATGGGGAGCGTCACCATTATTCCGTTCTCAGTGGGTAAGTTGATAGGCAACGAAGCAGACCAGCGCAACGAGGTTGGCAATCAGGTAATACATCGGCAGCAGTGCGGTAGCCATATATGTTCTCCTTGACTCGACAAATGATCGTTGTTGTTAAGCCTAATTCATCGGGAAAATAATAAAATTCGGAATATTACTTAGGGGAAAGTACTTAACCTTTCCCCCGAAATGACGTTGGGATGGGGGTTCGCGTGGATTGGACATTCAAGGGCTGGCGTCGGAAGCGGCTGCTGGGGCGGGCGGAGTTGCCCCCGGAGCAATGGCGCAGCCTGCTGGCGGAACTGCCGCTGCTGCGGGGCTTGCCGCCGGAGGAGGCGGGGCGGTTGCGTGACCTGGCGCTGCTGTTCCTCCACGAGAAACAGTTCGTCCCCGCCGGCGATCTGGAACTGACGCCGGAGATGGAGCTGCTGATCGCCGTCCAGGCCTGCCTGCCGATCCTGAACCTGGGCCTGGACTGTTACGACGGCTGGGTGTCGGTGATCGTTTATCCGGGAGAATTCGTGCCCCGGCACGAGTACATGGACGAGGCCGGGGTGGTGCACGTGATGCGGGACGTGCGCATCGGCGAATCCTGGGAGCGGGGGCCGATGGTGTTGTCCTGGGCCGACGTGTCCCTGAGCGGTGAGGAGGACGGCGTGAACGTGGTGATTCACGAGTGCGCCCACAAGCTGGATATGCTCAACGGCGGCGAGGCGAACGGCTTTCCGCCGATTCACGGCGGAATGTCGGCGGAAGCGTGGAGCCGGACCTTCGAGGCCGCCTACGAAGACCTCTGTGCCCGGGTGGACGGCGGCGAGGACACCGCTATCGACCCCTACGCCACCGAATCTCCGGGGGAGTTCTTCGCCGTGGCCAGCGAGGCGTTTTTCGAGATTCCGCAGTTGCTGGCGGAGGTCTATCCGCAGGTTTACCGCCAATTGGCGGCGTTTTACCGCCAGGACCCATTGGTCCGGAAAGGGAGTAGATGATGGAGTGGGTATCGCTGGCCGTGGTGGCCGCCGTCGTCCTGTGGTGGCTGGACAGCATGCGCGCCCGGGAGGCGGCTTTGCAGGCGGGGAAGCGCGCCTGCCAGGGGGAAGGGGTCCAGTTCCTGGACGACACCCTGGAATTGCGCCGGGTACGCCTGCGCCGGGACGGCCTGGGGCAATTGGCCTTTTACCGGGAATACCAGTTCGAGTTCAGCGATACCGGCGACAACCGTTGCGAGGGCCGGGTCGCCACCCACGGCGGGCGCGCCGGCGCGGTGGAGCTGTCGCCCTACCGGCCCGCCTGCTTGTAACCAAGCGGTGATTTCCTATCTTTATACTGGCCGCTCAAAATCGCGCCCTAGAAAAAGGAGAACACTATGTTTCGGGGACTTAGGGTGAGGAGCCAGCTCCTCCTGTTTACCGGCGTCACTTTCCTGCTGTTCGTGGTGGCGATGGGCTTCGCCATCAACGGCATGAACCATACCGAGCGCCGCTTCAAGGCTTTCCTGGAGCACGACCAGGCGCTGCTTTCATCCTTCAACGAGATGTACGCCCAGGGGCTCCAGTCCGGCCAAGCGGTGCGCAACATCCTGCTGGACCCGGCCAACCGCAAGGCTTACGACAACCTGGCCAAGGCGGTGTCGGATTTCGACGATGCTTTCGGCGCGGCCCGCAAGCTCACCGCGGAGGACAAGGAAAAGGCCGCGGTCCTGAACCAGGTGGAGGAACTGCTCAAGAAGCAGAAATCCGCCCGGGACGCCGTCCTCGCCGCCGTCGCCGCCAACGACACCGAAGGCGCCAAAGCCCGCCTCAACAAGGAGGAAACCCCCGCCTGGCGCGAACTGAAACAGGTCCTGCTGAACGCCATCGAGTCCGACCGCCAGGAGGCGGGGCAGACCCAGGCGGAGATGGAGCAGGCGGTGGCCGGCGCCCGCAAGCGGGTGATCGGCTTCGGTATCCTGGCCCTGGTGGCGGCCATGGTCATCGCCTACCTCATCACCCGCAGCCTGATGCGCCAGTTGGGGGGCGAGCCCCATTACGCCGCAGGGGTGGCATCCAGGGTGGCCCAGGGGGACTTGTCCATGGAGGTGGCCACCCGCCCCGGCGACACGGCCAGCCTGCTGTACTCCATGAAGACCATGCGCGATTCCCTGGCCCGTACCATGGCGGAAATCCAGGGCGTGGTGGCCGCCGCCGCGGAAGGGGACTTTTCCCGCCGGGTGGACCTGAACGGCAAGACCGGCTTCGCCCGGGAACTGGGGGGGCACATCAACCAGCTCAATGCCGATCTGATGAAGCAGTTGGGGGGTAAGCCGGCCTATGCGGCAGAGGTGGCGCGGCGCATTGCCGGCGGCGACCTGTCGGTGGAAGTGGCGAAGCAGGAAGGGGACAGCGACAGCCTGCTGGCGGCCATGGCGGTGATGCGCGCCAACCTGGCCCAGACGGTGGACGAGATGCGCCGCACCCACGACGAGATCGCCCGCATCAAGAACGCCCTGGACAACGCCGCCACCAACGTGATGATCGCCGACAACGATGGCCGCGTGATCTACATGAACAAGGCGGTGCAGGCCATGTTCCGCCGCGCCGAAGTGGACATCCGCAAGCGCATGCCCGAGTTCCGGGCCGAGGGCGTGCTCGGCTCCAACATCGACCAGTTCCACCGCCAGCCGGGCCGGGTGCGGGAGATACTCCAGGGCCTGACGGAAACCTACCGTTCCACCCTCCACCTGGGGGGGCGCACCTTCAATCTGGCGGTGAGCCCGGTGCTGAACGAGGAAGGCCAGCGGCTGGGGTCGGCGGTGGAATGGGTGGACGCCACCCACGAGGTGGCCATCGAAGGGGAAGTGGCGGGGGTGGTGAACGCCGCCCTGCTGGGGGATTTCTCCAAGCGGGTGGAGTTGTCGAACAAGGACGGCTTCATGAAGGAGCTGGGAGTGGGTTACAACCAGCTGATGGAAACCACCGAGATGGCCCTCAACGAGGTGCTCCACGTGCTGGAGGCCTTGGCCAAGGGCGACCTCAGCCGTACCATCGCCACCGACTACCAGGGCGCCTTCGGCCGCCTCAAGGACAGCGCCAACACCACCGTGGCCAACCTCAAGCAGCTGGTGATCCAGATCCAGGAAGCGGTGGGCGCCATCAACAACGCCGCCAAGGAAATCGCCGCCGGCAACCAGGACCTGTCCCAGCGCACCGAGGAGCAGGCCAGTTCCCTGGAGGAAACCGCCAGCAGCATGGAGGAGCTGACTTCCACCGTGAAGCAGAACGCCGAGAATGCCCGCCAAGCCAACCAACTGGCGGTGTCCGCCTCCGACATTGCCGGGAAGGGGGGCAACGTGGTGCGGCAGTCGGTGGGCACCATGGCGGCCATTTCCGACTCCAGCAAGAAGATCGCCGACATCATCGGCGTCATCGACGGCATCGCCTTCCAGACCAACATCCTGGCGCTGAATGCCGCCGTCGAAGCCGCCCGTGCCGGGGAGCAGGGCCGGGGCTTCGCCGTCGTTGCCGCCGAAGTGCGCAACCTGGCCCAGCGCAGCGCCAACGCCGCCAAGGAAATCAAGACCCTCATCACTGATTCCGTGGACAAGGTGGAGAACGGCACCCATCAGGTGAACGAAGCCGGCCAGACCATGGAGGAAATCGTCATCTCCATCAAGCGGGTCACCGACATCATGGCCGAGATCAGCGCCGCCAGCGTGGAGCAGTCCAGCGGCATCGAGCAGGTGAACCAGGCCATCACCCAGATGGACAACGTCACCCAGCAGAACGCCGCCCTGGTGGAAGAGGCGGCAGCCGCCGCCGAATCCATGGAGGAGCAGGCGGAAGGCCTGGCCACGGCGGTGAGCGTGTTCAAGCTGGAAAGCGCCGAAACCGGCCAGAAACACGCCGCTTTCAACTTCAATACCGCCCGGGCCAAGCACTTCCTGTGGAAAGGACGCATCCGCGACTATCTGGACGGCAAGTCGGTGATGTCCGCCTCCCAGGCCGTGTCCCACCGAGATTGCGATCTGGGCAAGTGGCTCTACGCCGAGGGGGTGAAAGCTTTCGGCCACCTGCCGGCGATGCAGGAACTGTTGCCGGTGCACGAGGAACTGCACACCGTCATCAAGCACGTCATCGAACTGAAGGAGCAGGGGGACAACGACGGCGCCGAAGCCGCTTTTTCCCGCATCGGCCCCCTGTCTCACCAGATCATCGACCTCCTCTACCGGCTGGAGCGGGATTCGGCGGCCACCCGCACCCTGCCTGCCACGCGAGGCGCATGACGGGACTTCCTTACCGAGGCCGCTTCGCCCCTTCCCCCACCGGACCCCTGCATTTCGGCTCTCTGGTGGCGGCGGTGGGCAGCTACCTGGACGCCAAGGCCCAGGGCGGGGAGTGGCTGGTGCGCATGGAGGATGTGGACCGGCCCCGCACGGTGGAGGGGGCGGCGGATGCCATCCTGCGCACCCTGGACGCTCTGGGCATGGGCTGGGACGGGGCGGTGCGCTACCAGAGCCGGCGGGATGAGGCTTACCGGGCCGCCCTGGCCGACCTGGAGCGCCTGGGGGCGGTCTACGCTTGCGCCTGTTCCCGCAAGGAAATCGCCGATTCCAGTTTCACCGGGCCCGCCGGCTTGATCTATCCCGGCACCTGCCGCCCCGGGCTGCCGCCGGGGCGCAGCGGGCGCGCGGTGCGGCTGCGGGTGGAAGGGACGGTGGCCTTCGCCGACCGGCTCCAGGGCGAAATCCGCCAGGATCTGGAACGGGAAGTGGGGGATTTCGTCCTGCGCCGGGCCGACGGCCTGTTCGCCTACCAGCTGGCGGTGGTGGTGGACGACGCCGAGCAGGGCATCACCCACGTGGTGCGGGGGGCGGACCTGCTGGATTCCACCCCGCGCCAGATTTATCTCCAGGGCTTGCTGGGGCTGACTGTGCCGTCCTATCTCCACTTGCCGGTGGCGGTGAACCAGCGGAGGGAGAAGCTGAGCAAGCAGACCCTGGCCCCGGAAGTGGATCTGGCCCGTCCGGCGGAGCTGCTGTGCCGGGTGCTGCGCTTCCTGGACCAGGAGCCGCCGCCGGGGCTGGAGGCGGGGGGGCTGGAAGCGTGCTGGGACTGGGCTGTCGTCCACTGGCGGCCGGAGCGCCTGGCCGGGGTGCTGACCCGTAGCGCAGGCGACCCCGCCTGCAACGGGCCGTAGGCACGCCGCTGGCGGGCAATGCAGGCGAGGTCGCCTGCGCTACCACTGCCCCGTTTGGGGGAGTGAACCCCGGCGCCCGGGGCGCTATAATGAATTTCCGAGTTAATTGCTGGATTATCCCGAGGCAACCATGCCCTATTACGTATACAAAGTGACCGAATCTCCCATCAAGCTGCTGGAGGTGATGGACAAGTTCGACAAGTTCCGCGACGCCAGCGCCTGGGCCAAGGCCCGCCGCAGCGAGATTCCCGCCGGCGCCAACTATCTGGTGAAGGTGATTTTCGCCGAGAACGAGCTCCAGGCCGAAGACCTGCTGATGCAGGTGCGGGAGAAGGAACCCATCACCGGGGACGACTGGTAATACCGTGGACGAGAGCGCTTTCCGCAGCACCTGGCGTGCCGTGAATCCCATCACCTGTGCCTTCGAAAAGGCCCAGGAAGCGAAGCGCTGTTTTTGCGAAAAGGCGGTGCGCACCGCCATTGCGGAGCGGGAGGCGGTGGGCTGTTCCTCCGCCGAACTGGCGGCGGATTGCCGGGAGCTGTTGGCGCTGCTCCACGAGAATGCCCGCTTCACCCTCCACTTGCCCCACTTGGAAGGAGCCCTGCCCCACGCCAAGGAGATGAAGGTGCAGTGCGGAGGCCTGTTGGGTTTGCAGGGGGTGTTGGACGACGGCAAGGCGGAAGCCGCCACGGTGGACAACATCTTCGCCCTGCTGCAGGGAGCGGTGGCGCATTACGGCGGCCTGGAGCAGTTGCCCTACGGCGAAATCGTCAAGGCCGTCGCCGCCTTCGAGATTCGCCGCCGGCCGGGCCGTTCATAGCGGCTTGCGTTGCTGGTACACGGCCATGATGGCCTTCAGTTCCCGCAGCACCGCCTGGCGTTCCGCCTTGGACAGATGGGCGATTTCCGCCGGCAGCCGGCCCTGCTCCATTTCCCCGATCATGTGCAGCACTTCCGCGCACCCTTTCAGGCAGAGGGATTCGATGCATTGTTCGACGGGAGGATGGTTCATGGCGGCCGCGAAGGAAATCATGCCGCCAATGATAAAGCAAGCCGGCACGGGGCGGAAGCCGGATATAATGGCCCTTTCCCACCGGAGTCGAACCGTGCGTTTCCTTGCTTCCCGGCTGCTGGCGTTCTGTCTTGCGGCCTTTTCCGTTGCCCCCGTTCAGGCGGCGCAGTTGACCCAGTTTTCCACCATCGACGCCCTCATGAGCGGGGTCTACGACGGCCCCTTCACGATTGGAGAAGTGAGGCGCGCCGGTGACTTCGGCCTCGGCACCTTCAACGCCCTGGATGGGGAGATGGTGCTGCATCAGGGCACGGTCTACCAAGTCCGGGCCGATGGCTCGGTGCATCGGATGGGGGACAGGGAGCGCACTCCCTTCGCGGCGGTGACCCGCTACAAACCCGAGCATTCCGTGGCCCTGCCTTCGGGCCTTAGCCTGGAGGAGTTGGAGCGTTTCCTGGACCAGCGCCTGCCCAGCGCCAACCTGTTCTACGCGGTGCGCATCGAAGGCGAGTTCCGCAGCCTCAAGGCCCGCAGCGTGCCCCGCCAGCAGCGGCCCTACCCGCCCCTGGCGGAGGCGGCCAAGCAGCAGGCGGTGTTCGATTTCGGCCCGGTGCGGGGAACGGTGCTGGGCTTCCGCTCGCCGCCCTTCGTCAAGGGGGTCAACGTACCGGGCTATCACCTCCATTTCCTGAAAAGTGACCGCAAGGCCGGGGGCCACGTGCTGGATTTCCGCATCGAAAAGGCGATCCTTTCCTGGCAGGTGCTGGACGACTTCCGCATGCGACTGCCCAAGGAAGGGGATTTCACCGGCGCCGACCTGGCCCGGGATCGGCAGCAGGAACTGAATCAAGTGGAGCGCAAGCGGGATGGCCGATAAAACCCCGAAAACCGCCAAGGACAGCCTGCAACGCTTCCTGTTCGAGCATGCCCCGGTGCGGGGGGAGATCGTGCAGTTGGAGGCCACCTGGAAAGCGGTGCTGGAACGCCGGGACTACCCCTCCCCCCTGCGGGAACTGCTGGGGGAGATGATGTCCGCGGCGGCGCTGCTTTCCGCCACCCTCAAGTTTTCCGGCCGGCTGGTGATGCAGATGCAGGGCGACGGCCCGGTGACCCTGGCAGTGGTGGAGTGCAGCCACGACCTCATCATGCGCGCCACCGCCAGTTGGGAGGGGGAGCTTAAGGCCGGCACCCTGCGCCAGCTGCTGGGCCATGGCCGCTTTGCCATCACCATCGAGCCGGAAAAGGGCCAGACTTACCAGGGCATCGTGGAGCTGGGAGGCCACGGTGTGGCCGAGGCCCTGGAGCGCTACATGGCCCGCTCCGAGCAGCTGGAGACCCGGTTGTGGCTGGCGGCGGACAAGGGTTTCTCCGCCGGCATGCTGCTGCAGCGCCTGCCGGAGGGCCATGGCACCGACGACGACGCCTGGGAGCGGGCAGTGCACCTCGCTTCCACCCTCACCCGCAAGGAACTCCTGGCCCTGCCGGCGCGCAAGATCATCCACCGTTTGTTTCATGAGGAGGACCTGCGCCTGTTCGAGTCCCAGCCGGTGTACTTCTTCTGCCCTTGCTCCCGGGAGCGGGTGGCCGCCGCGCTGCGCCTGGTGGGGCGGGAAGAGCTGACCCAACTGCTGGAAGAGCGGGGGTTGATCGAGGTGGACTGCGAGTTCTGCAACCGCAACTACGCTTTCGATCGGGACGACCTGGCGCAGGTGTTCGCCGCCGAGAATCCGGCGGCAGCGACGCGGCATTGAGATGAGCGACGCCGAGGAATCCGGCAAGCTGCGCCTGGACAAGTGGCTGTGGGCGGCCCGTTTCTTCAAGACCCGCTCCCTGGCCGCCGACGCCGCCGAAAGCGGCAAGGTGCAGCTCAACGGCGCCCGGGTCAAGCCTTCGCGGCTGGTAGGGTTGGGGGACCGGCTACTGGTGCGGGTGGGGCCCTACGAGCACGAGCTGGAGGTGCTGGGGGTGTCGCCACGCCGGGGGCCGGCGCCGGAGGCCCGCAAGCTGTACCGGGAAACCGAGGGCAGCCTCCGCAAGCGGGAAGAACTGGCGGCCCAGCTTCGGGCTCAGCCGGTTCCCGCCTTCAAGGGCCGTCCCACCAAGCGGGACCGGCGCCAGATGGAGCGTCTGACCGGAAAGGAGTGACATGGCCCAGGGCAATGCACCCCGCCGGGCGCTGATACTCGGCGCCGCCGGGCGGGATTTCCACGATTTCAACGTCTTTTTCCGGGACAACCCGGGCTTCCAGGTGGTGGCCTTTACCGCCGCCCAGATTCCCTACATCGAGCACCGCACCTATCCGCCCAATCTGGCCGGGTCTCTCTACCCGGCGGGCATTCCCATCTTCCCCGAGGAAGAATTGCCCCGCCTGCTGCGGGAATTGAAGGTGCAGGACGTGTTCTTCGCCTACAGCGACGTGTCCCACGCCACGGTGATGCATCTGGCTTCCATCGCCCTCGCCGTCGGGGCCTCCTTCCACCTCCTGGGCTCGGCGGACACCCAACTGGTTTCCGCTCTCCCGGTGGTGGCGGTGCTGGGGGCCCGCACCGGCACGGGCAAGAGCACGGTCACCCGCTACCTCTACAACGCCTTCCGCGCCGCCGGCCGCCATCCGGTGGCGGTGCGCCACCCCATGCCCTACGGCCGCTTCGACCGGGCGGTGGAGCGCTACGCCACGCCGCAGGACGTGTCCAGCGCCCCCATCACCCTGGAGGAGATGGAGGAATACCAGCAGCACGTGGACCAGGGGGGCGTGGTCTACGCCGGGGTGGACTACGGCGAGGTGCTGCGGGCCGCCGAAGCGGAGGCCGACCTCATCCTGTGGGACGGGGGCAACAACGACATGGCCTTCTTCCGCCCCGACGTCGTCGTCACCGTCGCCGATCCCCTGCGTCCCGGCCAGGAGGCGGCGTATTTCCCCGGCGAGGCCAACGTGCGGGCAGCGGACATCCTGGTGGTGAACAAGGCCAATGCGGCGGAGGCCGCCGCCGTTGCAGTCACCGTCGAAGCGTTACGCCGGTTGAATGGGAGCGCGGAAATCCTGCTCATGGACTCGGTGGAGAAGGTGGACCACCCCGAACGGGTGCGGGGAAAGCGGGTGCTGGTGGTGGAGGACGGCCCCTCGGTCACCCACGGCGGCCTGCCCGATGCCGTGGGAGCCCGGGCGGCGCGGCTGCTGGGGGCGGAGTTGGTGGATCCGCGCCCCTGGGCGGTGGGGTCGATTCGGGAGGCCTACGATCATCACCCGCAGTTGGGTTGCGTGCTGCCCGCCCTGGGTTACAGCCGGGAGCAACGCATGGAACTGGAACGGTCCATCAACGGCGTGGAGTGCGACTGCGTGGTGCTGGGGACGCCGGCGGACCTGGCGCAGGTGCTGCGGATTGAGAAGCCGGTGGCGCGGGTGCGCTTCGAGGCGGAAGACCGGGGTGGTTCCACCCTGGCGGAGGCGGTGCTGGCGAGGCTGGCTACTGGAGAACCTTCTTGATCTGGCCGGCGATCTGATACCAGCCTTTTTCTTCCCCCTCCACGCAGCTGAACACCTGGATCAGCGCCTTCAGCGGGGGGAAAGTGGTGTTGCCCGGCGGCGGGGTGACGGTGATCTCCAGCAACTGGCCGTAGCGGGGGACGTATTCCGCCTCGAAAGCGATGTCGTCCACGCTCAGTTTGCGGGTGATGCCTTCGAAAGTCTGGTGGGTTTCGGGCACCCGCACCTTGACTGGGCAGACGATGGGAATACGTCGCGTGTTGCGATTCTGGTACTCCGCTCCAATCACGTTGTTTCCTCCTTGATTGTCGCCGGCCGCAAGACATGCCGGAATACCTGCGCGGATGGGTTTCGCGCCCCCTTTTATTGCTGACCTATTCTACATATTGTGTATCGCCTGTCAATAAAATACTAGATGTTGTATTTCATGGTCTTAGCCATGGAAAAATAAATCCCTGTGGTATGTCAAAGACATACCGTGGAAAGGTCGAAAGCAGGTGAGAAGTCGGGACTAACTCGGCCAGCGGTAGGGGGTGGCGTCCAATGCCGGCGTGCGGCCTTCCAGGAAGTCCGCCAGGATGTGGGCGCTGGCTGGCGCCATGGTGACGCCATAGCGGAAGTGGCCGCTGTTGACGTAAAGGTTGTCGATGGCCGGGTGGCGGTCGATGGTGGGAATGTTGCCCGGGGAGCCGGGCCGCAGGCCGGCCCAGTGCTTCAGCATGGGGGTGGACTGGAGGAAGGGCAGCAGCTTCACCGCCTCGGCGTAGAGCTTGTCCCGGGCGGCGGCGGTGGTGCTCTTGTCGAATCCCGTCTCCTCCAGAGTGCTGCCCACCAGGATGTGGCCGTCGGCCCGGGGAACGAGATAAGTGCCGTCCTTCATCAGCACCGGTTCCAGCCGCCCCGGGGCGCCCTTGAACAACAGCATCTGGCCCCGTACCGGCCGGATGTCCAGTTTCAGGGCATGCTCCCCCAGCAACTCTTTGCTCCAGGCGCCGGCGGTGACGACGACCCGGTCGGCGGAGAAATGCCCCTGGGGCGTGGCGACGGATTCCAGGCGGTTGTTTTTGACTGCCAACTGCTCCACCGGGGCGGAGGAAACGATGGTCACGCCATGCAGTTCCAGCCAGCGGCGCAGGGCCTGGAGCAGGCGTGGATTGCGGGCCTGGAACACCTCGGGCAGCCACAGGGCATCCTCGTTTTTCGCCAACTCGGGAGCGAACTGCCGCCCACGGCAAGTTTCCTGCCCAAGAGCATGGTTGCGGCACCAAGAAGCGGCGGCCAGCGCATCGAAGGGCGGCAGGACCAGCATGCCGCTTTGGCGCAACTCCGGGTCAATGCCGGTATCGGCCCGCAGGGTTTCCACCAGGGCGGGGTACCGGGCCACACCTGCCATGGCAAGGGTGGTCACCGCCTCGGAATAGTCCCAGGGTAGGAGGGGAAACAGAATTCCGCCGCCAGCCCAGGAGGCTTCCTGCCCCGCCTCCCCGCGCTCCAGTATGGCGACCCCAAAGCCGCGCCGACGCAACTCCACCGCGGCTATCAAGCCCACCGCCCCCGCGCCGATGATCAGGCATTCCGTTTTCAACACACCCTGCCGATTGGGTTAATATCCCGTTCATTCTACCAAACCGACCGCTTGTCGGGCGGGGTTATGGCATGGGCATAGGGTGTCCTATGATTCAAATTGACCTAAAAGGGGGTTGAAGATGAAAAGGCAAAGCGGTTTTACCTTGATCGAGCTGATGATTACGGTAGCGATTATCGGAATTCTGTCCGCCGTTGCTCTGCCGGCCTACAACGATTACGTGTTGCGTGGCAAGTTGGCGGAGGCATATGGAACGCTGGCGGATATACGGGTCAAACTGGAACAGTTCTACCAAGACAACCGGAACTATGGCACCGGCCAATGTGGCCAGGATTCGGGTGGAACGGTTCGGGTGCCTATCGCCGCCTATTCCGGCGTCAAATATTTCACTTACAGCTGCGCATGGGGTGCCACGGCGAACAGCCAGTCCTTCGTGGTGAGCGCTACCGGTAAGGCCGCGGAAGGCACTGGCGGATTTGTTTTTACCGTCAACCAGGATAACCAGCGAGCCACCACCGGGGTTCATACCGGCTGGCAGGGATCGGGCGCCAGCTGCTGGGTGAGAAGGAAGGATGGGTCGTGCTAACCGCCAAGCGTAAACAGGCCGGCGTAACCCTAATCGAAGTGCTGATCGTGCTTGTGATTATCGGCATTGCGCTGATGCTGGGTTTGCCCAGTTACAAAGCCTGGCTGCAGAACGTGCATATCCGCAATGCCGCAGAGGCGATCTTGAACGGATTGCAATTGACGAAAATCGAGGCCCTGCGCCGAAATGCCAATGTCCGGTTCACATTGGGGCCGGGTGCGGGCTGGACGATAGGGTGCGCCACGGTGACGGCCGCTTGTCCGGCCACTATCCAGAGCCGTTCGAGTGCGGAAAGTTCGAGCAACGTTGTCCTTACCCCGACGCCGGTCGGAACCTCGGCGGTGACTTTCAATTCCTTGGGCGGAGTGGTGAACTGCAATGCCGATGGTACCGATTTCCTCTCGGTGCTGGATGTGGACGTCAGCACGACCGTGTTGAGTGCGGCAGACAGCCGGGAAATGCGCATTGTGATCTCCGGCCCGAACCAGTGCAGTGCGAGCGGTGGCGCCATTGTTTCCGGCGGGGGCTTGGTGCGCATGTGCGACCCGAATGTGAGCGAGGCGACGGACCCTCGCAAATGTTGACCATGGGCGGACGTATGAAAACAGGGTGCAAAATCAGGCTGGCCGGATCACGAAAAGACCAAAGAGGGGCAATGCTCCTGGAGGCGCTGATTGCCATTCTGATTTTCTCGATGGGAATTCTGGCGGTAGTGGGCTTGCAAGGCTTCAGCATAAAGAGTGCCGCCGACGCAAAATATCGCGCTGATGCAAGCTTTCTTGCTAACCAGGTGATCGGGCAAATGTGGGTGGACAGGGCGAATCTGGGGTCATACACCAGCCCGGGCTATGCCAAGCGGGATGCGTGGACTACCAAAGTGGCCAATACGCTGCCCGGCGGCGGGGGCTCAGTTGCGGTTTCGAGCACAGCTACAGGCAGCCAGGTGACAGTAACCGTAACCTGGCAGCCGCCAGGCATGTCCCCGCACAGTTATGTGACCATTGCCCAAATTTACGGAAACTAGGGGTGTGGCGATCATGAGAAGGTTTAGGGTCCAAGGAGGTTTCAGTCTGGTAGAGCTGATGGTGGGCATGCTGATCGGGCTGATCGGCATCTTGGTGATCATGCAGGTTTTCGCCATATCGGAAGGCCAGAAGCGCACTACCACCAGCGGCAGCGATGCCCAAACCAACGGTGCGGTCGCCAGTTTTACTATCGAACGCGACGTGCGCATGGCGGGATATGGTTTTTCGATTCCGGAGGCGCTCGGTTGCACCATCAGGAGGTATTACGATTCAGCGGAGATTGATTCGCTCACGCTGGCCCCCATAGAGATCGAGAACGGGGCGGGGGGGCTGCCGGACAGTATTACCATCCTCTCCAGCACGAAGGACTCCTGGAGTATCCCGGCGGCCATTACGGTTAATCACCCACCCGAGGCGACCAATTTTTTCATCAATTCCACTTTGGGCATGGCGGAAGGAGATCTGCTGATTGCCTTCGAGGCGGGCAAGACCTGCACCTTGCTCCAGATTACCGGCATTCCGAACGGCAATATCCAAATCCACCACCAAAATACCAGTCCATGGAATCCGCCGGGGGGCCTGAATATCTTCCCCGACCCGGATGGCTATGGAGTCGGAGCAAGCCTGTTCAACCTGGGAAACATATTGCAGCGCACTTATGCCATTAGCGCGGCTGGGAACCTGCAGATGACGGATTACAGCGCGGCCACCAACACCAGCACCACTCAGGACATCATGCCGGGCATCGTCAACCTCCAGGCCCAATACGGCAAGGATGACGGCAGCAACGGCGGGGTGGCGGATGATGGAATCGTCGATGGCTGGGACAACGTCACGCCCGTTACATCGGATGACTGGAAGCGGGTTCTGGCGCTGCGTTTTGCGCTGGTGGCGCGCAGTGTCCAATGGGAGAAGGACGAGGTAACCTCGGATGCAATTGCGCCTTCTTGGAGCGCGGGAACCATTGTCTTGAACAAAAACCCCGATGGTTCAGCCAATCCGGACTGGCGGCATTATCGGTACAAGACCTTTGAGACGGTGGTTCCTTTGCGCAACCTTATTTGGAGGTAATCATGAAAATTGAGCCGAAGAGAAGGTATGCGCCGGAGTCTGCGGGAGCGCAAAAAGGATTGGTGCTATTTGTCGCCCTGATTGTCCTGGTGGCCATGACCTTGGCGGCCATTGCGCTGACCCGGTCGGTGGAGACCACCACCCTGGTGGCGGGAAACCTGGCTTTCAAGCAGAGCGCCACAAATGCGGCGGACGTGGCTACCGAGAAGGTCATCGAGTGGATCGCCGCTCACGCGACCGATGGATCGCTGGAGCAGGATCAGTCTGCATCGGGCTACTACGCAACCAGCCTGGACTTGGTCGACTATACCGGAAGCGGCAAGGATGCGGCCAAAACCGCCCGGATTGACTGGGATGCCAACAATTGCGCCGGGGCTTCCCCGTCGGCGTGCCTCACGCCCGCCTCACTGGCCACGGACGCGGGGGGTAACACGGTGAAGTATGTGGCTTCCCGGCTTTGTCTTACTCCGGGCAGCGTCAATGCTGCCAGCAACAGCTGTGTCATGTATTCCGGCACGATGGATTCTCCTGCGCGGGGAAGGGTGGACTACAGCACCAAACGCTTCACAGCGCCGTCCTCGCCTTACTATCGTATTGTCACCCGGGTGGTCGGTCCCCGAAACGTGACCAGCTATGTCGAAACCGTCGTCCATTTCTAGCGTTGGTGTGGTAACGCGGGAAGTGGCTGAGTTTGAATGTGGAGGTTCCTATGAAACCAATTCCTTGGCCTAACGCCAAATTCATTGGCGCAACGGTGATTATGGGGGGGGGGCTGTTCCTTGGCCTGCCGGAGGCCAATGCCGACCTGACGGATATCGCTTCCGGTCCCATGGCAACCGCTTCGGACACGGTGGTCAAACCAAACATTCTGTTTATTCTCGACGATTCCGGCAGTATGGATTGGCTCTATTTGCCGGATAGCGTATCGGGCAAGACCGGCAGCAATTGTTTCAAGAACCATTTGTACAACCGGATTTACTATAACCCTAGCACCACATACATCCCTCCGGTGGATGCCAGCGGCAACTCTTATCCCAACGCCAGTTTTACGGCGGCGAAGCAGGACGGTTTTGATTCGAGTTCCACCACCACCAACCTGGAGTCCAAGTTCAAGGCCCACGGCGACGACACGGCCCAACAGGCCTATTATTATGTGTACAGCAGCACCGGTACCCCAGCCGTCGGAACTTGTTACACCAACACCAAATACACCAAGGTCACCGTTTCCGCTTCCAGTGCAGAGGCGCAGAATTTCGCCAACTGGTATAGCTATTACCGCCGGCGGATGCTGATGATGAAAACCGCAGCGGGATTGGCTTTCAAATCCATCGGCAGCAGCTACCGGGTAGGGTTCACCACCATCAGCTACGCCGATGTGGATTCCAGCAACAGCAAATTCCTGAAGATCGCCGATTTCGACGCAACCCAAAAGGCGGCGTGGTACAGCAAGCTTTATGCTAGCGATACCCCGGGGTGGACCCCCTTGCGTGCGGCGCTTTCCAAGGCTGGGCGGATTTACGCCGGCCAACTGCTGACGGGGGACAATGACCCGGTGCAGTATTCCTGCCAGCAGAACTTCACCATCCTTTCCACGGATGGCTATTGGAACACCAACGATGAAACCTCGACCTACGGACCAAAAAAGATCGACGGCTCAACCGATGTGGGGAACCAGGATGCCTATCCGGCTACCCCCCTGTCTCCCGACCCCATGGGGGACCAGCTGAACAAGAGCAATACCTTGGCCGACGTGGCGATGTATTACTACAAAACCGATCTTCGCCCGACGGGTTCTACCGGCGCGGGGGGCGCAGATGTCTCCGAGGACAACGTGACTGGCAACGGTTCGGACTCGGCGACGTGGCAACACATGACAACCTTTACCCTCGGTCTGGGTGTCAATGGAACCCTGCAATATTCCGAAGACTACCTGACGGGCGGGTCGACGGATTACAACGCCCTTCGCCAGGGAACAAAAAAATGGCCAGACCCCATCGGCAACAGCGGTGGGCAGCGGATCGACGATTTGTGGCATGCGGCGGTAAACGGGCGAGGAATCTATTTCAGCGCTTCCGATCCGGAATCGGTGGTGGGGGGGCTTGCCAAGGCCTTGGCCGGCGTGTCTGCGAGGACGGGTGCCGCTTCTTCGGCGGCGACCAGTAACCTGGAATTGGTGTCCGGCGACAACTTTGTGTACCAAGCTCTTTATCGTACGGTGAATTGGGATGGCGAGTTGGTTGCCAATAAGATCGACGGCAACACCGGTGAGATTTCCGACACCATCGAGTGGGCGGCCCAGTCGCTGCTGGACGGGAAGGGGGGGGCAACCGCCGATTCCCGTACCATCTATACGTTCAAGAGCGATGCGTCGAACAAGCTCAAGAGCTTTACCTGGGCGAGCCTGACAGCCGGCGAGAAGGCGTATTTCGAAAACAAATGCACGGGTGCCGGCGCTCTTTCGCAATGCTCTTCTTTGGAGGCGGCTGACTTGGCCCTGGTGACCGGGGAAAACATTGTGAATTTTCTCCGCGGCCAGAACGGTTACGAGGATCAGGCCGACAACACGTATAAACCTTTCCGGGACCGGCAGCACATACTGGGCGACATGATCAATTCCACGCCGGTGTATGCCAAGGCGCTGCCCTCTACCTATGCGGATTCCGGGCACGCAGCGTTCAACTCGGACAATCGGAGCAATCGCACGGCAATCGTTTATGTGGCGGCCAACGACGGCATGCTGCATGCTTTCAATGGGACCACAGGCAGTGAGACGTGGGCTTACGTACCGACGTTCATCATGCCCAATCTCTACAAGCTTGCCGATAAGAATTATGCCAACAACCACACCTACTATGTCGACGGTTCGCCTACGGTGGCGGACGTTTATTTCGGTGGGGCGTGGAAAACCATTCTGGTGGGCGGTACGAATGCTGGCGGCAGGGGCTATTACGCCTTGGACGTGACCACCCCAACCTCGCCCAAGGCACTCTGGGAATTCAAGGTGAGGGACAGCGGCGCCACCCCTTGCGCCGCTACCATTGCTGCCGCTCTTGGCGAGTCGGACGACTGCGACCTGGGGTACTCGTTCACCCGGCCGATCGTCACCAAGCGCCCGTCCGACGGGAAATGGATCGTCGCAGTGGCCTCGGGCTACAACAACGTCAGTCCGGGGGACGGTAAGGGTTACCTGTATCTCCTGGATGCCGAAAGCGGAACGATACTGGAAAAAATCGGCACCAACGTCGGCACGGAAACATCCCCCAGCGGTTTGGCCAAGATCAACGTATGGGTGGATTCCGAGATCGACAATACAGGCAGCCGTTTCTATGGGGGGGATCTGGAAGGGAACCTGTGGCGTTTTAAACCGGGAAATTCATCTCCCATCAAATTGGCAGCCCTCGGCAATGCGGATGGGGCAGGCGTGCAGCCGATCACGACCACTCCCGAGTTGGCGGAACTCACCCGAAACAGTGTGAAATACCCTGTGGTGTATGTGGGGACGGGGCGCTATCTGGGAACCAACGATTTAGACGATACGTCGAAGCAGTCCCTCTATGCAATCAAGGACAAGCCGGGTGACGCAACATTTACCGGCCATGGACTAGTGAGAGGGGTGAGTGGAGGAATGGTGAAGCAATCCCTGACTTCGGGGGTCGATGGAAGTGGGGTTACGGTGTTCAGCTACACCAATCTGTCAGTGGATTGGGCCAGTAAGAATGGCTGGTATGTGGACTTTTCCTTGAGCGGCGAAAGGATGAATGTGGATATGGACCTCCAGTACAATGTCCTCGCGGCAGCCACGAACATACCGAATTCAAATGCGTGCACGGCGGGAGGCAATTCGGTCCTCTACTTTTTCCCGATTTATGGCTACTACGGTGAAGCGGGTACCACTTTGCAAATTGGGGCGAAACTGTCGGGGAATGCGCTGGTGGCGGGCATCAAGTTTGTGAAGCTCACCAGCGGTAAGCTGAGGCTCCTTTCCACCTGCACCAGCGGGGACTGCGGTACCTCCGTTAGTCCGCCGGACTATCTGGGTGCCGGGGGCGCGCGTCGGGTTTCCTGGCGCGAATTGCTTAACTGAGCAGGAGGGCCTAACCGAGGAGGTTCTTGGGCAGGGGGAAAACCACGTTTTCCTCCTGGCCGGCCAGTTCTTGTGTTCTTCCCGCCCCCTGTTCCGTCAATCGGGCGATGACTTCCTGCACCAGCACCTCCGGCGCCGAGGCCCCGGCGGTGACCCCTACGCAGGTTTTTCCTTCCAGCCAGGCCGGGTCCAGGTGGCTCGCATTGTCCACCATGTAGGCTTCCGTGCCCTGTTTTCGCGCCACTTCCCTTAAACGATTCGAGTTGGAACTGTTGGGGGAGCCTACCACGATCACCAGGTCGCAACGCTTGGCCAGGGCTTTGACCGCGTCCTGGCGGTTCTGGGTGGCGTAGCAGATGTCGTCTTTCCGGGGGCCGTTGATGGTGGGGAAGCGGGCCCTGAGAGCGGCGATGACGGCGCTGGCGTCGTCCACCGACAGGGTGGTCTGGGTGACGAAGGCCAGGTTGTCCGGGTCGCGCACTTCCAGGCTAGCTACGTCTTCCGGTTTTTCCACCAGGTACATGCCGTCGTCCGCCTGGCCCATGGTGCCTTCCACTTCGGGGTGGCCCTTGTGTCCGATCATGACGACTTCCTTGCCCTGGCTGCGCAGGCGGGTGACGGCCAGGTGCACCTTGGTCACCAGGGGGCAGGTGGCGTCGAACACCTTCAGGCCCCGGGCTTCGGCTTCCTGCTGCACGGCGCGGGAGACGCCGTGGGCGCTGAAAATCACCGTGCTGCCGGGGGGAATCTGCTCCAGGTCTTCCACGAACACGGCGCCCATCTGGCGCAGGCGGTCCACCACGAACTTGTTGTGGACCACCTCGTGGCGCACGTAAATCGGCGCCCCGAACTGTTGCAGGGCGCGCTCGACGATTTCGATGGCGCGGTCGACGCCGGCACAAAAGCCGCGGGGATTGGCTAACAGGACTTGCATTGCGGAGATAATTTGATTGACAATAAGAAGTTAGGTGAGCGTCTTATGCGGGCCGCATAGCGGAGCCGCGGCGGGTGGCGGGAACCCATGATAATCCAGTTTCATCCACAAAAACAGCGGTGAGGAAGGGGATTGAAATGGCAGTCGGCATCGTGAAGTGGTTCAGCAGCGTCAAGGGTTACGGCTTCATTGAGCAGGAGGAGGGGGAAGACCTCTTCGTGCATTTCTCCGAGGTGCAGATGGACGGCTACCGCACCCTGCGCGGCGGTCAGAAGGTGACGTTCGAAGTCAGCAGCGGCGACAAGGGTTCCCACGCCATCAAGGTGGCGCCCCTCAAGGACGAGTAGTTCTTTAGAAGCTAAAAACGTAGCGAGCGGCCGTCAGCCGGGGGCGGACGGAGCGCAGGAACCGGAATGTACTCGAAGTGCATGAGGATTAGCTCCGGCCAACCTAAAGGTTACCCTACGCTGAAACTTCGTTTTCCGAGCACCGCCCAACCGCGGATCACGGATGCGCAGTAGTTTTTAATACAGCTTCTTACTCCCGCACGATTTCCCGTATCTCCACCTCGAACACCACCGGGCAGTCGCTCAAGGGGTGGTTGAAGTCCACCCGGGCGTGGGTGGGCGTGCGCTCCACCACCACGCCGCCGGCGCTGCCCCCTCCGGGCAGGTCGAAGGCGATCAGGCTGCCCGGCTCGGCGGGAACCGCCGCCGGGAAGTTTTCCAGGGGAATGTCCAGAACCCGGCTCGGGTCGCTCACGCCGAAGGCCTCGTCCGCTTCCAGGCTGAAAACGTAGCGGTGCCGGGGCGAAATCCCCACCAGGCATTGCTCCAGCTTGGGTTCCAATAGGCCGTCGCCCAGTCGCAGGGTGAGGGGCTCGCCGCCGAAGGTGCTGTCGATTTCCTGGCCGTCGGCGGTGGCCAGGCGGAAGTCCAGCACCACCACGTCGCCGTACTCGGTCATTTCCCCCAGTTCATCCACGGCTCGGCTTCCTGAAGCTATCCCATACCAGCAGTCCGGCGCCCACGGTGATGGCCGAATCCGCCACGTTGAAGGCCGGCCAGTACCAGTCCCGCCAGTAGACCTGGATGAAGTCGATCACGTGGCCGTAGGCGACGCGGTCGATAAGGTTGCCCAGGGCGCCCCCCAGGATCAGGGCCAGGGCAAGGCTGAACAGGGGCTGTTGAGGATGGCGCCGCAGCAGATAAACGATCACCCCCGACGCGACCACCGCCACCGCGCTGAAGAACAGCCGCTGCCAGCCGCCGGCGTCGGCCAGCAGGCTGAAGGCGGCGCCGGTGTTGTAGGCCAGCACCAGGTTGAAGGACGGCGCGACCGCCAGCTTGTCCCCCAACTGGAACACCGCCACGATCCACAGCTTGGTGATCTGGTCGAGAACGATCACGCCAAAGCTGACCAGCAACCAGCGACTCCACTTAGGCATAGGTGCGGGGCTCGCCTTCGCCGTACAGGTTGGCCGTGCAGCGGCCGCACAGGGTGGGGTGCTCCGGCGCGCTGCCCACGTCCTCCCGGTAGTGCCAGCAGCGCTCGCACTTCTCGTGGGCGCTGGGGCTCACCTTGATGCCCACGCCCTGCTCGTTGACCACCGCCTCCGGGTCGGCGCCGTGGTGCAGGCGGGCCTGGGAGGTGATGAAGACGAAGCGCAGGTCGTCGCCGAAGGAGGCCAGCAGGTCGTTGATCTCGCCGATGGCGTAAAGGTCCACTTCCGCCTGGAGGGCGGAGCCGATGCGGCCGGCGGCGCGCACTTCCTCCAGTTGCTTGAGCACGTCGGCCCGCAGGTTGCGCAACTCGGTCCAGCGCTCGACGATCACTTCCTCTTCCGGTTGGGCCGGCAGCACGTCGTTCCAGGTGTGGAGCAGCAGGCTGTCGTCATTGTCGCCGGTGAACACCTGCCACGCCTCATCGGCGGTGAAGGACAGGATCGGCGCCATCAGCCGCAGCAGGCTGTGGGTGAGGTGGTAGAGGGCGTTCTGGGCCGAACGCCGGGCGGGGGAGTTCTCGCCGGCGGTGTACAGGCGGTCCTTCAGGATGTCGAGGTAGAAGCCGCCCAGTTCCTCGGAGCAGAAGGTTTGCAGCTTCTGGGCCACGAAGTGGAACTCGTACTGGTCGTAATGGGCCTTGCAGGCGTTCTCGAATTCCCGGCCCATGCCTAAGGCGTAGCGGTCGATTTCCAGCCACTGTTCCACCGGCAAGGCATGAACTTTGGCGTCGAAATCCGCCAGGTTGGCCAGCAAAAAGCGCAGGGTGTTGCGGATGCGGCGGTAGCCCTCGGTCACCCGCTTCAGGATTTCGTCGGAGACGGTCAATTCGCCGGAGTAGTCGGTGGAAGCCACCCACAGGCGCAGGATGTCGGCGCCCAGGGTGTCCATCACCTTCTGCGGCGCGATCACGTTGCCCTTGGACTTGCTCATCTTGTGGCCCTTGGCGTCCACCACGAAGCCATGGGTCAGCAGGGCGTCGTAGGGGGCACGGCCGTCGGTGGCGCAGCCGGTGAGCAGGGACGACTGGAACCAGCCCCGGTGCTGGTCGGAGCCTTCCAGGTAGAGGTCGGCCGGGTGGCGCAGGTAGTCCCGCTGCTTCAGCACACAGGCGTGAGAGGCGCCGGAGTCGAACCACACGTCCAGGGTATCTTTGCTCTTTACCCAAAGATCGGCTTCTTCGCCAAGTAATTCGGCTGGGTCGAGGCTGAACCACGCTTCGATACCGCCTTTTTCAACGCGTTTTGCGATTTCCTCGAACAACTCCTGAGTACGAGGGTGAAGCACCTCATTGTTGAACGCGTGCGTAAAAATTGGGATGGGCACACCCCAGTTGCGCTGACGGGAGACGCACCAGTCGGGGCGGTTCTTCATCATTGCTTCCAGGCGGGCGCGGCCCCAGGAGGGGAAGAAGCGGGTGGCATCCACCGCTTTCATCGCCCGGCTGCGCAGGGTTTCGCCGTCTTTTCCGGCTTCGTCCATGCCGATGAACCACTGGTGGGTGGAGCGGAAGATGATCGGCGTTTTGTGACGCCAGCAATGCGGGTACTGGTGTCTGATGGATTCCTGCTTTAGGAGACGTCCTCTCGCAGACAACTCACCAATGATTATCGGATTGGCTTCCCAAACGGTTTTTCCACTCAGCTCGGCATTTATTTGGCTTGGTGCGACGTCAGCTTCTGCTGCGATATTTGGCTGCACCCCTTCAAATATTTTAATTAGGTTAAATAGCCGACCATCACCGCCAACTTGGCTTTCTATTGGAAGGTCATGCTCCAGGCCTGCCAGATAGTCATCCATACCATGTGCAGGTGCGATATGTACCAAACCAGTACCAGCGTCCAAGGTGACGTGCTTGCCAAGAATTACTTTCACTTCTTTGTCGTCGTAAAACGGATGGTGAAGTTTTAAGCCGTTAAGCTCTTCGCCCTTGCATACCCCGAGAACGTTTAACTCATTAAGGCCATACCGTTCAAGGCACTGCTCAGCAAGGTCCTGAGCCAGGATAAGAAGTGAATTTTCAGTTTCAATGAGTTCGTAATTGATGGTTTCATGAACAGCTACGGCTTGGTTGGCAGGCAGTGTCCATGGTGTAGTGGTCCAGATCACTACGTACATCGGTTTGTTAGGCAGGCCATGAGCCGGGGGCAGCTTAAAGGCTTCCTTTAGCTTGCCTCGATCATGAATCGGGAAGGCCACATCGATGGCCGGGGAGGTCTTGTCCTCGTACTCCACCTCGGCTTCCGCCAGGGCGGAGCCGCAGTCCACGCACCAGTGGACGGGCTTCTGGCCCTGGTAAAGGTAGCCGCCGGCATGAATGTGGCCGAGAGTACGTATGATGTTGGCCTCGAATTTGGAGTCCATGGTGAGGTAGGGGTTGTCCCATTCCCCCAGGACGCCGAGGCGGATGAAGTCGGCCTTCTGGCGCTCGATCTGGGTTTTGGCGTAGTCCCGGCACAGCTCCCGGAACTTGGCCGGGTCGATGTTCTTGCCGTGGGCCTTTTCCACCTGCAATTCGATCGGCAGGCCGTGGCAGTCCCAGCCCGGCACGTAGGGGGCGTCGAAGCCGGCCAGGGTCTTGGATTTGACGATGATGTCCTTGAGGATCTTGTTCACCGCGTGGCCGATATGGATGTCGCCGTTGGCGTAGGGGGGGCCGTCGTGGAGGATGAACTTGGGCCGGCCGGCGCTGGCCTCGCGGATTTTCTGGTACAGCTTCTTCTCCTGCCAGGCCTTGAGCCATGCGGGTTCGCGCTTGGCCAAGTCCCCCCGCATGGGGAAGGGCGTATCGGGCAGGTTGAGGGTGGTCTTGTAGTCGGTCATGGGAGCAATCCGAAGTAGCGTTTGGCGTCGGTCACGTCCTGGCCGATGGCTTCGGTCAGGGCTTCGAGGCTGGGGAATTTCTTCTCGTCCCGCAGCTTGTGGTAGAAGTCCACCCGCACGTGCTCGCCGTAAATCTGGCGGTCGAAGCCGAAGACGTGGACTTCCAGGGTGGGCTTGCCGTTGGCCTTCATGGTGGGGCGGATGCCCAGGCTGGCGGCGCCGGGCAGTTCCAGGCCGCCGAGGCCGTTCAGCTTCACCGCGTAGATGCCGGACAGGGGCGGCTTGTTGTGCTTGAGCTGGATGTTGGCGGTGGGGTAGCCGAGCTTGCGCCCCGCCTTGTCCCCGTGCACCACCCGGCCGCTGATGCTGTAGGGGCGGCCCAGGAGCTTGGCGGCCAGTTCCAGGTTGCCCCCCGCCAGGGCTTCCCGCACCGCGGTGCTGGACACCCGCATATCGGCGGCGGTGACGCTGTGCATGGCGTGGATTTCATAACCGCAATCGCCGCTCAGGCCCTTCAGCATGAGGAAATCCCCGGCCCGCTTGGCGCCGAAGCGGAAATCGTCGCCGATCAGCAGCCATTGGGCTTGCAGGCGGCGGCACAGGATGTCCTGCACGAACTCGTCCGCCGGGATGTGGGCGAAGCGCTGGTTGAAGCGGCAGACGTAGACCCGGTCCACCCCGTACTTGGCGAACAGCTCCAGCTTTTCCCGCAGGTTGGTGAGGCGGGCGGGGGCGGCGTCGGGGGTGAACACTTCCCGCGGATGGGGCTCGAAGGTCATCACGCAGGCGGGCAGGCCCCGGGCGCGTGCCGCCTCCTCCAGGCCCATGAGCATGGCCTGGTGGCCGAGGTGTACGCCGTCGAAGTTGCCGATGGTCAGGGCCACCGGCGTGTCGGAGACGGGAGGGATTCCGCGATAGATCAGCATGGGCGCACGGAAAAAGCCTGAATTGTATCGTTCAATCAGGCGGTTGGTCCAGCGCAATGCGGTCCGGGAGAAGGGGCGCCGTCTGGGGGGGGGGCGACAAGAGCGGCCCGGCGGCTGGCGGTTCATCCGCCAGCCGCCGGAAGGGTCAGGCGTAGCCCCACAGGGTGCAAAGGTTGATCGAAACGGTGTTTTCCCGCGGCACCAGTTCGTGGATGGCGAATTCGATGTTGCGGGTGTCCCGCTTGACGGGCTTGGCCAAGGGGGCGCCCCGGGGCCCGATGATGGCCTGGGCGATGGGGCCGGTGGCGACGCCGCTGCGGTGGGTGACAACGGCGACTTCGCTGTTCTTCAGGCGCACGAAGACGCCGGGAGGGAAGATGCCCAGTTCCTTGACGAAAATCTTGGCCAGTTGCTCGTCCACCTCCCCGGCCAGTTTGAGGAAGATTTCCCGCAGGGCATCCTTGGCCTGGAGGCACTCCCGGTATGCCCGCCGCTTGATCATGGCGCCGTAGATGTCGACGATGGCGAGCACACGGGCGGGGAAGAAGATGTCGTCATCCTTGAGCCCGAAGGGATAACCGGTGCCGTCCAGGCGTTCGTGGTGATGCAGTACGGTTTCCAGCCAGATGCCGTCGATGACGCCGGCTTTCTCCAGGATCGCCACGCTGTGCTTGGGGTGGCGGCGGACCTCCTCCCACTGCGCGTCGGTCAAGGGGCTCTGCTGTTTGTGAAGCAGTTCGTGGGTGTCCATCATGCCGATGTCGTGGGTCAGGGCGGCGGCCAGGATGGGCAGCCGGTCCTCCGCCGAAATGCCCAGGGCCCGCAGGAAGAGTTCGGTCAGGAGGGCGGCGTGGAGGGAGTGGATGATGGTGTACTGCCCGTCGTGGATCAGGTGCACCGCCCCCAGCACCGCGTCCGCGTCGTAGCGGCACAGCCGCTGAAGGTCGGCGCAGAAGCGCAGGATGCGCTCGGGGACGTCCGGCTGGCTGTGGGTTTTCAGGTCTTCGCACAGGCGCTTTAGGCGTAGCTGGAGTTGGTCGAACACCTTGAACGGCGATACGGGCCTCTTCTCCTCTTGTGCCTGGGGCTTGGGCGGCGGGGCGAGCTTGATGCTATACAGCCCCCGCTGGACCAGGGAATCGAGCTGGTGCTCGGAAGCGATGATGAAGCCCTTGCTCAGCAGCAGCAGGCCGTTGCTGTCGTACACCGGCCAGGGCAGCGGCTGGCCGATGCGGATTTCCTCTTTGCGAATTCGGCTCATGGACATGGCTTTACCCCTTCCTCACTGTGGACCTCATGCGAGCTATGGCGAAACAAACCAGGAGTGATCAGCACAATCCGTGCCAGAGAAATTTGATGTTATTTCAATGCATTAAATATTGCGGGAGGGGTAAAAAACGTTGCATGCGCAACGCATGTATGAAATATATGTTTATTAAACAGTAAATTACATAAAACGTTGCGGTTGCGCAACGAAATGCAACGTCCCGGCGGCTAGTTCAGGCCCAGCTTCCGCATCTTGCGCCACAGGGTGGTCCGCTCCATGCCGAGCATCCTGGCGACCTCGGATTTCTTCCCGTGGCATTTTTTGAGGGCGAACAGGATTTGCCCCCGGAGCTGCTCGTCGGAGGCGGGGGATTGGGAAGCGGGCGCCGCAAAGCGGGGGACGATGCCGCCGTCGTAGGCGCGGATGTCCTGGGGCAGGCTGTCGGGTTCAATGACCCCGGCCGTGGCGCAGATGGTGGCGTGTTCCACCGCGTTCTCCAGTTCCCGCACGTTGCCCGGCCAGGGATATTCCAGCATCAGGCGCAGGGCGCCGTCGCTGAAGCCGATGCCTCCGGGTAGCCGCGCAGGGCCAGCCGGTCGCTGAAGTATTGGATTAGCAGGGGAATGTCCCCCTTGCGTTCCCGCAGGGAGGGCACGTGGAGGGTGATGACGCTCAGCCGGTAATACAGGTCGCCGCGGAAATGGTGGGCATTGACCGCGTCCCGCAGGTTGCGGTTGGAGGCGGCGATGATGCGCACGTTCACGGTCTGGGTCTTGCTCGACCCCACCGGCTCGAAGCTCAGTTCCTGGGCCACCTTCAGCAGCTTCGCCTGGAGGTGCAAGGGAAGTTCCCCCACCTCGTCGAGGAAAATGGTGCCGCCGTCGGCGGCGGCAAAGCGCCCCTGGCGCGCCTCGATGGCGCCGGTGAAAGCGCCCTTCATGTGGCCGAACAGCTCGGACTCGATCAGGGCCTCCGGGATGGCGGCGCAGTTGAGTTCCACGAAGGGCCCCGAGGCGCGCCGGCTCAGGGTGTGGATCATCTTGGCGATGAGGTTCTTGCCGGTGCCCGACTCCCCCTGGATCAGGACGAAGGCCTCGGTGGGGGCTACCTGTTGCACCTTCCCCAGCAACTCCCGCATGCGGGTGTCCTGGGTAATGATGCCGCTGGATTCCGTGGCTTCGATCTTGGCCTGGAGCCGCTTGAGGTCGGTGATGTCCCGCAGCAGCAGGAGGCGGCTGCTTTGGTGCGGGGGGCGCTTCACCAGACCGGTGCGGATGGCGACATGGCGGGGCTGGCCGTCGGGCCCGAAATCCTGTTCAAAGTCCACGAAGCCGGTCTGGATCCGGCTGACGGCATCGCTGTGGCCGGAGGCAATCAGGGCCTGGGTGATGCGCAGCGTCAGGTTCACACCCCCGACGGAACGGAGGTTGATGCCCTCGATAGGGTTGGGTAGGTCCAGCAGGCGGCGGGCGCTTTCGTTGGCGAAAAGCAATTGGCCGCCCTGGTCGGCAACGATGATGCCGTCGCTGATGTGGGAGAAGACGGCCTGGACGACGGAATCGAGGTTGGAAAAGTATTCCATGGCGGCAAAGGTTAAACCCTTCGTCAATCAACAATCAACTGCCTATGCGGCGCGCTTGACGAACTGCCGCGGACGGAAGCCCAGGGCCGCCAGGGCGCCGAAATAGACGGCTGCGCCGGCGATGACCGTACCCGCCAGATGCAGCCAGCGGACCGGGAGGGGGGTTCCCAGCCAGGCGGCGTCAGGGCCTGCGGAAAACCACAGCACCGCGCCCATGGCGGCGATGGCGGCCAGCACCTTGAGCAGGAATAGCCCCCAGCCCGGCTGGGGCCGGTAGATGCCGTGGCGGCGCAGCTTGTAGTAGAGCAGGCCGGCGTTGGCGCAGGCGCCGAGGCCGATGGCCAGGGCCAAGCCGGCGTGGGCCAGGTCCAGGCCGAGGACGAAAACGACGTTCATGAGCTGGGTGATGACCAGGGTGAACAGGGCGATTTTCACCGGAGTCTTGATGTTCTGGCTGGCGTAGAAGCCGGGGGCCAGCACCTTCACCAGGATCAGGCCGAGCAACCCGGCGCTGTAGGCCACCAGGGCGTCCCGGGTCATCCACACGTCGTGGGCGGTGAATTCCCCGTGGAAGAACAGGGAGGCGATCAGGGGCACGGCCAGCATCGCCAGGGCCACCGCGGCGGGCAGGGCCAGCAGCAGGGTGAGGCGCAGGCCCCAGTCCAGCAGGGCGCTGTATTCGTCCTTGGAGTTGTCGGCGTGGTGCTTGGCCAGGCTGGGCAGCAGGATGGTGCCCAGGGCCACCCCCAGCATGCCGGTGGGGAATTCCATCAGCCGGTCGGCGTAGTACAGCCAGGACACGCTGCCGGTGACCAGGAAGGAGGCGAAGATGGTGTTGATCAGCAGGCTGATCTGGCTGATGGACACGCCGAAGGCCGCCGGGCCCATCTGCTTGAGGATGCGCCACACCCCCTCGTCCCCCAGGCTGAAGCGGGGCCGGGGCAGCATCCTGATGCGCAGCAGGAAAGGGATTTGAAAGCCCAGTTGCAGCAGCCCCCCCAGCAGCACGGCGATGGCCAGGGCCAGCACCGGCGGATTCATGTGGGGAGCGAGCCACAAGGCGCAGCCGATGAAGGCGAGATTGAGCAGCACCGGAGTGAAGGCCGGCACCGAGAACTTGCTGTAGGTGTTGAGAATGCCCCCCGCCAGGGATACCAGGGAAATGAAGAAGATGTAGGGGAAGGTGAGGCGCAGCAGTTGCACCGTTACCTCGAATTTCTCCGGCTCGGCGGAGAAGCCCGGGGCGCTGAGGTACACCAGCACCGGCGCCGCCAGCACGCCGATCACCGCGACCACCGCCAGGGCCAGGCCCAGCAGGGTGGCCACGTGGTCCACCAGGTTTTGGGTGGCGTCGTGGCCCTGGCGCTGCTTGTATTCGGCCAGGATGGGGACGAAAGCCTGGGAAAAGGCCCCCTCGGCGAACAGCCGGCGCAGCAGGTTGGGCAGCTTGAAAGCGACGAAGAAGGCGTCGGTGTACATCCCTGCGCCGAACACGCGGGCGATGAGGGTGTCCCGCACAAAGCCCAGGATGCGGGAGAGCAGGGTCATGCTGCTGATCGCAGCCAGCGCTTTGAGCAGGTTCATGGGAGCCCGGGGAAAAGGGCCGATGTTACCGCTTTAGGCCGCTGGCTGCCAGGAGGGTGGATGTAGCGCAGGCGACCTCGCCTGCGCTACGAAACGGAAGTGGCGGCCCGCCAGCAGGCGTCCAGGTCGCTTTCCACCACGTCCACCAGAGGCGCGTCCAAATGGCCGGCGGCGGCCAGTTCCTTGAGGTGGCGCAGAATTTTCTCCGGCGCCATGGCGCCGCGGTAGGGGCGGTTCTGGGCCATGGCCTGGAACACGTCGGCCACCGACACGATGCGGGCCTCCAGGGGCAGTTCGCTGCCCCGGCGGTGGAAAGGGTAGCCTTCCCCGTCCGGGGCCTCGTGGTGGTAGGCGGCCCAGCGGGCGATGTCCTCCATGCCCGGGATGCGGCGCAGGATCTGGTAGGTTTCGAAGCTGTGGCGGGACATGGCGGCCCGCTCCTTGGGGTCCAGCGCGGCGGGTTTTTCCAGGATTTCGTCCGGTACCTGCAATTTTCCCAGGTCGTGGAGCAGGCCGGCGATCTCCAGCTTGTCGCAGGTCTCCGCCGGCAGGCCGAGCTTCTCGGCCAGATGGCGGGCCAGGGCGGAGACCCCCAGGGAATGCTCCACCGTGAAGGCGCTCTTGGCGTCCACGATGCGGGAGAAGATCAGGGCCAGCTGCTTGAGTTGGGGGAAGTCCACTTGGCCGGGCTGCCGGCGCTGCACCATGTCCTGCAACCCTTGCGGGATGTGGCGCGGCTCCAGGCGCAGCCAGAAGGCTTCGTTGCGGGAGGCGGCGAGAAAGGCGTCCACCAGCCGCGGCGCGAAGAAGTTGCCGCCCAGGCCGGCGATGGTGGCGCGGATTTCCTCCTTATAGAACAGCAGGGAGGGCTGGCCGTAGTGGGGAGCGGCGAGGGCGTCCACCCGGTCCGCCAGGTAGATCAGGTTGCTGAACAGGGCGGTGCTTTCCGGCAGGTCCAGCTGGGACAAGGCGTCCCAGTGGGTGTGATGGTGCCGGATCAGGGGCGCCAGATGGGCCAGGGGGGCGAAGCCGGAAAGCAGCTCGTCGCCCAGGTCGCAGTGCTCCTGGGCGCCGTCCCAGTCCAGTTCGTTGACCAGGTGCTGGTGCACCCGGGTGGAGGAGACGCCGCAGTCGTGGAGCAGGCCGGCGTCGAACAGGGTGTCCAGGGCGGGGTCGCCGAGGCCCAGGGCGCGCCCGCATTCCACCGCCATCAGCCCCACCCGCTTGCCGTGGTGGAAATCGTCCACGCCTACCAGGTCCAGGGCGTCCGACAAGGCGTAGACCACCTGCCGCAAGTCGATTTGTATGTTCATGTCGTCGATCCATTTTTGCCAATTGGACGTTGCCGGCATTATGGAGTTTCCGGGCAAGGAAATCCCGGCTTGCGCCTGGGGTGAAAACTCTGTATGATGCGCCGTTTCGTTGTCCCGGTTACGTATTCAAGGAGTTTCAATGGCTAACAGCGCCCAAGCCCGCAAGCGCGCACGTCAGACGGAAAAGCAGCGCCAGCACAACACCAGCCTGCGTTCCACCCTGCGCACTGCGATCAAGAAAGTCGCCAAAGCGGTTCTGGCCGGCGACAAGGAAGCCGCCAAGGCGGTGTACCAGGAGTCCGTGAGCGTCGTCGATCGCATCGCCGACAAGAACATCATTCATAAGAACAAGGCTGCTCGTCACAAGAGCCGCCTGTCCGCCGCCATCAAGGCCATGGCCTAAGCGGCATTCGCTTCAAGAAAAACGGCAGGCTCAGCCTGCCGTTTTTTTTTCGTCTTGAGAAAGCTCAGGCCGGCTGCCCGCCGGCCCGCTCCTCCATCTGCAATTCATTGTCCCGGGCGAAATTCATCAGGAAGTTGAACGCCATGGCATCGATCTCCCGCAGGGCCGGCTGCACTTCCACGCAGCGCACGTTGTCCACCGTGAGGGGCCGGATGTGGGGGGAATAGCACAGCCGCTGGCCCGGCCCGAAGCAGGTGAACACCCCGGCCAGGCGCTCCGCCCAGTCGCTGGGGCGGAAGGGCTTGCCGTCGCGGGTGATGCCCTTGATGAGGATGCCGGAAGGGGGGTCTTGGTCCATGGGGGCTCCACCCGGTCTGAAAAATGATTAATGGAGCGATAAGTATAAGTTATAAGACCGGGGGGCCAAAATTCAGCGGACGCGGCAGAGCAGTCCTTTCAGGTAGGCGCTTTCGGGGAAGGCCAGGGAAACCGGGTGGTCGGCCCCCTGGTGCAGCCATTCCAGGATGGAGGCGTCCACGCCCGCGTCCAGGGCGGCGCCGGCGACGATCTTCTGGAACAGGGCGTCGTCGATGCCGCCGGAGCAGGAGAAGGTGGCCAGCAGGCCGCCCGGGCGCAGCAGCTTGAACCCCATCAGGTTGATGTCCTTGTAGCCCCGCGCCGCCTTTTCCGCGTGGGCGGCGGTGGGGGCGAACTTGGGCGGGTCCAGGATCACCAGGTCGAACTTGCGCCCTTCGTCGCGGAATTTGCGCAGGGTTTTGAACGCATCCCCTTCCAGCCACTGTGCCCGGTCTTCCGGCAGGCCGTTGAGGCGCACGTTCTCGGCCCCCAGGGCCAGGGCGTCGCCGGAGGCGTCCAGGGACAGCACCGATGTCGCGCCCCCGGCCAGGGCATACACGGCGAAGCCGCCGGTGTAGGAAAAGCAGTTCAGCACCTCCCGGTCCCTGGCCAGCTGGCCGATACGGGCCCGGTTCGCCCGCTGGTCCAGGTAGAAGCCGGTCTTGTGGCCGTGGGCGATGTCCGCTTTGAAGGCCAGGCCGTTTTCCCCCACCGTGACGATTTCCTCCGGCGTGCCCCGCAGGGGGCCGCTGCGCACCGGCAGGCCTTCCAGCTCCCGCACGTCGGCGTCGGAGCGCTCGTAAAGGTGCGCGGCGCCGGTCAGTTCCCGCAGCAGGTCCGCTACCGTCTCCCGCCAGGCTTCCGCCCCGGCGGTGCTCACCTGCATCACCAGGGTGTCGCCGTAGCGGTCCACGATGAAGCCCGGCAGGCCGTCGGATTCGGAATACACCAGGCGCAGGGAATCGGTGTCCCCGCCGGTGAGGCCCTGGCGGGCGGCGAGGGCCGCTTCCAGGCGGCGGCGGAAAAAGGCCTCGTCCACGGCTTCGCTTTCCCGCCAGGTCCAGACCCGGGCCACGATGTTCGACGTGGGGCTGTAGGCGGCGCGGCCGAGGAAGCCGCCCTCCGCGGAGCGCACTTCCACCGTGTCGCCGGCCTGGGGTTCGCCCTTGGTGCGTGCGACCGCCCCGGAAAACACCCAGGGATGGCGTCGTTGCAGGGATTTATCGCGGCCGGGTTTGAGGATCAGGCTGGACATGGCGGTCTCGAAGGAAAAGGGCCCCGATTATAGCTCATGCCTGCCCACGCAACGCCCCTCCGAACGGGCATCTTGCGGGCCGGGCGTGCTACTCTCAAATCGGCCGGGTGGAATTTCATCAAGGGAGGAGGCGGTGTCCATACGTTGGAAAATGCTGTTCCTGTTGCTGGGGATTTCGCTCCTGCCCTTGGCGGTGCAGGGAGTGTTTTCCCATTGGACGGAGAAAAGGCTGGGCCTCGACCTGGCCCAGCGCAGCGCCCAGGTATTGGAGCAGAAGACGGAGGCCTCCCTGCAGGAGAAGGCGGGGGACTTCGCGGCCCAACTGGAAAGCCAGCGGCAGTTGATGGAAGTCGCCCTCCGTCTCCAGGCCCGGGAGGTGGAGAGGCTTCTGGCCGAACCTCTCCGGGGAAAAGAGCGCGCCGCCTGGGCGGCGGATTTCGACCAGGGGCGGGTGGCGGCGGAATCGCTGCCGGACTATTTCCGCCTGGACGCAAGCGGCAAACACGTGCCGCAGCCGGTTTCCCTGGTGCAGCCGGTGTTCTATCTGCCGCCGGGAGAAGACCCCGCCAGGGTGGCGGATGACCTTTCCCGGTTGGCCGGGGTCGGCAAAATCTATCAGCAGGTGCGCAATGCCGTTCCCGCGGCCCACTGGCAGTACACCGCCCTGGAGAACGGGCTGCACAGCGCCTTCCCCGGCCATGGTGCTTACCCGCAGGGGTACGATCCGCGCCTTCGCCCCTGGTACGTGAAGGGCAAGGACGCGCGCCAGCCGGTGTGGATCGATATTTCGGTGGATGCCAGTTCCCACCGGGTGATTCTGGGCCTGGCCATGCCGGTGTTCCGCCCCAACGGCCGCTTCGCCGGGGTGACCGCTTTGGACGTCGCGGTGGATCGCTTGCTTCGCCCGGACCGCCTGGAGCCCGCCTGGGCCGAGGACACCACGGCCATGATGGTTTCCCTGGTGGAGGGCCAGGGGGCGCCCTATCTGCAGGTGTTCGCCCAGAGCGATGCCGATGCGGCGCAGCGCCGCTGGGATTTGCCGCTGGAGGAGGTCCGACTGGAGGGTGACGGCCTGATCGCGGCCTTCCGCGCTGCCGCCGGCAAGACGGCCTCGGTGTTCCGCCTGTCCTATGAGGGAAAAATGGCCATGTGGAGCGTGGCCCCCCTGGATGCGGGGCGCCGGCATTTCATCGCCATGGTGGTGCCCCTGCGAGAGGTGCAGGCCTCGGCGGTCCAGGCCCGGGAGTATGTGTGGTCCCACGCCTTGTGGCAGTCCCGGGTGACGGCGGCGGCCGGCCTGGGGGTGGCGTTGCTGGTGGGCGCCATCGCCTTCTTCCGCGCCCGCTCCCTGACCCGCCCCCTGGCGGAAATGGCCGATACGGCCAGCGGCATCGCTCACGGCGACCTGACCCGCCGGGTGGCGCTGGAAGAGCGCAAGGATGAGGTGGGCGAACTGGGGGACGCGGTGAACCGCATGGCGTCCAGCATCGAAAACCTGCTGCGGGAGCAGGAGGAGGCCTACCTGCAGATGATGGAATCCCTCGGCAAGGCGTTGGAAGCGCGGGATGCCTATACCGCCAGGCATTCCAGCCAGGTGGCCCATTTCTCCGTCCGCCTGGGGGAGCGGGTGGGCCTGTCGGCGGCGGAGCTGGACCTGCTGTACCGGGGCGCGATGATGCACGACCTGGGCAAGATCGGGGTGCGGGACGACGTGCTCAACAAGCCGGAGCGCTTGAGCGAAACGGAGTTCGCCGAAATGCGCCGCCATGCGGGCTACACCAACGCCATCATGCGCCCTTTGACGCGCTTCCGCGCCTTTGCCGAAATCGCGGCTTGGCACCATGAACGCTGGGACGGAACCGGCTATCCGGACGGCCTGAAAGGGGAGGCCATTCCATTGCTGGCGCGCATCGTCGCGGTGGCCGACAGCTGGGATGCGATGACCGGCGACCGGGTCTATCGGCAGGGGATGCCGGTGGAGCAGGCCCTCGATATTCTGAAGAAGGAGCAGGACAGCGGCCAGTGGGATCCGAACCTGATCCGGCAGTTCATCGCCATGATCGAGGAAGACATTCGTGGAGGGCAGCCGGAAGCGGCGAGAGGTCCTGCTTGAATTTGGTGCCGGGAGGGGGACTCGAACCCCCACACTGTTACCAGCGGCGGATTTTGGCGATGGCCGGCGCTCTGCGCCTTAACCTGCGTTGCAGGTTAGCCTCCGCCGCAATTAGCCGCAAGCGGCGAATTGTGAGTCCGCTCGGTGCTTCTCTGCTTAAACCTGCGCCGAAACTACGAACTCGCGCGCAAGCTGGCTGTATGGTGCCGGGAACGAGAATCGAACTCGTACGCTGTCGCCAGCGCGGGATTTTGAGTCCCGTGCGTCTACCAATTCCGCCATCCCGGCCAAGGAAGGGCGCATTATTCTCCAAAACGCGGTTTTCATCAAGGTTTCCGGCGGTTATCATAGCCGCCCCATGCGTACCGACGACTTCGATTTCCACCTTCCCGAGGAGCTGATCGCCCAGGTCCCGGCCCCCGAGCGCACCGCCAGCCGCCTGCTCCATCTGGACGGTGCCAGCGGCGGGCTGACGGACGGGCTGTTCCGCGATCTGCCGCGTTTTCTGCGGGCCGGCGACCTGCTGGTGTTCAACGACACCAAGGTGATCAAGGCCCGCCTGTATGGCCTCAAGGAATCCGGCGGCAAGGTGGAGGTGATGGTGGAGCGGGTGCTGGACGAGCACCACGTGCTGGCCTTCATCCGCGCCAGCCACGGCCCCAAGCCGGGCATGGGGCTGCGCCTGGCGGACGCCTTCGACGCCGTGGTGGTGGAGCGGGTGGATGATCTCTACCGCATCCGCTTCCCGGAAAATCCCCTGGACCTCCTGGACCGCTACGGCGCCCTGCCCTTGCCCCCCTACATCACCCACGCTGCGGGAAGTGACGACGAATCCCGCTACCAGACGGTCTACGCCCGGGAGCCGGGGGCGGTGGCGGCCCCCACGGCGGGGCTGCATTTCGACCCGGGGATGCTGGAAACCCTGGAGCGCATGGGTGTCCATACCGCCCGCGTTACCCTCCACGTGGGGGCCGGCACCTTCCTGCCGGTGCGGGCGGAGTTCGTCCATGAACACAAAATGCACACCGAGCGCTACACCGTGCCCCAGGAGACGGTGGCCGCCATCCGCGACGCGAGGCAGCGGGGCGGGCGGATCCTGGCCGTGGGCACCACGTCCCTGCGGGCGCTGGAATCGGCGGCCCGGGGCGGCGAGTTGGCCGCCGGCAGCGGCGAAACCGACATCTTCATCACCCCCGGCTACCGCTTTCGGGTGGTGGAACGCCTGCTCACCAACTTCCATCTTCCCAAGTCCACCCTGCTGATGCTGGTGTCCGCCTTCGGCGGGGTGGAACACATCCGCCACGCCTATCGCCACGCCGTGGCGCAGCGCTACCGCTTCTTCAGCTACGGCGACGCCATGCTGATCGAGCGCGCCGACCTATAGGCCCTAATCGAAATCTGCTAGCATGACGCCCAAAAGGGGGAGTCATGGAAGCCTATATCTATTGGTTCGTGCTGGGCCTGATCCTGCTGGGGGTGGAGCTGGCCACCGGCACCTTCTATATGCTGGTCCTCGCCGCCGCCCTCGCCGCCGGCGGCTTGGCGGCCCTGATGGGGTTCGTCCTTCCGCTGCAATTCGTCGTCGCCGCCGTCGTGGGCCTGGTGGGCACCCTGGTGCTGCGCCGTTCCCGAGCCGCCGGCCAGGGCGGGCCGGCCAAGGACCAGAGCCTGGACATCGGCCAGAGCGTGAAGGTGCTGGAATGGCGGGACGACGGCAGCGTTCGGGTGCACTACCGGGGGTCGGAATGGGACGCCGAGCCGGAATCCGCCGACGTCCCCCGGGAAGGCCCGTTCTATATCCGCGAAGTGCGCGGCAGTAAGTTGATACTCACTCACCACAAAGGGGAATAAAAAATGGAAATAGCCACCCTCATTCTCATCGCCGCCGTCATTTTCATCATCAAGGCGGTCAAGGTCGTGCCCCAGCAGCACGCCTGGGTGCTGGAGCGCCTGGGCAAGTTCCACGCCGTGCTGGCGCCGGGCCTCAATATCGTGGTGCCTTTCGTCGACCGCATCGCCTACAAGCATCTGTTGAAGGAAATCCCGCTGGATGTGCCGAGCCAGATCTGCATCACCAAGGACAACACCCAGCTTCAGGTGGACGGCATTCTTTACTTCCAGGTCACCGATCCCCGGCTGGCTTCCTACGGCACCAGCGACTTCGTCCTGGCCATCACCCAGTTGGCCCAGACCACCCTGCGCTCGGTGATCGGCAAGATGGAGCTGGACAAGACCTTCGAGGAGCGGGACGACATCAACCGCGCCGTGGTGGCGGCCCTGGACGAGGCGGCCATGAGCTGGGGGGTGAAGGTGCTGCGCTACGAGATCAAGGACCTTACTCCGCCGAAGGAAATCCTCCACGCCATGCAGGCCCAGATCACCGCCGAGCGGGAAAAGCGCGCCGTGATCGCCACCTCCGAAGGCAAGCAGCAGGAGCAGATCAACCTGGCCAACGGCGCCCGCCAAGCCGCCATCGCCCAGTCCGAGGGCGAAAAGCAGGCCGCCATCAACCGCGCCCAGGGCGAGGCCGAAGCCATCAAGGCGGTGGCCGCCGCCAACGCCCAGGCCATCCAGCAGGTGGCCCTGGCTATCCAGTCCCAGGGCGGCATCGAGGCGGTGAACCTGAAAGTGGCGGAGAAATACGTCGACGCTTTCTCCGGCGTGGCCAAGGAAGGCAACACCCTGATCCTGCCGGGCAACCTGACCGACATGGGGTCCATGGTGGCGGCGGCCATGAGTATCGTGAAGGCGCAGCAGGGCAAGTAAGGCATTGATTCAGCGAAAAAGCGGGTAAAATGCCCGCTTTTTCGTTGCCCCCATAATGAATTTCACCCTCCATACCACCGACGGCCTCGCCCGTCGCGGCACTCTTTCCCTGGCCCACGGAACCGTCGAAACCCCGGTGTTCATGCCGGTGGGCACCTACGGTTCGGTGAAGGCCATGTCCCCAGTCGAATTGAAGGAGATCGGCGCCCAGATCGTCCTCGGCAACACCTTCCACCTCTGGCTGCGGCCGGGATTGGAGGTGATCGGCGCCCACGGCGGGCTGCACCGCTTCATGGGCTGGGACGGGCCGATCCTCACCGACTCCGGCGGCTTCCAGGTGTTCAGCCTGGGGGAGCTGCGCAAGATTTCGGAGGAGGGGGTGAAGTTCCAGTCCCCCATCAACGGCGACCGCTGCTTCCTCACCCCCGAGGAATCCATGCGCATCCAGAAGGTGCTGAATTCGGACATCGTGATGATCTTCGACGAGTGCACGCCCTATCCCGCCGACGAAAAGCAGGCGGCCGATTCCATGCGCCTGTCCCTGCGCTGGGCGGAGCGCTCGAAAAAAGCCCACGAGGGCAACCCCAACGCCCTGTTCGGCATCGTCCAGGGGGGCATGTACGAGCATCTGCGGGACGAGTCCCTGCGCGGGCTGACCGGCATCGGCTTCGACGGCTACGCCATCGGCGGCCTGTCGGTGGGGGAGCCCAAAGAGGACATGTTGCGCATCCTGGACCATACCGTGCCCCAATTGCCCACCGACAAGCCCCGCTACCTGATGGGCGTCGGCACGCCGGAGGACCTGGTGGACGCGGTGAGCCGGGGCGTCGACATGTTCGACTGCGTCATGCCCACCCGCAACGCCCGCAACGGTTGGCTGTTCACCCGCAACGGGGTGGTGAAGATTCGCAACGCCGGTTACCGCAACGACCTGGCTCCCCTGGACGAAGCGTGCGGCTGCTACACCTGCCGGAACTTCACACGCGCCTACCTGCACCACTTGTTCCGGGCCCAGGAAATCCTCGGTGCCCGGCTCAACACCCTCCACAACCTGTATTACTACCAGGAGCTGATGGCGGGCATCCGTCGCGCCATCGAGGAGCACCGCTTCGCCCAATTCGCCGCCGACTTCCGGGAAGCGTACCGGGCGGGGGCGTGCTAGAATGGCCCCAATTTTTTTGTCTGCCTCTAATGGAGAAATACCATGCTGATTAGCCTCGCGCACGCCGCCGAACCTGCCGCCGCCCAAGGCGAGCCCGGCATCATGGGTTTCCTGCCCCTGATCGCCATTTTCGTCCTGTTCTATTTCATGCTCATCCGTCCGCAAATGAAGCGCGCCAAGGAGCAGAAGAACATGATCGACGCCATGCAAAAAGGCGACGAGGTGGTCACTTCCGGCGGCCTGGTGGGCAAGGTGGTGAAGATCAGCGACAACTTCGTCAGCCTGGAAGTGGCGGAAAACACCGTGGTGCTGGTGCAAAAACCCACCGTCCAGGTCCTGCTGCCCAAGGGCACCATCAAGAGTGAGGCGTAAGGCGTGAGGGGTGAGGCGCTGGTTTTCGCGCCCCTGCCCTATTGCGTCTATCGCCTCACACCTCACTCCTCACGGACACCATCATGAATCGCTATCCCCTCTGGAAGAACATCGTCATCGCCGTGACGCTGGCGCTGGGGCTGCTCTACACCCTGCCCAACTTCTTCGGCGAGACCCCCGCGGTGCAAATCTCCGCCGCCAAGGCGGCGAACAAGGCCGACGGCGCGCTGCTTGAGAAAGCCGAAGCCTCCCTGAAGCAGGCCGGCATTCCCTACACCGGGGCGGTGCTGGACGCCGGCGGCATCAAGATCCGCTTCGCCGACACCGACACCCAGATCCGGGCCAAAGACCTGCTCCAGAGCGAAGTGGGGGGCGGCTACACCGTGGCCCTCAACCTGCTCTCCAGTTCTCCGGCGTGGCTGCGTTCCCTGGGGGCGCAGCCCATGTACCTGGGCCTGGACCTGCGGGGGGGCGTGCATTTCCTGCTCCAGGTGGACATGAAGGCGGCCCTGGACAAGGCCCTGGACCGCATGGCGGGCGACATCCGCACCGCCCTGCGGGAGCAGAAGATCGCCTACTCCGGCGTCACCCGCGACGGCGACCTGCTCAAGGTCAAGTTCCGCGACCTGGAGGGCCGCGCCAAGGGCGAAGGGGAACTGGGCAAGACCCTGCCCGACCTGCTGTTCAAGCCCGCCGACGAGGGGGCCGATTTCTACCTGGTGGGGGCTCTGCGCCCTGAAGCCACCAAGCGCCTGCAGGAATACGCCCTGCAGCAGAACATCACCACCCTGCGCAACCGGGTGAACGAGTTGGGGGTGGCCGAGCCCATCATCCAGCAGCAGGGGGCCGAGCGGGTGGTGGTGCAGCTGCCCGGCGTGCAGGACACCGCCAAGGCCAAGGAAATCCTTGGCCGCACCGCCACCCTGGAAATCCGCATGGTGGACGAGGAACACGACGTGGCCACCGCCATGCAGGGCCAGGTGCCCTTCGGCGACGAACTCTACACCGAACGCAGCGGCGCCCCGTTGCTGGTGAAGAAGCAGGTGATCCTCACCGGCGACTACATCAGCAACGCCCAGCCCGGCTTCGACGGCCAGACCGGCGAGCCGGCGGTGCACATCACCCTGGACGGCCGCGGCGCCCGCATTTTCCAGCAGGTGACCCGGGAGAGTATCGGCAAGCGCATGGCCATCCTGCTGATCGAGAAGGGCCAAGCGGAAGTCATCACCGCCCCGGTGATCCGCACCGAAATCGGCGGCGGCCGGGTGCAGATTTCCGGCCGCATGGACACCCGGGAGGCCAACGACATCGCCCTGCTGCTGCGGGCCGGCGCCCTGGCGGCGCCGATGGAGATCGTCGAGGAGCGCACCGTGGGCCCGAGCATGGGCAAGGAAAACATCGCCAAGGGCTTCAACTCGAACATCTACGGCTTCATGGCGATCGCCGCCTTCATGATTTTCTACTACCGGGTCTTCGGCCTCTTCTCCACCGCGGCCCTGGGGGCCAACGTGCTGTTCCTGGTGGCGATCCTGTCCCTGCTCCAGGCCACCCTCACCCTGCCGGGCATGGCGGGTATCGCCCTCACGGTGGGTATGGCCATCGACGCCAACGTGCTGATCAACGAGCGCATCCGCGAGGAGCTGCGGGCCGGGGCCACGCCCCAGGCGGCGATCCACGCCGGCTACGAGCGGGCCTTCGGCACCATCCTGGACTCCAACATCACCACCCTCATCGCCGGCGTCGCCCTGTTCTGGCTCGGCTCCGGCCCGGTGAAGGGCTTCGCCGTGGTGCTGTGCCTGGGCATCCTGACCTCCATGTTCAGCGCGGTGATGGTTTCCCGGGGCATGGTCAACCTGATCTACGGCCGCAAGGCGCGGCTGGGCAAAGTCTCCATCTGAGAGGCGGGGAAAAAAGATGATCGAATTCTTCAACATCAAGCGCGACCTCCCCTTCATGAAGTATGCGCGGGTGACCACGGTCATCTCGCTGCTCACCTTCGTCGCCGCCGTGGGCGCCCTGGCCATGAAGGGCCTCAACCTGGGGGTGGACTTCACCGGTGGTACGGTGATGGAGCTGCACTATCCCCAGCCCGCCGACGTGCCCAAGATTCGCGAAACCCTGGCCTCCGTGGGCATGGGGGAGGCGGCGGTGCAGAACTTCGGCACCTCCCACGACGTGCTGGTGCGCCTGCCCCTGAAAGAGGACCTGTCCAGCGCCCAGGTGTCCGAGAAGGTGTTCCAGGCCATCAAGGCCGCCGACGATACGGCCCAGCTCCAGCGGGTGGAATTCGTCGGCCCCCAGGTGGGCAAGGAACTGTACGAGAACGGCGCCCTGGCCTTGATCGTGGTGTGCATCGGCATCATGGCCTACCTGGCGGTGCGCTTCGAATGGCGCTTCGCCCTGGCGGCCATCGTCGCCAACATGCACGACGTGGTGATCATTCTCGGCTTCTTCGCCTACTTCCAGTGGGAATTCTCCCTCACCGTCCTGGCCGGGGTGCTGGCCATCCTGGGCTACTCGGTGAACGAATCGGTGGTGGTGTTCGACCGGATCCGCGAGAACTTCCGCAAGATGCGCAAGGCCAGCGTGCCGGAGATCATCGACAACGCCATCACCCGCACCATGTCCCGCACCGTCATCACCCACACCATGACCGAGCTGATGGTGCTGTCCATGCTGTTCTTCGGCGGCGAGGCCCTGTTCTACTTCGCCCTGGCCCTGACCATCGGCATCGTGTTCGGCATCTACTCCTCCGTGCTGGTGGCGAGCCCCATCGTCATGTGGCTGGGGGTGTCCCGGGAGCAGTTCGTCAAGGTGGAAAAGAAGGAAGCGGAAGCCGAGGCCTGACCGCCGCAGCTGTCTAACGTATCGCCATGGACCTCCTTCTCGCCGTCGTCGACATCGTCCTCCACCTGGACCGCCATCTGGCGGCCCTGATCGCCGACTACGGCGTGTGGATCTACGCCATCCTGTTCCTGATCGTTTTCTGCGAGACCGGGCTGGTGGTGACCCCTTTCCTGCCCGGAGACTCCCTGCTCTTCGCCACCGGCGCCCTGGCCGCCACCGGCGCCATGGACCCGGTGCTGCTGGGGGGGCTGCTGATCCTGGCTTCCTTCATGGGGGACAACACCAACTACTGGATCGGCCGCTTCGTCGGGCCCAAGGTGTTCAGCCGCATGGAATCCCGCTTTCTCAACCGCAAGCACCTGGACCAGACCCATCGCTTCTACGAGCGCCACGGCGGCAAGGCGGTGATCCTGGCGCGCTTCTTCCCCATCATCCGCACCTTCGCCCCCTTCGTGGCCGGCGTCGGCACCATGCTCTATCCCCGCTTCCTGGCCTTCAGCCTGGTGGGCGGCGTGGCCTGGGTGGGCGGGCTGGTGGGGGGCGGCTACTTCTTCGGCAACATCCCCATCGTCAAGCAGAACTTCACCCTGGTGGTGTTCGGCATCATCTTCCTGTCCCTGATGCCCGCCGTCATCGGCTTCCTGCGCCACCGCCGCAGCGCCTGATTTGTAGCGCAGGCGACCCGCCTGCGCGACGGAGGACTTGCTGCTACACTGCACGCATGGGTTGGGGGTTCGTCGTAGGAGCGCCCCATGGGCGCGACATCCCCCGCACCTCAAGCGGGTCGCGCCCATGGGGCGCTCCTACCGGGGGGCCTTCTCTATCAGGTGGCTTTTCCGGGTAACAATAGAATGCATTCCATCGTCATCATCGGCTCCGGCTTCGGCGCTCTGTCCGCCGTCAAGAACCTGCGCAAGCAGGGCTGCACCGACGCCATCACCCTGATCTCCCCCAAGCCCGAACTGTTCTTCTACCCCAGCCTGATCTGGGTGCCCGCCGGTCTGCGTTCGGAATCCGACCTCACCGTCCCCCTCGGCCCCTATTTCGCCCGCCACAAGGTGCACCACCACGCCGCCACCGTCACCGGCCTCGACCTGGGTGCGCGCAAGGTGCTCACCAGCCACGGGGAGGTGGCCTACGACGCCCTCGTCGTCGCCAGCGGCGGGCGCTTCATCAAGAAGCTGCCGGGCATCGAGCACATCCACATTCCCTGCGAGGGCTACGCCCCGGTGGCCGCCTACGGCGAAAAGCTGCGGAACCTGTCCGGCGGCCCTCTCGCTTTCGGCTTTGCCGGCAACCCCAACGAGCCGGCCGCCATGCGCGGCGGCCCGGTGTTCGAATTCCTGTTCGGCGTCGATACCCTGCTGCGCAAGCAGGGGCGGCGGGACAAGTTCACCCTGACCTTCTTCTCCCCCGCCGCCGAGCCGGGCAAGCGCCTGGGGGAGCGGGCGGTGGAAAACCTGCTGGCGGAGATGGCGCGGCGGGACATCCGCACCCACCTGGGCCACAAGATGAAGGGCTTCACCCCCACCAGCGTGCAGACCGAAGGGGGCGATTTCGCTTCCGACCTCACCTTCTTCATGCCCGGCCTCACCGGCCAAGCGTGGCTCGAAGGCAGCGGCCTGCCCCTGTCCCCCGGCGGCTTCGTCCAGGTGGACGACACCTGCCGCGTTCCCGGCGTGGAGCGGGTGTACGTGGCGGGGGATTCCGGCAGCTTCCCCGGCCCCGACTGGCTGCCCAAGCAGGCCCACATCGCCGACCTGCAGGGGGAGGCAGCGGCCAGGAACCTGCTCTCCGACCTGGCCCGCCGCCCCGCCCGCCACACCTTCAAGCACGAGCTGGTGTGCATCGTGGATACCCTCAGCAGCGGCATCCTGGTCTACCGCAGCCCCAAGCGCTCCCTGCTGTTCAAGACGCCCCTGTTCCACTGGTCCAAGCGGCTGTTCGAAAAACTCTACCTGTCCCAGTTCCGCTAGGAGCCCACCGTGAACGCCCCCCTGCCCGTCAATCCCTCCCGCAACACCGCCCGCGCCGTGTTCGGGCCGTTGTGGGCGGTGCAGGAGCGGGAGAAACAGCGCGTCCTCCAGGAAATCGTCCAGGTCCGGGGGCTGATGCCCCTGCTGATGAAGCGCCGCAACGGCGAGGCCTGGACCCGGGAAGAGCGCAAGGAACTGGTGCGCATCATGCGCGGACTGTATGCCGCCAGCCCCTACCTCCTGGCCCTGGCCATGCCCGGCTCCGTCCTGCTGCTGCCCCTGCTGGCCTGGTGGCTGGACCGGCGGCGCAATCGCAGGGTGGGCGGCGCTTAGCTTCGTTCCGCCGTTGAACTACCCGGGGGATTGGAAAGACAAATGCTTATCCGATCCCAAGGAGGCCGCCATGAAAGCCCTCATCCTCTCCGCCGACAAGTTCGAGGACAGCGAACTTCTCGTTCCCTACTACCGTTTGAAAGAAGCCGGGCTCCAGGTGGATGTTGCGGCCCCTGCCCGGGGCAAGATCACCGGCCTCCACGGCTACCAAATGGAAGCCGGCATGGCCTTCGCGGAAGCCAACCCGGACGACTACGACCTGCTCTTTCTCCCCGGCGGCCGTGCCCCCCAGACGGTGCGCCAGGAAGCCGCCGCCCAGGACATCGCCCGCGCCTTCTTCGCCCGCAACAAACCCGTCGCCGCCATCTGCCACGGCCCCCAGATCCTCATTTCCGCCGGCCTGCTTCGGGGCCGGCGCGCCACCTGCTACCGCTCCGTGGCCGAGGAAATGCAGGCGGCGGGCGCCCTCTACGAGGATAGCGAAGTGGTGGTGGACGGCAACCTGGTCACCGCCCGCCATCCGCCGGACCTGCCGGCGTTTTTGCGGGAGGTGATGAAGTTGTTGGAGGGAAGCAAGCAGGCGTAATGGCGGGATGTTTGTAGTCTGTAAGCAGACAGCTTACAATGAACCATGATTAAAAGCTTTCGCCACGCCGGCCTGCAAGCCTTTTACGAGACGGGGTCCAAAGCGGGTATTCGGCCCGAGCATGCCTCCCGTTTGAACCGCATCCTCGGTGTGCTGGATGCGGCCATGGTGGTCGAACAGGTGAATGTTCCTGGCTTCAAGCTGCACAAGCTGACGGGCAACCTGCAAGGCCATTGGTCTGTGACGGTAAGCGGAAACTGGCGGGTAATCTTCCGTTTCGACAATGGCGAGGCGGAGTTGGTGGATTACCTGGACTACCACTAGGAGAACCTCATGCGGATGCACACCCCCCCCCACCCCGGCGAAATCCTGAAGGAAGACGTGCTGCCCGACCTCGGCCTCACGGTGGGGCAATTCGCGGCCCATCTGGGAGTTTCCCGCCCCCACCTGTCCAAAGTGCTTAACGGCCATGCCGGGATTACGGCGGAAATGGACCTCAAGATATCCGAAGCCCTGGGCCAGCCCCCAGGCCTGTGGATCAGGATGCAGGCGGCCTACGACTTGTGGCAGGCGGAACAGCAGCCGCGCCAGCCGGTGGCGCCGCTGCGGGAAGCGGCTTGAGGGGGGCTTAGGCGGCGTAGGCGGCGGGCAGGAAGAAAGCCGCCCGACGTCGGGTTTCCGCTATTTCGACGTCGACCCTTGCGACCTGTCGCTTCGCCCGATCACCAGTTCCACGTATCCCTTGTTCCCGTCGAACTCCACCGTCTCGGCGGGGGCGTCAAGATTAGGCACGTTTACCCCGACGGCCGCCCTCCGGAGGACATAGCCGCAGCTCTCGGTGCCCGGCTGCTCCCCGGGCCCGGAGAAGGACAGCACCCACAGTTGCACGCGGAACCGGCCCTGCTCGTCCGCCGTCGCCGAATCCCCGTGGGGCCCCCGCATGTCCTCCCAGGCGACCGTTACGGGTGTTCCGGGAACACCCCGCCCGTCCGGGAGCAGAACCCGGCCGCTCACCTCGTACTCCACCCAGGCGCATTTGGCTTGGACGGACAGGGGCAGCAGCAGAAGGGCGACGGCGGCGATCCATTTCATGTTTTCCTCCCCGATGGGGTTTGTGGTGGTTTTTCCGGAGGGACGACCTCCCAGTCGGCGACGCCCCCTGCCGTCACGCGGAACAGGGGATGGGGCTCCGGCAGCCCGGCCGCCTGGAGCCGATCAAGCCAGCCGGGGGAGCGCTGCGCCAGCTTGGCCGCCAGGTGCGCCCATTCGTAGCGGAGTTGCCCCTCTGTCACCGTCAGGGGCGCGGCCTCGGCAACCGGGCCGATTTTCCCGGCATCGAACCGGTAGCCCCGGCGGACGGCCTCGGCGTGGACTTCCCGCAGGTAGGCGGCGATGCACGCCACCGGTTCCGGCGCTTGGCGGAACCGCGCCAGTTGCGGATGGCGCGTGTAGCCCCGGGTCCTCCCCGCCAGCACCGCCTGGGCGAGCAGGGCCTCCCGCCACAGGGCGACCAGGCCCTGGGGGTCGAGATAGCGGGGGTGGAGGGACCAGAGGCGCACGAAGGTTCAACGCCTGAATTCAGCGGCCCGCACGGGTCCGGCGGATTGCGGGTTAGTCATCGAGTTTTTTGAGATACACGCCATATTCAACGCCGTGAATCGAAGGTGCGCGCGATGCCCACTTGAACCCCATGCGTTGATACATGGGCAAGGCAACCTGCATGAGTTCGCTGGTGTGGAGCGCAAACGCGGACGCCCCATCCCGCCTGCCACGGCGAAGGCATTCCTCCGCCAGCGCCCGGCCGATACCAAGGCCGCGCGAGGCCGGGGAAACAACGAGCATCCGCATGATCGGCCACTCCGGCCGAAAGAACGCCGCTTTCGGGGCGCCGGGTCCGACATAGGCGACGGCGCCGACAACCCGCCCCTCCTCCTCCGCAACAATGATTTCCCCCACATCGGCCAGCGAGGACATGTTCGCGATCTTTGCCTGAAATGCCGGCCAGTCGTCGTAGGCGTCCTTGAATTGCTCGAAGGCACGAAGCGCCAGCCCATTGACTTGCGGCGCGTCGCTTTGCTGAAAATCGCGGATTACGGGCATGAAGGCTCCCGGTCCCAATGCCGTGCGGCGTTTCGCAGCAACCGCAGGTGAATAAGCGCCACCCGGTTTCCCTTCTTGTCTTTCCGCTCCTCCACGGCATACGGCTGAAACCCCAACCGAGGATAAAGCAGCAGGCCCGCAACGTTCTGGTTGAAACACGACACCGTTACCTCGGCCGCCTGATGCTTCGAGAAGGCCAGGCCGATCATCTGTTCGACGAGATAGCGACCCACGCCGCGCCCTTTAATCAGCTCTTTCCTGGCGCGCAGGCCCAGGGGCGCCCCCCTGGAGCGCCTTGCCGGGCGCTACGTTTTCGACGAAATGGAAGCTGGCCATCGTCATGCCTTCACGTTCATAAAATCGGTGCGCCTCTTTCCTCTGGAGACCTGAATCCAGGTGCATTTGCAGACAGCCTTCCTTTGCCGCGTATTCCCTGAGCCACGAAAGCAACTTGGCCCCATGCCCCTTTGAACGATGAGCGGGGTGGGTTACCAGATCGTCCACATATAGGAAACGCCCCCACGCCAGGTTTTCACCGACCCTGAATCCCGCGACGGCAACCACGCTATCAGGCTCCTGCACAAAGGCCAGGCGATAGCCCGCGTTTTCCTGGCGCCTAACCCGGGAAAGAAATTGACCTTCCGCAATGTGCGGGCGAAGCTCCCGCATGACGGGATAACAGGCGACGATCTCGGAATCGGTCGTGGCGATGTGAATGTTCATAGTTGTTCTGTTGTGGCGCCCAAGGTTCGGGCGAATTCAGCGTATCCAGGGACCGGCCAGTTTGAATTAAAGGGGCCTGGCCCCTTTAATTTTCGATTCATCAGCCGCGTGGGTCTTCGCACGTCGGCTGCATGAATTTGTTGGGTGACATCGCGGCATCACATTATGGGAACGTCATCGGATACCCAGGATTGACGTAGACCCCCGTACCCTTGACGCCGAACTTGATTGCCGAGAAGCGCTCAACGATCTTCCGCTCCAGTTCGGGGTGGTTGAGAGTGCTGGAACTGACCGTGCATTTCATCACCGCCCCGCTTGGCGCGATGCTGAAAGACAGCACGATCCTTCCTTGAAGCCCCGGCATTTCACGCTCCGCTCGCCTGTAAAGCGCATAAAAGGCGCCCTTGTTCGTGTCCAGGACAAGTTGAACGTCTGCGAGCGTGCGCGCCGACAATCTTTCCAGACGTGCCGAAGGCACCCCTTTCTCGGCGCACCATGTCGATTCAGCTGCGCATGCCAGCAATCCGGAGAGAAATACGGTGGCGATGAGAACTTTCATATTGCTCCTCTTGAGGTCACCCAACGTTTGAATTCACCGGCCTGCGCGGTTTTTCGCGCAGGTCCGGTTGACCGCTATGTTATGCCTTTGCCATTCCCGCCGATTGGCGTATTCAGGGACGGACCACGGATTCTCTGTCGGGAGCAGAAACCGTGGTCTGTCCCCTGTTATTTGGGCACCACGATGATTCCTGTGCGATATGTGAAATGGCTAACGTGATGAAGTAAGGGGCGCGCCGCTTGTCGGCGCGTCCCGCTTGACTGTTAGGTTAGGCTGATACGTCACCCCTGGTTTCTTGGATACGAGCGTTATTTCCATTCTTGTTCTCGTTGAAGTAAGGGGTCTGTCATTATGGCAATCACCATAGTGGGCCAAGCCGAAATCAGGGCGAGACCATACCCAATACCGCTTGGAATCCGTATTGTCCACTGGTATGAGACCCAGCCCGCAGCCCAAACAAATGTAATGGCGTACCACCAAACAAAAGCTCGCGCATCACTCTTCTTATGTCGAAATAACGAAATCGCGAACCTAATAATCGGAAGCCATATTGGGGCCAAGAAACTCGCAGCGATGAGGAAATTAATAAATTCTTTGGGTGGCAGCATATGGGTGGCGGGTTCGGTAACCATGAGCAGCGTATTCAGGGACAGACCACGGTTTCTCTGTCGGGAGCAGAAACCGTGGTCTGTCCCTGAGGTTTCCCCTCAAAACCATCAAGCCACTCAGTTGGTTAATGCAGAAACGCAGTCAAGTAGTGCATGCATGGCACCGATAAGTCCTCCATCTCGGTGACCAAACGTCGATGGGGGGGATGCC
>Ga0209269_1000135_pt1 | contig 111426 bp, 107 predicted proteins | sample MTBAKMMethaMetaG_FD_187455 | JGI IMG/M metagenome (GOLD analysis project Ga0209269, IMG submission 187455) | Enrichment culture microbial communities from Arthur Kill intertidal strait, New Jersey, USA, that are MTBE-degrading - MTBE-AKM (Arthur... | ecosystem: Environmental > Aquatic > Marine...
TGATGGTTATGGAAGCATTTTCCCAATAGGTATCTTCTGGCCTTGCTCTCGCTTGAGATTAAGTCATAGTAAGTGTTTAAGTCCATATGGCACCTTTATCACAGGTGCCAGAACGGTATCAATTACCAAATATTAATTTCACCCGCCGGGACAGGGACCCGCCAGGATTTCATTGACAGGCTCCTCCATTTGGCTTAATCTTTTCACATGCCCTGTTGTGTCGAAGGGTTATCCACCATTCCAGCGACTTTTCACCCCTGCAAGGAGCCGTGGCCCTTCTTTCCTGAAGAAACTCCTTTCACGGCGGATGCATTCGTTCCAGTCAAGCGTTGAATACGGAAGACCGCCGCCGGAGCCGATTTCTCCGGATTTCTCCTTGAAGGCAGGGCGGCCTGGCGGTTTTGACAAACGGGGAGAGGATTATCCGGAGCCTTCAGCGGTCCGGCGGAGCAAGTCCGGCGTTCATGACCCGCCCCGTATAAAAGAGGGCGACGAGGGCGGCCGCCCAGGTGATCCCGAAGATGCCCCACCAGATCCAGGAAAGGCCTGCACCGGCATATTGCAGCACCGAGAAGACCGCCACGGGAACGACAATCTGCCGGGCCAGGCCGATGTAAACGGCGAAAAACGGCCTTTTCAGGCCCTGAAGAGCGGAAACGGAAATATAGAGAATGACGTAAGCCCAGGAGATGAAGGCGGCGATCCTGAGATAGGCCGTCCCGGCGTGAATGACCGTATCGTCATCGGTAAAAATTTTCATCAGGGGACCGGCGGCCAGAAAGACCATCAGGGCCCCCGCGGCCATGATCCAGAGGCCATACCGGAGAGCGGTTGCCAGGGATTCCCGGACCCGGTCCATCCGCCTTGCGCCGTTGTTCTGCCCCACGAGCGCCAGGGTCGCGACATTGAGCCCGATCGCCGGGAGAAGGGCGATCTGTTCGATCCGAAGCGCCGTGCCGTAGGCCGCCACGGCCGCTTTCCCGAAAGCGCTGACGTAGTAAGTGATCACGAAGGCCCCGATGGCCACGGTCATCATGTTCAGACCGGCCGGGAAGCCCTGCCCGGCGATATGGGCAAAATACCCGAGTTTCGGCCTCAGCAGGGACAGGCATTCCCGGCAGAGCAGCCCCGTCCGGACGGCCCGGTACAGGAGATAGACGCACCCGCCGAGTTGTATGAACACCGTCGCCCAGGCCACCCCGGCAATCCCCAGGGCGGGAAAGCCGAACCAGCCGAACATGAACCACGGATCCAGAAGGATATTGAGAAAAAACCGGCGATGAGGAAGTTTCTGAAGCTTTCCGTATCTCCCTGGGCGTTCAGCGAGGCATTGACGACATAAGCGAGAATGAAAAAAACGGCCCCGTAAAAGATCACGTTCATGTATTGAAGGGTCAGGGCAAGATAGGAACCTTCCGCCCCGAGAAGCCGAAAAAGAAACGGCGAGGCGGCCAGTCCGGACAGGGTGAGAAAAATCCCTGAGGCCAGGGCGAAGGTGAGGGACTGGGCCGTGTATGCCATGGCCGTCTCGCGGTCCCCCTCCCCCAGGGCATTGGAAATGAGGGCTGTCGATCCCGTACCCACACCGGTTCCCATGGCGATGACGATGAAAAAGACGGGGAAGGAGAGGGAAAGCGCCGCCAGGGCCTCCGTGGACAGGATGCCGGCGAAATAGGTGTCCACGGCGTTATACATGGTATTGAAGAAGAAGCCTATGCTCGCCGGAACGGCGATCCTTCGGATATGCCGGGAAACGGAACCCCTGGTCAGATCCTGGCCGGGAGTTCCGGTTTCATGGAAAGTGGGACCCCTTCTGCGCACAGGCATCCATCCCCGGAGGCGGGCCTTTCTATTGAACGTTTTTTCTGTCCAGCACTTCCCGGACCAGCCGGGAAAAATCTTTTATGTGAAATGGTTTTTGAATGAAGGCCTCGACACCCCGTTTCATGATCTTTGAAGCTTCCCCCTCCACGCTGTATCCGCTGGACAGGATCACCGGCACTTCCGAACCGAGGGCTTTCAGGCGGTCGATGACCTCCCCTCCGCTCATCCCGGGCATGATCATGTCGAGCACCACGAGGTCGATCCCGCTTCGCCGCTTTTGAAAAATTTCTATGGCCTCGGCGCCATTATCAACAATTATCACATGATATCCGAGAGCGGTCAACCATTCGTCGACGACGTCTAAAATAACCTCTTCATCATCGACGACCAGGATCGTTTCCTTTCCCCGGGGCGGCAGGGAATCGGAAGGCTTTTCCTCGGACGGTTTTCCTTCCGCGGCGGGAATGAATATCCGGAAGGCCGATCCCTGCCCGGATTCGCTGTCCACCTGGATGAAGCCCCCATAGCCCTTGACGATCCCATAAACCGTCGCCAGGCCGAGGCCGGTGCCCCGGCCCATTTCCTTCGTCGTGAAGAACGGCTCGAAAATGCGCGACTTCGTCTTCTCATCCATGCCGGTTCCCGAATCCCTGACGGCGATCATGACGTAGTCGCCCGGATCGGCATGGTAGGGCTTCACGTCCTCCCCGTCAAAGGCGACATTCCGCGTCTCGAGGCAGAGATCGCCGCCGGCCGGCATGGCCTGCCAGGCATTCACAAAGAGATTCAGAAGGGCCTGTTCCATCTGGTTTCGATCCACCGCGACCGTCCGGAGATCGGCGTCAAAATCTTCATGGATCCGGATTTCCTTTCTCGTCCGGCCGAACATGGCGGCCGTTTTTCCGATGAGATCATTCATATCGGTGAGACGGATGTCGTATTTCCCCCCCCGGGCGAAACCGAGAAGCTGCCGGGACAGGTCGGCACCGCTTCTGACCTGCGACTCGATGCTTTTCAGCCGTTCATAATGGGGGTGATCGGGGTCAAGGTCCATCATGACGAGAGACGCATATCCCTGGATTCCCATGAGAAGATTATTGAAATCGTGAGCAATGCCCCCGGCGAGGGTCCCGATGGCCTCCATTTTCTGAGACTGAAACAACTGGCCTTCGAGACGCTTCCGTTCCGTCACATCCCGGGCAATCCCGCACAATCCCACGATACGGCCTTCTCCGTCCCGGAAAGGCACCTTGATGGTATGAAATATTCTCATCGTACCCCGGACGGGCTTTTCCGACTCTTCCTCGATGGTCCTGCCCTGGAGGACCTGCCGGTCTACCTCGCCGATGCGTTCCGCATTGACCGCCCCGAAGAGATCCCCGTCGGACATTCCGATGATTTCGGAAGCCGGCTTCCCAAACAGGTCAACCATGGAATGATTGACATGGGTGTACTTCATATCCATATCCTTGACGAAGATGGCGTCCCGGGCACTGTCGACAATGGCCCGCAACATGGATTCGGACATCCCGAGGGCCGCTTCCGTTTTCTTTCTTTCCGTTATGTCCTGAACCTGGGCGATGAAATGAAGGGGTTCCCCGGAGGGACTTCGGAAGAGGGTGACATTCAACAGCGTCCAGAGGAGAGGGCCGTCCTTGTGGATGAATCTCTTTTCCATCTGGCAGGAGGGGATCTCCCCCGTCAGCAGGCGATGCATGAGCAGCCTGTCCCGAAACAGATCCTCGGGATGCGAAATTCCCGCCATATCCTTCCTGGAGATTTCTTCCTCCGAATATCCGAGCATCGTGCAGAACATGGGATTGACCATGATGAACCGGCCCTCGATATCGATGAGGGCCATGCCGATCCCCGAGTGCATGACCGCCGTGCGGAACCGTTCCTCGCTCTGCTTCAGGGCTTCTTCCAGTTCCTTGCGGTCCGTGATGTCCCTCAGGGATTCAATCGCGCCGATCAATTGTCCATGGGTGTTGAAGATGGAGGAGGCTTTCCCCCAGATCCACCGCGGGCCCATCGCCGGCAGGTCGACTTTCCCCTCGGCGATGATGATATCCCTTTCCTTGTGAATGCGGCTGTAATTCTTTTCATATTCAAGATCGGGCGAGAGGAGGTAATCGAGAAGCATGGGGCGTTTTTTTCCATAATAGTGAAGGGCGTGCTCAAAATTCCCCTGAAAACGGATATCCCGCCGCCTGACGCCCGTCAGTTCCTCCATGGCCCGGTTCCAGAAGATGATGATTCCCCGACGGTCTATGGCAAACGTGGGATCGGGAAGAAAATCGATGATGCTTGTCAACGCCGCTTCGCTTTCCTCGAGTTTCGATCGGGAAACCACCGTATCTTCGAGCCTGGAGGCCATCGTGTTGAACTCAATCATGATATCCCGGACATCTCCGGACATCTCCGGGTGCATGCGGTAACTGAAATTGCCCTGATTGATTTCCCCGATGGCTTCCCGAAGGCGGCCCAAGACGCCCGACAGGGAAACTCCGGTAAACACGGACCAGGAAAAGGTCATGAAGGCGGTTATGATGAAGAGAAGAAATCCATGTTTCTTGAAGGAGGATAACGATCGGCCCACGGTGGTCAGCATGTCTTCACTGAACTTTTCCGAAATGCTTTTCACGGCCTCGACAGGCCGTGAAAATTCGTCGACGTATGTTGTCGCGGCGACGCTCAGGGTCACGCCGTCCGCCGTCTTGACCGCCACAGGCTCGACATGCATGAATTTCCGTCTGACAACACCGTCGTCGTCCCTCCAGTCATAGTATCCGCTCGAATTTTTACCATCCAGTCCCTCCCGGACAATGGACCAGAAATCGGGATTTTCCTTTTCAAACTCCCGCAGATTCGTGTTTTCAACGGCAGGAGATCGATGGGTCAGGCTGAAGGCCCGGACACCCGATTCGTGAACGGCCGTATACCCCGTCTCCCCTACAGGCTGGATGGCGATATCTCTGAATTTCCGATTTTTCTGAAGGTCCCCGGCGGTAAGGTCCCCGTGGGCATCGACGAACAGGGCCAATTGAGAGGCCACATCGACGGCCTTCTGCCTGATCCGGTCCTCGGCGAGAATTTTCGAAATGGCACCGGCTTTCTCAATGCATTCCCCCCGGAGAAAGTGAACGGATTCGTCTATTTCACGGAGAAGCACTGATTCGTAAGAGCTTAAAATCATAATGAAAATTAAGATGGGAAGAAGACCGGCGATCATGGTCATGAGAATCAGTCTTGTACTGAATTTTCCGGAGACATGCCGGACGAGGATCACCATACGTTTCAGGAACGCTTTCAAGAGACGCACCTCCCCCCATAATTTTCTCGAATGAAACGCGCCATGACCCGGCGAGGCGCCGCGAGGCATGAGTAGAATTTTTTGCAATTTTCATGCCTGCTTATCCAGGCACAGAAAACCCCCTTGACCCGGAGGAGCCCCCCCCGATTTCAAAAAACGCCATTATAGAGGTATCGGAAATTCAGAGGATTTTCTTGAAGATCATGGAAAGAAAATTACGGAAATCTTCTAAAATGATGTACAGACAGGGGATGAGAAGGAGGGTGATCACCGTGGCGAAGAGAACGCCGTAACCGAGGCTGATGGCCATGGGGATGAGAAACCGGGCCTGGAGGCTCCGCTCCAGGATCATGGGCATGAGGCCGGCGAAGGTGGTGAGCGACGTCAGGAGGATCGCCCGGAACCGCATCATCCCCGCCCTGGCGACGGCCTCATCGGGGGGGCTCCCTTCCTCACGGATGCGGTTCGTGGCATCGATGAGAACGAGCGAGTCGTTGACCACCACGCCGGCCAGGCCGACCACGCCGAAAAGGCTCAGGATCGTAATGGGAAATCCCATGATCAGGTGGCCCAGGACGGCACCGACGATCCCGAAGGGAATGGCCGCCATGACAATAAACGGCTGGGAAAAGGAACGGAACGGGATGGCGAGGAGGGCATAGATCCCGAAGAGGGCGAGGAGGAATCCGTTCATCACGTCCTGCAGGGATTCCCGCTGCTCTTTCCCTTCGCCCTCCACACTGTACCGGAGGCCGCCGTACCGGCTTTTCAGGTCCGGGAGGAACCCCGACTCGAGGGCGGTTCTCACGTCGTTGGCGTTGGCCATGGTTTCATCCACATCGGCCGTCACCTTGATCACCCGGTTCCGATCGGTCCGCTGGATGACCGCATACCCCCGCTCCAGGGTTACATCCGCGAGCGACCGGAACGGCACCGCCTGCCCTTCCGGCGTCCGGATCCGCATGTCTTCCACCGACCTGAGGGAATTCCGCTCTCTTTCGGGATACCGCACCATGACCTTGACTTCGTCCCGGTCTCTCTGGAGGCGAAGGGCCTCGGCCCCGTAAAAGGCGTGGCGGACCTGCTGGGCCAGGTCGTTCAGGGTAAGTCCCAGGCTCCGGGCCGCGGGTTTCAGCTTGAGCTGCATTTCCAGCTTACCCGGCAGAAAGCTGTCGCCGATATCAAAGACTCCGGGAAAGTGCCTCAGTTCCCCCTTCAGCTCTTCCGCCGCCATGAGAAGGGCCTCCTGATCGTTCAGGGCGAGATGAACCTCGATGGATTTACCCATGGAGTGCAGCTCGCTTTTGAAGGTGATCGATTCCGCGTCGGGAATGGCCCCGGCCCTTTCCCGCCAGAGGGCGACAAGACGATTCGTGCTCACGTCCCTTTTTTCACCCGCCAGCACCTGAATCCAGATCTGGGCGAGATGCCCGCCCACGTCCGCCACATCCCCCCGGCCCCCGACCTGTGTCCCGATGAGGGAGATGCTGTGCTGATAAAGAGGCGGCGCCCCCGGAGGTCTTTGCCGGTCCGCTTCGGCCAGGACATCCCGGGCGGCTTTTTCGAGGGTGTTCACGACGTCCACCGTTCGCTCCACCGAGGTCCCGGCGGGCATGGTGACGGAACAATCCAGGGTGTCGCTTTCCACCTTGGGAAAAAAGGTAAACGGGACGATTCCCCCGCGAACCATGCCCAGGGCTATGAAAAGAAGGGCCATCCCCGCGGCCACGGTGGCATAGCGCCAGCGGAGGCAGAAACGGACGGCCCGGCAATAGGGGCCGGAGATGAAACCCTGGAGCCTTCTCCGTATCCAGGGAATTTCCCTTTTTTGCACGGGGGCCGGCCCGCCCCCGGAAAGATGGGCGGGGAGGACCCACAGGGATTCGATGAGGGAGCCCATCAGGACCAGAATCACCACGATGGGCAGGTTCCGTATGAGTTTTCCCATGGCGCCGCTTCCCAGGAGAAGGGGCCAGAAAGCCACGACGGTGGTGAGAACGGAAAAGACGACGGGACGGCCGACTTCGATCGCCCCCTTCCGGGCCGCATCCAGGGCGGGAAGCCCCTCCTCCTGCTTCCGGAAAATGTTTTCTCCGATGACGATGGCGTCGTCCACGACGATGCCGAGAACCATGATGAAGGCGAAAAGGGAAATCATGTTGATCGATACATCGAACTGGGGCAGGACCGCCAGGGCGGCGAGGAAGGATACGGGAATCCCCAGGGTGACCCAGAAGGCCAGCCGGACATTGAGAAAAAGACCCAGAAGGAGAATGACCAGAACAAGCCCGAAGGCCATGTTTCTCAACAGAAGGTCGAGGCGGCTTTCGAGGATCTCCGACATGTCGGCGAAAAAAGCCACCTCCACACCCGCCGGGAGACCGGGATGAATGCCCTCGATATAGGCCTTGACCTTTTGCGCCACATCCAGGGCGTTCTGGTCGGCCACCCGGAAGACCTGGATGACCGCCGCCGGTTTTCCCCGGAAACGGGCGAAAAGATCCACGTCCTCGAGCCCGTCCCGAAGCGCCGCGATCTGATCGAGGGTCACTTTCGATCCATCAGGCCGGGAAAGGACGGCGATGTCCCCGTATTCGGGGGCATAATACCGGCGCCCCTTGGTGCGGATCAGAATTTCCCCGCCTTCCGTCTTCACGCTGCCGGCGGGAAGATCGAAGCTGGCCTTGCGGATGATCTCCGCGACCTGCCCGAGGGTCAGGCCGTATTTTCTCAGGACCTCCTCGGAGATCTCCACATGGATCTCCCCTTTCCGGACACCGAACATTTCCGCCTGGGTGACGCCGGGAAGGCTCGTCATCTCATCCCGGATCTTTTCGGCAAGGTCTTTGAGGGATCTTTCGGGAACGTCGCCGTACACGGCGGCGTTGATCACCTGAACGCGCTGGACGATTTCCCGGACCACCGGCTTTTCCGCCTCTTCCGGGAGGGTGGTGATCCGGTCCACTTCCGCCTTGACTTCATCGAGGAGGGATTTCACATCCCAGCCCTTGATGACATCGAGGGTGATCGTGGCGACGCCCTCCCGGGCGGTGGAGTCCATCCGGTCGATGCCCGCGATCCCGGAAATCTTCTCCTCGATCCGCCGGATGACGCCTTCCTCCACCTCCGAGGGGGAAGCCCCTGGATACTCAACGGTGATGGAAATCTTGTCCAGGGCGGTTTCCGGGAAGACTTCGAGCTTGATGGTCCGCAGGCTGACCAGCCCCGCGATGATGAAAAGAAGCATCAGCAGGTTGGCGGCGACATGATTTTCGGCAAACCACGAAATGGCACGGTTCATGTCACTCTCCGGAAGGTCCTTCCGAAACGGCCCGGACCGTCATCCCGTCGGTCACGCCCTTCAGCTGGGAAACGACCACTTCCTCCCCGTCGTCGAGACCGGACTGAATTACCATCCCGCCCCCCTGGGCCCGCGCGACGGCGACTTTCCGGAAACGAAGGACGCCCCCGTCCTGCACCACATGGACGACATCCCCGCCGCGAAGGGCCGAGCGGGGAATCACCGCCCCTTCCGGAAGGACGGACCCCTCGATATCGACGGCGACAAAGAGCCCCGACGCCAGGGGAGGGCGCGTCCCATAAGGCCGGTCCACCCGGATGACCACAGGCACCATCCGGGTCTTTTCATCCAGTTCCCCCTCCGCCCGGACGACCCGCCCCGGCCAGACCATCGGGCGGCCCGCCACCTCCGCCCGGACCTCCGCCAGAGACCCGTGCCCCTCGCCGGGAGTGAACCCGGGAACATGAATCCACGAGAGGGCCTCGCTTTCCAGGGGAACGACAATCTCCGCCGCCTCGATGGAATAAAAGGTCGCCAGGGACTGTCCCAGCGTAACATACTGGCCGACATCCACATTTTCCGCCGCCACCCGCCCGTCGAAGGGGGCCTTGAGAACGGTCCGTTCCAGGCTGAGCTTCGCTTTTTTCAATTCCGCGCGATCCGCTTCGAGCTTCGCCCGGGCGGCAAGAAGCTGGGGTTCCTTCACCACCAGGGGCGGCGGTTTCTTTTCGGAACGGCCGTTATCCCGGCCGTGGGCCCGCCACTCCTCCAGGGTGATGGCCGCTTCCGCCCGGGCCAGATCCAGCTTGCTTTCCGAGTCCTTCACATTGGCATCGGCCAGGGTGACCGCCAGCTCGTAATCCACGGGATCGATGGTCAGAAGGACCTCATCCTTCCGGAATTCGCCCCCGTTGACCAGGAAAGGCGACGTGTACAGGACTTTTCCGCTGACCTGGGGTATGATCTGAATCTCCCGCAGCGGCCTCACCGTCCCTTCTCCCCCCACGGTGATCCTCACGGGGCCGGTCTTCACCCGGATTGTGCGGACCACCGGCACCGGTTCGGCGGGCCCGATTTTTTTCACTTCCGACCGGCTTGCCGTGAGGCCCACCATGACGGCCGCCCCGGCGGCCAGGAAAAGAACGGCAACGAGAAGATGAAAAAGATATTTCCGTTTCACGATGATTCCTTCCGTCTTTTTTACCCGGGCGGTTGTTCCTCACCCGTCCGTTTATTCAGAGGATCTCCCCAGCCTCCGCCCAGGGCCCTGTGGAGAGATACGCGGTTCGTATATAACGCCAGATCGACGAGGAGCAGTTGATCCTCCGCCTGAAAGCGGGTCTGCTGGGCGTCGAGAACCGTGAGATAGCCCGCGAGCCCCCGCTGATACCGGTTCTCCGCAACCTCCTGGGTGGCCCGGGCTTCCGAAAGAAACCGGATGATCCGGTTCTTCCGCTCGAGCAGTTCCTTCCGGGTGAAAAGGGCTTTTTCCACGTCGGCAAAAGCGTTCAGAACCGTTTTCCCGTATTCCGAAACGCCTTCCCTGTACCGGGCTTCCGCGGCCCGCTGCCCCGCCCGGAGTTTCCCCCCGTCGAAGAGAGGCTGAACGACGCCCGAGGCAAGGCTCCACAATTCGCTGGACGGCTGAATAAGCCGCTCCAGTTCGGCACTCGAATACCCGAAGCTTCCCGTCAGGGAAATCCTGGGGAACCGGCTCGCCGCCGCGACGCCTACCCGGGCGTTCAGGGCCCTCAGATTGGCCTCGGCCGCCCGGACGTCCGGTCTTTTCAGCAACAGGTCCGAGGGCAATCCGGGAGGAACGGAGTCGAGATCCCGGAAATAGTCCCTCCGGGAGACAAAGGTACTTTCCGTCCCGGGATACGCTCCCCTGAGGACGGCCAGGCGCTGCTCCGTGATGCCCCGTTCCTGCCGGAGGCCGGGAAGGGCGGCTTCCGCCTGGGCGAGGACCCGGGAAGCCTGTTTCACGTCGAGGATGGAAGTCAATCCGCCCTCGTAGCGGCGCTCGATGAGAGAAAGATAACGGGTATAGTTTTCGATACTTTCCATGGTAATCCCGATCCGCTCCTCCAGGGACCTGATTTCCAGAAAAAGCGTGACCGCTTCAGCGATCACCGTATGGGAGACCGTCCGGGCATTCTCTTCCACCTGAAGGAGATCCGCCCTTGCCGCTTCCTCCGCCCGGGCAAGCCGGCCCCACAGATCGATTTCAAAGGCCGCCGGAAGGGAAAGGGTGAAGGAATCCGATTCCACCCCCCCTGCGCCCTGCCTTTTCGCCTCTCCCTGAACGCTGAGACCGGGGTACCGGTCCGCCCGCGCCTGGACGAAATAGGACTGGACCTCGAGGACCCGATCCACCGCCGTCCGGATATCCAGGTTGTTCCGGATCACCGATTCCACGGCCCGATCCAGGTCCGCATCGCCAAAGGCGGACCACCACCGGTCCGACGGCCCTTTCTGTGCCATCGACGAGACGGCGTTCCCGTAGTTTCCGGGGACATCAAACTCCGGGACCGGCTTCTGAAAATCGGGGCCCATCCTGAAACATCCCGAAAGAAGAACGATCCAGAGGATCCCCGCAGGAAGAATCCGCTTCATCAGGGGACTTCCTTCGCTTCCCCGGAACCGAGGCCATGGAGGCTGAATCGGACGATATGGGAGACAATAGCCTGAATGAAATCGGCGTCGTAGGGTATTTCCGTCAGCTGCGAGATGGCCGTTCTGGCGAAATTGAAATAGAGGACCATGGAAAACACGCTGAAAACATGGAGGATCGTATCCCCTTCACTCATTCCCGGGGTCAGAAACGGCCGGAGACGGCGGGCGATACTCTCCATGAAGGGCTTCATGGCCGATGCGAAGATGACGCTATAGGCCTTCGTCGGCTTGATCATCTCCCGGACGATGAGCTGGGCGTGAAGCAGGCGTTCTTCACCCGTGAGGGGTCCCTCGAGGAAGGCCTCGGCGAGACATCGGACCACGGATTCCGCCGACGGCGGACCGCTTTTCAGGATTTTTTCCTCGAAACACTTCCGGATCCGGGTGGCCCTTTCGATCCACCGGCTGCGGAAGACTTCGACGTACAGATTCTCCTTGTTTCCGAAGTGGTAGTTGACGGCGGCGAGGTTGCACCCGGCGGCATCGGTGATTTCCCGGACGCTGACGGCGTGATAGCCCTTCTGGGCGAACAGGATTTCCGCCTCCTGGAGAAGACGCTCCCGGGTCGACAGGACCGCCTCGTTTCGTTCCATGAACACCCCCATTACCCGTTTCAAACATCCGTATCATACAAACGTTTGATTGTCAACTCCGGGTGTCATGGACTTTTGATCGCCGTGTAAAGGTAGGTCACCCCGAAGGTGAGGGGATAGCGACGGACCCGGGAGAAGCCGGCCTCTTCGAGGGTCCGGACGAACCGGGCGGGGGTTGGAAAATGCATGATCGAATCGGCCAGGTAATGGTAGGCCTCGGGGTTCCGGGAAAAGGACCGGGCGATCCGGGGAAGCACCCGGCCCAGATAAAACCCGTAGAAATCCCGGAACGGCTTGCGTGAAGGAAAATGCATTTCGAGAATCAGGATCCTTCCCCCGGGAACCAGGACCCTTCCGACCTCCCGGAGCGCCCCCGGCCGGTCGGGCATGTTCCGGATCCCGAAGGCGATCCCCGCCGAATCGAAGGACTCCCCGGGAAAGGGCAGCGCCATGGCATCGGCCTGGACGAGGGTGATCCTGGAATCCAGGGACTTTCCCCCGATCTTTTCCCTCGCCCCGGCAAGCATTTCCCGGACAAAATCAACGGCGGTCACAAAGATCTCCGGATGGCGCCTTGCCATGGCGACGGCCAGATCTCCCGTGCCCGTGGCAATGTCCAGATAACGGTTCGTTTTTTCAAACCACCCTCTCTCTGCGGCCGTCCTTCGCCAGGCCACATCCCGGCGGAGGCTGAAAAGGCGGTTCAGAAAATCGTATTTCCCCGTGATCGTGGCGAAGATGTCCTTCACCATGGACACCTGGGCGGAAGCGTCCAGGGAACTCACCGGCCGGTACTTTCGATGCGCCATCCGAAGGCCTCTCCTTCCTGCCGTCCTCCATAAACGCCAAGCCCCCTCAGGGGGGCATCGCAAAGCATTTCATTCAGGGGCTCCGGCGGACTTCACGAGGAATGGGCGGACTTCTCCTCCCAGACACGAATAAGGTAATCTTTCTGCTCCTCGAAAAGCAGGGCCTGTTCCTCCACAAGATCTTCCGCCTCCTCGGAGGTCATGTCCCAGCTCTGCCGGACAAACGAGGCCACCCGGGCATAGTAGAGCGGGGTCACCAGGTCGATGAGCTTGTACCGGTTCACCTTCCAGGAATGAAAGGTCGCCGCCAGATCATAGAGGGTCTGAATCCATGTTCTCGTGGGCAGCCGGAAAGCGGCGGGCTCCATGGTCGAGGCCTCCCGGATGGCCTCGAAGCTCTCGGGAGAGAAAAGCTCCTTCCACAGGGAGGAAAACTGCTGGAAGCCGACCTTGAAATGCTCCACGAGACCGTCGAGATTGACGCCGACCGGTTCCGGTTCGATGTTGTTCTTGAATCCGAAAGTCTCCACCGGTTCGCTTCCCTGCACACTTTTCCAGTGATTCTCATAGCTTTCCATAAGGGAGAAGATCGTCCAGACCACCTGCCGGAACATGGGCCCCAGGTGCTGCCCGGGGTCCTTGGCATCGTGGATCTTCACCCCCAGGTTGGACTGGCAGATCTTGAAGCCCTGGTTGATGGCGTTGGTGGTCATCCAGATGTCGATGCCGTATCGGGCCACGTCCGTTTCCCAGACGTCCTGATCCACATAGAACTTGGCCACGCTCCGGGACAGGGCGAAGTCTCCCCCGATGGGCTGGCGGATCCGCTTCCCGTACAGGGCCCGGGTGAGGTTGTACACGATGTTGTTCGTGATGGTCCCGTCGTATTTATGGCGAACGTAGACGGGAGCCACGAAATCATACCCCCCCTCGATGACGGGGTCGATGAGATATTTCACCCAGTCGGGCGTGATGCTCCGCAGATCGGAATCCACCACGGCGCAGGCCTTCACCTGGAGGCGCGCCGCCGCTTCGAAAACGGAACGGAGGGCCGTGCCCTTCCCCCCGGGCCCCCGGTAGATGGAAACGATTTTCTCCTGCCAGGGCTTGATCTGGAACTCCTTGGCCACTTCCCGGGTGTCGTCGGTGGAACCGCCGTCGGCGACAACGATAACGCCCCGCTTGTCCTTAAAGTGTCTTGCCAGGCCATGACTGACCTTCTGAATCACGTGTTCGATGGTTTTTTCATTGTTGAAAGAAGGAATCCCCACAAGAATGTCCGCCTGCTCGATCTCCTCCAACCGCTTTCCCGTGTATCCTCTCAAGGCGGTGTTGTAATGCATGGCGTTTCCTCTCGAATTTTTCGGCCAGTTTATCATAACGGCGGTCGGGGAACAACCTCAAGACATCCCGAGACATCCCGAGACATCCCGAAACTCTGTCATATTCTTACGGAACGATGACGGTGAAAAAAGTCTGGAAGAATGCATGTTTCACGGGATCTTCATTTTTCTGTCATCAAACGGTAACATAAAACGACTATTCTTCCCACCGGATCAACAAGTTCAAAAAGACAATAAATCTCAATTAAGGAGGATCCAGACATGTTACGAAGAATAATTATCCCGGCCATCACCCTTTTTTCCATCGCGGTTTTCAGCGCGGCGGCCTTTGCGGGAACGCAGGTGGTCGTCAACGGATCGACCACCGTGCTCCCCGTAGCCCAGGCGGCGGCGGAAGAATACATGAAAACCCACAAGGATGTGAGCATCTCCATCTCCGGCAGCGGTTCGGGCAACGGCATCAAGGCCCTCATCGACGAGACGACGGACATCGCCAACTCCTCCCGTTTTCTCAAGGACTCGGAAGTCAAATCCGCCCTGGAGAAGGGTGTTTATCCCGTTCCCTTCAGGATCGCCATGGACGCCATCGTCCCCATCGTCCACACCAAAAACCCCGTCAAGGATCTCACCATCGAGCAGCTGAGCCTCATTTACCAGGGCAAGATCACGAACTGGAAGGAAGTGGGCGGCGAGGACCTTAAGATCGTCATCGTCTCCCGGGACACGAGTTCCGGCACCTACGAAGTCTGGGAGGAAAAAGTTCTTCATAAGGCCAAGGTGGCCCCCCAGGCTCAACTCCAGGCCTCGAACGGCGCCGTCGCCCAGGCCATCTCCAAGAACCGGTACGCCATCGGTTACATCGGGTTCGGATACCTGAACAAGGACGTGAAAGCCCTGAAAGTGAACGGCATCGAAGCCACCATGGAGTCGGCCCTTTCCGGCGTCTACCCCGTCTCCCGCCCCCTTTTCATGTTCACCCAGGGCTGGCCCACGGGCGCCGTTTCCGACTTTTTGAATTACATCCTGAGCCCCAAGGGGCAGGAAATCGTCAAAAAGGAAGGGTATATCCCTCTTTACTAAGCCGGACTGGGCCGGCATGACCCGGCCGGATCGCCGCCAGCAGGTAAAAAAGCGATCCGTCGTCTGAAAACAGGGGGGCGGTTGAAATGAAGCCGCCCCCTGTTGTATCCTGAAACGGGGAAAGAAGGTCCATCAAACGTCATGACGAGAACTCTGAAAGAAAAGATCATCAAGCATTTGTTTTTTCTGTTCGCCCTCGTCTCCCTGTTTATTCTGGGACTTATCATCGTCTTTCTCTTCATGGAGGGCCTTCCCATCTTCAAGGTGACCTCCGTCAAGGATTTTATTTTCGGAATCGAGTGGTACCCCACTTACGATCCCCCCTCCTTCGGAATCGGCCCTCTTATCGTCGGGTCTTTCGTCGTCACTTTTTTTGCAACCCTCATCGCCGTGCCCCTGGGCATTTTATCGGCCGTTTATATTTCCGAAATCGCCCCGAGGCCCGTCAAGGAGATCTTCAAGCCCGTCATCGAACTGCTCGCCGGCCTGCCCTCGGTGGTCCTCGGCTTCTTCGGCATGGCCGTCATCGCCCCCTGGATGCAGGAAACCTTCGATCTCCCCACGGGGCTCAATGTCGCCAACGCAGCCCTGGTCCTCGCCTTCATGGCCGTTCCAACCATATCGAGCCTTTCCGAGGACGCCCTCTATGCCGTTCCTCAGGAATTCAAGGAGGCCTCCTATGCCCTGGGGGCCACGAAATACGAAACCATCAGCCGGGTCATCGTCCCGGCGGCCCTGTCGGGAATCTCCACGGGCGTCATCCTCGGCATGGCCCGGGCCATCGGGGAAACCATGGTGGTCCTCATGGTGGCGGGCGGAGCGGCCATGATTCCCGAAAGCATCTTCGATTCCGTCCGGCCCATGCCCGCCAGCATCGCCGCCGAAATGGGAGAGGCCCCGTTCCGGAGCGATCATTATCACGCCCTGTTCGCCACGGGGATCGTCCTTTTTTTCCTGACCCTGGGATTCAACCTCATCGCCGACTACGTGTCGAATAAATTCAAGGAGACGGGGTCCGCAACCCTATGAAGCGGCGTTATCTGAAACAGAACTTTTTCCTCTTCCTGGTCCGCCTGTCCGCTCTGATTATCGCTTTCACCATCGGGGCGTTCCTGATCTACATATTTTATCACGGCGCCGGCGTCATCAGCTGGAGCTTCCTCACCGAACCCCCGAGGGACGCCATGACGAAAGGGGGCATCATGCCCGCCCTCCTCGGCACCTTCTACCTGACCCTCGGCGCCATCATCGTCGCCCTTCCCCTGGGCATGCTTTCGGCCATTTACCTGACCGAATACGCCCGGCAGGGGCCGGTGGTCCGGATCATCCGGATCGGCGTGAACTGCCTCGCCGGGGTCCCCTCCATCGTCTTCGGTCTTTTCGGCCTCGGACTCTTCGTCGTTTATCTCAATTTCGGCTCGTCCATCGCCGCCGGAGCCCTGACCCTGGGCGTGTTGATCCTGCCGACGATCATCGGCGCCTCGGAAGAGGCCCTGAAAGCCGTTCCGAGAACCTTCCGGGAGGCCTCCCTGGCGCTGGGCGTATCCAAGTGGCAGACCATCCTGCGGATCGTCCTGCCCAACGCCCTTCCAGGGATTCTCACAGGGTCGATCCTCGGCATCGGCCGGGCGGCGGGGGAGACGGCGCCCATCATGTTCACGGCGGCGGCTTTCTTCACCCCCCTTCTCCCCAAATCGATATTCGACCAGGTCATGGCCCTGCCCTACCACGTCTACGTCCTGGCGACGGCGGGAACCCACATCGAGGAAACGAGACCCATCCAGTACGGCACCATCGTCGTCCTCGTCGCCCTCGTCCTGGGAATCGATCTCATCGCCATCGTCATTCGAAGCTATATCCGGAAAAAGAAAAGGTGGTAACCGTGAGGGACAACAACATCATCATCACATGCAGCAACGTCAATTTCTACTACGGCGGCTTCCGGGCCCTGACGGACGTGACCATGGATTTCGAACAGAACCGGGTGACGGCCCTCATCGGGCCGTCGGGATGCGGGAAGTCCACCCTTCTGCGCCTCTTGAACCGGATGAACGATCTCATCGACGGGACCCGGGTGGAAGGGAAAATCCTTTTCGAGGGAACGGATATATACGGAGATAAAGTGGACCCCGTGGAAATCCGTAGGCGGATCGGCATGGTCTTCCAGAAGCCCAACCCCTTTCCCAAGTCCATTTTCAACAACATCACCTATGGCCCCCGTCTTTCCGGCATGAGCCGCAAGAGCGACCTGGAAGGCCTCGTGGAAAGAAGCCTGCGGCAGGCCTCCCTCTGGGAGGAGGTCAAGGACATCCTCGGCCAGTCGGCCATGATGCTTTCCGGCGGGCAGCAGCAGCGGCTCTGCATCGCCCGGGCGCTCGCCATGAAGCCCGATATCCTGCTCATGGACGAGCCCACTTCCGCCCTGGATCCCATTTCAACGGCCAAAATCGAGGAATTGATTGACGAATTGAAAAAACAGTATACGATTATCATCGTGACCCACAACATGCAGCAGGCCGCCAGGGTTTCCGATGACACCGGTTTTTTCTACCTGGGAAAACTCATCGAGTTCAATCCCACGGAAAAGCTTTTCACCAACCCCGACGAGAAACAGACGGAAGATTACATTACCGGCCGGTTCGGCTGATCTGTCATGGACGGGCAGGACGAGAAAGGAAAGGGAAAAGGATGAAAACCCACACCAGTTCCCAGTACGAACGCGATCTGAAAGATGTTAAGGAAAACCTCGTTTATTTAGGCGCCCTCGTGGAAAAGGCCATCCATGATGCCGTGAAGGCCCTTCTGGACCGGGATTCCGATCTGGCTCGGAAAACCATTGAAGGAGACCGGGCCATCGACCGCCTGGACGAGGACATCGAGGAGAAATGCATCACCCTTCTCGCCCTCCGCCAGCCCATCGCCCGGGACCTCCGTTTCATCACCACGGCCATCAAGATCAACGGACACCTGGAACGGATCGGCGACATGGCGGTGACCATCGCCAAGCGGGCCATCGCCCTGAACGAGGAGCCCCAGCTGAAACCCTATATCGACCTGCCCCGGATGGGGGAAATCTCCGAAAGGATGATCCGCAACAGCCTGGACGCCCTGATCCAGGAGGACGTCTCCCTGGCGAACAGGGTCCGGCGGGAGGACGACATCATCGACCAGCTGAACGAGCAGATCTTCCGGGAGCTTCTCACCTTCATCATGGAAGACCCGAAGACCACCCACCGGGCTCTCCTCATCATGCAGATCTCCAAGAACCTCGAGAGAATCTCCGATCATGCCAAAAGCATCGCCGACATGGTGGTTTTCCTGGTGACGGGCCGGAACGTGAGGCATGAGTATCCCGGCAAACCCAACAACGACACGGCGCCGGAATGAAAAGAAGAACCGGGAAGGGATCATGAAGGGTAATCTTTTTTACAAGGTTCTCGCCACCTATATCATCATCATTCTCCTGGCCATGGCGGTGGTCGGATATATGGGAAGCCGCCAGCTCCGCGACCGGATCCTGAAAGATACGGAAACGAACCTTCGGACCTTCGCGGGGATGATCGCCCTCATGGCCTCCAAGGAATCGATACGGGAGAGAATCCCCGAACTCACCGCCCTGTCGGGCGCCCGGATCACCCTCATCGACGGGAACGGGGACGTCCTGGCCGATTCGGACGCCCCGAACGCCGAGATGGACAACCATCTGAACCGGCCGGAAATCCAGGAGGTCCGGGTCAGAGGCACGGGAACGGCGACCCGGTTCAGCCGGACCCTCGGGATCGACACCATGTATGTCGCCGCTCCCCTCAAAACGGGATCGGAAATAATCGGTTACGTCCGCCTGGCCCGCCCGCTTACGGAGATCCGGAAAACCATCGGCAATTTCACCTTCCTCGTTTTTCAGTCTTTCCTGCTCGTCGGGGCCCTGTCCTTCCTCATCGCTTTCCTTTTCACATCCCGGCTTGTCAGCCCCATCCAGGAAATGGAACAGTTCACGACAAAACTCAAGAACGGGGAATATTCGGGGACCCTTCTCATCAATACCTCCGACGAGGTGGGGCGGCTTGCCCGGAACATTAACTACATGGTCCTGGAACTCCAGGAAAGCGCCCGGGTGGCAAACGAGGAGAAGAAAAAGCTTGAGGTCGCTTTCGCCAGCATGACAGACGGTGTTCTCGTCCTGGACGGGGAAGACAGGATCGAAGGCATGAACAACGCATTCAAAGCCATGCTGGACATCCGCCGGAGGGACATCCTGGGCAAGACGCCCATCGAGGCCTTCCGGAACCTGGATCTCCAGGAGGCCCTGGACGATTTCAAGAAAACGAAAATGCCCGTGTCGCGGGAAATCGCCATAACCGGCGACGGCCGGAAGATTCTCGACGTGAACATATCGGCCATCCTGGGGCTTCCTCGAAACGAGGAAAAAACGATGATCGTGTTTCACGACGTGACACGCCTGAAAAAGCTCGAGCGGATGCGGGTGGATTTCGTCGCCAACGTGACCCACGAGGTCCGGACCCCCCTGACGGCGATCCTCGGCTTCATCGAAACCCTGAAGGAAGGGGCCCTCGACGACCGGGAAACGGCGGTCCGCTTCCTCGACATCATCGCCCGGCATGCCCACCGGCTGAAAAGGCTTGTGGACGATCTCCTCGTTATCTCGGACATCGAAACGGGGGAAATGCGGTTTCATTTTGAATCCGCCTCCGTCAAGGCCGTCCTGGACAGCCTCCTGCCCATCATCGAACAGAAGGCCTCAATGAAAAACATCGCTCTGGAGCGCTCGATTCCCGCGGAGGCTCCGGCCATCCGGGCGGACCGGGACCGGCTGTGCCAGATTTTCCTGAACGTGCTGGACAACGCGGTAAAATTCACCCCCGACGGCGGGAAGGTGAAAGTGCGGCTCTACACCGACGGGATGAAAGCCCTGAACGTCGAAATCAAGGACACGGGGCCGGGAATACCGAAGGAGGAAATCCCCCGCCTGGGTGAGCGGTTTTACCGGGTGGACAAGACGCGGTCCCGGGAACTGGGCGGAACGGGCCTGGGGCTTTCCATCGTGAAGCACCTCCTCAAGTCCCATGGCGGCGACATGAACATCGAAAGCCAATGGGGAAGGGGAACGACGGTCACCCTGACGTTTCCTGTCCCGCCGGCGGATACGACCGGCGGATTCCGGAAAGCGGACGGCTGAACGGAAGGGGGGGGCACAGGGAAATGACGACAAAAAAAGATCCATCCAAAAACGCTTCCCTGCAAATCCTGATCGTGGACGACGAAAAGGACCTTGTCGACCTTCTGTCCTACAATCTGGACAAGGAAGGCTATAGGGTCCTCAAGGCCTATGACGGCGAGGACGCCCTGAAAATCATCCAGTCCGGGAAACCGGACCTCGTTCTCCTCGATCTCATGCTCCCCGGCATTCAGGGGATGGAAGTCTGCCGGATCGTCCGGAGCACCCCGGAAACGGCGGCCCTCCCGATCATCATGCTCACCGCCAAGGGGGATGAGGTGGACCGGATCGTCGGCCTCGAAATGGGGGCCGACGACTATGTCGCCAAACCCTTCAGCGTCCGGGAACTCCTCGCCCGGGTCCGGGCGGTGCTGCGGCGCTCCGAAGCCGCCCCGGAAAGAGAGAAACAGAAGATCTTCCGCCACGGCGAGCTGTACATCGACCACGACGCCCACGAGGTGGCCGTGGGGGACCGGAAAGTGACCCTGAGTCCCACGGAATTCCGGCTTCTTTGGTTCCTCGCCCGGAATCCCGGGAGGGTCTTCACCCGGGAGATGCTCCTCGACCGCGTCTGGGGCGACGACACCTTCGTGGAACCGAGAACCGTGGACGTCCACGTCCGCAGGCTCCGGTCCCAGATCGAACCGGACCTTTCAACCCCCCGCTTCGTCCTCACCGTCCGGGGCGTCGGCTACAAGTTCCCCGGCCCCGACGAGGCCTGACAAGCCCTGTTTTTCTTTCCCTCAGTCATTGTCGGACCGTCGACATATTCACGGAAACAGCTTCTGCTTATCCATCAAACGCCACCAGCGCTCTTCCGGCGATTTCTTCACCCCGTTCCTGCACAAGATGCCCGGCTTCAAAATGTTCACAGGGTCCGGGACCGTTCCGTATGTCATTGCGAAGCGCCTGCCACCGGTGGGCCAAGCACCGGGTCTATCATCCCGACGGCCGTGAAGACCGGTCCCGTCCATTTACCGTGCAGCCATTCGCGTGCTCTCCGTGACAACTCTGCAAGCCTTCAAAACCTTTCAAATCTTCTATGTAACCTGCCCTGCATCGAAAACCCGGACGATCGACAAACCGTTCTTCCGGTGTTTTTAACACTTCCGTCATGGCGACACCTCTCAGCGGCCGGTCATCTTCTCCAGCTTTTCGGGATACCGATCACCATGCACCGTAATCTTTGACGCCGCGCTGTCGATCTCTCGAAGATCGTCGGCTGTAAGTTTGACGGCAACCGCCCCGACGTTCTCGTCCAGGCGGTGCAGCTTCGTGGTGCCGGGGATCGGAACGATCCACGGCTTCCGGGCAAGCAGCCAAGCCAGCGCGATCTGAGCGGGTGTGGCCTCCTTCCGCCGGCCGACCCTGCCGAGCAGATCGATCAACGCTTGATTCGCCTTGAGTGCCTCCGGCGTGAAGCGAGGGAGCGTGCTGCGGAAGTCGGCGCTGTCGAAGGTCGTTTTCTCATCGATCTTCCCCGTGAGAAAACCCCTTCCCAACGGACTATAGGGAACAAAACCAATGCCGAGTTCTTCGAGAGCCGGTATCACTTCCTTCTCCGCGGTTCTAGTCCACAGCGAGTATTCGCTCTGGAGGGCGGTAAGCGGCTGAACGGCGTGTGCGCGACGGATTGTCAGCACGCCTGCTTCAGAAAGGCCAAAGTGCTTGACCTTGCCTTGCTGAATCAAATCCTTCACGGCGCCCGCCACATCTTCGATCGGCACGTTCGGGTCAACCCGATGCTGGTAGAGCAAATCAATGCTCTCAACTTTGAGACGCTTGAGCGAGCCGTCGACGGCCTGCTTGATTTGCTTCGGCCGGCTGTCCAGTCCCGGCGCACCCTTCATGCCGCGGGGGTCGAAATGAGGGCTGATGTCGAACCCGAATTTGGTGGCGATGACAACCTCCTTGCGGAAGGGCGCGAGGGCTTCGCCCACCAGTTCTTCGTTGATGAACGGGCCATAGACCTCGGCGGTGTCGAAGAACGTGATGCCCCGTTCCACGGCGGTCCGGAAAAGGGAGATCATCTCCTTTTTGTTTTTGGGCGGGCCGTAGGAAAAGCTCATCCCCATGCAGCCGAGGCCGATGGCCGAAACGTCCAGATCACTTTTCCCAAGTTTGCGTTTTTGCATTGCCTGCTCCTCCTGTACATGACAACAACATTCAATGCCGCATTGCATTTACTTTCTCGATGCGCACACGGGGTTCAGCAGGAGCGAAAGCGATCGGCCGGAACGCCTCGTTAGGCGATTCTCCATTGCCACCGACGGCCCAGATCTACGTCCGCCTGCCTGCATACGACACAATCTCATTTCTTGAAGAATCTGTCCATAAACAGGGGATTCTGGCTGAAATACAACGCTGCTACGGGATTATGCCCAAGAGCACGATCTTTGACCACGAGAGGGGTTGTCTCTGCTTTAGCATATCGCAGAAACAGGATGTCATGCCCAAGGCAAAGCCCCATCATGATGTTCAGCTCCGTTTTTTCGCGGTTAAGTACTTCTGCCTGCATGATGGGGTTGCAGATCTTATTCCCCCGCATCCCCGGGTCCTGAGGATTTAATTCACCGCAGAGACATATTACAGAGACAACATCGAACCCATTGCTTTCAAGAATGCCAGATAAAGATTTCGATTCAGGCATCCATTCCCCGCACGTTGCGATGCCCAACCCTGTCATTCCGCGTGTCTTGGCGTACTCCATAATTTCATCAACCCTTGTCCAGGAGAGCTTTTCTCTCGGTTTTCCCGGATCCATGACTTTACTGATATAACCCATCCAGGCATTGTTTACAGCTTGGTTTTCGGGCAGCATTAACTTTTCCAATGTTTTCTTGACTAAGCCACGATACTTTTCTGAACAGTACCCTGCTTTGCCCTGTCCTTTCAACACAACAATCAACCGCGAGTTTACGAGCCGGCTGCATTCGCCTTGTTAGAAGATTCATATCAAAACAGGGTCGCTATCCAATCGTCCAGAATACACCCACAAGGGTTACGCAGCTTACCAGACTCGCAGCCAGGAGTAATGCTGATGCCAATGAAGCGTCTCCACCATAACGTCTCAGGAAAACCGCCCCGAGAACCGCTGGGGGCATTGCAGCGAGAAGAACCAAAACCTCTTTCCAGAGTTCAGGAAAACCAAATTGTGTTGCGAGAAAACTGGCAAGCAGTGGTTTAATTATTAATTTCAGGAGAATTACAATAATCAGTGGCATTATTATCTTGCGCAGGTGGGGCAGTTTGAACATGACTCCAACCGACAAAATGGCAATCGGCGTCAGAGCCGAGGCTAATACATTGCATAGCTGGAATAGCGGAGCCAAATATATATTCTCCTGACCGGGCAGTCGAAAATGCCCCCAGAGAAGGCCGATAAGCAGTGCAAAGAACACAGGAGATTTGAAAAAGCCCAGGGACGATTTCCATTGCAGTTTTGTATTTAATGCTTCTGAACCAAAATAGGCGCCAAGGATGGGACCCAAAATAAAGATCGGATATCCAACGCCTATTTCTGAGATAAGGACGGCTTCGCTGAGAGCTTCAGGTGTATTCGGAAACATTTGCATGATAATCGAATAACCCAGAAAGGTTGAGGAGCCGAATGCCGAGCAGAAAACAATGGCTCCCTGTTGTGCTTGGTTGAACTTCAGCAAGACACTGACTATCCAGGCAAGAGCAATGCAAAATAGTTCCAGCCCCAACATGGCTAAAGCCGGATCTATCTGATCCAACCGGATCGCGTGTTTTGCCAGACTTACAAAAATCATGGCCGGTAAACACAAGTCTGTAACGATGCGAGCTAAAGTCAGAGAATGTTCTTCTGTTAATGTTCCTTTCCGTCGCAGAAAAAGAGCCAGGGCATAAATACACACTATGACGAGGATTGCATTTATAAGGTTATGAAATACACTCATGAATCTACCTTCCTGCTTCTTACGTATCAGCCCAGTTGTGGCGCGTCAGGGCCGTCCACTTCAACGAACCGTTAGGCAAACCGCTAGCGCGACTTATGGATGACCACACACGGAGGGGGGGCAGCGGCACTTCGACCCACCGATGAGTTACACATCATCTGGAAGCTTCGACCGCATCATTTTCCTTCGATCCAACTTGCGCCCATCCACCACGAAGGTTCCATCACCGACTGCGTGCATGGTTCGCTTCTCTTTCCGTGAACTATCAAAGTACGCAGCGACGCCTTCGAGGACAACGATATTGTGCTTTTTGACGATATCAATAACCTTGCATTCGATATTCGCCAAGCATTCCTTGATCAGGGGCGCCCTGACATGCTTTCCCTTCACAAATGTCAGTCCAAACTTTTCAAATTTGTCCGTGTCGGCGCCGGAACATGTTCCCACGCCAACGACTTGATCGATTAGATCCACAGTGGGAATTGCAATTACGCATTCTCCGGATTTTCTGAGTGCGGTGTAGGAATAGTTCCAGGGACCTGTGGTTATGGCGAATATCGGCGTAAAGTCCATCACCATGGTCCATGAGATGGTCATTATGTTGTTCTTCTCTTCATCATTTGTCGTAATGAAGACAACCGGGCCTGGTTCCAACAAAGTGAATGCCTTGCTGATCTGCATCCTTTTCATCGCCGCACACCCCATACTGCTTGCCTAACGCTATGGGTCAGGTGGAATGCTGCCGCCCCCGGGCTGGGAGTCAAGGTCCGCAACGGTTACTGGTTGACCGCCGCCATCTCTTCAGGCGAATATCGATCCCCGAGCACTCGATCTGCCAATTCATTGAGCGTAGCCCGATTCTCCTCTGTGAGGCGACAGCCAAGTGCCCCCAGGTTGGTCTGGAGATTGGCGAGCTTGGTCGTGCCTGGAATGGCTACAACATGATCTCCCTGGTCCAACACCCAGGCCAAAGCAACCTGCGCTGCCACGCATCCCTTTTGTGCAGCAATCTCCTTGATCGCCTCCACCAGCTTGAGGTTAGACTCGATATTTCCCGGCTGAAACCGAGGCTGCATCTGGGCCCGGTAATCAGTCTCCCTGGTGGGCCGATCGCCGGTTGAGGCGTAGCGGCCGGTCAGCATCCCCCTACCTAAGGGCGCGTAGGCTACCACGCTGATGCCAAGCTCCACACATGTGGGGAGTATGTCCTTCTCAATATCACGGCTAAATATCGAGTACTCGGTCTGAAGGGCGGCAATGGGATGAACAGCATGTGCCCGCTCAATCGTCTTGGCTGAAGCCTCTGACAAGCCAACAGCCCCGATCTTGCCCTCTTGAACTAACTTCGCCATCTCGCCCACTGTATCCTCGATCGGCGTGGCCGGATCAACACGGTGGAGATAATACAGGTCAATCTTTTCGGTACCCAGACGCTTAAGACTCTTTTCGCAAGAGTTCCGGACATTGGCCGGAGAGCCGTCCACCCCCACGAAGGCGCCCGTGGCCGGGTCCCGTTGGGGACCAAACTTGGTCGCCAGAACAATTTGGTCCCAACGTCCGGCGAAAGCCTTACACAGTAGTTGTTCATTTCGTCCTTGGCCATAGATTTCCGCGGTATCAAAATGAGTGATCCCCAGATCTGCGGCCCGGTGGAGTAGACTGACGGCCTCCGACTCTTGCGTGGGTTCCCCGTAAAACTCGGAAAGTCCCATACATCCAAGTCCAATGGCCGATACTGTAATTCCTGACTGCCCTATATTACATGACAACATAACGCCTCCTTTACCTTTACCCTAAGAAGTCCGTCCTGAAAAATGGCTCCTGTGAGCCCTGAAAATGCATGATGTGCTCTTTTATAACCGAAGAAAGTTGAGGATTTTCCCGGATCTCCGAGGTCCTGAACCCGGACCACGAATTTTTGTGTGCCGCGAAATTGATCGATTGGGACAAGCTCCATGAGGCCCTGTCCTCGTATTACAGTCCCGCCGGCCGTTCGGGAAAGCCCCTCCGCCTCATGGTGGGGATCCACATCCTGAAACACCGGCACAACGCATCCGATGAGACGGCGGTGGACATGCTCCACGAAAACGCCTACTGGCAGGCCTTCTGCGGATATGAGCCCTTCCAGAGGGGGAAGATCCTCGATTCGACCACCCTGGTGAAATTCCGGAACCGGATCGGGACGGAGGGGATGAAGAGGATCGAGGAAGTCCTTTTTGCCGCCTGGGGGAACATGGGTCTCGTGAAGACGAAGCAGGTGATTGTCGATACCACCTCCCAGCCGAAGGACATCGCCTCTCCCACCGATGCCGATCTTCTGTACAGGGCAAGGAAGAAAATCGTAAAGGTCGTTGAGAGGGTCCGCGGGGAGGCGGCCCTTCGGAAACCCTTTCGAACCTTTGCCCGGGTCGGGAAGAAAACGCTCATCACCGTCAAGAAGTTCTACCGGCAAAACCGGGAGAAAGGGCAAGAAGGGGTCGAAAAGCTGAAGGCCATGACCTCCTCGGTGGTGAAGCAGGCCGAAAAAGTGGTGAAGTCCCTCTATGGCCGGGGAAGAAAGGATCTTGCCAGATCCTTGAACAAGGCCGTCTCCCGGGGAAAGAAGATCGTCACACAGACGGAACAGGCGCTGAGCGGGGAGAAGGTAAAAGGGAGAATCTACTCCCTCCATGAGCCGGACGGGGCGGCCATCAGGAAGGGGAAGCATCATCCGCCCTGCGAGTTCGGGTCCCTCGTGGCCCTGGCCATGAACGATCCGGGCCTTATCCCGGCCCACCGGGAATATCAGACCAATGTGGCCGACGTGAAAAGCTGCCCATGATGCTGAAGGCGGTCGGGGAGACGGCGGGCATCCCGCCGAGAGAGGCTGTCGCCGACCAGGGCTTCGATCAGCCGTTGAAATCGCAGAAGAAGTTCAAAAGGAAACGGAAAATCTTCGGTTTTCAAAGAGCGGAACGACGCAAAACTATCGAAAAGAGCGTTTTTCAGGACGGACCAATTTACAGATTTGATTCTTCAGTAAAGACATAGGGAAAAGGTATTGCGATCAAGTCTCCGACGATAAAAGTTGCAAAGATTATCACGGTAGGTATCGCATAACTTGGGAAACGGGCAGTAACCAGCAGTGGTACAAGAACACCGATGAGCCATACCAACTTGTAGCAAAGCTGCATCAAAAGAACAGGCACGAATTTGAGAGGAGACCGCAGGCCCAACATGGACAGTAAACCGAAGGCCGAGTAAACACTGCCAATAATTCCAAAAGCGACCGGTTCCCCAACCGGCCACGTAAACGTCGATTTAATCGTCTCGGGAATGACAATGATTCCCAGGCCAAATACCCCCGATACAACGATAGTGTAAATATACATTCCCCTGATCCAACCCCATCGGATTTTTGCATCTTTAGACATTGCATTTCCTCCTTTTTGAAAAAAAGATTGATGAAGGGAGCGAAACCTCCGGATTTTTTACGAAGCTGTCAGTCCCTGGCTTTACCCACGGGGGCGAGATAAAGGGTGAACTCCTCCTCCCCGTCCAGCCGGAGGAGTTTATCCATGGCCTCCTGGTCGTAGGCCGCCACGGCGCAGGTTCCCGCTCCGATGGCCTCGCAGGCAAGATACAGGTTCTGGCAGACGTGGCCGGCGTCGAGGGCCAGCACTTTGTAGGAAGCGGCCCCGTAGCGCCACTCCATCCGGTAGGGGACGGCCGTCCAGATGAAGGTCACCGCCGCCCGCCGGGGATAGGGCTGGCCGTAAAGGGCCTTCACGAGTTTCTCCACGGCGTTTTCTTCCCCGAATTCCCAGAGAAGCTGGTGCTCCAGGGGAAGGTACCGGTAAAAGCCCGGATCCAGCCCGACGACATCGAGGACGCAAAGGTAGGTTTCAAAGGCATGGCGGCATCCCGCCGACGGCACGGTCCGGTAGGCATGGCCGGCATCGAGAACCTGGCGGATGCCCTGGGTGGCCCACAGAAGAAAAGACACCTCGTCGAGGGTGAGGGGTTCCTTTTTATAGAGACGCCGGCTTTGCCTTCCCGCTATGGCCTTTGAAAGATCGATGATTCCGATGCCCCGCCAGGTCCCGGGCCCCGGGAGATTCACTCGGGAAGCGTTTTCTGGGAAGGGCTTTTCGATGGGCGGCGGGGGAAGGCCCCGGCTCTGGTCCGTCTTCCGGAAGTCCACCTTCTTCCGGACGCCGTCCTTCAGAAAGGACCGGTATGTCCTCATGAGATCCTTTTCCATGATGCTTCCCTCCTGGGTTTCCGTTGTCAGGTCTTGATAGTAACCGATGAACAATTAACGGTTAATGATCGGATCATATACTTTAGGACGCATGGCAGGGATTGTCAATCCTGGGCAACCGCTGGAAAAACACAGGGTGACAATTCCTCCTTTTTTCTGTAATAAACTTTCAAGGCCTCCGGGAAGCGTCTCCGGAGTGATCATCCAGGGGGAAGAATCGTGAGCGACGGGAACACTTCCTCTCTCCAGGGAAAAAATATCGCCGGGAACGCCTTCGCGGGATTTCTCTCGGGCATCATGACCCTCATCGGGGGTATTTCCTACGCCGCCCTCATTTTTTCCGGGATCCTCTCGGGATACCTGGAAATCGGGATCGGAAGCGCCCTCATCAGCGCCACCGTCATCGGCGCCTTCATGGCCTGGAAAAGCTCCTCCCCCATCATCATCGCCGGTCCCGACGCCAACATATCGGCCATTCTGGCCCTTCTCACCTCGTCCATCCTGTCGAACATCGCCGCCGACGCCCCCCGGGAAACGGTTTTTTCCACCGTCTGGGCGGTGATCGCCGTGAGCACCCTTGCCTGCGGCTTCTTCCTGTACATGGTCGGCCGGTTCCGCCTGGGAAGGTGGATCCGGTTCATCCCCTACCCCGTCGTGGGCGGCTTCCTCGCCGGCACGGGCTGGCTCCTCATCCGGGGGGCCTTCAAGGTCATGGGCGGTGTTCCCCTCACCTTTTCGGACATCCCCGCCCTCTTTGAGAAAGACGTCCTCTATCACTGGCTTCCGGGGCTTCTGTTCGCCCTGGTGCTTCTCGCCGCCGTCTCGCGCTGGAAAAGTTTCCTTGTCATGCCCTCCCTGGTGATCGCCGCCATCGCGGGGACCCACGGGCTGCTTTTCGCCTCGGGCACCCCCGTCGCCGAGGCCGCTCGGGAAGGCTGGCTCCTGTCGTCCCTTCCATCGAACCTGTTCTTCCACACCCTTCAATCCCTCGATCCCGGGCAGATCGACATCGCCCTCGGCTTCCGGGACACGGGGAACATCGTCGCCCTTCTCCTCATCGCGGCCATCGTCATCCTCCTCAACTCGGCCAGCATCGAAATCTCCACGGGAAAGGAAATGAACCTGGACCGGGAACTTAAAATGACGGGGATTTCCAATGTCGCCGCCGCCCCCTTCGGCGGGATGGTGGGCTGCATCGCCCTCAGCCGGACCCTCATGAACTGGAGCGCCGGGGCCGATTCCCGCCTTTCCGGCATCGTGGCGGCCCTGACCTGCGGCATGATCCTCTTCGCCGGGGCGCCTCTTCTGTCCTTCCTGCCCCGGCCCGTTCTCGGCGGGCTTCTCGTATATATCGGCCTCGTTCTTCTCATCGAATGGATCTACCGGGGATGGTTCCGGTTTTCCCGGTTCGATTATTTCCTCGTCGTCGCCATCGTCGTCATCATCGCCTTCCGGGGCTTCCTTCCCGGGGTGGCCCTGGGGCTCGTGGCCGCCTGCATGCTTTTCGCCTTCCACTACAGCCGCATCCCCATCATCAAGCACGAGCTTTCCGGCGTGTCCTTCCGGAGCAACGTGGAACGGTCCCAACGGCAGCAGGCCCTTCTCAAGGAAAGAGGGAACAGCATACACATCCTCCACCTCCAGGGGTTCATCTTCTTCGGGTCGGCCTACCCGCTTCTCCTTGACCTGAAAGACCGGATGGAACGGAAGGATCCCGCCCCCCTGAAATACCTCCTCATCGATTTCGGGAAGGTCAGCGGCCTCGATTCCTCCTCGCTGCACATCTTCTTCCGGATCCGGCAGGTGGCGGAGGAAAACGGCGTCCAGCTTATTTTTTCCCGTCTCACCTCCCAGAACGAAACTCTTCTCAGGACGGCGGGCGGCATCGCCCCCGGGGGAACGGAAAAGGCAGGACCCGTGACCCCCGTCTTCCCCGACCTTGACTACGCCATGGACTGGTGCGAAGAGGAACTCCTCCGGGAGGCCGGGCTCGAAACCGAGGCCCCCGGCGCCACCCTGGAAGACCATTTCGCCGGACTCTTCGAAAAGAAGGGACTCTGGGCCCACTTCCGGATCTACCTGGACAAGATGGATATGGAAAGAGGCTTCGTCATCTTCCGTCAGGGGGAAGAGGCCGACGACATGGTCTTCGTCGAATCCGGGGAGGTCACGGCCTTCCTGGAACTGGAAAACGGAGAACGGAAACGGCTTCGCACCATGGGGGCGGGCACGGTGGTGGGGGAGATGGGACTTTATCTCGGCACGCCCCGGTCCGCCACGGTGGTCACCGAAAACCCCGGCGTGCTCTACCGCCTGACCCTGAAGAATTTCCGGAAAATGGAGAAGGAAAACAGCCCTCTCGCCACCATGGTCCACCAGTTCATCGTCCGCCTCCTGGCCAACCGGCTGGCCCACGCCAACGAGGAAATCTTCCATCTGCTCAAGGAATGACGACGGCGTAATGACGGCAAACCGTATTGCCAGAAGGGGGTATTTCTGGTAGAGGACGAGCCAAATGACAGAAACCAAGAGGATTGGATGATGAAACGATCTTTCATGCCCTCGTTCCGAACGAAAGAGGAACTGGAAGCCCTGCAGCTCGAGGGACTGAAATGGACGGTGAAGCACGCCTATGACGGCTCCCCCTTTTACCGGCAGAGACTCGACGAAGCGGGGGTGAAACCTTCGGACATCCGGACCCTCGCGGACCTGAAACGGCTTCCCTTCGTCACCGCCCAGGATCTTCAGGCCCAGTATCCCTGGCCGCTCCGCGCCGTTCCCTTCGACCGGATCGTCCGCCTTCACGCCTCCACGGGCACGACGGGGCGGCGGAAGGTCCTTGTGTACACGGAAAAGGACATCGACGACTGGGCGGACATGTTCGCCCGGTGCTACGAAATGGCCGCTCTCACCCGGGAAGACCGGGTCCAGATCTGCGTCGGCTACGGCGTCTGGACGGCCGGCGTGGGGTTCCAGCTCGGCTGCGAGCGCTTCGGGGCCCTGGCCATTCCCGCCGGACCGGGAAACATCGACATGCAGATCCAGTTTCTCGAGGATTTCCAGACCACGGTCCTGGGCTGCACGGCCTCCATGGCCCTTCTTCTCGCCGAAGAAGTGGAAAAGCGGGGCCTCCGGGACCGCATCGGGGTAAAAAAGGTCATTTTCGGGGCCGAACGTTCCAGCGAGGCCATGGGGGCGCGGATCAAGGAACTCCTCGGGGCGGAACACGCCTTCGACATTCCCGGCCTCACGGAAGTCTACGGCCCGGGAACGGGACTCGACTGCGTCCACCACCGGGGCATCCATTACTGGGCGGATTACTACATCCTCGAAATCCTGGACCCGGAGACCCTGGAACCCGTCCCCGAAGGGGAAGTGGGGGAAATGGTCTACACGACGCTCCGGAAGGAGGCGGCCCCCCTCATCCGCTACCGCTCCCGGGACCTCACCCGGCTTCTTCCCGGGGACTGTCCCTGCGGCTCACCGCTCCCCAGGCACGACAAGATCGTGGGCCGGTCGGACGACATGTTCATCGTCCGGGGGGTGAACATCTACCCGAGCCACATCGACGAACTTCTTTCCCGGCAGAAGGGCGTCGGCAGCGAATACCAGATCCACCTGAGCCACCAGGAAGACGGCAAGGACTACATGGTCGTCAAGGTGGAGCGGGAACCGGGCGGCGACCCCTCGACAGACGGGGCCCTCTCCCGGAAAATCGAAAAGGACCTCCGGAAGGAGACCCTGGTGAGCGCCGCCGTCGAGATCGTGAACTACCAGGGCCTCCCGCGGACGGAAAGAAAGTCGAGACGGGTGTTCGACCACCGTCAGTATTAGAAAATTTTCTTGCTTTTTTCCCGATGATTGGTTAGGGATAGCGGCATCAGGAACGGAGAACATTCGTGAAGTTCGAACCCGGAAAAAAGAAATCCTGCTGGTGGTGGCGTTGCGACATAGGGGGAGGTGCGCACCGGTAAGCTGCCGATAAGAGTATAAAGAAAAACGATAAACCGCGGACAGTGACAGGCGCCCGCGGTTTTTTTTTGCGCAAAGGAGAAGAGGAGAAGCATGAATCCATTGGAAAGAATTCTCATGGGAAACGAGGCCATCGGGCGGGGCCTCGTGGAAAACGGCTGCGCCGTCGCCGCCTCCTACCCCGGGACTCCGGCCTCGGAGATTCTGGCCTCGGTGGTGGATTTCGCCGGGGAAACGGGCGCCGCCATTCACACGGAATGGTCCGTCAACGAGAAGGTGGCCTATGAGGTAGCCCTGGCGGCCAGTTACACGGGAAAACGCTCCGCCGTCGCCATGAAGCAGGTGGGGCTCAACGTGGCCGCCGACCCCGTCACCCGCTCGGCCTATCTCGGAACCATCGGCGGCCTGGTCCTTATCGTGGCGGACGATCCCGGCCCCCACAGCTCCCAGACGGAACAGGACAGCCGCCTTTTCGCCCTTTTCGCCAAGGTTCCCGTCTTCGACCCCTCGTCGCCCCGGGAAGCGAAAGACATGGTGGGCGAGGCCTTCGCCCTCTCGGAGAAATACGAACTTCCCGTCATGCTCCGGCCCACGACCCGGGTGTGCCACGCCAGGCAGAACATCGCCCTGGGAGAACCGGCGCGGCTGGACCGAAAGAGCCGGTTCGAAAGAAACGTCCCCCGGTGGGTGGCGACGCCGGCCTTCCTCACCGAACACCACCGCCGCCTCAACGAAAAACTGGACCGGATCGCGGAAGAGGAAGACTTTCATCCCCGCCCGGTTTCAGGAAAGAGCGCCTCCGGCGGCCGGGCCGTCGTGGCTTCCGGCGTCGTTTTCGCCCATGCCCGCGAAATCCTGGAAGACCTGGGCCTTCTCGAAAAAGCCGACCTCTACCAGGTCCGCCTCCCTTATCCCTTGAACCGGAAATTCGTCGCCGGCCTTCGGGCACGATACCGGGAGGTTCTCGTTCTCGAGGAGACGGACAGGGTCATCGAAATGCAGATCGGAAGCGATATCGTCCGGGGGCGCGGCACGGGACATGTCCCCCGGCAGGGGGAACTCACCCCGGAAATCATCGAAAGGACCCTCAGGGAGTATCTCGATCTCCCCGGAGAGGCCCCGTCGCCGGGAAAAGGGAAGGGGAGACGGCCCTCCCTCTGCCCCGGGTGCGGCCACCGGGCGGCCTTCTTCGCCATCCGGGACACCTTTCCCGGGGGCATCTTCCCGAGCGACATCGGCTGCTACACCCTGGGGATGAATTTAGGGGCCGTGGACACCTGCCACTGCATGGGCGCCTGCATCAGCCAGGGGGCGGGATTCTACCACGCCTTCGCCCAGGACGGACCGGGATTCCCCACCATTGTCGTCACCATCGGCGATTCCACCTTCTTTCATGCCGGCCTCCCCGCCCTCATCAACGCCGTGACCCAGGGGGCCCGTTTCATCGTCGTGATCCTCGACAATGGAACGACGGCCATGACGGGCCACCAGCCCACGCCGGCCCTCGGTCTCCGGGCGGACGGGTCGAAGGGGCCCGCCGTTGATATCGCCGGCCTCGTCCGGGCCGCCGGCGTCCGGTCCATCGGGGAATGCGATCCCTACGACGTGGAAAAAATGACCGCCTGCCTCAAGGAAGCGGACCGCCATATGCGCGCCGCCGACGGCGGCGTCGCCGTCCTCATCGCCCGGCACCCCTGCATCGTGGGCCGGGAGGCCCGGAGGGCGCAACGGGTCTTTAAAATGACCGTCACCGAGGACTGCATCGGCTGCCGGTCCTGTATCGAGGATTTCGAATGCGGCGCCCTGGTCCATGAATCCGAAACCGACCGGGTCCGGATCGACGAAAACCTCTGCATCGGCTGCGGGGTCTGCGTCCACGCCTGCCCCGTGGGAGCCATCGAGGCCGAAGGAGAAAAGGCATGAAACAGCAGATCGTCATCAGCGGCATGGGGGGACAGGGCGTTCTTTTCGCCACCCGGGTCATCGCCGAGGCGGCCGTCGAAATGGGCCTTCCGGTCCTGACTTCGGAAACCCACGGCATGGCCATGCGGGGGGGCACCGTCATTTCCCACGTGAAGGTCGGCCCGTTTCGAAGCCCTCTGATCCGGCCGGGGCAGGCCGATGCGGGCCTTTTCCTTCATGAGGAAAACCTGGATATCCACCAACCTTTTATGAAACCCGGCGGGTTGTCGTTCATCAACACGGCCGGACGGGAGGGAAACTCCTCCCTGGACGCCACCGGGCTCGCCGCCGAATCGGGACATCCCGTCATCGCCAATCTCATCCTCATCGGCTTCGCCGTCCGGCAGGAGGCCCTTTTCTGCGACGGAGACACGGTTCGCGCTGTCCTGGACCGGATTTCGCCGGCAAAACAGCTCGACGTCAATCGAAAGGGTTTTGAAACCGGTTTCGGCTTCAGCCGCTGAAACCCATGAAAAGGAGGGGTATTATGAACAAAGGTTTGTTGTCCGTCATGGCGGCGGCCGTCCTGTTTTTCGCCGCATTGGCCGCGGCGACGCCCGGATTTTCCGGGGACAGGATCACCCTGACCTATGCCAATTTCCCCCCCGCCTCCACTTTCCCCTGCATCCAGATGGAACGGTATGCAAGAGAGGTGGAAGCCCGAACCGGGGGAAAAGTGAAAATCCATACCTTTCCCGGGGGAACGCTTCTCCCGGCGAAAAACATTTTTGACGGGGTCCAGGCGGGGGCCGCGGACATCGGGAATTTCGCCATGAGTTATCAGCCCGGCCGCTTTCCCGTCTCCGAGTCGGTGGATCTCCCCCTGGGCTTCCGGAGTGCCCGGGCGGCGAGCCTCGTCCTCTACGAGCTGATTACGGAATACCGGCCGAAGGAATTCGAAAACGTGAAAATCCTGACGTTATTCACCTGTCCCCCGGCGGATTTCATGACGAGCCGGCCGGTGAAGACCCTTGCCGACCTTGAGGGAATGGAACTTCGCGTCTCCGGGACGGGGGCCGATGTGATCAACCGCCTCGGCGGCGTGCCCGTGGCCATGCCCCAGTCGGAGACGCCGGAAGCCATCCAGAAGGGGATCGTGAAAGGCATGGTTTCCTCCCGGGAAATCCTGAAGGACTTCAATTTTGCCGCCTACTGCCCTTATTCCACCGACGTCGATCTTTTCGTCGTCTCCTTCGCCGTGGTCATGAATCGGTCCAGATGGGACGGTCTCCCGGCCGATGTGAAGAAAGTCCTGGACGACCTGGGACGGGAGCAGGCGGAATGGACGGGCGTTTACGTGGACAATCACGGGGAGGAAGCCCTCGCCTGGGCAAGGAAGGAATACGGTCACCAGACCTTTGAATTTTCCCCCGGGGACCGTAAGAAAATAGCCACATCGGTCCAGCCTCTTATCGACGGGTATGTTAAACGGGTATCGGAACAGGGAATTCCGGGAGGGGACATGGTCCGGAAGGTTGGAGAATTAAAGAAAAAATACGAAAAAGACTGACCGTCACCGTTTCTTATCGGACATCTTCGAAATGGACAGGAAACAACCGAAAAACAGCGGGGCCATGCGGGGCCTCGAGCGTTCCATGGAATCCCTGAACCGTTTTTTCATGGTCATCGGGGGCATCGCCCTGTTGCTCCTCATGGGCCTCGCCACGGCAAACGTCCTCCTCCGTCTTTTTCATATCCCCTTCCGGGGAACCTATGAATTCGTCTCCTTTTTCGGGGCCGTCGCGACCGCTTCCGCCCTGGGATACACCCAGTCGAAGAAGGGACATATCCTGGTGAACATTGTCTCGGAGCGGTTCCCCCGGCGGATACGCAACTTCGCGGACGGCCTCTCCGCCCTCCTCAACGGGATCTTCTTCTCCGTCATCGCCTGGCAAATCATCCTGTGGGGCGCCAAACTCGCCCGGACGGGGGAAGTCTCGGAAACCCTTAAAGTCGTCTATCATCCCTTCGTCTACGCCGTGGCCCTGGGTTTCGCCGCCCTCGCCCTGACCTGCCTTGTCGACTTCCTGGGGAATCTTCCCGGTGCGGGACGGATTTCGAAAGAAACCCCGTTCCGGGCGGGGGAGGAACGGGAGGAAAGGGGATGAACGGACCCCTTGCCGGCATTTTAGGCATCGCCGCCATGATGGCCGGGCTCTTCCTTCTGAGGATTCCGGCGGCTTTCGTCATGGCCATGGTGGGGTTCCTGGGATTCGCCCTCCTCACGTCCTTTCCGGCGGCCCTCGGCATGATCGGCACGGAGGTCTGGAATCTCTTTTCCAGCTACGGCCTTACCGTGATCCCCATGTTCATCCTCGTGGGAGAAATCGTCTTTTACGCAGGATACAACGACAGTCTCTACAACGCCGCCCACCGCTGGTTCGGCCGGTTCCGGGGCGGCCTCGCCGTCACGACCATCATCGCCTCCGCCGCCTTCGCCGCCATCTGCGGGTCCAACACGGCCACGGCGGCCACCATGGGAACCGTGGCCCTTCCCGCCATGAAAAAATTCCACTATCACCCCGTTCTCAGTACGGGGGCCATCGCCGCCGGGGCCACCCTCGGCGTCGTCATCCCGCCGAGTGTCGTCCTCATCGTATACGGCCTCTACACGGGACAGTCCATCGGGAAGCTTTTCTTCGGCGGCGTCATTCCAGGGATTCTTCTCGTCTGTTTCATGATTCTCACGGTTTTCGCCCTCTGTTACCGGAAACCGGAGTGGGGCCCGAGAGGACCGGCAAGCTCATGGAAGGAAAAGCTGGGGGCCCTCCCGGAGGTCATCGACATCCTTGTTCTTTTCGGCATGATCATGGCTGCCCTGTTTACCGGGGTGGTCACAGCCACGGAAGCCGCGGCCACCAGCGCCGCCATGGCGACGGCCATCGCCTTTCTCCGGAAGAAGCTGACCATCCAGGGGTTCATCAAAGCCGTTACGGACACCCTTCGTATTTCCTCCATGATTTTCATGATCATCTCCGGGGCCGTCATTTTCGGACGCTTCCTCGCCCTCACCCGCCTTCCCTTCGAGGCAGCGGAATGGATCGGCACCCTGAACCTCCCTCACTGGACGATCCTCGCCATCATCCTCCTCTTTTACGTCATCGGCGGCTGTATTATGGATGCCCTCGCTTTTCTGCTCATATCGCTGCCCATTTTCTATCCCCTGGTAACAGGTATGGGCTACGACCCCATCTGGTTCGGCCAGGTGGTCACCATCACCACCACCCTGGGGTCCATCACGCCGCCCGTGGGCATCTGCTGCTACGTCATCCACGGCATGGCCAGGGACATTCCCCTCGCCGACGTTTTCAACGGGGGACTCTATTACATATACGCTTACGTCGCCGTCATCGTTATTCTCATGCTCTTCCCGGACGAGACCGTTCTTTTCCTTTCCCGTCTCGTCCGGTAAGGATGCCGTGAAATCGCCTTGACCCTTGCGAAGATAAACATTTTAAGCTATCTGATTCTTGACGGTTTCGTAAAAAGTCCCTCGTCGTCGATATGACGTCCATAAGGAACCCTGGTGGATGCCTCATGAAAACAGGAAGTGAAGTGCCCGACTGCCGGGGTCTCTCCCCGGGAACGCAGATTCAGATACAGATGGAAGGACTGGGACCCTCAAGAAGCCAATTCATCGGAATGGCGGGGGGAGAGTTCCTCATCATCAAAACGCCGTTGATTCAGGATGTCGGCACGAAGCTATTTCAGAAAAATCACGTTATCATTCGATATTTACACGAGGGAAGCGTCTATGGCTTTCGATGTACCCTGATCGGCCTGGTCAAGGAACCCTATCGTCTGTCCATCCTCTCCTATCCGGAAGCCATCGAGTGTCTGAACCTGAGAAAACACGAAAGAGTGGAATGCCTTATCAAGGCGTCCTTGAAAATTCACGATCTTCAGGAATGCTCCTTACAGGGAATCATCCAGGATATCAGCCTCGGAGGGTGCGGTTTCAAATGCACCCCCCCGGAAGGAGCCGCCGTTCCTCAGGTGGCAATGCATCAGAAGGCGACGATTTCGATGGATTTTCCAGGCCGCGGCACGCCCATGGAACTCCATTCGGTCATCCGGAGAGTGCAGCAGGACCGCCGGACCATTCTCATAGGAACGGAATTGGACAATGAGGAAGACAGACAGAAGGTAAACGAAATCATTCGGGATTACATCGATCCATTCCGATGGGTATGATTCCGGTCTCCATGCCGAACCGGGAGAGCAGGGGATCCCTTGTGCGAAGGAGGACAAACATTATGAATCGGAGATTTTTTTACAGTGCTCTCGCAGCGTTCATGGCCGTTGCCGTCCTGCTTGGATGCCAGACCACCTACTATGCCGTCTGGGAAAAATTAGGGAAGGAAAAGCGGCATCTTCTCCGGGACAATGTGGAATCGGCCAGCGAGGAGCAGAAAGAGGCCTCGGAAACGTTCAAAGACGTCCTGACCCGGATGAAGGAAATGTATGGATTTCAGGGGGGGGACCTGGAAAAAATTTATGACAGGCTCCGGGCCGACTACGAGGAAAGCGAGGCCCGGGCCAATGCGGTCCACAAGCGGGTCGCCATGGTGGAACAGATCGCAGCGGATCTTTTCCGCGAATGGCAGGGCGAAATCAATGAAATGAAAAACCAGAAGCTGAAAAGCCAAAGCGCCCAGTCCCTGCGGGAGGCTAAGCAGCAGTACGTCCGTCTCCATGACACCATGGTCAAGGCGGAGTCCCGGATGGACCCTGTCCTGGCCCAGTTGAAGGACAACGTCCTTTACCTGAAGCACAACCTGAACGCCCAGTCCATCGGGGCCCTGAAGAAGGAGGCGGGGAACATCCAGATCGAGATCGACAAGCTGATCAAGGACATGCAGGCCTCCATCACCGAGGCGGACAAGTTCTTGAAAACTTTCAAATAAAAGAAAAGGAACCGGCTCACCATCGATACCGGATCATGAACGGACGGCCATCCGGTTCCCCTTCTCGCTGTTTGATGGAGGGGTCAAAAGGCCATGTCCGTTTTCCAGACCTTCCAGACGTTGCCCACCAGATCCGGGCCCGGTTTCAGCGTGGGCTTGCCCGGCCTCCATCCCGAAGGCGTCGCTTCGGTCCCCTGGCTGTTTCTCACAAGCTGGAAGGCCTGAAGCTGCCTCAGGGTTTCGTTCACGTTTCTTCCCACCGGAGGGGTAAGGACTTCGAAACCCTGAACGACGCCGTCCGGATCAATGATAAATCTTCCTCTCGTGTCGACACCGGCATCTTCATCATAGATGCCATAAACGGTGCCGACCTTCCCGCCCCCATCGGACAGCATGGGAAAGGGGACGCCGCCCGCTACCATTTTGGACAATTCATTATCAACCCACATCTTGTGGACAAAGACGCTGTCGATGCTCATGGAGAGCACCTGGACGCCAATCTTCTGAAACTCGGGAAACTTTTCGGCAACTGCCGAAATTTCCGTCGCTCAGACAAAGGTGAAATCCCCCGGGTAGAAACACAGAACAACCCATTGTCCCAGGTATTCCGACAGTTTCACGGAGACGAATTCCCCCTTGTAGTAAGCAGGCGCCGCAAAATCCGGCGCCTTTTTTCCGATCTTCACCATGGCGGTCACCTCCTGTTTTGCCGCGGCTGGCTGTTCCGTCGTCTTGTCCGGGACAGGTTCTCCTACAGGGCCTCCCGTCGGGCGCGCACATCCGACTTTCAATTTTTCAGCCACATTCAACCTCCCATTAAATAAGACTGTCCCCCCCTGAGGGGATTCCTGCTTTCTCCGGCGCGGTTCGGTTTTCCGCGCCGCATCCTGCCGATGGTACGGCCTTCCATGAAGTATTATTAATTTGAATCATGCCGGAGGTCAATAGGCAAACGGCATGGAGATAATCGTCCGCCGGAAAATCCCTATTAAAAAATTTCATGCCCGCGGAAGCCAATTGTAGTATCCTGTGCCGAAAAAGCGCGAAGGAGGTCCTTTCTCATGCAAAGGGGAGTTCGGTATCGGAAGGGGAGTCTCGCCTGCCTGGGATGTTTTTTCCTTGTATCGGTCATCCTGCCGTCCATGGCCCTCGCCGCCGCGGCCCGGGAAATAGACGTCAGCGTGAACGTGGCCCTGGAACGATTCGAAAAGGAAGTCAACGGCGGCAGGGAGTTTCTTCAAAGCGCCAAAGGGGTTCTCGTTTTCCCCCATGTCATCAAGGCGGGGATCGGCGTCGGCGGGGAATACGGTGAGGGGGCTCTCCGTATCGAGGGAAAGACGGTGGATTATTACAATACCGTGTCCGCCTCCATCGGTTTTCAGTTAGGGGCTCAGGTCAAATCGATCCTCCTGGTCTTCATGACCGGGGAATCGCTGAGGAAGTTCAGGAACAGCCCGGGCTGGGAAGTCGGCGTGGACGGGTCCGTGGCCCTGGTGAAAATCGGCGCGGGCGGATCCATCGACACGACAACGATCAAGGAACCCATTGTCGCCTTCGTGTTCGGCCAGAAGGGGCTCATGTACAACCTGACCCTGGAGGGATCGAAATTCACAAGGCTGGACAAGAAGGAATAAAAAGGAAGGGGATGGACCGCGGTCCATCCCCGAAGACGGGATCCGAAGCGTTATGATTTCCACAAACCGTGGATGTTGCAGTACTCCCGGGCCGTGCCGCCCTCCGCGCCGGGAGGGAAGACCGCTTCCGGGGCCTCGCCGGGCTTGAGGAACCGCCGGTAGACCTTGTCCCCGACCACCATTTCGATCCATTCGATGTAGTGTTTCTCCTCCATGGGATGAGGGTCGCTGCCGACCTTGACCTTCACGTTCTGTCCCGCTTTTTCCACCACGGGAACATGCTTTTCCCGGGCCGCGTCGACGGTGTTCTCCTTGAAAAGCTTCATGGGCTGGTTGCAGCAGACGAGCTGGCCCTTTCCTTCATGAAGGACCTCGACGATGTTCCCGCAGACGTCACATTTATAAATTTCAAGTCTTTTCGTCATAAGTTCACCTCAGTCCTTCCGGTATTTTTCCTTCATCCTGGACAGCCGGGAGAAATGCCTCCTTTCCTCGTTGATCACATCATCGACGGCGCCGTGCTGGTCCTTGGAAATAAAATTTTTCAGTTCATGATAGTACAGGATGGAATCGAGTTCCCGGCGGATGGCGAAATCCAGGGCCGACACCGTGTTTTTCACTTTCGCCAGTTCACCGTCCATGACCTCTTTCGTGAAGATGATGTTGTTGTCCGCGTAATTCTTCAGGTAAGCGGAATACTCGCCGGGAAAGCTTTCCGGGGGTTCCACCCGGTCCATCCCGGAAAGCATGCGGCTGAAGATCTCTTTGTGCCTGTCTTCCTCGACGGCCAGATTGGCAAACACCCGCTTTGCATCCTCTTCGGGCGCGATCTGTACGGCATATCGATAAAAATTTCCTCCGTTTTCCTCGATCCTCATGGCAATCTGGAGAACATCGCCTGCTTCGACCAGGACACTCATGGGCAACCTCCTTCGTTCTCGTTCAGCGAAAGGCGAACAGCCTGTCGTTGGTAATCTATGTTCCGTCAGCGGGAATGTCAATGAAAAACGCGGGATGTCATCGCTCGTCCGCCGGCGCCGGCTTCTTTTCGTCGATGTATGTGGGGGCCGTCTTCGGGGCTGTCCCTCCCTTCACCTGGTGGTAATAGTCATAGGTCATGGGCTCCCCCCCATTGAACATTTCCCCGTTTTCCACCCGGCCGATAAAAAGGGTATGGGTCCCGCAATCGTGAAGGCCGACAATTCTTCCCTCCAGGCAGGCGACGGCGTGTTCCAGGACGACGGGGGCCCCCGTCGCGCCTTCTCTCCACGCCACGCCTTCGAATTTATCGAAATCCCGGCCGCACCGGAATCCGAACCTTCCGATAAAGGTCATGGGCGTTTCCCGGGACAGAACGGAAACGGCAAAGACCCGGTATCTTTCAAGATATTCATGGGTCAGGTTCTTCTTGTTGATGCTGAGGACCATCTGCGGCGGATCTGAAGTCACCTGGAAAACGGCGTTGGCCACCTGGCCGTTTTTCTCCCTCCCGTTTCCCGACGCAACGATATAAAGGCCGTAACTGAATTTCTGCAGGACTTTCGAATCGAGGAACATACCCTCCCTCCTGATCGGGATGAAATCAACGCCCCTTTGCCGGAACCCGGATTCTATTTCCCTTCGTAACGGGTCCAGGTGTCGGAACGGGGCGGAAACACCAGGGCCTGTTTTTCTCCCGCCATTTTAACCCGCGTCCGGGCCTCCATGAGGGAATACCAGACGCCCAGCTGAAAATCCTTGTTGTCAACGATGACAAAACCCTGGAGGGGAAGGACAAGAACGGAGGCCCTCTGCCGCATGTTTTCGACGATCTCTTTCATCTCTTCAGACGTGATCTCCCGCTTCTTCCAGACATCCGTCACGAGCTCCCAGTCCTCGTTGATTCCTATGATAGCATTGGGAAATTCATCAGGCCCGCTGGTATAGTAACGAACGCCGGGGTGAACCTCGTGGGCTTCGAACGCCCGGGTCACCTCCCCGCTGGGGAGGATCTGGCCGTAGTTGGCGCTCAGATACCTCCCGTATATGAACACGATGGCCCCAAGGACGATCCCCAGAAGGATCATCAAGGAAACGGGATCCATAAAGCCTCCTTCCTTTTTTTTTCTCCGTGCCATGGCGCCGGGGTTCCCCTCCTTAACGGCATGCGTTGTTTCATCTTAGTAAAAATCAGATCTTCAGGGTAAAATCCACCCGGCTGTCCCTGACGCCGCTTTTCCCCTCCGGGGCCAGTTCCCGGGGTTCCATCAGAAAGAGGCGCTCCTTCTCCACCTTTCCACCGGAGAGAAGCAGGTCTCTTACCCGGGCGGCCCGGTCATAGGCCAACGTTCGGAGGTCACCGTCGCTGATCTCCAGATGCTCCAGAACGATTTTTTTCCTGTCCGCCGAAGAAAGCTTCCTTGCGTCGATCCCTTTCCGTTTTTCCGCCGGCACCGCTTCCTTGTAGACCGCATTCAGGTATATCCCGTATTCCCGGGAATCCACCGTCACCCGGTCGGAGGAGGGCACCTTCTGTCCTTTCCTGACCAGTTCCTTCACTTTTTCCGCCTTTATCCTCTCCGCCAGGCGGGCCTCCCGGAGGGCCTCCCGGTCCTTCACGGGATCGACATGGCCGGTGATCTCGAGATTGAGGAGCGGCCTGTCAAAAAGGGCTTTGGCGAGGTCGTCGAGCTTTTTGCGGGCCCCTTCGTCAAGATAGGCCTTCCCAGGGTCGAATTCCACATAGCCCAGTTCCTCCCCCCCGCCGAAAATCGCCCCCAGGAGGGCGAAGGGAGCGGTCACGGCTTTGACGATCAGGTTTCCCACCACCTGCAGAACAATGCTGAAGATACTGAACTCAGGATCGTCGGTCCGCCCCGAAAGAGGGATGTCGAGATCGATTTTTCCCTGCCGGTCTTTCAGGAGGGCGATGGCGAGCTTGAGGGGCAGGCTCACGGCATCCGGGCTTTCCACAGGCTCCCCGAGGGTGAACTGGTCGATGAGAACGGCGTTCTGAGCCTCCAGCCTGTTGTGTTCGATATGATATTTGAGGTTCAGGAACAACTTTCCCTTGTCGACGGGATATCCCAGATATTTTATGCCGTAGGGCGTGAGGGGGCTCAGATCGACATTCTGAAAGATCGCCTTGAGATCGACATACAGTTCTTTCCCCAGGGGATTGACCTTTCCCTCGATGGTCAGGGGGATGACTTTTTCATAGGTCCCCTTCAGGCGTACCTCGGCACGGCTCGCCTCGTCGGACAGCAGCCCCGACACGGTCCCTTCCATATCATACAGATTGGCCGCAAAAGCGGGCGTGACATGATGATCCGCAAAATCGACCCTTCCCCTTTCCAGCATGACCCGGTCAATGGCCACCCTGTCGAAAAAGGGTTTCGCCTCTTTCTTCTCCGGAACGGCCTGCGGCGATTTTTCCTCTTTTGCCCCGCCTTCCTCCGTTTTTTTCACTACGTCGCCGAGGTTGCTGGACTTGTCAGGCCGGATCATGAGCCTCGCATAGAAATCGGACCCGCGGATTTCCTTTATTTTCAGAAAATTCGGTTCCAGGCCCACCTCCATACCGCTGATATCGACGGCCTGGAAGCGGAGCAGTTCCTCCCCCTGCTTGCCTTCCGCGGACGAAAAATCCCTGGCCCGGACGGACCCGGAGAAGGAGACCGCCGGCGGGGAATCCCCCTCTTTTCGAACCCCGACCGAGCCGTCTGCGGAAACGGTCCCGCCGGTCACCAGAACATCCAGGGATTCCATCACATAGGGCTGGAAGGGCGAGAGGACCAGATCGTTCACCGCCACTTCGGCCTGAAATTCGAGGGGGTCAACGCCGAGGGTCCCGTCCACCGATACGGTCCCCCCGTCCGGAACCAGGACGGCCAGGGTTACCCGGCCTTTTTTGCCGGGAACGTTGGAAAGGCTCTCCGCCGAAAACCGAAGGTCCCTGAGATCGATGGTCGCCGGAGTCTCTATGCCGCCGTCTTCGAAAACCACATGATAACCTTCCACGGCCAGGGCCGCCAGGGACACCCGGGGACCCGTCCCTACGGCCTCCTCCGCCTTCATCGCGGAAAGGTCTTTTTCGGCGGGTATATCGATCCCTTTCCCGGGCATCGCCACAAGACGGCCCACATTGAGCGACCCGTCCTTCAAGCGCTTCAGGAGAACCGAGCCTCCCGGGGAAGACACCCGGCCTATGGTGATTTCCCTCCCGACGAGATCGGCATCCACGGAACGGACGGCAAATTCGGGAATCTCGATAAAGGGACGATCCTCTCCCTCTTCCACCAGTACAAGATCCCTGAGGGTGACCGCCAGATCGGACAGAGTAACCGCGGGGGCCGGCTGTTCGTCCCGGTAATGAAAGCGGGTGTTTGCATCGACCTTCCCCTTTTCCCATGAAAAAGAGACCCTGTCGCGGAAATAAGGGAAATACTTGCCCGGAAAGACATCCGCCGCCGCTGCCGCTCCCTCCACGGTCATCGGGTCGAGGGAGAAAACCCCTTCCGTTTTCACGGTCTCGGCGATCTCCGTCGCCACGGCGACGGTGAATTCCGCCTTCGATCCCTGATCCGTCCGGAAATGCCGGACCGTGACATCGACGGGATGAAGGGTTGTCTCGAAGGATTCGACGGGAACCCTGTCTATGAACCGGACGGCGCCGCCCCGGAGGGTCAGCAGATCCACTTCGACGGGGAGGCCCCCGGAACCGGCACCGTCTTCCGGCGGCTTCGCTTCCGTCTCCGCGACCCGCGGAAGGAGCGCCTGGAGATTGACCGTGCCTCCGGAAAACCGCTCCACCTTGGCGAACGGTTCCGTGACGGCGATTTCCCGGATCACCAGGGCCCGCTTGAGAAGGGAGATCGATTGAAGATTGCCGTAAATCCGCCCGAAGGAAAGCAGAACCGTTAAGCCGTCTTCCTCCATGACCTTCAGGCCTTCGACGGCCATGGACAGGGCAAAGGGATTGGTCACCACGTGATCGATGGCGACTTTCCGGCGGAGGGTTTCGGTCATCTTTGCGGTCAGGATGTTCTGAACGTGGATAGGCAGGATCACAAACCCCAGAAACGCGTAAAGGGCCGTCAGGAAGAAAAGCCACCGGATTCCTGTTCGGAATGTCCGTCTCTTCATGTTCCGGTCCCCCTTTCCGCCCGCCATCCTCTCTCCCCCGGCGACAGTCTGCCGGATGGACGTTTCAACATCATAGAAAAAAACCGCCGGCCATTCAAGAGCAAAGAAAAACCTTAGCCTTTTCTGATTTAATTTCAGAAAGATATGGCCTCAGCGCTCTGCCGGGGAGGATCGCCCGTCATCCGCTTCATCTGCCGGAGGGCCTGACGGATCCGATGTTCGTTTTCCACCAGGGCGATCCGGAGATATCCTTCCCCCTCGGGACCGAAACCGATGCCGGGAGAAACGACGACTTCGGCCTCTTCTATGAGGCGCATGGAAAAATCCAGGGACCCCATGCCCCGGAAGGGCTGGGGAATGCGGGTCCAGACAAACATGCTCGCTTTCGGTTTTTCCACATCCCATCCCAGGGCGGTCAGTCCGTCACAGAGGACGTCACGCCTTTTCTCATAAATTTTCGCCTGTTTTTCGATGAAGTCCCCGCAGTCCCGGAGAGCCACAATTGAGGCGATCTGAATGGCCTGGAAAAGTCCGTAATCGTAATACCCCTTGATCTTGCCGAGGGCTTCCACGATCTTCGGGTTCCCGACGCAGTAGCCGACCCGCCACCCCGCCATGTTGTAAGACTTGGACAAAGTCCCGAACTCCACGGCCAAATCCTTCCCGCCCGGAACCTGGAGAAGGCTCGGGGCCTCGTACCCGTCGAAGGTCACCCGGCCGTAGGCGAAGTCGTGGACGATGACGAACCGGTGTTTTCTTGCCAGCCTGACCGCCTCTTCGAAAAAGGAAAGGGAAGCGGTCTTCGTCGTGGGATTGTGGGGATAATTGAGAAAGAGCACTTTGGGGGCCGGACGTTTCTCACGGCAGAGGGCATCCACCTTTTGAAGGAGGATTTCGTCATCCTCGACGGGTATGGAGAGTACCGAAGCCCCGGCAATGACGGCGGAATAAATATGAATGGGAAAGGCGGGGACGGGAACGAGAACCGTATCCCCCGGTCCCAGGAGCGCCAGGGACAGGTGGGAAACGCCCTCCTTGGACCCGATGGTGCAGATGACGTCGTTTTCCGGCCTGAGGGATACCCCGTACTGTTTCTCGTAGTACCGGGAAATCTCCCGGCGGAGGTTGTAAATGCCCGATGCGACGGAGTAGCGGTGGTTCCGGGAATCGCGGACGACCTCACAGAGCTTGTCCACCACCTCCCTCGGGGCAGGGTCATTGGGATTGCCCATGGCCAGGTCGATTACGTCGATCCCCCGGCTTCGCTTTTCCTGCTTGATTCTGTTGAGCCGCCCGAAAAGATAGGGGGGAAGAAGGTCCATCCTGTCCGCCAGCTTGATAAAATCTCCCGTGTTTTTCATCATTGAATCGCCTCCATCAAAAAATATTCTTGAAAATAAAAAAAGGCCGTGAACGGCAACCATCCACGGCCTTTAAATAAAAAAGGCCATGGGCAGATCCTGGATCGAACTGCCCATGGCCTGTGATGCTTTTTATGAACGAAAGTTACGGAAAAGCGTCACCCGCCATAGGCCCCCGAGCCCTGGCGGCCATAGCCGCTGCCATCCGGCGGTTCTTTTCCGCAAACATTCCCGTTACCGTCCTCTCAATGAAATGATTTCATAGCATACACTCTGAACTTTTTTTGTCAATCCCATTTTTTACATTTTTTCAAGGACCGATCTGACTTTCTCCTCGATTCTTCCCGTGCCCCCCTTCCGGTAGTCGGCGGTCAGGATCATGTAAACACGATGGCAGTCCTGTTCCAGCTCCTCGAAACAGCGCCGGACCAGGTCCATCACCTCTTCCGTCTCCCCCTCGATGGCCGTGCTCATGGGCCCCACCTTGTGGGGCAGGGTGCTCTCCCGGATCAGCCGGACCACCCGGGCCACATAGGGACTGACGCTCTCCCCTTTGTCCATGGGAAAAATCGTCAAGCTGACAAGCGTGCTCATGTTCCCTCCTCTGAACGTTTATCCGAAAAATAATAACCAATTCAAGGAAACGGAGCAACAATTTTCAGAACACGGGGGCTGTTGCCAGGAATGGAAATAACTGATAAATTGTTTTTCCGATTACGAAGACAGGGAGGAAGCCATGTCAAAAACGGAAAAAAATCTTCAGGAAGCCTTTGCGGGCGAATCTCAGGCCAACCGGAAATATCTGGCTTTTGCCAGGAAGGCGGAAACGGAAGGATTCAAACCGGTGGCCAGGCTCTTCCGGGCGGCCGCCGAGGCGGAAACGGTCCATGCCCTGAACCACCTCCGTGAGATGAAGGGAGTCAGGTCCACAAAGGAAAACCTGGCCGAGGCCATCAGCGGGGAATCTTACGAATTCCAGAAAATGTACCCGGTAATGATCGAAGATGCGAAAACGGAAGGGGTTGCCGGGGCTCTCAGGAGCTTCGAGTACGCCAACGCCGTGGAAAAGATCCACGCCGCCCTGTACCAGAAAGCCCTCGATGCCCTGGGAAACAATGAAGAAATGGATTATTACGTCTGCCAGGTCTGCGGCTACACGGCGGAAAAAGAGGCGCCCGACGTCTGTCCCGTGTGCAAATCCAGGAAACAGGCCTTCCGAAAAGTGGAATGACGGCACGGAAAGGACCCGGATTTACGGTCCTCTTTCCGCCGCCCCGTCGGTCCCATATTCCAGGAGCTGGCGGGTCGTCAGGGACATGTTCCGGGATCTCAGATATATATTGAGCCAGGGCACAAGGTGGGGGCTGTCCGGGTGAACGGCGACGGCGATGTAATCCCGGAGGTTTTCCAGAACGAGGATTTCCACGTTCAGCGCGGCACCAGGATTCTGACGGACATGGCGCGTCAGAAGAAAATCATCGCTCAGAACGGCAAAAACATCACCCCTCTCCGCCGCCCCCACCAGGTCTTCAAAAGACCCGTATTCCCGGAGGGAGGCCCGGGGAAACTCGGACGGGAGCATCTTCGCATAAGCGCTCTGCGCCATGACCCCGATGACCGCCGCGGTATCCCTGATGTTCTGCCCGGGGTTCTTTTCGTTTTCGATCATCCTCAACCGGCGGTTGATCAGCAACGCCTGATGAAGAATCAGATAGGGCTCGGAGAAGTAGACCATCCTTGCCCGGTGGGGTGTAACGGAGAGATAGGAAATGCCTATATCCGCCTCATGACGGGCGACTTCCCTGATGACCTCATCGAATGTCCGGGCTTTTCTTATATATTCCAGGGCCACGCCGAGTTCGGAGGCGATGTCCTCGGCAAAACGGACCTCAATTCCCCGGGGGAGGCCGTCCTCTCCCGTAAAGATCAGAGGCGGATACTCGGCGGCGATCATGGCGACCCTGATTTTCTTCCTGTCGAGAATCCCCTGAATATCGTCCGGGTAGGGCTGGGCCCCCATTTCCAGGGGAAGCAGGAGGGCCGCCAGAATCAGGAGGAGGGCCGGCCGCCGCAGGGCTTTCATGACAATTCCTCCTCTTCTGATTTTTCCGTCTCCGGGGTACCGGATGTCCCGGCCTTTCCCACCCACAGGGCGAGCAGGGACGTGGCATAGATGGTGATCATGTTTTCCAGGCGCCCGATGACGCCGAAAGTCACCGTGAGCACCACCGGCCCCAGCACGGCGGGAATCATCAGTTCCCTGAGGACCTCCGACAGGAGGGGCGCTATGGCGGCACCATGTCCCTCCGCAGCCATGCCTGTCAGGATCGAGGCGATGCCTGTCACCGGCAGGTTGTCCGCATTCAGGCCGATACCGTAAATCTGGGCCAGAAAAACGGTGGTGTAGGCGAAGAGAAAAATGACGCCGTGCCGGTTGGCGATGATACCGAAAGGAACGACAATTTCCGAAATTTTATCGTCCACCGCCATCCGGTCCTTGACAGCCTCCAGGCAGGCAGGGATGGTGATGATGCTGTTGTTGGCGATGAAGGACAGGAAGAGGGGCTCTTTCAGGGCCTTGAAGGGAAGGGCAAACGGTCCTCCCAGAAGACGCCACAGAAGGCAGTGGTACAAGGCGAGAAGACAGATGGCTGCCAGGGAAAAAACAATCATGTATTTCACGAGCGCTGAAAGAACCATGAGATTGAAACTCGACATGAGACCGGCAATGAGGCAGAACATGCCGACAGGCAGAAGATGGACGAACCAGGCAAAAATCAGTTCGAAGGCATGATAGACGGCCTGTACAACGTCCAGGGCGTCCCTGGCCCGGGGAAAACGAATCAGACCGAAAGCCAGGCCGATGAGGATACTGAGGAAAATGATGCTCACGACCCGTCCTTCGCTGTAGGCGGCAAAAACATTTTCCGGGACGATCCGGGTGATAAAGGAAAAGAAACTCAGGGACGTCGAGGGGGGGGCAACGGTCTCTTCAGCCGACAGGACCATGCTTCCCAGGGCCGTGAGGGCCTTTTCGTCCAGTCCGACTCCGGGTTGCCCCACCCAGGCCGCCAGGATCCCCAGGGAGGCGGGAACCATTAGGCCGAGGGCGTACGTCAGGATTAATCTCCTGAAACAACCGCGGGTTTCCCGGGAACGGAGCATCCTGCCCAGTCCCGATATGATGGCGGTGGTCATCATCGGGAGCACGCACATGGCGAGAAGGGAAATGTAAAAAGCCCCATAGGGGGCGAGGGCCCGTCCCAGGGATTTGAAGAAATACCCGATGACGAAACCGGCGATCGCTCCGGCAACGATCATTTTGGGATCCGTCATGATCCGGGCAAAAAGATTGGGGGGGGGCTCATTCATGATGTGGACTCTGTTTCCTTTCTCCAGGGGAATCCCCCCGTCCTGTTTTTTGATACGTGAAAAACTTCAAAAGATCAAGGATCGGGAAACGGTCACAATCGGTTTTCAAATACGGCTCGTTATGCTACAGTGAGCGCAAGTCGAGAACGCCGATCCCGGCAGGCGGGACGGAGGCCCCAAACAAACCCGGGGGAACAGGCCAAAAGAAGCAGTGTCCTTCCCCCCCTGCCGTCGCTTTTGACAGGTTGTAAGGATTCTTCCCGGACAGGACGGCCATGCAGATCAAGTACCCGGACAGGCAGCTCCCTCTCTTCAAGACCCGGATGATGGACGTCCTGAACCCGGACCACGAACTGATTCGGGCGGTCCGGCGGATCGACTGGAAAGAGATTCATGAATTCCTCCTGCCCTGCTACAGTTCTCTGGGACGAATGGGCAAGCCGATCCGGCTCATGGCGGGGCTCTATTTTCTCAAGATCCGCTTCGACTGTTCCGACGCCACCGCCGTGGAGGAGCTTCATGAGAATGTCTACTGGCAGTATTTCTGCGGCTTCTCCTCCTTCCAGAAGGGTCCCCTCCTCGACGCCACCTCCCTGGTCCGTTTCCGGAAAAGGATCGGGGAGGACAGAACAACCGTTCTCGACAGGATATTCGAGGACACCTGGAAGGATCTTCCCTGTTCCGAAAAGAAAGTTACTCCCCGTTTTCGAACCCTCCCCTCCTTTCTGCGGAAACGGCGGCCTTCAACGTAACAATCTGAAAATTATGCCATTTCTTATGGATTTGAAAAAATTTTAAGACAAGGCGCCCGAACCTTTCGTCATTTTTTTCTGTTGCTTTTTCCTTATAATCCCTTACTCTATCCCGGATCGACGCCCTGGAGGGTCCCGTGAAAAACGCACCCCGGAAATTCAGATACGGTCTCGACGACCGGCCCCCGTTTCTCGAGTCCCTTTCCCTGGGACTTCAGTGGTTTTTCGTTCTCATCCCGGGGGTGATCATCATCGGGAATATTGTCGGAAGAATCGAATTCAACGGTCTTTCACAACAGACCGTCTACCTTCAAAAAATCGCCTTCGTCTGCGCCGTCGTCCTTCTCGTCCAGCTTTTCCGCGGGCACCGGCTGCCCCTGATCCCCGGGCCTTCCACCATCCTCCTCGTGGGGATTCTTTCCAGCCAGGGAGCCGCCTTTCCCGATATCTACAGCGCTATTTTCATCGGCGGCTGCCTCCTGTCCCTGGCCGGTATCACCGGGGTCTTCGGCTACGTAAGGCGGTTTTTCACGCCCCGGGTGATCGCCGTCGTCCTCCTCCTCATCGCCTTCACGCTCTGTCCCACGATTCTCGACCTTTTCACCCATGGCGAGGGAACCTCTACGCCCTTCGAAGGGGTTCTCTTCGCCACGGGGCTCACCTTCGCCATGATCCTCCTGTACCGGCTGGCCGGGGAGACCTGGCGGACCCACGTCATCCTGGCGGGAACCCTGGCGGGAACCCTTCTTTATTTCCTTTTCTTTCCAGGGGCCCTGCGGAATCCCGGAAACACGGCCCCCCTGTTCTCATCCCTGTTCGAAAACATGCATATCGGCCTCTCTTTTCAGCCCGGCCTTCTTCTGGCTTTTCTCATCTGCTTCGTCGCCCTGGCCATCAACGATCTCGGCTCCATGGAATCCCTGAACGTCCTCCTCGACCTCCCCGAGGGATCCCGCCGGATCACCCGGGGCATCACCCTCACCGGCCTGGGAAACGCCCTGGCGGGTTTTTTCGGGGTCATCGGGCCGGTCAACTACTCCATGAGCCCGGGTTTGATTCTCTCCACGGGCAGCGCCGCCCGTTTCCCCCTCATCCTGTCCGGAATCATTCTGTTCGTTCTCTCCTTTTCTCCCGCCGTCATCGGAATGGCGGGACGGATTCCCTCCCCCGTCATCGGTGCCGTCCTGCTTTACATCACAGGATCCCAGATCGTGGCGGGGCTCCTCATCGTCTTCGAGTCCACGGGGACCCTCGATTTTGAGGAAGGGCTCATCATCGGCCTTCCCGTCCTGATGGGAACCATGGTGGCCTTCGCCCCGCCGGAGGTGCACCAGGCCCTGCCGCCCTCGCTTCGTCCCATCCTGGGAAACGGATTCGTCATCGGGGTGGGGTCCTCCCTGCTTCTGGAACATGGAATCCTGAGGAGAAAGGAGAGACCGTCATGATGATGAAGGCCATGATCATGACCCGGATCGTCGACATGGAAAAAGAACCCGATCCCCTGTCACCGGCGGAAAAAGCCGTGCCTCTCCCGGAAACGGACGAAGTGCTCCTCCGGGTGTCCCGGTGCGGCGTGTGTCACACCGAATTGGACGAGATCGAGGGAAGAACGCCGCCGCCGGAACTGCCCGTCGTCCCGGGACACCAGGTGGTCGGTTACGTCGTGAAACGGGGAAAGGCCGCCCGCCGGTTCCGGGAAGGCGACCGGGTGGGGGTGGGGTGGATCCATGGATCCTGCGGGAACTGCGCCTTCTGCCTGGAAGGGCGGGAGAACCTGTGCTCAGGATTCCGGGCCACGGGAAGGGACGTCGACGGCGGCTACGGGCAGTACATGACCGTGCCGGAAACCCATGCCCACGTCATCCCGGAGATCTTCTCCGATTCCGAGGCCGCCCCGCTTCTCTGCGCCGGGGCCGTCGGCTACCGGTCCCTGTCCCTCGCGGGCCTCCGGGACGGGCAGAACCTCGGGCTCACGGGATTCGGCGCCTCGGCCCACCTGGTCCTCCTCCTCGTCCGGAAAACCCATCCCCGTTCCCCCGTCTTCGTCTTCGCCCGAAGCGAAAAGGAACGGGACTTCGCCCGGGAGCTGGGAGCCGCCTGGGCGGGGGACACGGGGGATTTCTCGCCGGAGAAGCTTCACGCCGTCATCGACACGACACCCGCCTGGAGACCCGTGGTGGAAGCCTTGAAAAACCTCGAAAGAGGAGGCCGCCTGGTCGTCAACGCCATCCGGAAGGAAAACCGGGACCGGGACGCCCTTCTTGATCTGGACTTCGGAGAGCACCTCTGGATGGAGAAGGAAATCAGAAGCGTCGCCAATGTGACGGGAAATGACATCGCCGCGTTTCTGGACGTTGCGGCGTCCATCCCGATCCGGCCCGCGGTCGAGGAGTTCGATCTTGCCTGTGCCAACCGGGCCCTGAGGGAGTTGAAGGAGCGGAAGATCCGGGGCGCCAAGGTGCTCCGGATCCCGTAAGCCGTCGGCGTTGACAAGCCCTCGAAGACCCGGGGGCCGGGCGCCCGTATCCCGGGGAATGAGACGTACCGGGGGGTGCCTCGCGGTGACGAGGGATGAAGGGCCGCGCCGCCCATGGGTTTTTTACGGAGCCGTCAGCGTTTTCCGATGTGGAGGATGCCCTTGGTGATGTTGCAGAGGTGATCGTTCAGCCGTCCGATGTAGGTGAGGATGTCGGAAAAGACGAGACCCGATTCGTTCACGCAGACCCCTTCCTCCAGTCGCTTGAAGTGGTTCAGCTTGTATTGCATGACGAGTTCGTCGATTTCCTTCTCGATCATGAGGGTGATGCTCGCCGACTTGTGGTCATCGTTTCGGAGGGCCTTCTGGGTGAAATTCATGAGGGTCTGGGTCTTGTCGAAAATCCGGGCGAGTTCCGCCTGGGCCGTCGGGGAAAAACTCAGGTTTTCCTCATAGAGGCGCTGGGCCAGCCTGGAAATGTCCTGGCAGTAGTCCCCCACCCGCTCCAGATCGTTCACGCTGTGAATCAGGGCGGGAACGATCCGCCGTTTCTGGTCGGACAGCTCCCCTTTCGTGATCTCCACGAGATAGGCCGTAATGTCCCGCTGCATCTCATCGACGGACTGCTCGTCGATGGAGATCTCGTTCTTCAGCTTGTGGTTGTATTGAGCGATGCACTGCCTCGCCTTCTCAAGCATCTCCTGGCCGATGGAAAGCATGACGGAGAGCTGGCGGATGACTCCCTTGAGAGCCAGCTCCGGCGTGGCCAGCAGGTTCTTGTCCAGGTATTTCGTTTCTTTCTTCTCGTAATCGTCCCCCGGAACGAGTTTCATCAGGGCTTTCAGGAAAAGGGGAACAAAGGGAAGAAAGAGAAGGGTGTTGATCACGTTGAAGGACGTATGAAAATTGGCGATCTGCCGGGAGATGTCCCCGGAAATGTCCGGAAGGAAACGGAGGTAAAGAGGCACCATGGGAAGGGCCACCAGTGTCCCCAGGACGTTGAACATGGCATGGCCGAAGGCGAGCCTCCGGCTGGCGAGTTTACCGCCCGTGCTGGCGATGAGGGCGGTGATGCAGGTCCCGATATTGTCTCCCAGTACCAGGAACATGGAGGCCTTCAGGTCCAGAAGTCCCGCCGCGGCCAGGGCGATCACCATCCCGATGGTGGTGCTGCTGCTCTGAAGAAGCATGGTCACAAGAACGCCCGTGACGATCCCGAGAACGGGGTATTTTCCGAACCGGAAGAAGAGATTCAGAAGCTCTTCATTGCCCGCCAGGGGCTTCACCGCCGCCGTCATGATGTTGAGGCCGAGGAAGAGCATGCCGAACCCGAGAAGGGCCCGGCCTTTGTTCTTGTGCTTCGACTTCCTGGCGAAAAAGAAGACGAAGGATCCGACGAATACAAAAAAGAGCGCCGATTTCGTAAGCTTGAAGGCAATGAGCTGGGCGGTGACGGTCGTGCCGATATTGGCCCCGAAGACGACGGGCAGGGCCGCCGCCAGCGTGATCAAGCCGGCATTGATGAAACCGATGAGGAGAACGGAAGTGGCGCTGGAACTCTGGATGATGGAGGTAAACCCCGCCCCGACCAGCATGGAGGTGATGCGATTCGTCGTGATCTTTTCGATGAGATTCTTGAGAAGTCCGAGGGAGAGTTTCTGAAGGGAATCGCTGAGAAGATAGATTCCGTATATGAAAAGGCCGAGTCCACCGAGGATACTGAACAAGATGTTAAAATCCATGGATTCAACCAGTGATCGTATATATTCAATATGTTACTGCTTTTTTCCCGCAGGCGCCCTGCGCTCTTTTCACGGGCAAATTACAATGATTACCGTTTTTGTCAAGCTTTTTCCCGAAAGATGATAAATCTTAGTCACCTGCGTCTCTCCCGCCGGACCATGGTCTGTTCCCCGGCATGGGATGACCGGTACCTGTGTCAGGACGGCCGATTTGCATCCCCCCTCTTTTTCCGCTAAGGTAATGAAAAAAAACCTCTCCGATCGGCATGGGCTTCCGGCTTTTCTGGATCATTCTTGCGGGATTCTCCGTTTCCCAAATCCTTGGAACGGTCCATGTTCTCCTTTCAAACCGGGCCATCTTCCAGGCCATGACGGACCTTCTCGGCCGGGGGCTTCTCACGGTTCCGAACGCCCTCGTTCTGCCTTCCCTGCGGGAGCTTCGACCCGCTCTTCTCGGCGGTCTTTTTTTCACCCTCACCCTGGGGGCCGGCCTGACCGCGTTGACCCTTCTCCTGGTGCAGGCGATCCGTTCACTCCCGGGAATCTCCCGCTCCTTCCTTTTCGGCTTCATCCTCCTTTTCATGGCTTTCTGCCTGATCCTGGTCAACAAAAACGGCTTCAATCCCGTCGGTTCGTCCTATTTCATCGTTCTGCCCCCCCTGGCGGCGGAACTGGCCCGGCGCTTCCTTCCCGGGAAAGACATGGGGGTGTCCCCCCGGAGCATCGCCGTTCCGACCCTTTTTTTTCTTTTCTCCCTCCCCTTCCTGGCCCAGGCGACAGGACCGGACTTTTTCCACCAGGTCCGGGATCGGGGGCTTCTTTCCCATCCCTGGGGACTCGCCGTCAACGATTTTTATTACCGATACACCCTTTATGCCGCAGAGGCCGTCAAGTCCCTTCAGCAGAAACTGATCCGGACGTACCGCATCGAAGGATCCATGGACGGGGATAAGGCGGCCGTTCTGAAGAGGGCGTTGAACCGGGAGGATCTTTTTGCCGTGACCTCATGGGCGGCCGATCTGGTTCTTGAAGAGAACGGCGACGCCCTTTCCCTCGGAACCCCGGGAGGACCGGCCCTTCAAGCGGATTTCCCGATGATCCTGTACGGCGCCCCCGGGATTATCGAGAAATTTTCATCCTATACGGACCGGTGGGACTTCTTCCGGAAAGGGACTTTCCATGCCATGATCCTGTTTTACCCGGCGGCCCTGTTCTTTTTCATCTACACCCTGATTTCCCGTTGCCTTTCCTCCCGGGCGGGACCCCGGCGGGGGCCTCTTTTCGCCTCAGGGCTTTCCTTTCTTCTCCTCGTCGGCGGTGCTTTCCTCCTTTCGCCCGGCCGGGATATCCCGGCCCTCCGCCCGGATCTTCCCGCCATGCTCCGGTCGAACACCCCCGGGGAGCAATCGAGGGCCCTCAGGACGATATATCTCCACGGTCCCGACGTCGCCTCCTTTCCCCGATACGAAGACCTGGCGGACAGTTCTTCCCTCCCCGTCCGTTACTGGTTCACCCGGTGCCTGGAGAAAAGCCGCGCGGAAAGAGCAACGGCCCTTCTCCTTCATCTCCTGGAGGACGGCCGGATCACCGTCGCCACCACGGCCATCGAAGCCCTGGCAGGGCGGGGGGATCGGAGGGTCATCCCTGAGATTCGGAAGAGACTGATCCGGTCGGAAGACTGGTACGTCCAGTGGTATGCCTATCGTGCCTTGAGGAAACTGGGATGGTGTCAGACCGGATAAGCCGAAAAGCTTTCTTCTTTTCCCTGGGAGCCGTTTTCGCCGTTGAATCGGCCGGTTTCTATCTTCTCCCTGTCCTGAAACTCCCGCCCCTTCCCGCCATCGGATGCGTCCGGATCCTTGAAACGGTTCTCCTTCTGTTCATCCTCGACTCCCAGGGCGGTCTGTTTTCCTCTCTGGGCTTCCGCCGGAGGAACTTCCTCCGGGATATCGGGCGGGGGCTTCTGTGGTCCGGCGGATTCGGTCTCCTGGTCCTGGCGGTATTCCTTCTCATCCATCTTTTCGGGGGGTATCCACCGGGTCTCGCGGCCCTCAGGCGCCCCCCGGACCCTTTTTCTTTCCTCCTTCTTCTATCCGTGGGGGCCTTTCTGAGCCCCGTGGCGGAAGAAATCTTCTTTCGGGGGATCCTCTTCGGGTTCTTCCGGACCTGGGGGTTCGTCCCGGCCCTGGTCCTGTCCACCGCCCTTTTCGCCTTCATTCATCCGGCGGGGCAGGGATTTCCCGTCATCCAGGTGATCGGGGGGGGGCTTTTTGCGGTCGCCTATGAAAAAGAGGGCACTGTGGTCGTACCCATCGTCATACACTGCCTGGGAAACGGGGCCCTGTTCCTTCTTTCCTGCATCCCCCGCCTTTTCTGAAAGGTCCTCCTATCCGGGCGCGGGGCTGAAATCGCATACCCGTCGGGGATAAAATCCGGCCCTTTCAGGGTTTTTTCTCCGGACATGGCCGCCATGATCGCCCTGATCGAATCTACGAGGAAAAGAGGTATCGCGAAAGCCGATCGGTGATGCCCTCTTTCCTGCCGTCAAGGAATCGGCGGTCTTCACGGATCGTCCCCCGGATCTCTTCGAGGAAATAATTCAGGTATTCCCTTTCCTCCCGGAAGTCCTTTTCCCGGACCGGCGCTTTTAAAATTCCCGCCAGTACGGCCATAATCCCGAAGAGGGACAGGCTGAGAAAGGTCACCCGTCGCAGAAAATACTCTTTTTCCCCCGCCTTCCGCCCGTAGGCCGCCAGACCGAAGAGAAGCCTGCGCCGTATCATTCCGGAAAGCCGCCGGGCCAGGCGGACCGCCTGCCGGGGGACGCCGGCGGGAGCAGCCAGGTCCCAGGGACGGGGATGAAGGGATCGGATCCATTCCCGAAGAAAAAACCCCCATCTTTGCATCCCCTTGAGGGTCTGGACCTCCTTCCCCAATCGCCCCAGAGCGAAAAGGGCGGGATAAATGGAATGGATTTCCGTCGTTCCCTCGAAAATGGTGGTCACCCGAAAGTCCCGCATCCTCTTCTCGTAGGGCTGGGTGGCGATGAAACCCGATCCGCCGGCCACCTGGAGGGCGTCGTAGGCGGCCTCCCAGGCCCGGGTCGTACCATAAAGCTTGCAGTGGGAGGTTTCTATGACCGGGTCGCTGTCCCGGCCTTCTTCCAGAAGGGGAACGGCAAAATCCACCATGGCCCCCATGACGGATTCATGGACCCGGCACCGGACGATTTTTTCCTGGACAAGTTGAAAATTCCTGATGGGAACGCCGAACTGGACCCGGGAGGACGCCCGGTCGATCATGTCCTTCACGGAACGGCGGGTCACCCCCAGGGAGGCGGCGATGAGCGCCAGCCGCCCGTAGTTCAGGACATTCATGGCGATGGCGAATCCCTCGCCGGGTTCACCGATCCTGTTTTCCACCGGTACCCGGACGTCTTTGAACTGGATCATGGCCGTCGAACTCGTCTTGAGGCCCATCTTGGGCATGTCCTTTCCGATCCGGACGCCTTCCCAGCCTGTTTCCACGATGAAGGCCCCCATGTATCCCGGCCTGGCCGGGTCCATCTGGGCGAAAACGGTGAGTCCGCCGGCGTAGTTGGCATTGGTGATGTACGTTTTGATTCCGTTCAGGATATAGTGGGTGCCGTCCTCCGAAAGGGCCGCCTTCGTTTCGATATGCCGGGCATCGGACCCGATGTTCGGTTCCGTCAGGGCGTAGGAGAAAATCATCTCCCCCCGGGCCGCCGGAGGAAGATATTTCCCTTTCTGCTCTTCCGTCCCGTAGAGGTCGACGGCCTTGACCCCGATGAAGAGGTGGGCGAGGAAAGCCAGGGCCGCCGACATGTCGGCGGCGGAGACCGCTTCCACGATCCGAAGGAGATCCCGGAGGCCGAGGCCCGACCCGCCCCAGGATTCGGGAATGGAAAGGCCGAACAGCCCCGCCTCTCCCATGGCCCGGAGCATTTCCGGGGGGATTCTTCCCGTTTCTTCGAGATCCCGGGGCGGCCAGTTCTTCAGTAAGGCCTCGTAACGATCCAGAAACGCCCGCACCTTCTCGTCTTCCCCCGGCCGGTCCCGCCGGAAAAGCACGGCCCTGTCGAGGACCCCCCGATACAACTTCTCCATGAAACCTTCCCGTCCCATCTGCGGCTTCCTTTCTTTATCCGGTCCTGTCTGTTTCTATCCCTCCACTTTCGGGAGAGAGGCTATTTTCCGGGGAAACAGGCGGTAATACCAGCCCGGCCGGTTTTTCTCATAGAAGGCGGTCACCCTGTCCCAGAGACCTTCCGTGGGGGTTACGGCCTCGCGGGACAGGGCCATGATCCCTTCATCATCGAGGCAGGTTTTCAGGATCCACCCATCCGATTCCGCGCCCTCGTAGGCTTCCGTGACGGATAATCCGTTGGCCATGAAGGTGTCCGCCACCGTTTCGGCAATGGACCGGCCCGGAGAGGAGGGAGAGGCGATATTGGCGAGGATCCGGCCGACGGCGGCCTTGGGAAAGAGGGTCGGCGAAAAAGCGCATTGAAATCCCCGGATCATATGGCGAAATCCGGACCGTTTCAAATCCGGCGCATGGGATTCGTAAAGAAGATAGAGCCTCCCCGAAACGGCCCAGTAAAGGCTCTTCCGCCCCCCGTAGGCGACGGGGAGCCCGAGTGCCCCGGCACGGTCGGTGAGCCTCTGAAAAAGGGGCTCCAGCTCCGGGTTGCCCCGCCGGAGGGACTCGCCGGCGATGAGATACCAGAAAGGGGCATCCTGTAAATAGGGGAATACCTGACTTCCATTCATGTCTTTTTAAAAAGATCCTCCAGCTTTCCCTTGGCCTCGTCGACGGTGGTCCGTCCCGCCGCCGGAACGGCCCGAAATATGAAATAATCGCAGAAATTGCTCCGCTCCTTGTCCAGGACCCGTTCCGCCTGGGTCTCCCGGCACTGGTTGTAGGCGCCGGCATCGTAAAACCGGCAATTGAGACAGACATGGAGGTCCCACCCGCAGAAAGGACAGGTCTCCCGGCGGGTGACTTTCCGGTCCAGGGTCAATTCATTTTTACAGCGGAAGCACCTCTTCATTCCTGTTCTCCTCAGAACGCCCCGGCGATGAGATACCCGACGACCGCGGCCATGCACGACAGGCGGTGGACCCGGATAACCGCCCGGTTCACCGGGACCATTTCCCGGGGTTTCCCGTACGTGTTTTTCAAGAGTTTCCAGGACTGGAAACCCAGGGGCGCCCCCGCCAGGCCCAGGAGGGCCCCCGGAGAGGCCGCTCCGAAAAGAACGGACAGGACAAGAGTCCCGTAGGCCGCCAGGAGTCCCGTCCCGTAAAGGGTGACGGCCCGCCTTGCTCCCAGACGGACGACCAGGGTGTTTTTCTTCGCTCGCCGATCGTTCCCGATGTCGGGGATTTCATTCACCACGATCATGGCCCCCATGAGAAATCCCGGAAGCAGGGAAACGGCCAGGGGTTCCAGGGCCAGGGTCTTCGCCTGGACATAATAGGCCCCGAGGACGATGACGGGACCGAAATTGACGAGAAGCCCCAGTTCCCCAAGCCCGCGGTAGCCGTACCGGACAGGCGGGGCCGTATAAAAGACGGAGGAGAAAATCCCGATCCCGGCAAACACAAGAACGGGCCATCCGACAGCCGCGGCAAGATACAGGGCGATCCCGGCCGTGACGGCGAAACAGGCGGCCGCCGCCGACAGGACGGACCGGTGCCCCAGTTTTCCTTCCGTCAGCACGCCGCTTCCCCCGCTGTAAGGGTTTTTTCCTTCCGGTGAGAGTCGATCGGCGGCATGGAGATAATCGAAGACGTCGTCGATCATGTTGATCCCTAAATGGTTCAGGGTAACACCGAGAAGAACAAGGATAAAATACCCGGGATGAAAATCCCCGGCGTTTTCCCAGGCGATCACGCTGCCCAGAAGGGCGGGGAGAACGCTCGTGGGGATGAAATGAAGGCGCATCACCCGGATCCAGGGAGGCCCGCCGGGCAGTTCCCGGTCTCTTCCTTCATCGGAAAGTATGCGAGGCGGCATGAATCCCTCTCAAAGGGCTTCAAGCAGGCCGGTCCAGCGTCTCACGTGGCCTTCCTCGTCTTGGAGATTCTTTTCCACGATGGCCCGGCTCCGGGCATCCCAGGGAATATCCCTGAGCAGTTCCCCGTAATGTTTGACCGCCAGGGTTTCCACCCAGACGGCGGTCTTCAGCATGGCTTTCCGCCCGAGGAGCCGGGAAAAAAAGCCGAAGCAGAAGCCCACGATCCAGTACATCCACCGCAGCTTGTCGGGTTTCCAGCCGTATTCGTAAAGCTTTTCCTGAAAATCCTGATAATGGGTCATCTCGTTCACCATGGCGGTAATGAGCTGGCGGTTCATCTCGGACCGCTCTCCGGTGATCTGGAACTTGTAGATGTTCTGGGCCATGAGTTCCAGGGTGTGCAGGGTATTCAGTCCCTTTTTGATCTTCCCGAGATCCCCGGGCGGCACGCCGGCTCCCTGGAATTGAAAATCCTCCGGCACCCGTTCCGATCGGATGACTTCCCTGTTTCCTTTTTCGTTCTCCTCCACGGTGATTCTCCTTTCCCGAGAGTTGGCGGCGCTACAGTTTTCGCAGCAGGGCATGGCAGGCGATGTGGACGGGGTCCCAGGCCCCGCCGAAGGGCGGGGAATAGGCCAGATCCATGTAGGCGATCTCGTCGATTCTCAAGCCCGACCACAGGGCCGCCGACAGGAGGTTGATCCGGCTCACCGCCCCTTTCGATCCGACGGCCTGGGCGCCGAGAAACCGCCCCGTGGACCGGTCGGCGATGATTTTCAGGTAAAGCTTCTCCCCCCGGCTCAGGGATCCCGCCGTGGGTGTCCCCGTCACGTTTTCCACAACGGGCGTGAATCCGCTTTTCTTCGCTTCCCCCTCGTCGAGTCCGGTGGCCGCCACTTCCAGATCGAAAACCTTGAAGGATTGGGCGCCGACGACCCCGGGGAAAAGAAGGGGCGTCCCCCCGATATTGGAACCGGCCACCCGGCCCTGCTTGTTGGCGATGTCCCCCAGGGGCAGGGAGGTCCAGGACTGGCTCACCCGGTGGAAGACGGCTGCGCAGTCGCCGACGGCGTATATCCCTTCCCGGGAGGTTTCCTGGGAAAAATTGACCCCGACGGCCCCCGATTTTCCGATGACGAGGCCCATCCTCGCGGCAAGACCGGTCTCAGGTTTCACCCCCGTGGCCACCAGGAGCAGGTCCGTATCGATTTCCCCCCGGTCGGTGACCACCCGCAGCGGCGACGAAACACCTTTTTCGACGGCTTTCGGCGATGTCCCGGCCATGCAGTGCACCCCGTGCCTCAGGAGTTCCTCCTTTACCCTGGCCGAATATTCCGGGTCCCAGCGCTTCACGGGCAGGTCCGCCCGCTGGATGATGGTCGTGTCAATACCGGCGGTTCGGAAGGCTTCCGCCATTTCCATGGCGATGAATCCCGCCCCGATGACGGCCGCCTTCTTCACCTGGCCGCTTCGGAGGGCTTCTTTGATGGAAAGGGCATCGGGAAGGGATTTCAGGGTGAACACCCCGGGAAGATCAAGCCCGGGAAGAGGGGGCAGCGTCACCGATGCGCCGGTGGCAAGAACAAGAAAGTCATAGGGAAGATTTTCGCCGCTTTGAAGGCGTACCACCCGCCTGTCCCCGTCGACTTCTTCCGCTCCCGTGTTCAGGCGGACGCGGATTCCCGACTTTTCGAACTGCTCCGGTGTCCTGGCAATCAGTTTCTTTTCGTCCTTGATTACATCACCGATGTAATAAGGCATCGGTCAGGTGGCGTAAGAAACATAAGGTCCTTTTTCAAGAATGGTGATATCGAGAGAGGGGTCCCGTCTTTTCGCCTCCGCCGCCGCGGAGGGTCCGCCGGCCCCGCCGCCGATGATGACAAGCCTTTTTCCCATAACCTTCCTCCTTGAGCGATCATCCCCCGGCCGGGGTTTTTCTTTTTCTCCCCGCGCCTCCCCGGATCATGAGAACGGCACCGGCGAGAACCATGAGTATGCAGAGAATCTGGCCGGCCGTCAGAAAACGGAAGAGAAACCCGATCTGGATGTCGGGTTCCCTGAAAAACTCTATGAAAAACCGAACGGTTCCATAGCCGATGAGATAAAGGGCCACGAAGAAACCCCGGAAGACCCTCCGCTTCCGCAGGCCCCAGAGGAGGGCGAAGAGGAACAGTCCTTCAAGCAGGGCCTCGTAAAGCTGCGAGGGGTGACGAAGCGCCCCTCCGGGGTCCTGGGGAAAGTACATCCCCCAGGGCACCGCGGTGATTCTCCCGTAGAGTTCTCCGTTGATGAAATTTCCCAGCCGCCCGAAAGTATAGCCGAGGGGGATGGCGGGGCAGAAAAGGTCGCCGAAGTCCCAGAAGCCGATCCCCCGCTTCCGGCAGAACAGGAGGGACGCCGTCACGACGCCGAGGAGGCCCCCATGATAGGACATGCCGCTGATCCCGGTGTATCGGACCGTTCCCGACGACCATTCGAAAGGAAGGACGATTTCCAGGGGATGATGGAGAAAATAGGCCGGCTGGTAAAAAAGCGCGTACCCCAGCCGGGCCCCGACGAGAAGCCCGAGGATGGCCCAGACGAAATAATCCTGAATGAGTTCCGCGGAATAGGGCAGACGCTCCGTCCGGATCCGGTAGAGGACGAGGGCGTAAGTGACGAGAAAGGCCACAAGGTACATGAGGCCGTAGTATCGAAGCTGGAACGTTCCGAAATTAAAAATGACGGGATCGATATGAGCGGGGATATGCTGCCAGAAACGAATGAGCGATTCCAAGCCTCGAACCTTTTCCTCTCTGGTTACAGGCCGGCCGCCGGCCGGCTTTCCCGGTTATCCTCAGGAAGAACAGGATGCCGTGGAACAGGAAGAGCAGGACGACCCTCCCGAAGAAGTCTGCACCCGGGGGGCTGACATTTCCCTGACCGCCTTTTTCTTCCCGCAGTTCGGGCAGGCCACGTCCTCATCCCGGTCCCTGAGCGACCTCAGCGTTTCAAACCGGTTCTTGCAGTGCTTGCATCGATATTCGTATATGGGCACGATGGCTCTCCTCTATTCATAAGCCCGGCCTTTCAGCCGGTCCGCATGTTGTTCGGCCCCATGGGCCGCCGTCGCCCCGTCTCCGCAGGCGGTGACGACCTGGCGAAAAGACTTCCTGACACAATCCCCGCAGGCGAAAATCCCCTCCGCCGATGTTTTCATGTCCCCGTCGACCATAATATAGCCATTCCCGTCGCGGTTGACAACCTCCCGGACAAAGGCCGTGTTCGGACTGAGGCCGATGAAGATGAACACGCCGTCCAGGGAAAGAAGGGTTTTCCGCCCGGGATCCCGGACATCCCGGAGGCGAAGGGCCGTTACGGCCTCCTCCCCGAGGATTTCCTCCACCACGGAATTCCAGGCGAACCGGATTTTTTCATTGCCCAGGGCCCTTTCCTGGAGGATCTCCGCCGCCCGGAGGCGGTCCCTCCGGTGAACAATGGTCACCTCCCGGGCAAAACGGGTGAGGTAAAGGGCCTCCTGAACGGCGGCATCCCCTCCGCCCACGACGGCCACGGACCGGCCCCGGTAAAAAGGACCGTCGCAGGTGGCGCAATAGGACACCCCCCTTCCCGTGAAAAGCGTTTCCCCGGGGACCCCTAAATTCCGCCATACCGCGCCGGTGGCCACGATGACCGAAAGGGTTTCGTAGGTTCCTTTCTCCGCGATGACGGTCCATCGGGGAAGGCCGCCGTCCCCGACGGGCCTGATGGAAACCACTTGTTCACTTTTCACTTCGAGACCGAAGGAAAGGGCCTGCCGTTTCATCCGGTCGATGAGTTCGAAACCGCCGATTTCCGGGATGCCGGGGTAATTTTCGATCAGGTCCGTGACGGTGATCTGGCTGACCGTGGAACTGCCCTCGAGAAGGAGGGTCTTCATCCGGGACCGGGCGCTGTAGAGGCCCGCCGTCAAGCCCCCGGGGCCCCCGCCGATTATGATGACGTCGTATCTCACCCCCGATTCAGCCTCTTTCGTCATATCAGCGTCTCCTGCTCTTTTGTCCTTCTCCCCGTCATCCCCTGATGAACGGGTAATTTGTTTTAAAAAGTTCATTCCCGGCGGCTTCGTCAAAAGCCCCGGAGGCCAGGCGCCCGAGTCCCGAGGAACGAGGCGTACCGACCGGTACGCCGCAGGGACGAGGGATGAAGGGCAACGCCGCATATGGGGCTTTTGACGAAGCCGTCATCCCTTGATGCAGCCGACGGACCTGAGCCTCGCCACCTTCCGGGACAGCCCCGCCCGGTGGACCACTTCGACGACCTCATCGATGTTCTTGTAGGCCTCGGGAACCTCTTCATGAAGGGTCCCCCGGCCCGCCGCCATGACGATCACACCCCGGTCCGCCATCTCCCGGGCCACGGGCCTTCCCCGGCTCGATTTCATCGCCCGGGTGCGGCTCATGACCCGCCCCGCCCCGTGGCAGGTGCTGCCGAAGGTTTCCCGGTACGCCTTCTCCGTTCCCGCGAGGACATAAGACCCCGTTCCCATGTCGCCGGGGATCAGAACCGGCTGGCCCGTCCGGCGGAACCGGTCAGGCAGGGCTCCCTGCCCCGGAGGGAAGGCCCGGGTCGCCCCCTTCCGATGAACGCAGAGGGTCCTCTTCTCCCCGTCGATGATGAAATCCTCCACCTTGGCGATATTATGACACACGTCATAAAGAAGCCTCATCCCCAGATCTCGGGGGGACAGCCCGAGGGTCCGCCCGAAGGTCTCCCGTGTCCAGTGCATGAGCATTTGCCGGTTCGCCCAGGCGTAATTGGCGGCGCAGGCCATGGCGGAAAAATATTCCTGTCCTTCCCGGGACCGGAACCAGGCACAGGCCAGCTGCCGGTCCGGCAGTTGAAAATCGAGTTTCGGAATGTTCTTCACCATCCGGGCCAGAAAATCGTCGCAGACCTGGTATCCGAATCCCCGGGACCCGCTGTGGATCATCACCGCCACCTGCCCGATTTCAAGACCGAAAGCGGCCGCCGCCGGAGGATCGAAAATTTCCTCCACCACCTCGATCTCCAGGAAGTGGTTCCCCGACCCGAGGGTCCCGAGCTGCTCCCGCCCCCTTTCGAGGGCCCTGGGGCTTACCGCCTCCGGGTCGGCGTTCTTCATCACGCCCCCGTCTTCCGTCGAAAGGAGGTCTTCCTCCGACCCGTATCCTTCCCGGACGGCCCAGCGGGCACCGTCCCTCAGGACTTTCTTTTCTTCCGCCGGAGAGAGTTTTATCGATCCCTTGGAACCGACGCCGGTGGGGATGTCCCGGAACAGGGCCATGACGAGATCCCGGACCCGTTCCCGTATCTCGCCGTAATGCAGGCGTGTCGTCATGAGGCGGCAGCCGCAATTGATGTCGTATCCCACCCCCCCGGGGGAGATGATTCCCTCCTCGAGATCGAAGGCCGCCACGCCGCCTATGGGAAATCCATACCCCCAGTGCATGTCCGGCATGGCCAGGGAACACGTGACGATCCCGGGAAGGCAGGCCACGTTGGCCACCTGCCTCGGACTCTGGTCGGAGGCGATCCCGCCCATCATTTCCTCGTTCGAGTAAATGATTCCGGGGACCCGCATATCCCCCGAGGGCGGTATCCGCCAGCGGTATGAATCGAGCCGTTCCATGGGGATCTCAGACATCGCAGATCACCCGTCCCTTCCACCCGGTCTCCGTCCGGACAACTTCGAGGCCGTGGTAGGTCACCGCCTTGATTTCCAGATCCATCCGGTGCCGGCGGGGATCGAGGCTTTCGCCCGTCCCGAACCCGGTGACCCGGTATTCCGCCACATCCCGTACGGAAAAAGCCCGGAGGAGAATCCCCTTTCCCATGGCCATGTAAAGAACTTCCCGGAGCAGGTTCACGAGAAGATCATCCCAGGCGTTCCCTTCCACGGCAATCCGCCAGGTTCTCTCCGGGCGGACGGCCTCGAGGTCCGTCATGAGATCGAACAGGGCGTGGACACCGTTTTCCAGAAGCTCCCCGGGGTCCCGCCCGAAAATCTCGATCCCCAGATCGGCCGTATGCTCGAAGAGACGATACCGGGGGCGTTCCACCGCTATTCCTCCGGGGCCTCTTCCGTAACCTCTTCTTCCGGTGTTATTTCCGTTTCTTCCCGGTCTTCGTCCGGTTCCCGCTCCACCCGGACGACCCCGACGATGTTTTCGTTTTCTATGAGATCCATGAGCTTGATCCCCTGGGTGCTCCGGTGGAGGATGGAGATCTCGTTCACCCGGAGACGGATGATCTGCCCGTTGTTCGTCAGGAGAATCACGTCCTCTTCGCCCGTCACCTGGCGGACCCCGGAAATGAGGCCCACCCTGGGAACGGTTTTCAGGTTGATGATTCCCCGGCCGCCCCGTCCCTGCCGCCGGTATTCGGAGACGTCCGTCTTTTTACCGAATCCCCTCTCGGTGACCGTGAGAATGTAGTGCATGTCGCCCACCGTTTCCATGGACACGACGAAGTCCCCTTCTTCCATGTTTATGCCGATGACCCCCCGGCCCGTCCGGCCGATGGGACGGACTTCCGTTTCCCGGAACCGGATGGCCTTCCCCCGGTTGGTCCCCAGAAGAACATCCTGGGTGCCGTCGGTGAGCTTCACGGCGATCAGCTCGTCGTCCTCATCGATGGTGATGGCGATGATGCCTGCGGAACGGGGGTTGGAATAGGCGGCCAGTTCCGTTTTCTTGACGATGCCCTTCCGGGTGGCGAAGAGCACGTATTTCCCTTCCGTGAATTCCCGGACGGGCAGAATGGCCGTCACCCGTTCCTCCCGGGCCAGCTCGATGAGGTTGACGATGGCTTTCCCCTTGGCCATCCGGCCCGCCTGGGGGATCTGATGAACCTTGAGCCAGTGAACCTTTCCCTTGCTCGTGAAGAAGAGGACGTAACTGTGGGTGGAAGCGACGAAGATGTTCTCCACGAAATCGTCTTCCTTGGTGGTCATCCCCATCTTCCCCCGGCCGCCCCGGCGCTGGCTCCGGTAGAGGCTCACGGCGTTTCTCTTGATGTACCCCTGGTGGGAAACGGTGACCACCATGTCTTCCTCCACGATGAGGTCCTCCACGGTGATATCGTCGCTTCCCGAGACGATTTCCGTCCGCCGCCCGTCGCCGTACCGTTTTTTGATGTCTTCCAGTTCGCCCTGGATGATATCCAGGATCTTTGACGGGTCGGCGAGGATTGCTTCGAGATGTCTCACCAGCCGTTCCGTCTCGCCGTGTTCCTCCAGGATCTTGTCCCGTTCCAGATTGGTCAGTCTCTGGAGCCGCATCTCCAGGATGGCCCTGGCCTGGATCGCCGAAAGCCCGAAGCGGTCGCAGAGAGCGGCCGACGCGGCCTGGGGATTCGGGGATTTCTTGATTGTTTCGATCACCCGGTCGATATTTTCCAGGGCGATTTTCAACCCTTCCAGGACATGGAGCCGCTCTTTGGCCCGGTTCAGCTCATAAACGGTTCTCCGGGTGACCGTTTCCTTCCGGAAATCAACGAACTTTTCAAGAACTTCCTTGAGATTCAAGGTCTTGGGCTGCCCCCGGTCGATGACCATCATGTTGATCCCGAAGGTGGACTCCATCTGGGTATGCTTGAAGAGCTGATTCAGAATGACGCCGGCCACCTCGTCCTTTTTGAGGTCCAGGACCACCCGCATGCCCTCCCGGTCCGATTCGTCCCGGAGATCCGAAATGCCGCTGATTTTTTTCTCCTTGACGAGTTCGGAGATCCTCTCCACCAGGGTGGCCTTGTTCACCATGTAGGGAAGCTCCGTGACGATGATGCTCTCCCGGTCGTTCCTCGGGTTTCGCTCGATCAGGGACCGGGCGCGCATACGGATGATTCCCCTTCCCGTCCGATAGGCCGAAAGGATGCCTTCCCGCCCGTTGATGTACCCCGCCGTGGGAAAATCGGGCCCGTGAATGTGCATCATAAGCTCTTCCACGGTAATCGCAGGGTTCCGGATGAGGGCCATGGTCCCGTCCAGGACCTCCCCCAGGTTGTGGGGGGGGATGTTGGAGGCCACGCCTACGGCGATACCCGATCCGCCGTTCAGGAGAAGGAGGGGGATCCGGGCGGGCAGAATGGCCGGTTCGACGAGGGAGTTATCGTAATTCGGCGAGAACCCCACCGTTTCCTTGTCCAGGTCTTCCAGCAGCTCCTCCGCGATCCGGGCCATCCGGATTTCCGTGTACCGCATGGCCGCCGGCGGGTCGCCGTCGATGGAGCCGAAATTCCCCTGGCCGTCCACCAGGGGATAGCGCATGGAGAAATCCTGGGCCATCCGGACGATGGTGTCGTAGGCCGCCGAATCCCCGTGGGGATGGTACTTGCCGATGATATCCCCGACGATCCTGGCGGATTTCTTGTAAGGCCTGTTCCAGCGGTTTCCCAGCTCGTGCATGGCATAGAGGACCCGTCGATGGACCGGCTTCAAGCCGTCCCGGACATCGGGAATGGCCCGTCCGACGATGACGCTCATGGCATAGTCCATGTAGGACTTCTTCATCTCATCTTCAATGTCCACCGGAACATTTCTCTGGTAAATCAATTCCATGTAAATTGACTCCTTTTCAGGCATCCCCTTTCCGATGCCCGTCGTCATGACAGATGATCGTAAATCGACTCGATCAGATATCTAAATTGGAAACATTCAGGGCGTTTTCAAAAATGAATTCCCTTCTCGGCTCCACCTGGTCCCCCATGAGGGTCGAGAAGATTTCATCGGCCGCAACGGCGTCCTCCACGCGCACCTGGAGGAGGGTCCGCTTTTCCGGATTCATGGTCGTTTCCCAGAGCTGGCCCGGATTCATTTCTCCCAAACCTTTATATCTTTGAATGGTCAGACCCTTTTCCCCTGCCGAGATAACATGCATGATCATGTCTTCGAGAGAGCCGAAGGACTTTTCCTCCGTCCCGGGGCCTTCCTTTTCCTGAATGGTGTAAGGCGGTTCGCCGAGGGGAGCGATCTGGTTCATGATTTCCCGGGCTTCGAGAAATTTCGGCAGCCGGAAGAGATCCTTGTTGTGATGCGCCTCATAAGGCCTGCCGTTTTCCAGAAGCTGAAAATAAACCCGGAATCCGCCATGTTCCTCGTCCTTTTTCGCGTGGAAGGAAGACAGTTTTTCCCGCAGGGCCTTGCCGACCCGGTCGGCGACCTTCAGGATTTTTTCCTCCTCCAGAAAATCCTCCTCCCGGAAAGCGGGATCCCCGGCCAGGATCCGGACAACGTCCCGGTCCTTTCCCTCTTTCTCGAATTTCTTCAAGATGTTGCCTAACCGGATCCCCCTCTTGAGAAGACCGAGAAGGCGGGTCCCCGTGATCCGTGTCCCGTTCCCGCCGACGAACTGCACCCGGTTGACACCCGTCTCCAGGACGTAATCCTCCATTTCCTCATCCGTCTTGAGATAGATTTCTCCGCTTTTCATGGCCAGCCGGAAGAGCGGGGGCTGAGCGACGTACAGATATCCGCGGTCCACCATCTCCCGCATGTATCGGAAGAAAAACGTGAGCAGGAGGGTCCGGATATGGGAACCGTCCACGTCGGCATCGGTCATGATGATGACCTTGTGATACCGAAGTCTGCTGACGTCAAAGTCGTCCTTGCCGATCCCCGTGCCCAGGGCCGTGACGATCGTCTTGATTTCCTCGTTGCCGAGCATCTTGTCGAAACGGGCCTTTTCCACATTGAGAAGCTTTCCCCGGATGGGGAGGATCGCCTGGTTTTTCCGGTCCCGGCCCTGCTTGGCCGACCCGCCGGCCGAATCCCCCTCGACGATATAAAGTTCGCTGCCTTCGGGATTACGTTCCTGGCAGTCGGCGAGCTTTCCGGGCAGAGCCCCCACCTCGAAGGCCGTTTTCCGCCGGGTCAGTTCCCGGGCCTTCCTGGCCGCTTCCCGGGCCCTGGCCGCTTCCGCGGCCTTTCCCACGATCTGCTTCGCCACCGGCGGGTTTTCTTCAAAAAAGCTCCCCAGGCGATCATAAACGACCCCTTCGACAAGACCCTTGATTTCACTGTTTCCCAGTTTTGTCTTGGTCTGCCCCTCGAACTGGGGGTTCCGCACCCGGACACTGATTACGGCGGCGAGCCCTTCCCGGACGTCTTCGCCCTTTAATGATTCCTTCTGATTTTTCAATATGTTATTACTTACTGCATAATTATTGATGGCCCGGGTGAGGGCCGACCGGAAGCCCACGAGATGGGTTCCCCCCTCCGTGGTATTGATGCTGTTGGCAAAAGAAAAAAGGTTTTCCAGGTAGGAATCGTTGTACTGGAGGGCCACCTCCACCTCACAGTCCTCCCGGGACCCTGCGATAAAAACGGGATCCCGGTGAAGGACCTTTTTGTTCCGGTTGATGTATTCGACAAAAGATACGATGCCCCCCTCATAGAAGAACTCGCTTTTTTTCTCCTCCCGCTCGTCCGTCAGGGTGATCCGCACCCCCTTGTTCAGAAAGGCCAGCTCCCGCAGCCGGTTGGCCAGAAGATCGAAACTGAACTCCAGGTCTTCGAAAATTTCGCTGTCCGGCCTGAATGTGACCTTCGTTCCCCGCCTTTCCGTTATGCCCACTTCCGAAAGGGGCGCCACGGGAATGCCGCGGTGGTAGTACTGGCGGTAGACTTTCCCGTTTCGTCGGATTTCCAGTTCGAGATACTCGGAAAGGGCGTTCACGACAGAGACGCCGACGCCGTGAAGACCGCCCGATATCTTGTAGGTGTCGTTCTGAAATTTCGCCCCGGCGTGGAGCTTCGTCATGACCACCTCCGCCGCCGACACCTTTTCCGTCTTGTGGATTTCCACCGGAATTCCACGGCCGTTGTCGTCCACGGTCACACTGCTGTCCAGACGCACCTTGACATCGATGGTGTCGCAGACACCCGCCGAAGCTTCGTCAATGCTGTTGTCCACCACCTCGTAAACGAGATGGTGGAGGCCTTCCTTCCCGGTACTTCCGATATACATGGCAGGCCTCTTGCGGACCGCTTCCAGCCCGCCGAGAACCTTGATGCTGTCGGCACTGTAATTGTCTGTCACGAAATCAGTTTGCTCCTTTCCTTATTCTCTCAGAGGCATGATCAGGGACTGGTAGCTCCTGTCCTCCCGGCCGGTGATAACCCCCGGTTTGTCCGCGTCCCGTATTTCGCCTGCAACGTCCTCCTCGTCGACGCCCTCGATGGCGTCGATAAGATAACGGACGTTGTAGGTCACGGAAAAATCCCTGCCGTCGTACTCTACTTCGATCTCTTCGTCCGCTTCGCCCACGTCCGGGTTCGTCGAGTTGAGTTTCAGACGTCCCGGAGCCACCTTCAGGATGACTCCCGTAAAGGTCTCATTGGAAACGACGCTCATCCGTTTCAGCGAACTTAGTATTATATCTCTTTTCAGGATAATTTTCATCCCCTCATCCACGGGAAACACCCTTTCATAGTCGGGATACTCTGCATGAATGAGGTGAACGCGGAGATAACTCGTGTCATTTCGAATAAAACAGGTTCTTTCCCGAACCCCCATCTCCAGAGTCCCTTCCCGACCTTCCGCGAATCTCCTGATTTCCGCGACGGCCCGGCGGGGAAGAATGACGCCTTCGATGACGACCCCTTCCGGGGCCGCTTTTTCCACCATGGACAGGCGGTTCCCGTCGGTGGACACCATGCGGATCCGGCCCTCCAGCGTGTGAAGATACGCCCCGCACAGGTATGGCCTCAATTCATCCGTTCCAATGGTGGGAAAGGTCTTTCGAATCATTTCCGAGAGCAGGGACGGCTCCATGGCAAACGAGGGACCCTCCTCGACCAGGACGGTGGGAAACTGGTCCACGGCAAGTCCCGGGAGCCGGTACACCACCTTTCCACAGGTCACATCCACCCGGCCGTTCTCCAATTTTCTGATCAGCACCTTATCTCCCTCACCCTCCCGGATCATTTCGTAGAGTTTTCGCGCATTGACCAGAACTTCTCCCGCAGACACCACTTCGGCCGGGTAGTTCGCCACCAGACCGATTTCCCTGTCCGTTGCCGTAATCCGAATCTTCCCATCCTCCGATTCGAGGAGAAGATTGTTCAAAACAGCTAAATTAGCTTTTCCGACGATGGACAGGGTCCGTTGAATTCCTTCCAGCAGTACATTTCTTTCCACAGTGAATTCCATAATACTTCCATCCCTAATATTTATATTTTAAAGTAGTAATCATAGGATCCTTTAATCTGTGGATACCTTATGTTTTATCCGAAGATACAGATACTTGTCTTCTCTAAACCCTGTGGATAAAATCAGGGGCGTCCTTTAAGGATTTCCATGATATCGGCGATCGTCTTTTCCATTTTCGGGTCTTTTTCCGCAAGTTTCTGAATTTTCCGGAAAGCGTAAATGACTGTGGAATGATCTTTTCCGCCGATGCGGTTTCCTATGTCGGGAAAGGATGAACTGGTCAGAGTTCGGGATAAATACATGGCTATCTGTCTGGGAACGGCCAGATTCTTGCTTTTTTTCTGGGATTTTATGTCCATGATCTTGATGCCGAAGAAGTCAGCGGTGGCTTTGACGATTTCCTCGATGTCGTAGGGACGCCTTTCCTCCTGCTTGATTAATTTTCTGAGTACCGACTGGGCCAGATCCAGATCGATTTCTTTTCCCGTGAGGGATGAATAGGCCATGAGCCCCGTGAGAAAGCCCTCCAGTTCCCGAATATTGGAATCCGGGGCGTGTGTGGCGATATATCCGGATACGTTTCCCGGAAGGTTCATGTTGTTTTCCTGAGCCTTTTTTTCGATGATGGCGATCCGGGTCTCTATTTCGGGAGGCTGGATGTCCGCGATGAGACCCCATTCGAAGCGGGACCGGAGCCTTTCCTCGAGATTCTGGATGTCCTTTGGAAAGCGGTCGCTGGTGACGACAATCTGCTTGCCCGAGTCATGGAGGGAATTAAAGGTGTGAAAAAACTCCTCCTGGGTCCTTTCCTTGCCCGCGATGAACTGGATGTCGTCAATGAGCAGAGAGTCTATTTTCCGGTATTTTTCCCTGAACTTTGTCATGCGGTCGTAACGGATGGAGTAAATCAATTCGTTCATGAACTCTTCCGCGGACAGGTACAGAACGGTTTTTTCCGGATAAAGGTTCAGGGTCAGAAGGCCCACGGCATTCAAAAGGTGTGTTTTTCCCAGACCGACGCCGCCGTAAATGAAGAGAGGATTGTATATCCGGGCGGGTTGTTTCGCCACGGCGACGGATGCCGCGTGGGCGAACTGGTTGCAGGAACCGACAACGAACCGGTCAAAACTGTAGTTGACATTGAGGCGCGGGAAAATCTTATTCTCCGGCGGAGAAGAGGGGCCTCTTTCTTCTCTTGACGCCTTTCGGGCCGGAGAACTTTCCGCCTTCGCCTCCTGGGCCCTTCCTACGGCGAGACGGATATCCGCTTCCGTCCCAAGGGCGCCCGCCAGGGCTTCCCGGATTCCCGGAAGGTAGTTTTCCTCAATCCAGTCCCTGAAAAAGCGATTCGGGACGGACAGTTCAACCGTCTTACCCGATATCCCGACGATCCGGATGGGTTGAATCCAGGTTTCGTAAAGCTGGATATTCATTTTTCCCCGGAGGCTATCCAAGGTTTTTTTCCAGACGGTTTCCATTTTTATTCACAGTTTTATCCACAGTTGTGGATGAACAAAGATTCTCTAAGCCTCTTCCAGCAGGTTATCAAGGAGGCGCCGGAGATCGTCGTCGCTGCAAAAGCGGATTTCGATCCGCCCCCCATTCCGTTTTCCCGGCTTGATCCGGACGCGGGTCATCAATCTTCGCGAAAGCCTTGTTTCCAGGTCCCCTATATAAGATCTTACGGCCGGTTCCTTCCGGACGTCTTTTTTGTCTTTCTGAAGCCTCCTGACCAGGGCTTCCGCCTGGCGCACATTGAGGTTTTTCGAGCGGATTTCATGAAAAGCCTCAAGCTGCCCCTTCTCCGACGGAAGCATGAGAAGTGCCCGGGCATGCCCCGCGGTAACCTCTTTTTTAATGAGACCTTCCCGGATCACCGGTGGAAGCTTGAGAAGCCGCAGAAAATTGGCCACCGTGGATCGATCTTTGCCCACCCGTTGGGCGATTTCTTCCTGGGAAAGATGAAACTTTTCCTGAAGAACCCGATACCCGTCGGCCTCCTCGACGGGGTTCAGGTCTTCCCTCTGGAGGTTTTCAACGAGAGTGAGTTCGGCCATCTGGCGATCGTCCACATCCCGTATCACCACGGGAACGGTTTTCAGTCCCGCCGCCTGGGCGGCCCGCCATCGACGCTCTCCGGCGATGATTTCATAGGTTCTGTTCTGCCGTCTGACCAGAATGGGCTGCAGAATTCCCGACTCGCGGATGGACTGCGCAAGCCGCATCTGTTCCGTCTCGTCGTAGGTCCGCCTCGGCTGAAAACGGTTGGGCTTCAGGTCTTCAATGGCACAAAGTTGAAATTGGGCATGATCCCCCGAATAATCCATAAGATCCGAGAAAATAGCTCCCAGACCTCTTCCCAGCGATTCTTTTTTGGCCATCTAACCTCCCCCGTTGTTCAGGATTTCCTTCGCCAGTTCCAGATAAGACACGGCGCCCCGGGAGGTGAGGTCGTAAAGAAGGACGGGCAGTCCGTGGCTCGGGCTTTCGGAAAGACGGACGTTTCGAGGAATGATCGTCTGAAAGACCTGAGCCCCGAAATATTTACGCACCTCCTCTTCCACCCGGTGGGAAAGGCGGTTCCGGGTATCAAACATGGTGAGCAGAATACCGCCGATGACGAGGCCGGGATTCAGGCGGGCCTGCACCAGGCGAACGGTGTTCATGAGCTGACTCAACCCTTCCATGGCGAAGTATTCGCACTGGAGAGGAATGATCAGGGAATCGGAGGCCACAAGGGCGTTTATGGTCAGAAAACCGAGGGAAGGCGGGCAGTCGATGATGATGAATTCGTATTCATCGGGGAGCTGGGAAAGGAGAAGTTTCATTTTGTGTTCCCGGTCCGTGAGACGGATGAATTCCACCTCCACGCCGATCAGGTCCTGGGTGGCGGGGATGACGGTCAGCGAGGCCAGGGGAGAGGCATGGAGAGTGTCCTGAAGAGGGATGTTCCCGATCATGGCCTGATAGAGATTCTTTTCCTTGATTTTCGACCGGTCGATACCCACGCCGCTGGAGGTGTTTCCCTGAGGGTCGCTGTCGATGAGGAGCGTCCGCCTTTCCGCGGCGGCCAGGGAAGCGGCAAGGTTGATCGCCGTGGTGGTCTTGCCCACGCCCCCCTTCTGGTTGGCAATCGATATTATTTTTTTTCTCATATTTTCAGGATATTAGCCGTGACCGTCAGAATCACGAAAGACGATAGAACCCTAACATAAAATATCCTATTTTAGAAGGTCAAAGTTGACTGCGTCCCCCCGCTTCGCCCCTTGACCTGAAAACCAGGAGGTGCCGTTCCTCCCGGACGAAGGGGAGGGACAAAGCGACGTGTCCCTTCAGGGAGAGGTTTTTTTCGATAAGGGTCTTTTCAGCGTCTTTCAGTTCTCCCCGGAAGGATTTTCCTTTCATGGCGATGATCAATCCGGAATCTTTCACGAACGGGGAAGACAGTTCAAGGAATCGGGGAAGAGGAAAGACCGCCCTGGAAAGAACGATGTCGAAGGCCTTTCTGTGGGTCTCCCGTGAAATCCAGGTTTCTATCCTCGCCTGTTCCGCCCGGATCCCGGCCAGGTTGAACTTGCGGATCACCTCTTTGAGGAAGGATATTTTTTTTCGGGAGGCATCGACGAGAAAAACGGATATGTCGGGTCTTGCCATTTTCAGGGGGATTCCCGGGAGGCCCGCCCCGGTTCCCACATCCAGCATTGAAAAGGGTTCCCGGGGAAGGAGGGGCAGAACGGCCAGGGAGTCCAGAAAGTGGCGGACGGCAAAATCGGTGATCACCCCGGCGGAGACGAGATTGACCGACCGGTTCCAGAGGAGAATTTCCTCTCCGTAAAGGCGAAGCAGGGAAATGGTCCTGTCCTGGAGGACCATCCCTAATTTTGAGGCCCCCTCCGTGACAAGTTCCTCGAAAGAAAGGTTCAAATCTTGACTTTCCGGCATGATCCCATTAGAAACTCTTTTTACGGCGTCGTTTATGATTTTTTTGGACGGCTTTTTAAAAGCTCCAGAGGCAAGGCGCCCGAATCCCGGGGAACGAGGCGTACTGACCGGTACGCCGCAGTGATGAAGGATGAAGGGCAACGAAGCATAGGGACTTTTTAAAAAGCCGTCAAGGGTTTATTATCATGGAGAAGAATTGCGGGGCAAGGCTTGACAACGTCGCCATCGTTCTCTACAAACCGAAATATCCGGGAAACATCGGTTCCGCCGCACGGTGCGCCATGAACATGGGGATTGAAAAACTCCTGGTGGTCGGCCACCCGGATCCCGATGAGGAGGCGATAAGACAGATGGCCACGCACGTCGCGGCCCCCGTCGTGGAACGGATACGGTATTTCGCGGACCTTCCGGAAGCCCTCGGGGAATTTCAATACGTGGTGGGAACGACGGCCCGCAGAGGGAATTCAAATCTCCGGGTCGCCATGGTAAAGCCCCGGGAAATGGCGCAAACGGTGGCGGAACTGTCGGGAAACAATGAAATCGCCCTGGTGTTCGGTCCCGAGGACCGGGGTCTGACCAACAGGGAACTCCAGTACTGCCATCTGCTCGTTTCCATTCCAACGTCGGACCGTTTTCGATCCCTGAATCTTTCTCATGCCGTCATGATCCTCTGCTACGAAATCTTCACCGCCTCCATGGCGGGAAAGGAATCCTTCAGCCCCCGTCTCGCCACTTCGCGCGAACTGGAGGACATGTATGCCCACCTGAAGGAAACGCTCATCAAAATCGATTTTCTATGGGCAGACAACCCGGACCACCGGCTCATCGCCATCCGCCGATTCCTCTCCCGGGTTCGCCTGTTATCCAAGGATGTCAAGATCATCCGGGGAATCTGCCGGCACCTTGACTGGTTCGCCGGGAAACAAAAGTCTTGACTTTCCCCCGGGGGAACCATAATAAAGACAGTTTAAATAACAGGGTTTTTCCCTGATGACCTTTCAGGAGGTTTCATGGACCCGTTCACCGCCGAACAGGTGCTGAAGATCGTCAAAGAGAAAAATGTCCATTTCGTCCAATTCTGGTTTACCGATGTCCTGGGTATTCTGAAGAGCTTTTCAGTGTCCCCCTCGGAATTGGAAACAGCCCTGCAGGAAGGAATGGGATTCGACGGCTCCTCCATCGAGGGATTCGCCAGGATCGAGGAGAGCGACATGATCGCCATGCCCGACCCCTCCACCTTCTGTCTCATTCCCTGGCTCGACCGGAACGGACCCGTCGCCCGGGTCTTCTGCGACATCGTCAATCCCGATATGACCCCCTATGAAGGGGATCCCCGGTACGCCCTCAAGAAAATGATGAAGCGGGCGGAGGAAGCAGGGTATACTTTCTATGTCGGTCCCGAACTGGAATATTTTTATTTCTCGAGCAACCAGTCTCCGGAAATCCTCGACCGGGGCGGATACTTCGACATTTCCCCCTCCGATCTGGGCGGGGACATCCGCCGGGCCACGGTGAAAACCCTCCAGCAGATGGGGATCACCGTGGAGTACAGCCACCACGAAGTGGCCCAGAGCCAGCACGAAATCGACCTCCGGTACGGCGACGCCCTGAAAATGGCCGATACGGTCATGGCCGCCCGGATCACCGTCAAGGAAATAGCCGGTAAATTCGACAGATACGCCACGTTCATGCCGAAACCCATTTTAGGGCAGAACGGGAGCGGCATGCACGTCCACCAGTCCCTTTTCCAGGGGACGAAAAACGCCATGTACGATCCGGCGGACCCCTTTCACCTTTCCGAGGTGGCGAAGCACTACATCGCGGGGCTCCTGCGGCACGCCCGGGAAATCACCGCCGTGACGAGCCAGTGGGTCAATTCCTACAAGAGGCTCGTCCCCGGCTACGAGGCACCGGTCTATATTTCCTGGGCCCGGCGCAACCGGTCCACCCTGGTCCGGGTGCCCATGTACAAACCGGGCAAGGAAAAGGCCACGAGAGTCGAGTACCGGAGCCCCGATCCCTCCTGCAATCCCTACCTGACCTTCGCCGTCATGCTCGCCGCCGGACTGGAGGGGATCGAGAAAAAGTATCCCCTGCCGGCGCCGGTGGAAGAGGATATTTACACCATGTCCCCGGAAAAACGGAGGAAGAAGAAGATCAAGGATCTGCCGGGGAGCCTTGTCGAGGCCGTCCAGGAAGTGGAAAAAAGCCGGATCGTCCGGGAAGCCCTGGGAGACCACATATTCAGAAAGTTCATCGAAAACAAGCGGGTGGAATGGGATCTCTACCGGATGCACGTCTCCCGTTTTGAAATCGACAAATATCTGCCGATCCTGTAACGCCTTCGGGAAAGGTTGCGGAGGAGGATAAGAATGGAATCCCTTTTTACTTATACGGGTGCGAAAAAAATCGTCTTCGGGAAGGGGGCTCTGGAACGCCTCCCGGAATATATCGCCGAGTTGAAAGGAAGCAGGGCCCTCGTGGTCATGGACGGGCCGCTCGCCCGCACGGGTTTGTCCGAACGGGTGTCTCGGCTCCTGAAGGGAGCGGGGATCCCTCTGACCCTTTTCGATGCCATCGAAGGGGAACCGGAACTGGAAAAGGCCGACGAGGGGGCCCGCCTGGCCCTGGAAGACAAGTGTGACGTGGTGGTGGGCCTCGGCGGGGGGAGCGCCATGGACGCGGCGAAGGCCATGGCGGCCGTGGCGGGAAACGCTGCCCGGGCCGCGGATTTTCTCGGGTTGAACCGTGTGCCCGGGCCCGGACTCCCCACGATCATGGTCCCCACGACAGCGGGGACGGGAAGCGAGGTGACCTTCACCGCCGTTTTCATCCGGAAGGACCTGAAGAAAAAGGAGGGCATGAACAGCCCCTATCTCTATCCCCATATCGCCCTTCTCGATCCCCTGCTCACCGTCGGCCTCCCGCCGCTTCCCACGGCGACGACGGGAATGGACGCCCTGTGCCACGCCATCGAATCCTACACGTCGGTGAACGCCAGCCCCATGAGCGCCCTCGTCTCCCTGGAGGCGATCCGGCTCATCGGCGCGAATCTGCGGACCGCCGTGCACGACGGGGCGAACATCCCCGCCCGGGAGTCCATGCTCCTGGGAAGCCTGTACGCCGGCCTGGGACTGGCCAATGCCGGGGTGGGCGCCGTCCACTCCCTCTCCTATCCCCTGGGAGGCCGCTTCGGGGTTCCCCATGGGCTGGCCAACACGGTGCTTCTCCCCGCAGTCATGGAATACAACCTTCCGGGAGCCCTCGAAAAATTCACCCGGATCGCCGCCGCCCTGGGAGAGATGACGGAAGGGCTGCCTGTGCGGGATGCGGCGTGGCTGGCGGTGGAAGCCGTCTCGGAGCTTATCGGGGACTGCGTCATTCCCATGGGACTGGAGAGACTGGGGGTCCGGGAAGAGGATTTTCCCGGTCTGGCGGAGGTCGCCATGACGGTGGCGAGGCCCCTGGCGAACAACCCCCGGAAGGTCACCGCCGGGGAAGCCGTCGACATCTATCGTCAGGCTTTTTGAAGAAGAGATCGGAAAGGGAAGAAAAACCATGCCAGGCTTGGAATTGATCGGTCAGGAAGAAAAGAAGGAAGTTCTCGATATTCTCGAAACGGGCATCTGGATGCGTTACGGTTTCGACAAGGAGAGGAAGGGGGTCTTCAAGGTCCGGGAGTTCGAGGAGGCCTTTGCCCGGTACCACCGGTGCGCCCATGCCCTGGGGGTCACCTCGGGGACGGCGGCCCTGAAAGTGGCCCTGGAAGCCCTGGACGTGGGCCCCGGGGACGAGGTCATCGTTCCCGCCTTCACTTTTGTGGCGACCTACGAGGCGGTTCTCGAAGCGGGGGCCCTCCCCGTCATGGCCGATATCGACGAGTCCCTCAACCTGAGCCCGGAGGACATTCCGGCGAAAATCACGGCCCGGACGAAGGCGGTCATTCCCGTCCACATGTGCGGGGCCGGCGCCCGGATCGACAGGATCCTGGAGGTGGCGAAAAAGCACGGACTTCTCGTTCTGGAGGACAACGCCCAGAGCCTGGGGGGGGCCTTCCGGGGCCGGAAGCTCGGAACCTTCGGGGAAATGGCCACCTACAGCTTCGATTTCTACAAGACCATCACCACCGGGGAAGGGGGGATGGTTCTCACGGACCGGAAGGACCTCTACGACCGGGCGGACGGGTACCATGACCACGGCCACGACCATAACCCGAAAGTGAGCCGCGCCCTGGAGGGCCGGTCCATCCTCGGGTTCAATTACCGGATGAACGAGTTCCAGGGGGCCGTGGGACTCGCCCAGTTCCGGAAGCTCGACACCATCATCTCGGAGCAGCGGAAGAACAAGGCGTTTCTCAAGGAGCATCTGGGGAAAATTTCAGGCATCACCTTCCGCCACCTTCCCGACCCCGAGGGGGACACGGCCACGTTCCTCGGCTTTCACCTGCCCGACGGCCCCTCGACGAAAAGATTCCAGGGGGCCTTGAAGGAAGAGGGAATCGACGCCGTCTATTTCAAGGAAAATTACTGGCATTACGCGCCGAACTGGGAGCACCTCATCGCCTGGTCCACGGCGAACTCGAAGAAATTCCCCTTCACGAACCCCCTTTACGAGGGAAAAGGGGCATACGAGAGGGAGGCCATTCCCGTGGCGGAAAAGCTCCTGGATCGCACCCTCTTCCTGTCCATCCCCGTGAAGATGCCCGAGGAAAGGAAGGAAACCCTGGCCCGGGGAATCGAGGAGGCGGGAAAAAAGGGATAGAGGTCAGGCCATGTTTGTTGTCACCGGAGGGGCGGGGTTCATCGGAAGCGCCGTCGTCTGGAAACTGAACCGGCAGGGGATCGACGATATCCTGGTGGTGGATCGCCTCGGCGAAACGGAGAAATGGCGGAACCTGGTCCCTCTCCGATACCGGGATTATCTCCACAAGGACCGTTTCCTCGCCCTGGTCGTCGAGGACCGCGTGCCCTTTCCCGTGGAAGGCGTGATCCACATGGGCGCCTGTTCCGCCACCACGGAACGGGACGGGGACTACCTCATGGAGAACAACTTCCATTACAGCTGCCGGGTGGCCGAATGGGCCGTGGCGAACGGGATTCCCATGATCTATGCCAGCTCCGCCGCCACCTACGGCGACGGCGCCCTGGGATTTTCCGACGGAGACGACCTGTCGCCCTGCCTGCGGCCCCTGAATTTCTACGGGTATTCGAAGCAGCTTTTCGACCTGTGGGTCCTTCGGAAGGGATGGGAGACAAAGCTTGCGGGCCTCCGGTTCTTCAACGTCTTCGGGCCCAACGAGTACCACAAGGGAGACATGAGAAGCATGGTCCTCAAGTCCTTCGAGCAGATCGAGGAGAAGGGCCGGGTCCGACTTTTCCGGTCCTACCGTCCTCCTTACGGCGACGGGGGCCAGATGCGGGACTTCGTGTACGTCAAGGACGCCGTTGATGTGGTCTGGTGGCTTATGGAGCACCCGGACGTCCGGGGGGTCTTCAATGTGGGCACCGGAAAGGCCCGGACATGGAACGATCTTGTCGGGGCCGTCTTTCAAGCCGCCGGGAAGAGCCCGGCCATCGATTACGTGGAGATGCCCGAGTCCCTCCGGGGCCAGTACCAGTATTTCACGGAAGCCCCGATGGAAAAACTCGTCCGGGCGGGATGTCCTTTTTCCTTCCGGTCCCTGGAGGAAGCCGTCGACGATTACGTGACCGGTTATCTCCTGACCGGAAATCCCCACCTGCAATGATTCCGTGGAGGCCGATATGAAGACCGTCTGTCTCATCCCGTGCCGGTATCAGTCCACCCGCTTCGAAGGGAAACCCCTGGCGAAGATCCTCGGGAAGCCCATGGTCCGCCACGTGTACGAAAGGGTTCTCCGGGCCAAGGGCGTATCCTACGCCGCCGTGGTGACCGATGACCGGCGGATATTCGAGGCGGTCCGGTCGTTCGGCGGGGAAGTGATTCTCACGGGAGGACACCACCGGTCGGGAACGGACCGGCTTGCGGAAGCGGCGGAAAAACTGTCCCTGGCAATGGAAGACATCGTGGTGAATGTCCAGGGGGACCAGCCGACGGTGCATCCCCGGCAGGTGGAGGAAGTCGTCGAACCGCTCATGAAGGACCCTTCCATTCCCTTTTCCACCCTGATTTACCCCATTTACCGGGAGGATGAGATTATTCACCCCAACGTGGTGAAGGTTGTCTTTGATCTGGGATGGGACGCCCTCTATTTCTCCCGGGCCCCCATCCCCTTCGTCCGGGACGGGAAACAGAAAGGGCAGTATTACAAACACCATGGGATCTATGCCTACCGGAAGGCCTTTCTGGATACCTTTTCAAAACTGCCGGAAGGCTTCCTGGAAAGACTGGAATCGCTGGAACAGCTCCGGGCCCTGGAACAGGGGTACCCCCTCCGGGTGGTCCTTTCCGCCTTCGATTCCATCGAGGTGGACACGGTGGAGGACCTGAAGGCCGTGGAGGACTGTCTGCAAAAGGAGGGAGAGACTTCATGAGGGTTCCCGTCATCGATTCCCACATCCACTGCGGGGTGCAGAACGTGGACCAGCCCTTCGAAATGATCCGTTCCTACCTGGCCCGGGGCGGGATCGACGGCGCCTGCCTTTATGCCCCCGTGGAGGATATCTATAACCGGTATGATTTCCATTTTCAGGACACGCCTCAATGGGCGGCCTGCCGGCAGCGGGCGAACGAATATCTCCTCCGTCTCCAGGAAAAGGAGGAGAACGTTTACGCCTATTACTTCGTCTGGAACGACTTCCGGAAAGAGGAACTGGAGAAGGGGTACCGGGGAATCAAATGGCACCGCCACGACTACGAGCCGGAATACCACTACGGCGACGGGAAATGCGAGGCTTTTCTCCAGGAGGCGTATCGTCTCGGCCTTCCGGTGGTTCTCGAGGAATCCTTTGAAAACACGCTCTATTTCATCGGCCGGGTGAACGGCCGGACCCCGGTGATCATCCCCCACATGGGGGGATTGAACGGAGGCTTTTCCGCCCTTTTTCGCGGAGGCGTCTGGAACGATGAAACGGTTTATGCCGATACGGCCCTCGCAGGGAGACGGGAGATCGCCCTGTTCATCGAAAAATACGGCGCGGACAGGCTCCTTTTCGGAAGCGATTTCCCCTTCGGAATCCCCGGGGAGGAGCTGGCGAAGCTTCGGGGGCTCGGACTCGCGGATGAAGAGTGGGAGAAGGTGGTGTCGGGAAACATCCGGAGGCTCATCGGCGGGAAAGGGAGAACGGCCGGCGCCGGGACGGGAGACGGCCCGTGAAAATCACCGAAGGCCTTTATGCCTTTCTCTGGCGAAGCCCCGTGGAGAACAACTGCAACACCTACCTGGTCCGGGGGGAAAAAACCGTTCTTATCGACCCCGGCCACGGGCATCTCTTCAGTCACGTGGAACAGGGCCTCCGCAGGCTGGGGATGACCCCCGGGTCGGTGGATCTGGTCATCGTCACCCATGCCCACCCGGACCACCTGGAAGGCGCCTCGAAGTTTTCACCACCGACCCTTCTGGCCATGGACGAGGAAGACCACCGCTTTATCAAGACCATGGCGGGAAGCCGCTCTCGGCTCCCGGAACCGGATTTTTTCCTCCGGGAGGGGGATCTGGCCGTCGGGGATCTTTCCTTTCAAGTCTTTCCGACCCCCGGCCATTCCCCCGGATCGATCAGTCTCTACTTGAAGGATCTGAAAGCCCTGTTCACCGGGGATGTGGTCTTTTCCCAGGGGATCGGGCGAACGGACCTTCCCGGCGGAAAAGGACGGCTGCTCCGGGAGAGCATCGAAAAATTGAGGCGGCTGGACGTGGCGTATCTTCTTCCGGGCCACGGGGATATGGTGCGGGGAAAGGAAGCCGTTCAGAAGAATTTTCAGACCATCGAGGAATACTGGTACCCTTATCTCCGCTGAGCCCCTTGTAACCTTCCCGTGGTCGACCGACCCGGGGCCCCGAGGCAGGACGAGAGGCGTTTTTTTGCGAATGACGTCACAGGACGAGCCGTCTCCGAAAGGTTTCCCGTTCCCTTTCGAGGAAAGACCGGAAAGCCTCATGGGAGTCGAGATTCGGTGAAACCGCCGCTCCGGTGATTCCCCGGGAGGCGAGGTCCTCAAGGGCGACCGCCGACAGGGCCGCCTTTTTTTCTTCCACCCGCCACAGATAACCGGCGATCCCCCGGTTCAGTTCCCCCGTGTCTTCCCCGCAAATCGTTTCGAGGAGATGGAGAATCCGTCCATTGTCTTCGTCGGGATCGATTTTTCCCAGGAGTTCTCTTTTCAGAAGGGCGTCAGGGTTGATGCCCGGCGGCGGCGGCGGAGATGACGAAAACCCGGACCGGAGAGCTTCGGGGGTCATCCTGCCGTCCAGGACCCGCTGAACGAGGCCCCGGATTTTACCGGCCCATTCTTTTTCCAGCAGGGCTTTCTTTTCCTCCTCGGAGGGAAGAAGGTCCCGGGTCTTTTCCATGATGAGATCGAGGGTACTCTTGATTTCCGTCATATCGTTTCTCCTGCGGTCAGGGAAGATATCCTGTCATTCGCGGGTTAATCTGTCAAGAAGGGCGGCTGCGTAAAAGAAGTCCTGTTTCCGAGTCTTTCCGGTTTCATCAAGAAGGGCCCCGAACGGAGAACCTCGACCGGTCCGGGATCCCGGGGCGAGGCTATTGCAGGGGGGAATTGAGAATCTCTCTCTGGCGTTTAACTTGATGTTCTTTTTCCGATTCTCCGCGGCCGCGGTAATATTCCTCAAGTTTTTCGAGATAGAGGTGGACAATCTTCTTCCATCCTTCCCGGGAGGCCGTCTGGAAGGCCCGCCGCAAGGTGCTTTCGTCGTATTCCCCTCTTCCCAGGGCGACGGCGGCCGCGACGATCCGGGAAAGGGGGTCCTCGATGGCTCCGAGAGCCTCGTTCACTTTCTCCGTTCGTTTTTCCCTGAGCGCCTTCAGGATTCCCCGATAGGAAGGAGGGAGAAGGGATTCGTCCAGGTCGTCCAAGGTTCCCCGGAGGAAAGACAGGTAAGCGCTGTTCTCCCCGGAATGCGGCCAGTCGGGCAGCAGGCATTCTTCTCCGGAAATGATTTCCATTGCCGCCGTTCGAAGGGCGCATCGGGTGAGAAGGGCCCGGTCCAGGAGATCCAGGTCACCGCTCTTTTTGAATTCCTCGATGGCGATATCGAAGTAAAGATCCGCCTTGCGGTCCTCGCCTTGGAGGAAGTTCGTTTTATAGGATTCGAGGGCGTTGAATCCGCCCAATTTCCAGTCCGGCACGGGCCGGGAACCGCAGCCGAAGAAGAAAAGCAGGAGGGTCGGGATGAAGAAAAGGGCTGCCCGTCTCATGGGAGCCGGACCTCCTTGTCCTTTTTCACGGGGATGAGCTTTTCGACGCCCTTGAGGACCTCGTTCACCGAGTCCACGGCACGGTCGATGTCCTTGCGGAGGAGGTCCAGATTATCCGTCGATCGGGTCACATCCCCGGTCATCCGGGGGAGATCCTCGACGACGGCGTTCAGGGTCTTGAGCTTTTCCAGGACGTCCCGGAGAAGAGAGGACACGAGAGGGAAAACGCCGCCTTCGGCAAAAAGGCTGTCTTCCGTCTTGGCCGTCATGCCGTCCACTTTCTTCGTGACGCCTTCGATGTTTTTCAGAATGCCCTCCGTCGTGCCGCTCAGGGCCGCCAGTTTCTGGAGGGTGTCGTTCACCGCCGTCACGGATTTTTTGTCTCCCACGGCCATTTCGAGAAGGGTTTCCTTCTCGGCCAGGGTGGAAGTGATTTTTACGATATTATCCGCCACCGTGCCCACTTTCTCGATAAGGGGCTGGATCCTCTGAACGGCATCATTGATGCTGTCCACGGGAAAGACTTCGAGGAGGCTTTCGGTGGACAGGACCGGACTCTGGAGGTTGGCGGTGTACACCACGATTTTCGGCGATCCGATGAGCGGACGGTCGAGAATGAAAATGCTGTCCGAATGGAGCCAGGTCACGTGACGCTCGGGAACCTTGATGGTGATGATGACGATCCCCTGCGCGTTCAACTCCAGGTCGTAGACTTTTCCGATCTCGAAACCGGAAAAGACGACGGGCATCCCTTCGCTGAACCCCTCGCCGGATTTCGAAGAGAGGGTGAAGGTGTACACCTTGGAAAAATAGTCCTTCTTGTAGGCGACGTATCCGATGAAGAGAACGATCAGAAGTACGGTGGTGACGACAAAAAATCCGACTTTTGTTTCAAGGTTCTTCGGCATGGCCTGCCCCGTATCGGTGTTTATTCCATCGATAGTCAAAAATATAACATGCTTTATAGAAATCAACTATTTTTTTCAACAGGCCGTCGAAAAAGGAGAAATCATGGACCGTGGGGACCAGCTCGAAGGGACGGTCGATGAGGAGTTCCACCTCCCGGATTCCGCAGGCCCGAAGGAGCATGGCGGCGAAACGTTCCTCCTCCCGGAGATCGGGATTGCGCCTGTCGGCTGTCCGGCCCAGGCCGAGAAGGTCCAGGGCATCCCGGGCGTCCTTCATGGCTGCTTCTCCCGGCAGGAGTTCGTGGTACTGGCGGATGAGGGCGATGTTCTGACAGACGTTCAGGTTCGAAATGAGCGGATAGTCCAGGGAAACGATCCCCCCGCCGGGATGGTTCTCCAGAAAGGCATCCCGATCCCTTTCCAGGATGTCCTGATGATCGAAGAAAATCAGACGATAGACCGCGCTATTAATGTCAGCACCTCGATAAATATGATGGCCAGAAAGACACGGATCATTCCGTGAAGGACGGCAATGGGAATGCTCGTCAGCTGGTAGGAGGCCCGCATTCCGGATATGATGGGAATGAGGGTGATGAAAAAGCCGAAAGTGGCGCATTTGAACAGGAGGATCAACACGTCGGACAGGTGGATGGAATTGATGAGCAGATTGGAGTATATGTTGAGACCCATTCCAAAAATGATCCGGGAGAAAAGACCCCCGCTGATGACGAGAACCGTGGAAAACAGACCGGTCAGAAGAATCAGCGATATCACCCCGTTCATGATCCGGGGAAGAAAAAGGTAATTGACCGGGTCGATCCGGAAGGCCCGGAGGGTGTCCAGTTCCCGGTTCACCTTCATGACGGCGATTTCCGTGTTGATGGCCGATCCGGATCGGAGGGCGATGAGGAGCACGGTCACGAAAGGGGAAATTTCGTTCACGGCGAAACCGATGAGGATATTTCCTAAATATTGAGTGAGCCCCAGTGTTTTGAGCGTCTGGAGGACAATCCCCATGATGAGGGAACCGAGAACGATGGAAACGGTGATGAACAGGGGGAGAATTTCCACGGCGGTAAAGTATATCTGGCTCAAAAGGACGGAACGGGTGGCGCTGTTGTAAGCCCTGCGATGAAAAATGTTCCAGAGGATGCGGCGGGATATATCGATGGTTTCGCCGAAGGATCGTGAAAACTGCAGGGTCGTCTTTCCGATCCCGGTGATCATGTCGATCATGGACGCCTCTCGATGATGCGGGGGTCCGGGGGCTTCCGTTCCGTCCGAAACGGGGGATGCGGAAAACCCTGGTGTTGCCTCTTATGTTTTCGGTTGCCTTGATTCCCCTTTTGCGATGGAATCTATATGACATAAAAAAAGCATCCCTTCAACGGCTTCTTGAATGGAAACGGAATCAGGAATCATTTTTTATCTCCTCCTTTGCATCATGGTCTGAAAATGCATATAATATTAATTGCGTCGGGACCCGGTAAAAAAAAGGGATTCCAAGGATCGGCGCCGCCTGAAACCCGTCGCTTCGTCCGGTGGACCCGTGGGCCGCGGCTTCAACCGCGATTCAAATATGGCAGGCAGCGCCGCGTTATTTTCGTCCCTCGTGACGACCTCGAAAAAGCTTAACTCTTGATTTCAGAAAAAGGAGAGAAAACAAATTGAAAATAGTGCGCTTCCTCACAAAGGATCATAAGGAACGATATGGTTTATGTCTTCCCGGGCAGCCGGGCCGGGCGAAGCTGCTTACGGGGGAACTTTTTGGAACGTTCACCGTGAGCGGCGGGACGGAAGAAATCGGGGAATACCTTCCCCCCATCGTTCCCGTGAATATCTTCGCCCTCGGGTTCAACTACGGGAAGCACGCGGAAGAGAGCGAGGTATCCTATCCCGAAAATCCCGTCCTGTTTATCAAGGCGACGACAAGCGTTACGGGTCACGAAAAGCCGATCCTCCTTCCCAAGGCCGGTCCGGCGGAAGTGGACTATGAAGCGGAACTTGCCATCGTCATCGGAAAGGCGGGAAAGAACATCCCCGTGGACAAAGCACGGGATCACGTTTTCGGTTACACCTGCGCCAATGATGTCAGCGCCCGGGACTGGCAGTTCCACAAACAGAAAAATCAATGGACCCGGGGTAAAAGCTTCGACACGTTCTGTCCTTTGGGACCGTATCTGGTGACCCGGGACGAGGTGGAAAACCCGAACGGTCTCGGGATCCGGTCTATCTTGAACGGAAAGGTGATGCAGGATTCGAACACGTCGGACATGTTTTTCAACGTCGAAGAGATCGTGAGCGATCTGAGCCGGTCGGTGACCCTTCTTCCCGGAACGGTCATTCTCACGGGCACCCCGGCGGGCGTCGGTTTCGCCCAGTCCCCCCCCGTGTTTCTCAGGGCGGGAGACCGGATATCCGTTGAAATAGAAGGATTGGGGATGCTTTCCAATCCCGTTATCCTGGAAGACTGAACCCATCGGGGAAAAATCGGGAGGCCTCTCATGAATGGTAAATACAGGCGGCGGCAGGTCAGGAAAATCGTGGCCATCCTTTCATGGGTGGTGCTGCTTTTCATGGCCCAGGTTCACACGGGATCAGCCCTTCCGGGCGCTGAAATTTCGGCGGCGGCTCCCTACAGCTTCGCCGACCTGGCGGAGAAACTGAAACCTTCCGTCGTGAATATCAGTACCACGAAAAAGGTGACGTCCGGAGGTCTTGAAATGTTCCGGGAACCCTTCGGTCAGGGATCTCCCTTCGACCAATTTTTCGGGGATGATTTTTTCAGGCGTTTTTTCGGGGACAGCCCGGAAAGAAAATTCGAGCAGAAGAGTCTCGGTTCGGGATTCGTCATCAGCGGGGACGGATACATCTTTACGAATAACCACGTCGTGGAGAAGGCGGATGAAATCCTGGTGAAGCTTTCCGACGAGAGGGAATACAAGGCGAAAGTCGTGGGCACGGACCCGAATATCGATATCGCCCTTCTCAAGATCGACCCGGAGGGCCGCCTGCCCCTGGCGATCCTCGGCGACTCTTCCGGCCTCAGGGTGGGGGACTGGGTCATCGCCATCGGAAACCCCTTCGGGCTCAACCAGACCGTTACCGCGGGGATCGTCAGCGCCAAGGGGCGGGTCATCGGCGCGGGCCCATACGACAACTTCATCCAGACCGATGCCTCCATCAATCCGGGAAACAGCGGGGGACCCCTGTTCAATCTGGCGGGGGAAGTGGTGGGGATCAATACGGCCATTGTCGCCCAGGGTCAGGGTATCGGTTTCGCCATCCCGGTGAACATGGCGAAAGACGTGCTGAGCGATCTGAAGACCAAGGGAAAGGTCATCCGGGGATGGCTCGGGATTTCCATTCAGGATATCAGTGAAGACATCGCAAAAAATCTGAATCTGAAAGTCCGGGAAGGGGCCCTGGTGGCGGATGTGTTCGAGGGGGACCCGGCGGAAAAGGCGGGTGTCAAAACGGGGGATGTCATCGTCAGTATCGACGGGGAAAAAGTGAAGGACACCCATGATCTCCTCCAGAAAATCGCCAGGATGCGGGTCGGTCAGGCAGCGAAGATCGTTGTTCTGCGGAATGGTAAGGAGATGCCTTTTTCCGTCATGATTTCAGAACGACCCGATCAGCAAAGGCTTGTCGCCCGGGGAAGAACCAGCGAGTATTTGGGCATAACGGTTCAGGAGATGACGCCGGAAATCGCCCGTCATTTCGGATTGCGAAGCCCCGAAGGCGTCATCGTGATGTCCGTGGTCAAGGAGAGCCCCGCCGGGAAGGCCGGGATCGAGGAGGAGGACATCATTCTCCAGGTGAATCGGACGAGAATACGGAATCTGAAGGAATATAACAGCATCATGACCAAGGCGGCGGACAGGGAGAGCGTTCTTCTCCTGATTAAGAGGGGCGCCGCCCAGTATTATGTGGTCGTGCGCAAGTAAGTCAAGGTGCGCCCCGGTGGCGGAAGCCCGCCGGCCTGGGCGGGATCAACCCGGGGAAGGGAAAGAAATTCGTGCCCGAAAAAGGAATTAAGGAAAAAGCCGCTCCGGACGCCTTGAAGGAAAAACTTCCGGAAAACTTCATCCTTTCTCTGTATCGTCTTCTCGAGGAGCATTACGGCGATCTTCAGTGGTGGCCCGGAGAGACCCCTTTCGAGATTGCCGTCGGGGCGATCCTGACGCAGAATACAAACTGGCGGAATGTGGAGAAAGCCATCGGCAACTTAAAAAAGCAGGGGCTTCTCTCCCCGGCCGCCATCGCCGGGGCGCCCGACGGTCTGCTGGAGGAGGCCCTCCGGCCCTCCGGTTTTTTCCGTGTCAAGGCCGGGAGAATCCGGGCCTTCACGGCCTATCTGATCCGTTCCCGCGGAGGGGCCATGGAATCCCTGTTTGCGGAGAATACGGAAGAGCTTCGAAGAGAACTCCTGCGGATTCATGGAATCGGCGAGGAAACGGCGGACAGCATTCTTCTTTACGGTCTCGGGAAACCCGTTTTCGTGGTGGATGCCTACACCCGGAGGGTCCTGGAAAGACATGGCGTTTCGAACGCGCCGGAATCGTACGGTTCCGTTCAGCGGCTTTTCATGGAGTCTCTGCCTGAGGGACCGGATGTGTATAACCGGTGCCATGCCCTTCTGGTTCAGGTGGGGAAAGACTTTTGCCGGAAAAAACCCCGGTGCGGCGACTGTCCCCTATTGGGCCTGGAGGGAAGGCAGGCGGGGTGGGGGATGTCATGGTGAGAGACCTTTTCGATTATGCCGGGATCGTCCATTTCCATTCCCTTTATTCCCATGACGGCCGGGCCTCCATGGAGGAAATACTGCGGGCCGCCGAAAAAAACGGCATCCGGTATCTTTTGCTCACGGACCATTCGACCCTGGAAGCCCGGAGGGACGGATGGGAGGGCTGGCGGGACGGAGTCCTGGTCGCCGTGGGGCAGGAGATCGCTCCCCGGTTCAATCATTACCTGGCCTTCGGGATCGACCGGGAGTACCCGGTTGATGAAGAGGACCGGCGCCCGCCCCAAGGCTACATCGATGAAGTGAACCGGCAGGGAGGGTTCGGGTTCATCGCCCATCCCGATCACGATGGAACGGAAGTGTTTCACGTGAAACATTACCCCTGGATCGACTGGACCGTGACGGGATATTCAGGGATGGGCGTCTGGGATTTCATGACGGACTGGCAGGCCTCCCTGACGGGAACCTTCCGGGCGCTCCTGAGCTATGCCGCCCCCGCCTTCTTTCTCCGGGGGCCCCGTCCCGTGACCCTGAGCCGCTGGGACTTTCTGAACGAAACTTCAAAAGTGGCCGGGATCGGGGAATCGGACAATCACGACACGGAGAAACGGTTTCTCGGTTTCCGGTTTCCCGTCTTCCCCTTTTGCCGCGCCTTCCGGTTTATCCGCACCCATGTCCTTCTCCCGCGGCCCTTCGAAGGGGATAACGGCAGGGATCTCGATGCCCTGTATCAGGCCCTCCGGGAAGGCCGGTCCTATGTGTCTCTCGATGTCTTCGAAAACCCGGAAGGCTTTCGATTTTCCGTTCACTCCGGCGGCGGGGAAGCGATCCCGGGGGAAGGCATCGCCCTTTCAGGGGAAGCTCTGGGCAGGGTCGATCTCCCCGCCCCGGGAAGGATCCGGGTGGTCCGCCGCGGACGGGTCCTCCTGGAAGAGACGGGCCGCTCGCTCCGTTTTCCCATCGTGGAGCCGGGGACCTACCGCGTGGAAATCTTTCTGAGGCGGTTCCGGCGATGGCGGCCCTGGATCTTTTCGAATCCCGTCTACGTGAGGAATCCATGAGAAAAAGACTTCGAATAGGGTCGGGGGCGGGCTATGCGGGCGACCGGATCGATCCCGCCGTGGTCCTGGCGGAGGAAGGAAACATACAATATCTCTGCTTCGAGTGTCTGGCGGAGCGGACCATCGCCATCGCCCAGATGGAGAAACAGGCCGATCCGGGGAGGGGGTACGGCCAGTTTCTCGAAGAGCGGATGGAAGCGGTCCTGCCCCGCTGCGCCCGGGACGGTCTGGTTGTCGTATCCAATTTAGGGGCCGCCAATCCGCCGGCGGCTCTCGAAAAAACCTTCGAGATCGCCCGGTCTCTCGGAATCGGGGGGGTTCGGATCGGCGCCGTCACGGGGGACGACGTCCTGGAGGCCGTCCGCTCCGAAAACACGGTTGTCGTGGAAACGGGCGGCTTCGTCCGGGACCTGGGAGATCGTCTGATATCCGCCAACGCCTATTTAGGGGCTGACGCCCTTCTTCCCGCCCTTCAGGCGGGATGCCGTGTGATTCTCGCGGGGCGGGTGGCCGATCCCTCTCTTTTCCTGGCCCCCATGATTCATGAGCACCGATGGGACCTGGAGGACTGGCATCGACTGGGGGCGGGGACGGCCCTCGGTCATCTTCTCGAATGCGCCGCCCAGGTGACGGGGGGGTATTTTGCCGATCCCGGCGTGAAGGATGTCCGCGATCTGGAAAATGTGGGCTTCCCCATCGCCGAAATCGATGACGACGGCACGGGAATCCTCACCAAGGTGCCTGGAACGGGGGGCGCCGTGAATCTTGGAACCTGCCGGGAACAGATCCTCTATGAAGTCCATGATCCGGCTTCCTACCTCACGCCCGACGTGACGGCGGATTTTTCCGCCATTATGCTGAAGGACCTCGGGCAGGACCGGGTGAGGATCACGGGAGCCACGGGCCGGCCCCGGCCGGAAACCCTGAAGGTTTCCCTGGGAGTCCGGCAGGGATACCTGGGGGAAGGGGAGATCTCTTACGCCGGCCGCGGTGCGCTGGCCCGGGCCCGCCTGGCGGGGGAAATCGTATCGAAGCGCCTGGAGCGGCGGGGCTTCCGGAGGAGCGAGGTCCGGGTGGAATACATCGGATACAACGCCCTTCTGGGTTTCCTGGCCGAGGCCTCTTTTTCCGCCCCCGGAGACGTGCGGCTCCGGGTGGCCGCCCGGGCGGAAAAAAAGAGGGAGGCCGAGCGCGTGGGGGAAGAAGTGGAAAACCTCTACCTGAACGGACCCGCCGGTCCCGGCGGTGCCCGGAAAACCGCCCGCCCGCTCATCGGGATTTATTCGGCCCATGTACCCAGGGATCGGGTGAAACCCCGGCTTATGATCAGGGATGTGCCATGATGAAAAAGGTGAAACTCTATGAAATCGCCCACAGCCGGGCCGGGGACAAGGGGGAAATCACGAATATCTCCCTGTTTCCCTATGCGGAGGAACACTATGATCTTCTCCGGGAGCAGGTGACCGCCCGGGCCGTGAAATCTCATTTCGGAGATCTGGTCCGGGGGGAGGTGGTCCGCTACGAAATCCCGTCCATCCAGGGACTGAATTTCGTCCTTTACGGGACCCGCATGGGCGGTGTTTCCTCGGCCCTGGAACTGGACGCCCATGGCAAATCCCTCTCTTTCGGTCTTCTGGAGATGGAAGTCGACTTGACGGAGGCGGGGAATGGATACCGGTGAAGCCCCGGTGTTCGAACGGGGAATATGAAAGGACTGCATGAAGATCTACGTGGATGCAGACGGTTTTCCCGGCGCGGCAAAGGAAATACTGATCCGGGCCGTCCTTCGCTTGCGCGTACCCCTGGTCTTCGTGGCCAACAAACCGATCCGCCATGAACCGTCGGAGTTGATTTCCAGCCTCATTGTTCCCGAAGGTCCGGACATCGCCGATGACCGTATCGCCGAACTGGCGGCGCCGGGCGATCTTGTGGTTACGGCCGATATTCCCCTGGCGGATCGGGTCGTCGCCAGGGGCGCATTCGCTCTCGACCCGCGAGGCAAGCTCTATACAGAGGAGAACATTAAAGACCGGCTTGCCTTGCGCGACCTCCTTTGCGGGCTGCGGGACAGCGGCCTGATGACGGGCGGTCCGCCGGCCTTCAGCCGAAAAGACTGTCAGTCTTTCGCTGATCAACTGGATCGTTTTCTTATCAAATCGTTGATGAATGCGAGTGGAAACCTATGATCCCCTGTCGGAGACGCCGGCCCCGGCGCATCCGAGGCCCTCATTTCGGCCTGCCGGAACAACCCCTTCCTGCCGCAGACAAGAGGGACATGTGACGCGATTATCAAGACCTTACGAAGTTTCCGTTGTGATTCCCTCTTTCAATGCCATCAGGACAATCGATGCCTGTCTCGGCGCTCTTTATTCCCAGCGGACCAGCCACTCTTATGAAGTCATTCTGGTGGACAGTTCCCGAGATGAAACGGCCGTCCTTTCAGGCCGAAAATATCCGGAATGCAGGGTCATCCGGCGTTTTCGGCGAACCTACCCGGGCGCTGCAAGAAATATGGGAATCCAGGCGTCGAAAGGGCGGATCATTGCATTTACGGATGCTGACTGTATTGTTGATACCCGGTGGATCGAATCCATCGTGGAAATTCATCGTCAGAACCCGGAGTATGCCGTGATCGGCGGGGCCGTATGGAATGGAACGGGAAAAAACCCTGTCGGCATGGCTGAATATCTTGTCGAATTCAACGAATTCACGCCTTTCAGAAAGGAAGGAGAAGCAAGGTTTCTTCCCACTTGCAATCTTACCGCAAGAAGGGGCGTGTTCGATCCCATGAACAATTTCAAGGATGTCGTCAAGGGGAGCGACACCCTATTCGGGAAAGCGCTTCAGAACCGTGGGGAGAGAATTTTATTCACTCCCCGGCTCAAGGTGGTCCACCGGAACAGGACGCTTCTCGGGGCTTTTCTGAAGAATCAATACGACCTGGGCTATGGTTCGGCCCTGATCAGGCGGGAGGCGGAAATGACGGGATCTTTCTTGGTTAAAAGGCGGTATTTGATTCCCCTGCTTCCATTTCTCCGTTTCTTTTCCATTTCTTCGAGACTGCTTCGCGAACAATCACCCTTCCTGCGGTATCTCCTTCTGGAGATGCCTCTCGTGTGGACCGGTCTTGCGATTTATGCCTTGGGGTTTTATCGGGGTTCGTCGCAAAAAACATGACACGGGGCAACCGGTGTTCCGAGAAACGCATGGTTGAATTCGAAGCGGTTGTCTTTCCATTCCAGGAAGACCGTGCACAGCCTTTCCCGGGTGTGCCCCGGGTTCAGGCAGAGGGTGTTCCCGATACGGTCGGCGAAACGGCCCGTCATGAAGGGCGATTCGTGTATGTGTCCGTGCAGGGTCAGGAAAGGCTGCCTCTTTTCGATAAACCGGGAGACCGCGCGGCTTCCGGCATGACGGCCGTCATGCAGAACATCGAGACTTGTCTCGTGGGGCGGAGTATGGAAGACATAGATGGTCCTGTCGGGAAAGTCGGACCTGGGAAGCTTCTCCAGTTCCTCTTCCATGGTGGGCTGGGCCCGGAAGTAAGCCTCTCTCCGGATATGACGGATGCCGCCTTTCGTGCTCAGGCAGGGTGAAGATATCTGAGGTTCCCCGGGAATCCCGGGTTGATCGATCCGCTCACCGTCCTTGTTGCTGAAGGGTGTGGGAGGAACATGGCCGTATCCGATGACTTCGAATCCGTTTTTCAGGAGGTGTTTCCGGTTGTGGAGGAGACGGAGAAGACCTTGATATTCCAGGTCTTGCAGGCGGGCCAGGTAGTAATGCCAATCTTCGTTTCCCAGCATGGCAAACCATTCCGTCGACGGGCACTGCCATCGAATGGCGGAAAGATGCGGCCCTAAAAATTTTTCGATGAACGAAAGCTGTTCCGTCATGGAATCTTCCAGTGGACCTTCATTGGGGAGGAGATCCCCGCCCAGGAGAACGGCATCGGGCCGTTTTGTCCGGACCATGGTGAAAAGGTCATCGTAAAGATTCTCCAGCCCGTGCAGATCGGCGGTGTAGAGAATTTTCATGGCCCGTTTCCATCCTTTCGTTTACTCGGTCCGCACGACGTTTTCCGGAGATGTCCGAAGCCCGGGCCCCGGATTCATTTTTCCGCTTTTTCAAGATCCTTTGCCGTGTCCCGTAAGAAGTCCAGGGTCAGGTATGCCAGGGTGAGGGGCAGCGAAAGTTCCAGGCGGTGGATAAATTGGATGTTCGCCTCGGCTTTCCGGGGCCTGCATTCCAGAAAGTGGCCTCCCGACGAAAAATCGCCGGGATCGACATTCCCGTTCATGGGAACCCCTTTCTCGCAGCGAGAACAAACGCTTCGAATATCCTTCTTGAAAAATCATCCCCGCCGAAGGTTCCCTCGGGATGCCACTGGACGGCGAGGAGGAAGGGATGCCCCGGATCTTCCAGGGCCTCGACGAGGCCGTCTTCTGCGGATGCGGAAGGGATGAAGCCGTGGGGAAGGGTTTTCACCGCCTGGTGATGACGGCTGTTGACGGGGATGGAGTCTTTCCTCAGGATCGAATGGAGCAGAGATTTCGGGGCAATGCGCACCTCGTGGCTGTGAGCCGTCCTGGAGGTGTCCTGCCAGTGATCCAGAAAAGTCCCTTTTTCACGGGGAAGGTCCTGATAGAGGGCGCCCCCGAAGGCGGCTGCCAGAAGCTGAATCCCCCGGCAGATGCCCAGGGTGGGGAGCCCTCCTTTCCGGGCTTCCCGAATGACGGCCGCTTCGCAGGCATCGCGCCGGGGATCGATGCCCTTCACGCCCCGGGTTCGCTTTTCTCCGTAAAAAGAGGGGGAAATATCGCCGCCGCCGGTCAGGAGAAGGCCGTGGATGACGCCGGCAGCCTCGAGAAAAGATGCCGTGTCCGCCATGGGCGGCAGGATGAGGGGCGCGCCGCCGGCCTGCTCGACCGCCGCGGTGTAATCGAGGAACAGAATGTTCTTCCGCCTTTTAGGTCCCCCGGGCGTCCAGTCGGCAGCGGTTTCTCTTCCGCAGGTCAATCCGATGATGGGTTTTTTCAATAATGACATGGGGGATTCGCTCGTTTTCCAACTGGATCGGGATGTCCGTCCGCCGTATAGAACCTGTTTACCCCATCACCGGGCAAAATTAAATCATTTTTTGACAGAGGGGCGGTATTTCTGTAAATATTTCTTTCGAAAATCACATGTCTTTGTGATCGATTTCTTTTTGGCATCATGAAAGGATCTGGATGATGGCGATTCCCATTTTTACCGTGGATGCTTTCACGGACCGGCCCTTCCGGGGAAACCCCGCGGGGGTCTGTCTCCTGGAACGGCCGGCGGAAGAATCTTGGATGCAGGGGGTGGCCCGGGAAATGAATCTTTCGGAAACAGCCTTTTTATTCAGGGAGGGGGATGGATTCCGGCTCCGGTGGTTCACCCCTCTTGTAGAGGTCGAACTGTGCGGCCACGCCACCCTGGCAAGCGCCCACATCCTCTGGGAGGAAGGGATCCTTCCCGGGGAGTCGGAGGTCCGCTTTCAAACCCTGAGCGGTCTTCTCACCGCACGGAAGGATGGGAACTGGATCGAAATGAATTTCCCGGCCACGGCGGATCAACCGGTGCCCGCGCCGGAAGGCCTGGCGGAAGCCCTCTGGGCCAGGCCCGTTTATGTGGGTAAGACCGTTTATGACTATCTCGTGGAAGTGGACTCGGAGGTTACTGTCCGGGCCATGAACCCCGACATGAAACTCCTCCGCGAGATTCCCGCCCGGGGGTTCATCGTCACGAGCCGTTCCCGATCCGGAGAATTCGATTTTGTTTCCCGTTTTTTCGCCCCCGCCGTGGGGGTGGACGAGGACCCGGTGACCGGTTCCGCCCACAGCAGCCTCGGACCTTACTGGAAGCGAAAACTGGGAAAAAAGGAATTCAGGGCCTTCCAGGCTTCCGAAAGAGGCGGCGAGATCCGGGTCCGGGTCGGGGAGGAGCGCGTTTTCATCGGCGGCCGGGCCGTCACCGTCCTGAAGGGCGTTCTTGCTGATCTCGTAAAAAGTTGAAAAATGCTTGTTTTCCGACGGCTTCGTAAAAAGATCCATAGGCTGCGTTGCCCTTCATCCCTCGTCACTGCGACGTACCGCTCAGTACGTCTCGTTCCTCGGGATTCGGGCGCCTTGCCTCTGGATCTTTTTACGAAGCCGTCTTTCTTGCTTTCTGATAAAACCTGCGGTCGTTGGATCAGCCCCGGGGCCTGTATTCGAGAAGACGTAAAAGCAGGTTCCCGGAAACGTCCCGGCGATACGCCGCAGAAGCTCGAACGTCGCTGATGGGGTCGACAACCTTTCGGGCCAGGGCCGCCGCTTTTTCGAGGACCTCCCGGGAGAGATTCTCGCCGACGAGGGCCTCTTCGATGTCCTTTGAAGTGATGACCGTGGGCCCGACGCTTCCCCAGGCCAGGCGGGCGGCTTCAATGACTCCCGATGGCGACACCCGCAGCAGGGCCGCGAGGCTGGCTATGGCGCAGGCCATGGCCTGACGCTTCCCGATTTTTTCGAAGTGATGGATGTTGTATCGGCCGTCGTCCTTCAGGCGCAGGCCCGCCAGGATTTCACCCGGCCGGAGGTTCGTCCGTCCCGGGCCGGCGATGAAGTTCCGAAGGGGCATTTCCCGGGTTCCGTTCCGGGATTTCAGCTCTACTTCCCCGTCGAGAAGATAAAGAGGGGGCAGCGTGTCTCCCGCCGGAGAGGCGGTGCAGACGTTGCCGCCGATGGTTCCCATGGCCCGGATAAGGGGGGAACCGAGGGTCTTCAAGGCTTTTGTCAGGACGGGGAAACGGGACACCACCCGGGGATCGTCGAGAATCCGGGCGTGGGTCGTCGCCGCCCCGATCCACAGGCCTTTTGTCTCATGGTCGCGGATGCCCTCAATCTCGTGGATCCGTTCCAGGCAGATGAGAGAATCGGGGGCGCTTTTCCCGGCGCGGATCTGGACAAGCAGGTCCGTCCCTCCGCAATAGAGCCGTCCCTCCCGTTCCCGGTCCAGGATCGTCCAGAGTTCCTCGACGGACCGGGGAAGAAAAACGTTTTTCATTTTTCTTCCCCTCCCGTTTCACGGCCTGTGGCCGCCTTCTCGACGGCGTCGACGATCTTCTGATACCCCGTGCAGCGGCAGAGATTGCCCGAGAGGGCCTTCCGGATTTCCCCCCGGGTCGGCGTGTCTTTTTGTTTCAACAGGGCCGCCCCCGTGAGGATCATGCCGGGCGAGCAGAAGCCGCACTGGACGGCTCCGCAGGCGATGAAGGCCTCCTGGAGGGGATGAAGACCGGTTTCCCCTGTCAGGCCCTCGATGGTCGTAATGTCTCTTCCCTCCAGTTGGGGGGCGAGGATGAGACAGCCGAGCCGGGGCTCACCGTCCACCAGGATCGTGCAGGCCCCGCATTCTCCGGTGCCGCATCCTTCCTTGACACCCGTCAGTCCGAAATCCTCCCTCAGAAGATCCACCACCCGCCGGTCCGGTGCCGCGTCGATGGCCGTCTTCCGGCCGTTGAGGGTAAATGAAACGATCATGTCGATCCCCCGGTCGCATTTTTCCGGAGTTTCATGGCCTCGAGAACCTTTTCGGCCGTGAGGGGGGACCTGTTCATGGAGACTCCGCAGCCGTCGGCCAGGGCGTTGGCGATGGCCGGAAGAGGACCGTTCGTACCCACTTCGCCGACCCCCTTCATGCCGTATGGGCCGGAGGGCTCCGTCACCTCGACGGCCACGGAAGAGATGTCCGGGATATCGAGGGACCCGGGGAGGATGTAGGTGGCGAAATCCGGGGTCAGAATCCGGCCTTCATGCAGCCCGACTTCCTCGCAGGTTCCATAACCGATTCCCTGGGCGACCGCCCCCTGGACCTGCTGTTCGAAGGCTTGGGGATTGAGAACCCTGCCCGCTTCGGTGGCTGCCAGGTAAGCCTTTACGGTGACGGCCCCTGTCAGTTCGTCCACCTCGACACAGGCCAGATGGGCGGCGTAGGAGAAGAGGAGATGAGGAAACCCGATGGTGAATTCCTTTCCCGTGTCCGGCACATCCCGGACCACAGGCATGAGAAACTGGCTGATACAGGTCCTTTCGTGCTCCGTCATGGTTGCCGCCAGGGTGGCCAGGGGGATCTCCCGGTTCGAGGCCCGGTGCCTCACACGCCCGGGCAGAAGATCGAGATCCTCGAGGGTGTCCACGAGGAGCATGAGGGCCGCCCGCCCGATAATGCGCCGGCGGAGTTCCTCGCAGGCCCGGATCAGGGCGTTTCCGTAGGTATAGGTGGTGCGGCTTGCGGCGGCGGAACCGGACGGGAGGGTCCGTGCCGTGTCGGGCTGAATGAGTTCCAGATCCCGGGCCTCCTGGCAGAGCATATGGCCCGCGATCTGGACGAAGGCGGTGGCGTTTCCCTGGCCCATGTCGGAGACACCGCTGTATAGCAGAAACCGGCCTTCCGGCGTGATTTCGATTTTGGCCAGGGCTGAATCCGGAAGCCCCCGCCCATACCCCATGGCATTCCAGACCGCTGCGAGGCCGACGCCCCTTTTTTTAAACAGGCCGGCTTCCCTATTCCACCTGTCGCGATTCAGCCACAGCGGGTGGCGTCCTACCCGTTCGAGACATTCCCGGATTCCCGTGGAATTCGTAAGGGTGACACCGGCGCAGTTCCGGTCCCCCTGGCGGAGGGCGTTTTGCTTTCTCAGTTCCAAAGGGTCGGCCTTGAGCTTCGCCGCCAGAAGGTCCATCATCCGTTCCATGGCAAAACTCACCTGGACAACGCCGAAACCGCGCATGGCCCCGGCCACGGGGTTGTTCGTGTAGAGGCACCATCCTTCTATGAGGGTGTGGGGGATCCGGTAGGGACCGCCTGCATGTTCCATCCCCAGGGCCATCACTTCCCCCCCCAGGTGGGCGTAGGCGCCCGTGTCGTAGTAGAGGCGGCTGTGAAGGGCGTGGAGAGTGCCGTCCGCCCGGGCGCCGAGCCGGCAGTGCATGTGGACGCCGTGGCGTTTGTAACCGGCGATGAAGCTCTCTTCCCGGTCCCACCACATCTTGACCCGCCGTCCCCCGGCGTGCAGGGCCGAGAGGGCGAGGAGGCACTGTACCGTGGCGCCGTCCTTTCCCCCGAATCCCCCGCCGAGGAAGGGCCCTATGACCCGGATCTTTTCCATGGGCAGGCCGAGGGCATGGCTGATTTCCCACTTGTCCCGGAAGGGGGCCTGGGTGGACACGACGAGAACGACCGTTCCGTCTTCTTCCTGCCAGGCGACGCCGTTTTCCGTTTCCAGGAAGGCGTGGGCCTGGGGGGGGACCTGGAATGTTTCTTCGATGATGACGGGGCACCGGGCCAGGGCCGATGCGCCTTCTCCGGCCCGAACGACCGCCTTGAGGAGGACATTGCCGTCCTTCCATTCCTCGTGGACCAGCGGCGCTCCCGGTTTGAGGGCCTCCTCGATTTCGAAGACCCCCGGGAGGGGATCGAAGAGGACACGGATGAGGGAAAGAGCCTTTCGGAGCGTTTTCCGGTCCTCGGCGAGCACCAGGGCGACGGCGTCCCCGCAGTGCCTGACCTTTGCCCGGCACAGGACGGGCTGATCCTTGTGGACAATCCCCTGGCGGTTCGTTCCCGGGACGTCCCGGCCGGTCAGGACGGCAAGCACCCCCGGAAGAGCGGCGGCTTCCGCCGTTTCCACGGAGCGGATCCTGCCGTGAGGGATCCCCGCGCGCCGGACGCCGGCCCAGACAAGGTTTTCCCCGTAATAATCGGCGGCGTATTTTTCAGCGCCCGTGACTTTACCCGGCCCGTCGGCCCTGGGAAGGTCGCGGCCGATTTCAGGCACCGATGTCTTGATCTCCCCATGAAAAGGATCCATTCAAATTCCTCTCGTACCTCGAACCCCCTTTGTGTTATGAATCGAATAACACAAAGGGACACACCCTGCAACGGGTGACGGGGCCGAATGTCTTGTCAGGAAAGGAAACGTCGTGAATAAAAGTGAAACGGCCGGCCATCCCGCCCGGATTTACCGATGCCTCAGTGAAATCCTGGGCCGGGGCGGGCGGGCCGCCCTGGCGACGGTCATCTCCCGCTCCGGTTCCGGCCCCAGGGAGGCCGGTGCGTCTCTCGCGGTTCGGGAGGACGGCGCCGTGCTCGGAACGATCGGCGGCGGCCTTCTGGAGGCGGAAACCCTGGCCCTGGCGCACACGGTTCTTCAGGAACGCCGGCCTGCCTGCCGGAGTTTTTTTCTCACCGGCCGGGAGGCCGCGGAAGACGGAATGATCTGCGGCGGGCGGATGGAAGTTCTGGTGGATTATCTGGACGGCTCCGACAGCCGCAGGACCGCTTTCCTGGAACGGGTCGTGAGGAACCTGGATAAGGGCCGGTCCTGCCGCGTGGTGCGGTCCATACGATGGAAGGACGAAAAAGGGTTTGTCGAAACGGAATCGGGCGTCCTGGACGAAGACGGTTTCCATGCCGGGTCCCTTGACCTGTCGTCCCTCGATCTCGAAAAGCTGAAAAATGAAATTGCCGCCGACGGCCCTCTTTTGATCGAAGCCGGTTCCGTGCGTTATTTTGCAGAGACCGCCGCCGACCCGGAAACGGTCTTCATCTTCGGGGCCGGTCATGTGGGCCGGGAGCTGGCGGTCCTCATGGATCTCATCGGTTTCCGGACGGTGATTCTCGACGACCGCCGGGACTTTGCGAACCGGGCGAGATTTCCAATGGCATCGGAGATCATCGTTCTCGATTCCTATAAGACGGGATGCGAGGGATTGAGGATAACGCCGTCGAGCTTTGTGGTCATCATGACCCGGGGGCACGCCTTCGACCGGGATGTCCTCTCCTCGGCCCTGAAGACGGGGGCCGGGTATGTCGGGATGATCGCGAGCCGTCGGAAGCGGGAGATCATCTATCGTTCCCTGAAGGAGGAAGGCGTTTCGGACGAGACCCTGACCGCCGTCCACAGTCCCGTCGGCCTCGACATCGGTGCCCGAACGCCTGCGGAAATCGCCGTCAGCATTGCAGCGGAACTCATCGCCTTTCGTGCGGGAAAACGGATCCGCCCGTTATCGAAGGGCGGGGGGACGCCGGAGGCAGAATAAGGAAAGACGATATCCCATGACCGGACAGAGCTTTGCCGCCCTGATTTCCGCCGCAGGCCGCTCCTCCCGGATGGGAACGCCGAAGGCGCTCCTGCCCCTGGGGGAAGAGACGGTTGTCGAGCGCCTTGTCGGTGTCTTCCATGAGGCGGGCATTCGGGACGTTGTCGTTGTCGTGGGCCATGGGTTTCACCTCCTTGTTCCCCTCCTTGAAAAAAGGGCCGCACGATGGGTGATGAATGATCGCTCCGACGACGGCATGTTTTCCTCCGTCAAGGTCGGCGCGGCTTTTCTCGGAAGGGAGAAAGGCCGGAAGGCTTTCTTCTTCCACCCCGTGGATATCCCCCTGATCCGCCCGGAAACCCTCAGAACCCTCGCGGGCGCCTTCCGGGAAGGGGAAACGGATGTCTGCCGGCCCTGTTTCCAGGGCCGGAGAGGACATCCGCCCCTCATTTCATCGGCTCTTATTCCGTCCATCCTCGAATTCGCCGGTCCCGAAGGCCTGCGGTCCTTTCTCTCCCGGCGTGACCTGCGGTCGCTTGATGTGGAATGCGCCGATCCCGGTGTCCTGAGAGGCATGAACACACCGGAAGAGTATGAAAGGGTGCGGGGAAACCTGCTTGTTTGACAACCCGGCGGCTCATACGGTACAAGGGAGGACGCCGGACTTAAGAAATCTTCCGTGGAGAGTCTGGGGATGAACCCTTCGAATCGGGATCCCGATGGCACACTGAAACTTGAACTGGCCGCCCGCCCGTCCTTCCTGGAAGTTGTGACGGGTTTCGTCGAATCGTCTTCCCGGGCCTTCGGAATGGGCCGGGAGGAAACCCTGAAGCTCCGCCTTGCGGCCGAAGAAATTTTTTCATACCTGGCTCTTCGGGTCTGTCCCGGCGAACCCGTGGATATACGTGCCGTCAACGGGCTGTATTACACAAGGATGGCGTTTCGCTTTTCCGTGGCGGCCCTTTGCATGGGCGCTCTCAACATCACCGCCGCCGGCCGGCTTGAAAGCGACGGGGCCCTGGAGGAGATGGGTCTCGTCATCGCTTCCCGCTTCGCAGACCGTCTGCGCATCGTCGAGGAGGGGCGGAACCGTATCTCCCTCTCCGTCGAAAAGGATAAAGTCTATCCCCCGCCGCCGGAAGCGGTATCTTCACCGGCCCCTTTCCGGGAAGGTCTCAGGACGGAAACGCCGGACGCGGAAGGCTTGAAACGATACGCCGGCGAGGTGAACCGGGGGTCCGACGACCCGCTTCGACCGTTCTTTTACAGGTATCCCGGCAAGGTGGCCGACATGGCTGCCGCCGGCGACGTTCAGGCGGTCGTGGCCCTCGACGGGTCGGGCCGGACGGCGGGCGGTATGCTTTTTCGTTTCCTCTCCGAGAAGATCGTGGAGATCATCGGTCCCCATGTTTTTGTTCCCCGGCGGGAAGGGGAAATCGCCGGGGCCCTGGTGGACGCCTGTATCACGCGGACAGCGAGGACCCGGGCCATTGGTCTCGTCAGCCTTCTGGGGCTGCCCGAAACGGTCCGATCCCAGTTCGAACCCCTGGGAGCGCTGACATTTTACCGGGCCGGCGGCCCGGCCGTGGCGAGACCGGCCTGGTATCGGTTTCTCCACGAGGACCCCGGTTGCACGGTCTGGACGGACAGCGCACTGAGGGATTTCCTGGAGAGGGAGTACGGCCGCCTCTTTCTTGCCCGGGATATCCGGGAAGTCCGGGATCTGGGGGAAGCGAAAAAGGGGGCCTCCATCTTTTCCGCCGAGATCCGCCGGTTGCGGTCGGAGGTCACCCTTCGGCCCCTGTGGCCGGGAGACGATCTGGCCGCGAACGTGGAGCGGCACATCCATTTTCTCCGGGAAGAAGGGTTCCTCAATCTTCTGTTCGAAATCGACCTGGGCGTTTCCTGGCAGGCGTCCCTCATTCCTCTCCTCCTGGAGCGCCGCTTCAGGCCCGGGATGATCGTTCCCTTCGCCGGTCAGGCCGATCTGGTGATTTTTCAATACCATGGACCCGAACCTTGAAGGTTTCGTAAGAAAGGCCATAGGCTGTGTTGCCCTTCATCCCCCGTCCCTGCCGGCGTACCGGTAAGTACGCCTCGTTCTTCGGGATTCGGGTGCCCTGCCAGGGATGCTTTTTACTGAGCCATCGGAAAATGATTGTCTTATGACATCTCGCGAGTTTGTCAACCTCGACCGCCTCGTTCCCGCCTGTGTCCGGGAATTCGAGCCCTACATCCCCAGCAAGCCCGATCCGGAGCTTCAGAAGCTTTATGGCTGCAAGCGTCTCTTCCGCCTGAACAACAACGAGAACCCCCTGGGGCCGCCGCCGGGAGCCCGGGAGGTCATCCGGCGGTTTTCGCCTCCCCGGGGCGCCGTCTACCCCAGCGGGGATTCCTATTATCTGCGTCACGAGATAGCCGATTTCCACGGTATCCACCCCGACCAGGTCATTGTGGGCAACGGTGCCAACGAGGTGATCGCCTTCGTGATCAAGGCCTTCTGCGAGAAGGGGGACAACATCATCACGGCGGACAGGACTTTCGCCGTCTACGAATGGGTGGCCGTCTTCTCCGGCGTCGAGGCCCGGATCATCCCTCTCAGGGAGGGGCGGTTCGACGATGGAGCCATGCTGGGGCGGATCGACGACGCCACGAAAGTGGTCTTCCTGTGCAATCCCAATAACCCGACAGGAACTTACTGGTCCCGGGACACCCTCGTCGCCTTTCTCGAAAAGGTGGGGGGACGGCAGATCGTGGTCGTCGACGAAGCCTACTTCGAATTCGTCGAGGCGGCCGATTACCCCGACGGGATCTCCCTGATCCGGGACTACCCCAATCTCGTGGTCTTTCGGACCTTTTCCAAGATGTACGGGATCGCGGGGCTTCGCATCGGCTATCTGGCGGGCGACCTGAATGTCGTCGACATGATCCGCCGGACCTGTGTCGTCTATTCCGTCAACATTATCGCCCAGGAGGCGGCGCTGGCCTGCCTGCGGGATGACACGGGCCACATCGGCCGCACCCGGGACCTGGTCCGCCGAAGCCGGATGTTCCTCCTTGGGGAACTGGACGCGATGGGCCTTCCCGCCATAAGCGGCGAAGGGAACTTCATGATTGTGAGACTGCCCGGGAGCGATACGCTGGCCTACCGGAAACTCATGCATGAGGGGATCATGATCCGGCCCATGACGGGCTTCCGCTATCCCGGTCACATCCGCGTCACCCTGGCGGGCCTGGAGGCCATGGAGGCCTTCATCGCCGCCCTGAAAAAAATCCTGGACTGAAAGGCGATGACCTTGGACGCCATGTCCGCCCCCCGGAAACTCCTGTCCTTCGAATTCACGGCCCTTTGCTTCATTATCGTGGCGGCCTTCTGCAACGTCAGCGTGTTCTACAGCTTCTATCACTACCTGGGCACCATCGATATCCCCGTCCCGTGGCGGGGCTTTCTCGTGGGGCTCGAACCCATGTCGGCCTTCGTCCTCCGTCTTTTGGTCCTGCCCTGGCTTAACGCGCGCAATGCCCTGACTCTGACCGCTGTCTCTCTTGTTTTTCTCATCGCCGTTTCCTGTTCCTATCTGTGGGTGACCTCCGTTCCCGCAATGATCGTCCTGCGCATGGCCCACGGCACCGTTTTCGTTCTCCTCACTTCCGCCGTCATCGCTCTCGTGGTGAACTTCATTCCCGGGGAGAAAAGCGGCCGGGGATTCGGCATCCTGAGCATCGCGACAATGGTCCCTTTCGCCATCATCCCTCCCCTGGCCGAGGCGCTCCTTCCCCATGTGCGAAGCGAAGCGGACGTCTATGCCGCCGTCTCGGTTTTTTCGGTGATCGCCATCCTGATCCTCCTGGCCGTCCGGGGAAGGATCGGCCGGGCCGTCCAAGGCATGGACGGGGCGCTGCTCCGCCGTCCGACCTTTCCAGAGATCCGGGAGAATTTCCGGCTCCGAGGCGTTGTTTTTCTCCTTTCGACGATTTTACTGGTCTACCTCGCCCACGCCACGGTTTTCTATTTCATGAAGGATCTCTCTCTGGCGACGGGGGCCGGCGACGTGGGGCTCTTTTTCACCCTCTCCATGGTGACCATGATCGCCGTCCGTGCCCTGGGTGCGTTGGTTTTCGACAGGATGGAAAAGCTATCCACGGTGCGAAAAACGCTTGTCCTCCTTGTTCCGTGCCTCCTCCTTCTTCCCCTCGCCTCTTCCCCCGTGACCTATGATCTCCTGGCCGTCATTTACGGATTTTCCATGGGCGTCGTGCTCCCTCTTCTGAACGCCCTTCTTTTTTCGGTCTCCCCGCCCTCCCTGCGGGGACTCAACACGAACATGACCCTGTTCACCCTGGACGCGGCCTATTTCCTCCTGCCCTACTTCGGAGGGACGCTCATCGCCCTGGGGGCGGGGTTCGACGTCCTGTTTTATATCGCCGCCGTTTTTGTCCTGGCGGCGGCGGCTCTTGTCCTGGCGGTCGGCCGGCGGGGACGGAAAGAAGGCGTGACAGATGCGGCCCCGGCGCTTCATGATGTTTCCCGTACGTCGCAATGACGGGGGATGAAGGGCAGCCCGGCATAAGGGCTTCATATGAAGCCGTCAGCCGTAGCGAGAGGCCTGACGGTGAAGAGGCCGGAAAACTCAAAAATCAATCGGAAAAGGAGGAGCCAGCCCATGGGAAGCCATGACGATAAGAAGGAAAATGCCGTTTTGGAACCGTTTGTCATAGACGGTTTTCGACCCGAAGACGCCGGGGGGATCGTCCGCCTCGTCCGGGCCGTCTATGGCGACCATTACCCGATCCGGTTGTTTTACGATCCCGGAGCCCTCACGGCGGCCAACCGGGAGGGGCGTTATTACTCCATTGTGGCCCGCACGGCCTCCGGGGAGGTTGTCGGCGTGACCCACCTTTTTCGTTCGGCCCCCTGCGATGCCCTTTACGAGACCGGTGTCGGCCTGGTCCTCAAGGCATACCGGAATTCCGGGATCAACAAAGCCCTTTTAGGCTTCCTTTACAATGATTTCATTTTCCGGCAGCCCCATATCGAGGAGATCTTTGGAGAAGCGGTCTGCAACCACCCCTATATGCTGAAGGCCGTTCTGTCATTCGGTTTCGTGGAAACGGCCATCGAGGCGGCCCTCATGCCTTCCGAGGCTTACACCCATGAGAAGAGCGCCCCGGGGCGGGTGGCAACCCTGACGGGCTTCCGCTGCTACAGGCCGAACCCTCACCGGGTCTTCCTGCCCGCGGCCTACGAAACGATCCTGCGCCGGATTTACGGGCGCCTCGACGACGCCCGCGATCTGGCCCTGTCGGTGGAACCCTTTCCTCCCGGTCGTGTCAGCCGGACCGGGATGACCCTCTTTGATTTCGCCAAGGTGGCCCGGATCGCCGTTCCCGAGTCCGGGACGGATCTGGGAATCTGCCTGGCCCGCCTGGAACGGGAGGCTCTGGACAAGGGCACCGTCGTCTTCCAGGCCTGGCTCAATCTCACCGAACCCTGGGCAGGCGAGGCGGTGGAGACTCTCCGAAAAGCCGGATATTTCTTCGGCGGGCTGCTGCCCCGCTGGTTCGGCGGCGACGGCTTCCTCATGCAGAAGCTCCTGTGCCCTCCCGATTTTGAGAGCATCGTTCTCGTGTCCGATGTTTCAAAGGAACTGCTGGCGTTTATCCGGGAAGATCAGGAAGGGAATACCGGAAGCGGATGACATAACCGCCCTCGGAACCAAGTCCGACGGCTTCGTAAAAAGTCCATACGCGGTGTCGCCCTTCATCCCCCGTCACTCTTAAAGATCTTTTTACCAAGCCGCCGGACACCGGGCATTTTTCGACTTTTTGCGAGATCATCAAGTTTGATTGGCAGCGGGGGTAAAGATGGTCAAGCGTCGCGACTGCCTGTAAACTGCAGATTTCCCCCGTTTTTCCGGAGACAGGCATTTGATGGGTAATGACCGCGAAATCCATATCTATCATGAGAGTTGGGCGGCGACGGGGGTTGTATAGGGTATCGTAAACAAGGAGCCAATTTACGGACGGCACATGTTGCGTGCATGATGAGATTTCAAATAAAATAAGAAGACCGGGGTATGGCACAACCCCGGTCTCACAAGGAGGACTCAACGCCTGATCGGCAGCCTCGAGTCCTTCGTTTGTCCAGCAGCGGCGGCGGGTATCGCCGCCCCTTTTCAATTGAATGTAAAATTACTTGATAAACGGCGTGGGTACGGGGTAGATGGCTTTCCCGTACACGGTGTTGCACGTAATGGCGCCGGACATGTAGATTCCGATCCACCCGACAACGATGAGCAGATAGCCCACGACGGGCTTCCAGACGGCGGGGTCAGCGATCCCGAGATCCAGGAACACGATGGCCCACAGGCAGATGTCCACGAGGACGACGAGAATCGCCATGGCCTTGGAGGACTTGAAATAGGCCGGGGTGACCGCCGTGAGGAAACCC
>Ga0209269_1000138_pt1 | contig 110117 bp, 87 predicted proteins | sample MTBAKMMethaMetaG_FD_187455 | JGI IMG/M metagenome (GOLD analysis project Ga0209269, IMG submission 187455) | Enrichment culture microbial communities from Arthur Kill intertidal strait, New Jersey, USA, that are MTBE-degrading - MTBE-AKM (Arthur... | ecosystem: Environmental > Aquatic > Marine...
TGGCTTCTCCGCCTTTCAGCCCAAGCTTCAGCATCATCACCACATCCAAAACGAAGGCTGCAGGCACCAGCATGGCGATGAAATAGGAGAACCTGGGAAACTCGGTTCTTGTTTCCGTTGTGTCAAATTGCCCATTCAGTTCATGCAGCGCATGCATGGCATGGATATCCTTTTTCATATCCCGCTTGATCAAAACATAGGCGGTTGCCGCAGCAACGATCCCCATCACAACAAAGAGCGGAAATCCGGCGGCCGACACCTCTCCGGCGCTGGCCAAGCCGGCGGCCTTTGCGGAAATCGACGGCGCGCCCTGGATGATCCAGTCGCTTGAAAGACCGCAGCCATAACCAAACAGCGTCATGGCAACGGCGGCGCCGATCGCAGGAAGGCCTGAGCGGATCGCAACCGGAAGAACAATGGCCCCGATCAGGGCAACCGCCGGCCCGGGCCAGATCATCCAGGATAATACCATGATGATCACACCTAAAATCCAATAGGACAAATCCGCATTGACCATCAGTTTGGTTGCCGGCCGGATCATGATGACGTCGGCACCGCAGTCAGCCAGCGCTTTGGACATGGCGACGATCAGGGAGATCACAATAATAATGCCAATGAACTCAGTACCGGCGGCAACCAGACCGGAAAAAACCGTTTGGACCGCCGCAATGAAGCTTCCTTTGACCAGCCAGCCCATCAAGAAAAGGCCGGCTGTGCACGGAATGACAACATCTTTTTTAAATGCCATAGAAATAATGACGATCAGCACGATGGACAAAAATAACCAGTGGGCAGCAGTTAACATATTCATCCTCCTTAGTCATTTTAGTTTATTGCGTTCCCTGAGGTGTTGTCTTCTCCCCCGCTTCAGGTAAAATCCTGTTCTCCAGATTCCAGATAATCCCCCCTTCTCTTTGTTTAGTTTCTAAACTTTTTGCACAAAAAAAATTCGTGTCGACCACTCAATATTTACATGAGGCAAATATGTAAAGTATCCTACTTTGGAATCGTAAGAAGTTACGCCCACCTAAATGCGGAATATCTCAAACTTGTGGTTTTCAGGATCTTTGAGGTTGCATTGGAGTATTCCGCCGCCGTCGTTATCCTGGATTCATCGATGCCTAAAACCCTGGGTAACTTAGGCATTGGAAAGGTAATATAGCTGAAGACTTGATTGACGGTCGTGGCTGCTTCGCTGCAATGCTTCTTATGGACTAGCCCTGACGCAGTTCATCCAGCATATACCTCACCAGGCTGAAGCTCATTCGGTGGTATCGTGCACGAAACTATTATGTTTATAGTAACATTTGCCGCAGTGCGGACAGCGGTAGTCATGGATATCGATCGTCACTTCTTTGTATTGAGGGCATTCCATGTAATCTCTGGCCAGATTAAAATAAATATGTTTGCTGGTATTTCAAGGATCATTTTCGACACGATGGATGATTGCATCTTTAATGCCGAACAACTCTTCGGCATAATGAAATGAGAGCATATCCTTTCCTCCTTGTAAGCGATCGTAGAGGGTCAGGTTACAAGGCTGGGTGATAGGATACGCTCTCTTATTTTCACTTCTCGGTTGATTTTTCCTTTGCCTTACCCGAACATTTATTATAGCAACATTATATTAAGATGCTAAACTATATTCTCGGCTTTTTCCTTTCTTCAGCGCCAAGGCTATCATTCAGTTTTTCAATGACCGTTTCAAAAACCTCGATTTCATGCTGACCGAGTTGCGCTCTCAGCTGATGATAAAAATTGAGATGTTCTTCTTTGTGAACCTGAAAAGCAATGCGTCCCTTTTCTTTCAAGGCGATGAGGATGCTCCGCGAATCACTAGGGTGGGGGGAACGTTTGACAAACTCCTTCGCTTCCAAGCGTTTCACGATCTGAGTGACGGCCCCCTTAGTGACGCACAAACGTCCCGCAAGCTCGCTCATAAGAATGCCTTCCCCAAGACCGATGGCGTCAATCGTATGGATTTCGCTGGGGGTCAAAGGACCGGCTTCGCCAAAAGTCCTCGGGCTCTTCTCCAGGCGTTGCAGATGAATGAAGAGGCGGCCAAGGCTTGTGCTGCCTCGGTTACTGTCTTCTTCAGGATTCAGTTTTTTCGGTTTCATCATATCATCTCTCATGCTTTTAGTTTAGTGTCTATACAGATCTTTGTCAAGCCCTATTGGGTCGATTCCTCCCACGCCAGGTTCAACATTGATAAGATAAGACGGCCAGCAGCATAAAGAGAGAAAATTGCTGAGAAGGATCAATATCCGAAATAATCATAATCAGCAAGTGCGGAATGGAGTCTGTTCGAATAAATTCAATAAGGATCAGCATGAAAAAACAACTGAGAAAGGGATTCATTTCAGTATGCTGATGAGAAAACTGTAAAGAGAGGTTTATGGTTCAGCTTTACGTTTTTATCATAAACTCAAAGATAATGCAGCAACAGCACACCGATGAGTGTTAACTGGTGTTAACCGCCCTATAACGTATTTTCCGTTGGTTGATATGGATTCAGTATAATGCCGGCAAGGTGATAAAGTCCTGCTTACTCTTCACTTCTTGGCTCTTCTGCTCATACCAGCTTTACTCAGGGATACTATTACTTCCTCATCCTCATGATGACACAAATCAATTCTTGCACCGAAAACACCTTAATGGTATCTCTATGATTTTTTAGTTGCCCTGCAGGGGGCAGTGGTATTAAGAAGGGATATTCGCAATCCTCATCCCGCCTGATGAGGCAACATTGCGGCATCCCTTCTCAATACCAAATAACAGTATAATCAAGATAATCAAGAAATTCTACCAAACACATCCGTTCACGAAAATCAAGGGAAGGTATTTAGATTTTCAAGGTTGGATTTACTTATTCAAACGGTTCATTTTTACTTCGCCATTAAATTGTTTGCTTGGAACCAATCCTGAACAACTTTAGCAACTTCATCTGAATTTTTATCCATGTAAAGTTGATGACTGTTTCCATTGATCCCTTTCTCTGGCAAATCTATCCAAGTAACGCTTCCTCCTGCTTTTTCTACGGCCTCGGCGTATTTTTTGATCGTATCATAGGCTGATGCCCAAAATGGCGAATCCTTAATAAAATCTCCATAAATAATCAATACAGGTACACCCTTAATTTTACTAAAATCTGTTTTTTCTAAATCAGGTGTGATAAAGGGTTCCAATAATACGACACCTTTAAACTTTTCGGGTGCTTCAAGCATTGCATCCATAGCAAATTTTGTGCCTTGACTATGAGCTATGACTACTGCTCCATCATCAAATTGATTCATATATTCCACATAGGCCTCAAGTGCTAACGGATCGGTGCTCTTCCATCTGGGGACAAACTGTTTGTTAAAATAATCGTAGGATTCTACTGGGAATTGCAGCCCTTCAAACGCCACCCCATATTCAGGGCCAAAACGAAACAACCCCCATCCAGCTTGTTTAGAACGATACTGCGGTGCATCTGTATATACTTCTGGAAACATGGAAAACCCTGCGCGCCCACGTTCAACAGCATCGGATACATATACGTCATGTCCTTGTTTTAAGAAGAATGTCTGCCATCCAGGCCTGCCATCGGGGGTTGTTTCAAAGGTAGCTCCAGTGAGGGCGCTTCCATGCCATAGCAATAAAGGATATTTGGCCTTGGGCTCCTCTAACTTGACATACGATACATACATCTGCCCTGATTCGTAATCTCCATTAAAATTCAAGAGATTTCCTTTTGCATCTTTTTGCATCTTGTCCTCTGGGACATTAACGGTAACATTCGACCCGCCCACGAAAAAACTACCCAATTCTTTTACTTGTAAAATCTGTCCTTGTGCATTTGCTGTTTTTTTAGCACAGCCCGTAAAAACGAGAACAATGCTGAGCAGAACAGCAGAAATTATTAGCACCTTTTTACGCATAGTATAACCTCTCCCCATATTTATTTTAGCACATAAACTTTATTTTACTTTATGTTCTAAACTATAATTTGTCAAGAGTTTTCTTTATATCAGGGACTAGCAACATCATAGATAAAAAAGATTCAGGATGTTATCGATAAAGCCAAGGGGAGAGAGAAGAAATATGCTATTTATTCAAATATCAATTTGGTTTTCGTTCTTCATCCATCGTACGGGAACTGGGGTATCCTGACAGAAAGATTTCAGACAATGGCACGGGGCTTATGGGGACGGCTCCTTTCTCAAGAAAATGGTATTTCATTTTAAGCCAACGTCAAAGGTGTTATCTGTTTTTCTGGAAGGCAACAGGCGCGTTTACCTTTAGTGTACTTATTGACTGGATATAAAAGGCCCTCCCCCTATAACTTATGCTCTCATTTTCATGGTTATTGCAATCCCGACTACAAAATGTTCTGCGACTAGGCGTCCTTGCCCTCGCAAATAAAACAGGCTCCGCGATGTTGGTTTTCAGCCTAACGAGTCCTGCTTTTTTTACAGCCATTTAAAGCCTAATCTATCCTATCTACCATCACTCTCACGAAGGTTGCGCAATTGCCAGATTAAATAGGTGCCTGTATGCTCATGATCTCTTCGATGAAGTCTCGATGGTTGTTCGCCCCTTATTTTTACTGTTGTTGCCATCGTGTCATTAGCATCAACAACGGATATGACACGGGCGCACTGCAAGCTCTCTTCAAAAAAGGAGACCCGAAGGTCTCCTTTTTTGATGCTTCCATCGGTTGAGCGGTCTCTGCCATTAGCCTGACCGCAACCCGGCCATCCCTGCGGACCGACGGGTCAGTCATGAATGGAACTGCCGCCGATAAACTCCCGCAGGATCGAGTTCAATGGAACTGCCGCGTCATCGATTTCCGGATAATAGGAAAGCATCCTCAATAAACGCTGGGCATCGGCATATTGGGAAACCGCCGGCGTTACCTGCTGCAGCAGCGGCGTAGCATATTTTTTGAAAATCGAGGTTTCGTAGAGCAGGGCGGAGTTGAACATGGCGTCGCAATCCTCCTGGAAAGGGAAGATGTATTTTTCCTCCCCCCGGCGAACCGAAGGCCATTGAACAAGGGTCTCTTTCGCTGTTTTGGCCCTGTATTGGGCGTCGCGAACCAATCGCCGCAGCAGGCGGGCGTCGCTGGTGGACACCCGGTTGTAGGAGTCGATGTCGATCTGCACCAGGGAACTGATGTATATCTTGAATTTCATGGCCCGGTTGATGGCGGGCGTCAGGGCATCGTTCAAGGCATGGATCCCTTCCACGATGACCGGATGCCCCGGCTCCAGCTGCAAGGTCCGGGCGTCTGCCAGACGGCAGCCATTTTTGAAGTCAAAACAGGGTGCCTTGATCGGCTTTCCTTCGATGAGGTCCTTCAGGTTGCTGTTGAATGTTTCAATGTCGATGGCCTTCAGGGATTCAAAGTCGTACCCGCCATTTTCATCCCGGGGCGTATCCGACCGGTTGATGAAATAATCGTCGGTGGACAGCGTCACCGGACGAAGCCCCAAAACCCGAAGCTGGATCGCCAATCGATAGCAAAAGGTGGTTTTCCCCGAGGATGACGGACCGGCAATCAGAATCAGGCGCAAACGGTCCCGGTCTTCATAAATCTGGTCCGCCAGATTTGCAATGTATTTTTCCTGCAGGGCTTCCGATACATGGATCAGCTGTTTAACCTCTTGCGGGCCTTTTTTCGCCACCTGGTACAATCCCAAGGCGTTGTAGACGTTCAAGGTCCGGGTCCAGTGTTTGGTTTCCTTGACGACGCTGACCAGCTTCGGCACTTCCGCCAAAGGGGCCAGGACACCGGGGGCTTTATAATCGGGGAAACGAATCAGAAAGCCGCTCTCAAAGGGCGTCAGCCCGAACAAATGGAGGCAGCCGGCACTGGGGGCCAGGACATGAAAAGAATGGAAGACCTGGTCGGACATGCGGTAGAGCCGGATTTTTTTCATGCCGATGCTGGTGAGCAGACTGGCCGCTTCGCTAAAGCCGCCCTGCTCCAAAATGGGAATGGCCTCCTTGGCAGGCAGGATGCTTCTCACAATGGGCTCATCCGCTGCGATCAGCTCCCGCATCTGTTCCTGGATCAGCTCCAAGGTCCTCTCAGAGGGTCTGGCAACCCCAGGGAATTCACAATAACAGTGCTGGCCAAAGGCCTGATTGACGTGGAGGGTCCACTGAGGAAACAACTCTCTGGAAACATGCGCCAGCAGCATGATCATGCTTTGTTTATAAATCGACATACCATAATAGGAAGACATGTCCAGCCAGTCCACATGGCCTTCCTCTTCGATTTCCGTATCCAGATCAACCACCAGGTTGTTATAACGGGCGCCGATGATCGGCAAGCCGCGCTTGCCTTTGTACGCTTCCGCCAGCGTCCGGAGCTTGGTTCCCTTTTTGATCCGTCGGGCATCCTTGGATTTTAAAGCGGGATCGGATATTGTGATTTGAACCATCGCGGTCCCTCCTGACATTATAAAAGTATTAGGGTCATTATACCATGGCGTTGTTGCCATATCCAAAGTTTTATTCCGGCACCGGTTCGGCTCCCGAGCCATTTTGGGGAATCAGGAGGATGGCCAGCATGGCGGTCAGTGCGACGAGAACACCAAAATAAAAGGCGTCCCTCTGCGCCGCCAAATAAACGGCATGGCCCGGTAGACCGACTGTTCCCGAATAATGGGCTGTCCTCAGCGCAACGATCATGCCGCCCAAAGCCACGCCCAGGGATTGTCCCAAGTTCCGCACGGTGGCCACCATGCCGGAGGCAACCCCCATATGCTCTTTGGCAACCGAGGCGTAAATTGCGGTGTTGATGGCCGAGACACTGTACCCATTTCCACTGCCGAAAAAGGCCAGCGCAATGAGGATGAAGGGCAAGGAGGACCCTTCGCCCAAACCGCTCATGAGTATGCTCCCCAAAGCCACGGAACCCAGTCCCAGCAACGCCGGCTGGCGGCTGCCGACCCGGTCGGTCATCCGTCCGCCCAAGGGGGAGGATAGCATCATGATCAGCGGCGTAGCCAGCATGATCATCCCGGACTTATCCTGGGTCATACGCAGCACATTGACCAGGAAAAACGGCATGAGGAAGGTGGTCATCATCTGGGCAATGTATGAACAAAGGCACGCCAGGATCGGCAGAGAGAACCTTCTGCTGCGGAAAAGCTCCAGCTCCATCATCGGATTTTGGCATCGGCGTTCGAGGGGGATGAAAAGCAGCAAACAAGCTAAGGAGAACAGCAGGGTCCCCAGGAATTGGACGGAGGCCACACCCCAATCCTCCACATAATTGATGGCTACCGAAAGGGATACGATCATCAGCCCAAAAACCACGGCGCCCGCCCAGTCCATTTTTACCGGGGCTTTTGTATAGGTTTCGCGGGTTTTCATATAGCGCATCGAAACGATGATTCCGGCCAGACTGAAGGGAATGTTGACATAAAACAGCGCGTGCCAGCTGAAATAGGTCAGCAGCCATCCTCCAACGGTGGGGCCGACCGCCAGTCCGAGCGATACAAAGATCGAGTTGATGCCCAGCGCCTTCCCCCGTTCCTTGGGCCCAAAGGTTTTGCTGACGATGGCATGGGTAATGGAAACCACCATGCTGCCGCCCACCGCCTGCAGACACCGGAACAGGATCAGCAGCGGAAGATTAACGGAGAGCAACGGCAGCAGCAGGGACATCAAAGAAAAGATGGCAAAGCCGCCCACAAACAATCGTTTATAACCATGGAGATCGCCCAATCGGCCAAAGACCAGAAGCGAGCAGCTTAAGGTTAGCATGTAAATCAAGGATATCCAGCTGATGGCGCTCATGGAGACACCGAATTCGAAGGCCATGCCGGGGAGCGCAAGGTTAATGCTGCTGGTGGTAAAGGTTGCGATGAAATTCGCCAGGCCGGTGACGGCAAAGACCATCCATTTATCTTCAACGATGAGTTTTCTCATAATACTCTGACCCTCCTATGGCAACTCGCTCATATGACTATTTTAGCCTCTTTTGGGGGAAGTGTGAAGAGCGGGGATTTTTAGCATTTGAAATCAGTATCACTGTTAATGCAATTGTTTGCTGTTAACCGTGAGTTTTATGAGGTGGGATTTGGCTATATGATTGAATTTGTTTGAGTTGCTCTGTCCCTTTTTTGCGGGCACCCGCAAAATGGGGACGGTGACTTTTTGCGGGCGCCCGCAAAAAGTCACCGTCCCCAAGCCCAGCCCCAAGCCCCAAACAAAAAAGCCGTTCTTTCGAACGGCCTGTATCACCATGGTTTTTTCAGTTCATTGGGCAGCCTATTTGAACTTGCGCTTCCGTGCCGCCTCAGATTTTTTCTTTCTCTTGACGCTGGGTTTCTCGTAATGTTCGCGTTTTCTCACTTCGGACAAAACACCGGACTTCTGACAAGTACGCTTAAAACGGCGCAGTGCGCTATCTAAAGTTTCATTCTTTCCGACTCTAACTTCACTCATCTTGTTACCCCCCCTTCCAGGTCATCGCATGTCCATTTGCAGTAAGGCTTACAAATAAGTTTTCCCGCAAATATCAACATACGGTTTATTATACCGTATAAAACCAACCTGGTCAATCATCAACCGGGAGGCCAATGCAAATTTCGGCCGCCAAGCAGATGAAAATGCAGATGGTCTACCGTCTGCCCTGCCTTTTTGCCGCAATTGCTGACGATCCTGTAACCATCCGTGAGACCTTGCCGAAGCGCTTCCTCGCTCATCACCTTGAGCAGATGACCTAACAGAGGCTGATCCTCTTCCTTCATTTGATTGAGGTTGGGGATGTGCTTCTTGGGGATAAATAGAATGTGGGTCGGGGCTTCAGGATTTATATCTCGGAATGCCAGTATTTGATCGTCCTCATAGACCTTGGTGCTGGGAATTTCACCAGCCACAATTTTGCAGAATAAACAGTCGGACACATGGACACCCCCTTTAGCTACATCATACCTGGAATCCTTTACACTCGAAAATTATACCATTCCAACGGCAAGCTGGCAAGCGACGCCTCATCGCTTCCTGGTCATTCCGACCATCATTCAGACTGTCATTTCAGCCGTCATTTCAATACAACCAGCTCGGCCTCCCAACTGTCGGGCTTGCAGCCGGCCTCACCGGTGAGCCGGACGGTCCGGAGCTGTCCTTTGATGCCGCCTGCCGGTCCACCCGCCACCGGCGCCCCTTGTGGTGCGGTTTCCGGGGGCAAGATCAGCGTCACTTCCAGATAATTGTCGGTATGGCCTGCCCAGATCCCGGGGGCGATCTCCTCCTCCACCAGAACCTCCTGGCAGCGTCCAGCCCATTGCCGGGCATATTGCCAGCTCAGCTTCTCGCCCAAGTCGATCATACGGCGGCTCCGGTCCTGCTTCGTCTGAGGCGAAACCTGTCCCGGCATCTTCGCCGCTTCCGTTCCCGGCCGCTGGGAATAGGCAAAAACATGCAAGCGGGAAAAGCCCATTGCTTCCACAAATTCCAGACATTGCCGGAACTTCTCTTCATCCTCGCCCGGAAAGCCCACCATCACATCTGTGGTCAAGGCAATATCGGGGACCATCTGGCGGATTTCCATCACTTTTTGCCGGAAATCCGCGGTGCTGTAGGGGCGGTTCATCCGCTTCAAAATCGCATCCTGCCCGCACTGCAGCGGCAGATGCAGCTGCTTGCACAGATTGGGATAACGCCAGAACAGTTCCAGCAGCGCCCGGTTCGCCTCCATGGGTTCCAGGGACCCCAGTCGGAAACGCACCTGGGGAAACCGAGGCAGGAGCTTGCCCAGCAAACGGCTCAATCCTTCCCGATCGCCCCGGTCCCAGCCATAGGCCCCCAAGTGGATGCCCAGCAGGACGATCTCCCGGTATCCCTCCGCCGCCAGCTCCGCCGTCTGCTGCATAACTTCCTCCTCGGGCAGGCTTTTCCAAGGCCCCCTTACATAGGGAATGATGCAATAGGTACAGAATTGCCGGCAGCCATCCTGGATCTTCAGGGTCGCCCGGGTACGGTTCAGGCCCTTCAGACTGCTGTGGGCCAGGGATTCTTCGATGATTTTTACCGGATGGTCCTCCAGGCGCCGCATCCGCAACTGCCGATCAACCATGTCCGTTAATTGGTCCTTCTCCGCATTGGACACGATCATATCCACATCGCCCGCGTCCATGAGCGCGGCGGCCGCCGGGGCATAGCAGCCCGTCACCACCAGCAGGGCATGGGGGCTCCGTTTCCGCAAGCTTCGGATCATTTTGCGGGATTTTTGGTCCGCCATCTGCGTCACCGTGCAGGTGTTGATGATATAGGCGTGCGCCGGCTCCTCAAAGCCAACGATACGGTAGCCCTTCTGTTCGAATTCGCGTGCAAACCGCTGGCTTTCACTTTGGTTGACCTTGCAGCCTAAAGTATAGAAGGCAACAGAATACTGATTCATCGTCCCGTGTCCCCCCATAGAAATTGCAGCACCGAGAGCAGCATCAGACCCGCCGTTTCCGTGCGCAGGATGCGCGGCCCCAGGGTCACATTGATTCCGCCGCTGGCTTTAGCCAGCTCCACCTCGGCTGCCGCCATCCCCCCCTCCGGGCCAATCAGCATATAAAGACATCCGGCATCTTCTCTCCCGTTTTCTTCTGAGGCACCTTCCGGCCCCTCGAACCGAAGCCTGTCCAGCTTTCCCTTTTGTTTCTCCAGCACCGCGCCCAAGGCCTCGCCGCCCTCCTCCCAGGGAACCAGCAACAGGTCATGGTCATCCAGTTCTCCCAGGAATTTTTTCAGGGTCTGGGGCATATGGACCTTGGGAATCGCCAGGCGGCCGCATTGGCGGGCGGCCTCCGCCGCCACCTTCTGCCACCGCTCCTGTCGTTCCCGGCGTTTCTTGTCCTGATCGAGCTTCACCACCGAACGGGTCAATTCCAGAGGAATGATCTCGCTGACACCCAGCTCCGTAGCCTTCTGGACCACCCACTCCATCTTTTCACCTTTGGGAATGCCTTGCACCAGACAAGTGCGCAAAGGGCTCTCCCGCCTCTGGGCCACCATGCCGGTCAAGGCAACGGCGGCTTCGTCCCGGGTGATTTCCCGGATCTTCCCCTGATACCCCTTCCCTTCGCCGTCAAAAATCTCCACCGCATCCCCCGGCGACAGCCGGAGCACCTTGGACAAATGCTTGAACGCCTCGCCGCGGATCCATGCCGTTTCCGATGAGATCCCGGCCGCAGGCACATAAAAACGCTCCATCATGTTGACCTCGTTTCGAACTTTCTATGGCCGCAGGTAAGTGGCCGCCACCCAACCGCCTTCCCGTTTTTCCCGAAGCAAGCGGAAACCTCTTTGGAGCAACGCCGCCTTGACCTCCTCCTGCCGTTCCTCAATGATCCCCGAAACCAGCAGGTGGCCGCTCTTCCTCAAAAATCCGGCAAAATAGGGACTCATGGCCAGAATCACATCCGCCACGATATTGGCCGCCACAAGATCAAATGTCCCCTCGGCTGATCCATCCCCGGCTGTTTCCAAAGCAGGGCCGCCCAGCCGCTGACGCAGCGCGCCGTCGGAAATGACATCCCCTTGCATCGCGCGGAAGGTCTCCGGATCCAAATGGTTTTTCATGGCATTCTCCGTCGCCACCCGCACCGAGTTTTCTTCAATGTCCACCGCCGTCGCATCAGCAGCGCCCAGGAGCATGGCGGCGATGAACAGGATACCGCTCCCGCAGCCCAGGTCCAGGATCCGGTCTCCCGGCTGCACCAGCGCTTCCAGCTGTTCCAGGCAAAGCCGGGTGGTATGGTGCTGGCCCGTGCCGAAGCTGGAGCCAGGATCGATCTCCAGGATCTTCCGGCCGCCCTTCTCCTCCCAGCTTTCCCAGGAGGGCTTGACCACCAGCTTTTTCCCTACCGTAAAGGGCTTGAAATACTTCTTCCAGTTGTTGGCCCAATCCTCTTCCTTCACATTGGCCAGTTCTGCGTCCAGCCGGCCATAAAGTCCTGCTTCATCCTGCTGTTTCATGGCCAGAAGAGACTGCCGCAGCCACTGGAGCTGCTCCCGCCCCTGCGTGTTGTCCGCCAGATAGACCCTGATGTTGGTCTCCCGGCCCCGCTGCTTCAGGACCTCATCGTCCACATAATCCCAGCGTGCCGCCGTATCCCCTTCCAGAAAACGTTCCAGATCCCGGCTGTCCTCCACGATCATCCCTTGGATGCCCAGGGCGATCAAAGCGCCGGTGACCGGTTCAATGCCTTCCGTGGTCGTAAAGATCCTGACTTCCGTCCAATTCATAGCCTTCATCCTATCCATTCGTATTCATGTGAAAAGAGAACCACCCGCGGTCAACGCTATGGTCGTTCTCTTTTTTAGTCAATCCTTATCGAAAAGCCGTTCGAAAATGCCCTTCTGCTTCCCGTTCTTTTTCTCAGACCGGTAGTTTTCCTCGCCGGACAGGCGGGAGAATTCCTGAAGCAATTCCTTCTGCTGATCGGTCAGCTTGGTGGGCGTCGCAATGATGATTTTCACCAGCTGGTCGCCCCGGCCGCCGCCCCGCAGATGAGGGATACCCTTGCCCTTCAGCCGGAGCAAGGTATGGGTCTGGATCCCCTCAGGCACTTTCAGGGTTGCCTTGCCGTCCAGGGTCGGCACGGAAATCTCCGCGCCCAGGGCCGCTTGGGCAAAGGTAACCGGCATCTCCATATAAACGTCATTGCCGCGGCGTTCGAAAATTTTATGAGGCTTGACGCGGATAAAGATGTAGAGGTCCCCCGGTTCACCGCCCCGGTTGCCGGCCTCTCCTTCGCCGCTTAAGCGGATCCGTGAATCATTGTCCACACCCGCCGGAATCTTGACCTTCAGCGTCTTGCGTTTGCGCACCCGGCCCTGTCCGCTGCATTCCGGGCAAGGCGTTTCAATAATGGTCCCTTCGCCGTCGCAGTCAGGACAAGGGCGGATCGACTGGAAGCTTCCCAGAGGCGTCTTCTGGGTCATTCTCACCTGGCCGGAGCCCTGGCATTTGGGACAGCGTTTCTTGGTGGTCCCGGCCTTGGCGCCGGTGCCTTGGCAGGCGCTGCAGGTTTCGGGCTTCACCACCTCGATGTCCTTTTCCACGCCGAAAGCGGCCTCTTCAAAGGTGATCTCCACATCCTTGCGCAGATCCGCGCCCCGCTGGGGCCCGCGGGCCTGCTGGCGGCCGCCCTGGCCGCCCATTTCACCGCCGAAGAACATGTCAAAGATGTCGCCGAAGCCTCCCGCCCCGCCGAAACCGCCATAACCGCCAGCACCGCCGAAGCCTCCGAAGCCGCCGGCACCCTGGCCATCCACGCCTGCATGACCGAACTGGTCATACCGGGCCCGTTTGTCCGCATCGCTCAGCACTTCGTAGGCTTCGTTGACTTCCTTGAATTTTTCTTCAGCTTCTTTGTTGTTGGGATTGACATCGGGATGATACTGCCGTGCCAGCTTCCGATATGCTTTTTTAATATCAGCATCCTGGGCGCCCTTTTGGACGCCCAGAACCTCATAGTAATCCCGCTTAGTCATTTTTATTTATCGTCCTTCACTTCGAAGTCGGCATCCACCACCGTGTCGTCGCCGCCCTGGTGGCTCTGGCCTTCGCTTTGTCCGCCGGCTTCCGCGCCGGGGGCAGCGCCTTCGCTCTGCTGGTACATCTTTGCCGATACCGCATAGACGGCATTGGTCAGGGTTTCACTCTTGGCTTTCATGCCTTCAAAGTCATTGGCCTCGATGGCCTTCTTCAACTCCTCGATGCCCTTCTCAACCGCGGCTTTTTCGTCGGCCGTGGCTTTATCGCCGGCATCCTTCAGGGTTTTTTCAGACTGGTACACCAGATTGTCCGCGTTGTTGCGGGTTTCGGCTTCCTCTTTGCGCTTCTTGTCATCGGCCGCATTCATTTCCGCTTCTTTGACCATCCGTTCGATGTCGTCATCGGTCAGACCGGAAGAGGACGTGATGGTAATGGCCTGTTCCTTGCCGGTACCCATGTCTTTGGCGGAAACGTGGACGATGCCGTTGGCGTCAATGTTGAATTTCACTTCGATCTGGGGAATTCCCCGGGGAGCCGGCGCGATGCCGGAGAGCTGGAAGCGTCCCAGGGTCTTATTGTAAGCAGCCATCTCACGTTCGCCCTGCAGGACATGGATGTCCACGGAAGGCTGATTGTCGCTGGCTGTAGAGAAAATCTGGCTCTTGGAGGTGGGAATGGTGGTGTTGCGGTCGATCAGACGAGTGAACACGCCGCCCAGGGTTTCGATGCCCAGGGACAGGGGCGTCACGTCCAGCAGCAGCACGTCTTTGACCTCGCCTGCCAGAACGCCGGCCTGGATGGCGGCGCCGATGGCGACGCATTCGTCAGGATTGATACCCTTGAAGGGTTCCTTGCCCAGCAGCTGCTTGATGGCCTCCTGGACCATGGGAACACGGGTGGAGCCGCCCACCAGCAGGACCTTGTCGATTTTCGCGGCCGTCAAGTCAGCATCCTTCATGGCTTTCCGGGTGCATTCCAGGGTCTGGTCCACCAGGTCCCGGATCATGTCTTCGAATTTTGCGCGGGAAAGGGTCATATCCATATGGACCGGACCTTCCGCCGTAGCGGTGATAAAGGGCAGGTTGATCTGGGTGTTCATCAGGTTGGACAGCTCGAACTTGGCTTTTTCAGCGGCTTCCTTCAGACGCTGCATGGCCATTTTGTCGTTCTTCAGGTCCACGCCGTTGCTCTTTTTGAATTCGGCAACCATCCAGTCCATGATCCGCTGATCGAAGTCATCGCCGCCCAGACGGTTGTTGCCGTTGGTCGCCTTCACCTCAAAGACGCCGTCGCCCAGGTCCAGGATGGAAACGTCGAAGGTGCCGCCGCCCAGGTCATAAACCAGAATGGTATGGTCGTCGGATTTGTCCACACCGTAAGCCAAAGCGGCTGCGGTGGGTTCATTGATGATGCGGAGCACTTCCAGCCCGGCGATCTGTCCTGCATCACGGGTGGCCTGGCGCTGGCTGTCCGTGAAATATGCCGGTACCGTAATGACGGCTTGAGTGATGGGGCTGCCGATGTAAGCCTCTGCGTCCGTTTTCAGCTTCTGCAGGATCATGGCCGAAATTTCCTGGGGCGTATAGCTTTTATCGTCAATCTTGACTTTGTAGTCATGGCCCATTTCACGTTTGATGGATTGGATCGTCCGTTCCGAGTTGGTGATGGCCTGCCGTTTGGCAACCTGGCCGACCAGCTTTTCGCCGGTTTTAGAAAATGCCACCACCGAGGGCGTCGTTCTGGCTCCTTCGGAATTGGGGATGACGACGGCTTCGCCGCCTTCCATAAAAGCAACGCAGGAATTCGTTGTGCCTAAATCGATACCAATTACTTTACCCATAATTATCTTCCTCCAGTCTTAATCTATCCGTTTGGGTTTGATGTTGATTTTTTATTCATACCGCGGCAAGCCGCAGGTATATGCTAAGTCGTGTCATTCAGCCTTGGTGACCTTGACCATGCTGGGTCTGAGCAGACGGTCGCGGAAGGTGTAGCCTTTACGAAGCACCATCACCACCTGGTTGTCTTCCTCGCCTTCCGCCGGCGCCGCATGAATCACGGCTTCGTGGAAGTTCGGATCAAAGGGCTGGTTCAAGGCCTGGATTTCCTTCAGCCCCTCCTGCTGCAGGATATCCGCGAATTGTTTTTGGATCATCATGAAGCCGTCCAGAACTTTTTGGGTTTCAGGGCCGGCCGATTCCACAGCGGCCATGGCATGATCCAGGCCGTCCAGAACGGGAAGGAATTTCTCGATCATATTCTGGACCGCGTAATGGCTCCAGTCCTCTTTATCCTTTTGGGTCCGTCTGCGGAAGTTATCAAAATCTGCCGAAAGCCTCAGCAGCTGATCCTTGGTCTGAGCCAACTCCAGGGCAGTCTGGTCCGATCCTGCGGCGGCTTCCTCCCCGGACTTCTCCGCAGCCTGCCGGTCCTGAGCCTGAATCTCCGCTTCGCTCAAAACCTGGCCTTCCACGGCTTCCTTGGCTGCATGGGCCGCCTTTTCGGATTTGTGTTTCGCATTCATTGCAATAGCCTCCTGTTCGATTTTACCGGGTTGCCGGCCTCAATGTCCAAGCCCTTCGGACAAGGTCTTGGCCAGATATTCCAGCAGTCCGGCAGTCCGGGAATAGTCCATCCGGGTCGGTCCCAGCACCCCGACGGTGCCGATGACCTTGCCGTTCATCTGATAGGTGGCTGTCACCATACTGCAAGCCGACAGCCCTTTATGGGGATTTTCCGTGCCAATTTTAATGGTAATGCCCTGGTTCTGGTCTTTGATGCTGGACAGCATCAATTCCTGCATGATCTGATGCTCCTCCAGCAAGGCAAGGACGTCCCTGACCTTGTCGATGCTGCGGAATTCCGGCTGATTCATGATGTTCAGGGCGCCGCTCAAATACATCTTGTGCTCATATTCCACCGTCAGCGCTTCTTCCACCGAATCCAAAATGTCCTTCAGCAGCGTCACCTGGCTGTCCCAAGCCGAACGGATGCTTTGCAAGGTGCTTTTCCGCCATTGTTCCACCGTCAGACCGCAAAGGGCCTTGCTCAGCATGCCGGAGACCTCTTCCAGCTGCCGGCGATCCAATGCCGCCGGCATTTCCAGAACGCGATGCTCCACATGGCCGTTGTCCAGGACAAGGATCAGGACCAGCTTGTTTTCCGCCAGGGGAAGAATCTGGATATGAGTCAGTACATTCTGGCTGTAAGAAGGCGCCATCAGCATGGCGGTATAGTTGGTCATTTGAGACAGCAGCCGGACCGCCCCCTGGACCAAGGTTTCCGTGGCCTGGATCTGGTTGGCCAGGGCACTCCGGATGTGGTTCCGGGCGTCCCGGGTCACGCTCTGTCGCGACATCAGGAAATCCACATAATAACGATAGCCGATCTGGGACGGCACGCGACCGGCGGAGGTGTGGGGCTGTTCGATCAATCCCATATCCTCCAGATCCGCCATTTCATTGCGAACCGTGGCCGCACTGACGCCCAGGTCGTATTTTTTGGAGATCGTCCGGGATCCTACAGGCTCCGCTGTGGCAATGTAATCCAGGATGATGGCTTCCAAGACTCTTTTTTTGCGTTCTTCCATCTCCATAGGATCACCTCCTGCATGAATCCTCGGGTCCTCTGCGTCTCATTGTTAGCACTCTCACGTTTCGAGTGCTAAGCTTTATATTCATAAATGTACCACCGCTCAAAGCGGTTGTCAATAGATTATCCCTTTGAATGTCAAGGAAAGTCAAATTATTTTTTATAACCTCCAGCCTCGATGAAAACCCTTGCTATCAAAAGAAATCCACCAGGATCTCATTGCTCTGGAGCAGGCCTTCCAGGGTCAGCCGGAGGGACTTTGCATCCATCTCCATCATCCCCGTGGCCACGTGCTTTTGGATCACCGCGCCGAAGTCCTCTTCCAGGGTCCGGCCGAAGCATTCCCGGTAGTCCCGTTGATGCACCCCCTCCGTCATCCGAAGGCCCAGGAAAAGCATCTCTTTCTTCTGCATTTCCCGGTCAATGGTTTCCTCAAAGGCCCGGGGAACCAGGTTGCGCTTGATCATCCGGGTGTACAGCAGGAGGTCCTTATGATTGGTATAGCGAACATGGTTGATGTAACCGGAGGCCCCGGCCCCCATGCCCGCGTATTCCTTGTTCTTCCAATATAAGGTGTTGTGGCGGCTTTCCCGGCCGGGCTTGGCAAAGTTGCTGATTTCATAATGGACATAGCCTGCCGCCAGAAGGCGCTCCCGGGCCAGGAGGTATTGCTGCCGTGCCGTCTCCTCGTCCACGGTATGGACTTCGCCGCGAGCCGCTTGCTCCGCCAGAGGGGTTCCCGGTTCAAGGTTGAGCTGGTACAGGGACAAATGCTCCGGCTCCAGGGCAATCGCCTGATCCAGCGTCTGGCGCCAATGGTCCAGGGTCTGGTCCTGCAGCCCATACATCAGGTCCAGACTGAGGTTTTCCCAGCCCAGACGGCGGGCCATTTCCCAGCTTTCATAGACCGCCCGGACATCATGGCTGCGGCCCAGCCATCTTAAATAGAAAGGATCAAAGCTTTGAACCCCCAATGACAGGCGGTCACAGCCATGATCCCGTAAGATTTTCAGTTTTTCTTCAGTCAGGGTCCCGGGATTGGCTTCCACAGTGAATTCCTGCAGGTTTCTTGGCTTCAGGCGTTCCATCAAGCCCTCCAGGAGCCGTTCCAGATGTTGATCCACCAGAACGGTGGGCGTTCCGCCGCCGATGTAGAGGGTCTCAATGTTCCAGTCATGGCGAACCCCGCAGGCTGAATAGCATTCCCATTCATGCAGCAGACTGGTGATGTACTGACCCTGCTGGGGCGCACCCACGTTGGCATTGGAATAGAAATCACAGTAATTGCAGCGGGTGGTGCAAAAAGGGATGTGCACGTACACGCCCATCGCGCGTTCCTTCATAAAATTGCTCCTTCAGTTCACTCAATAAGCTGTTCCGCCCTTGGCGCGGTCCGCCGGACTGCGTCAAGGGCGCGGTTTTGTTCCAACGGGAAAGGTTTATTCCTCATCCAGGCTCAGAACGGCCATGAAAGCCTCCTGGGGAATTTCCACGCTGCCCACCTGTTTCATACGCTTTTTGCCTTCTTTTTGTTTTTCCAGCAGCTTGCGTTTCCGGCTGATGTCGCCGCCGTAGCATTTGTCGATGACGTTCTTCCGGAAGGCCTTGACGGACTCCCGGGCAATGATCTTTGAACCGATGGCGGCCTGGATCGGCACCTCGAACATCTGGCGGGGAATCAGGGATCGCAGCCGCACCACCAATTTGCGTCCCCGGACCTGGGCTTTTTCGGTATGGACGATGATGGACAAGGCATCCACGATCTCGCCGTTGATCAGAATGTCCAGCTTCACCAGGTCGGAAGCCCGATAATCCTTGATTTCGTAGTCCAGGGAAGCATAGCCCTTGGTCCTGGATTTCAGCTCATCAAAAAAATCATAGATGATCTCCGCCAGGGGCAGTTCATAATGAAGGTGGACGCGGGTCGCCGTCATATATTCCATGGTGATGAAGGTGCCCCGTTTGTCCCGGCAAAGCTCCATCACCGCGCCCACAAAATCCGAAGGGACCATGATGGAGGCGCTGACGTACGGCTCCAGGATGGTTTCGATCTTCTGGACCGGCGGCAGCTTCACCGGATTATCCACCATCAGCGCCTCGCCATTGGTCTGGATCACCTTGTAAATGACGCTGGGGGCCGTTACGATCAGGCTCAAGTCGTATTCCCGCTCCAGCCGCTCCTGGACAATGTCCATATGGAGCAAGCCCAGAAAGCCGCAGCGGAAACCGAAGCCCAGGGCCACGGAGGTTTCCGGTTCGTAGAGCAGGGAGGCGTCGTTCAGCTGGAGCTTTTCCAAAGCGTCCCGCAGTTTTTCGTAATCATTGGTTTCCACAGGATATAAGCCGCAGAACACCATGGGTGTGGCATGGCGGTAGCCCGGCAAAGGCTGAGTGGCCGGATTGAGGCCATCGGTGATGGTGTCGCCCACCCGGGTGTCCTTGACGTTTTTGATGCTGGCCGCCAGGTAGCCCACCATGCCGGCCTCCAGAGAATCCACAATTTTAGGTGACGGGACAAAAACGCCCGTCTCGATCACCTCGAATTTTCTGCCGGTGGACATCATCTGGATGGTATCGCCCTTGGCCACCCGGCCATCCACCACCCGGATATAGGAAAGGGCGCCGCGGTAGGCGTCGAAGTTTGAGTCGAAAATCAGGGCTTTCAGCGGACCATCGGGATTGCCCTTGGGACAAGGGATCCGATGGATCACCGCCTCCAGAACTTCCGGGATCCCGGTGCCCTCCTTGGCGGAGGCCATGATCGCCTCGGAGCAATCCAGTCCGATCACCTCTTCGATTTCCTTTTTGACCCCTTCCGGATCGGCGCTGGGCAAGTCAATTTTGTTGATGACCGGGATGATCTCCAGGTTGTGCTCCAGGGCCAGATACACGTTGGCCAGGGTCTGGGCTTCAATGCCCTGGGTGGCATCCACCACCAGCAAGGCTCCTTCGCAGGCCGCCAGACTACGGGATACCTCGTAGGAGAAATCCACATGTCCCGGGGTATCGATCAGGTTCAGCAGGTAAGTTTCGCCATCGGGAGCCGTGTAGTTCATCCGCACCGCCGTCAGCTTGATGGTGATGCCCCGTTCCTTCTCAAGATCCATCTGGTCCAGGATCTGCTTGGACGTCATCTCCCGGGCCGTCAGTGTCCCGGTATACTCCAGGATGCGGTCGGCCAGGGTGGATTTGCCATGATCTATATGTGCAATGATGCAGAAATTGCGGATCTTGTCTTGTTTCATCCTGATGTCTTCCTCCGTTTTTTACTTATCCTATATATGATATCAGTATCGATTCCTTCATGCAATCGTTACTTTAGGCAGCTTTCTGCCGCGGATGCGGCCGGTCAGCGGCCGGCATGCTGATCCAGGATCTTCAGGCGGACCTGCTCCGTGTATTGGATGGCGTCCCGGATGGTCTGCTCCAAGAGGCGGATGAATTCCTCCGCCTCCGGCGAATTGCCGCGGTTCTTCTGCTTGATCCACCCCAGCTTCATTTTATCGGTGTTGTCTTCCAGGGGGATGGAGATCATCCGCTGGTCGACGAAGTTCTCCAGCAGCAGGCCGCTGCCAAGGGTGATCACGTCCGAATTGACAATGATGTTGGTGGCGGTGGCCCGGTCATTGATATGGATCACCCGCTCCGGCTGCTTGAAGGATAAGAGGTGGATCTCTTCCGAAAAGGCCATGGAGGCGCCCAGGTCATGTTCAAAGGTCATGAAAATCCAGCCTTCCAGATCTCCGGGGGCGATAGAAGCTTTGCCGCTGAGCGGATGTCCCTCCCGCATAAAGACCCGGGGCTGGATCTTCTCGATCTCATGAAACTCCAGGTTCTTGGTGTCCAGAAGGCGCCGGATCAGTTTTTCCGTCATATTGGAGGTGAAAATCACACCCAGATCCGCCATGCTGTTGTAGACGTCGTCGATCACCGAGTACATGCCCGTTTCCTTGATGGTGAAGCTAAAACGCGGGTTCTTGACCTCCCCCAGCAGACGGATGAAAGCATCCACTGCAAAGGGGTAACGCTGGGTGGCTACGCTGAAATGGACGGTGGGCTTGACGGTTTCACTTTGGTAAATGGATTCGATGTGCTGCTTCTGTTCAAGGAGCGCGTGGGCATAGCTCAGGAATTCCTTTCCTTCGGCGGTAAGCTCAACGCCGCGGTTGCTGCGCTGAAAGATCCGGATATGCATCTCGTCTTCCAGTTCCTTCACCGCGTTGCTGATGCTGGATTGAGAAAGATAGAGATTCTGTGCGGCACGGTTGAAGGAGCCGCATCGGGCAACCTCTGCGATATATAACAGCTGCTGGAACGTCATGATGGGATTCCTTTCCGGCCGGCAAGCCTGCACGTGGCGTCATGATTGTGTTCTATAGAAATATTATATCAAAACCAATTCAAACCGCAATCTGTTATCGAATTTATTGATAGCCAGGTCCTGATATCCGCTTCTACCACTTTGCAGCCGCTTCCTTTTATAATGAAACCAGAGGATGGCCGATGCGCACGCTCGGCCCATAAATTGTTTGAAAGGATTGAATGGCTATGTCAGACCATAAAAACCAAGGATTTGCAACACGCCAGATCCATGCCGGCGCTCAGAGGGAAAGCCACGGTGCGCTCTGCGCGCCGATCTACCAGACCGCCACCTTTGCCTTCGACTCTGCAGAACAGGGCGGGCGCCGCTTTGCAGGGCAGGAAGACGGTTACATCTATTCCCGCATGGGCAACCCCACGCAAACGGTGGTGGAGCAGAAAGTGGCCGCATTGGAAAACGCTGAGGCGGGACTGGCCACAGCCTCCGGAATGGGCGCCATCGCCACGGCTTTATGGTCCTCTCTGAAAGCCGGAGACCATATCCTTTCCGATGACACGCTTTACGGCTGCACCTTTGCGCTTCTGACCCACGGCCTGACCCAGTACGGCATTGAAGTGGACCTGATCGACTTCGCCAAACCCGAGCTGGTCAAGAAATCCATCAAACCCAACACGAAAGTGGTCTATTTCGAGACGCCCTGCAACCCCACCATGAAGATCATCGACATTGCTCAAATCGCCGCCATCGCCCACGAAGCGGATCATCCGATCCACGTGATGGTGGACAATACCTTCTGCACGCCTTATCTGCAGCGTCCGTTGGATCTGGGCGCCGACTCCGTGGTCCACAGCGCCACCAAATACCTGAACGGCCACGGCGACGTGGTGGCCGGCGTCATCGTCGGCAAGCAGGACTTCATCACCCGCTGCAAAAGCTACGGCTTGAAGGATCTCACGGGCTCAGTCATCAGTCCCTTTGACGCCTTCCTGCTGAACCGCGGCATGAAAACCCTGGACATCCGCATGGACCGTCATTGTCAGAATGCCATGGCTCTGGCAAACATGCTGGCGGACCACCCCGCCGTCCGTAAGGTCTACTATCCCGGCCTGCCGGATTTTGAAGGCTACGCCATCGCCAAAAAACAAATGAGCCAATTTGGCGGCATCATATCCTTTGAGCTGAATGCCGACCGGGCAGCCGCCGCCAACTTCCTGAACCATCTGGAACTGGCCACCATTGCGGTCAGCCTGGGCGACACGGAAACCCTGGTGCAGCAGCCTGCCAGTATGACCCATACCGCCTATTCCCCGGAACAACTGGCGGAGGTGGGGATCTCCGAAGGATTGATCCGGATTTCGGTGGGACTGGAAACCACCGACGACCTTCTGGCCGCCTTCAAAACCGGGCTGGATCAGGTCAAGACCCGCTAAGATTTGAACCACCGCAACGCTCCTGCGCCCCGCGGCCAAGTTCCTCAAAAAGATGACGCCGGACTGTGCCCGCAGTCCGGCGCCTCTTTTTTTATGATGCGATTCGCGTTTTCTTTCGTTTGATTCGCCGTCCCAGGACGTTGAGGACCATGTTCATTTCCTCCATCCCCATTTTCAGGCCCAGGAGAAAATAGGCCGCGACGCCAACGCCCAAACCCGCCGCCACCTGGATCAGCTGCCCGGTTTTTGTTCCCACATCGATGATATAGGTCTCTAAACCCCAGCAAGCGCCGTAAGCCGCCAAACCCATGACGGCGGAGATGCCCAGGGTCTTGATGAAGGATTCCAGGATCCGCCGGCCGTCCACCGCCCCGATCTTCCTGCGCAGTAAAAGGAGCAAGATGCCCAGGTTGACGATGCCCGCCAGGGAATAGGCCAGAGCCAGCCCGCCGGTGCCCAGGGCCTCGATGAAGGCAAAGTTCAGAAGGATATTGAGCCCCATGGCGCTGGCGCCCACCGTGACCGGCTTCCAGGTATCCTGCAAGGCATAGAAAACACGGTTCATCAGCTGCACGCCCCCATAGGCGAAAAGCCCGATGCAGAAAAAGGACAGGGTGTAGGCGGTGATCGAGGTGTGCGCCGCTGTGAATTGACCCTGCTGGTACATCAGCCGGATGATGGGCTTACCCAGAACGGCCAGCCCGACGGCGGAGGGGACCGTGATAAAGAAAATGGTCCGGAGGCCGAGGGAAAAATTGTCCTTGAACTGCTGCATCTCCTGCCGCGCCGCATGGCCTGTCAGCGTCGGAAAAACCGCCATGGCAATGGTGATGGCGAAGATGCCGATGGGCAGCTGCATGATCCGCTGGGCCCAGCGCACTGCCGTGAGGGCGCCGCTGGCTAGAGACGATGAGATGTTCTGCTGGACAAACAATCCCAGCTGGTTCATGGAAAAGCCCAGCAGGACCGGGATCATCAGGAACACGATCCGCCGCACACCGGGATGGCGCCAGTCCAGCACCGGCTGATACACCAGGCCGATCCTCCGTAGATCCGTCAGCTGGATCAGGAACTGGACGATGGCACCGGCCGCGACCCCCACGGCAAAGCCTTTGATCCCCAGGGCAGGGCTGAGCAGTACACCAAAGAGGATGATGCAGACGTTGTACATGACCGAGGCCACCGCCGGCGCCAGGAAACGCTGATAGGAATTCAGGATACCCATGGAAATGCCGTTCAAGGCCATGAAAAAGGCCTGGACCAGCATGATCCGGGTCATGGTCACGGTCAGCTCAATATACTCCGGCGTAAAGCCCGGAACCAGCAGCTCCTTGACGATGTAAGGCGCCAGCACCGCCGCCAGCAGGGTGCCGGCCAGCATGGCCGGAATCACCAGATTGAAGATGGTGCTGGCCACCCGCCAGCCCTCCTCTCTGCGTCCGGTGGCAACGTAGCTGGAGAAAACAGGAATAAAGGCCGCGCTCACGGCGCCGCCCACCAGCAGATAGTATAGGAAATCAGGAATGGAAAAAGCCGCCAGATAGGCGTCCGTCAAGCTGCCTTGGCCGAACTGGGTCCCGATGATGATGTCCCGCACATAGCCGACGATCCTGGAAAAGACCGTGGAAAGCATCAGGATGCCGGCCGCCCTGACAACGCCCGTATTTTTATGGGAATCCATGATCCTTCTCCTTTGATTGGATTGCAACAGATTTATTCTAACGAAAGTTATTCTCCTTGTCCATCCCGTCCGGGTGGATATGGACTCTTTCCGCAAATTATGGTAAAATAAAGATATTCCTTTTCAGGCTTCAATGTCGGAGTTTGTTTTTCATTATAACACACGGACGGGTCAAGCCATGAAAACCAATTTTAAAAACACAATCTCTGCAAATAAAACTTGTGTTTTTCCTCAACCGATGGTATTATTTACTTTGTTAGTCTTTCGATAAGAAACGAAGGAGGTGAGTTTGCATGGCCAACATCAAATCCGCAATGAAAAGAACGCAGATTATTCGCATCCGTACCAAACGGAACGCTGCTTATAAATCTATGATGAAAACCGCCATCCGCCGTTTCGAGACTGCTCTAAAGGATGGCGATATGGCAAAGGCACGGGAACAACTGGTCAAGACGATCCGCACGATCGACAAGATCCAGACCAAGGGCGTCATTCATAAGAATACCGCCAGCCGTAAAAAAGCCCGCTTGACCAAAGCTTTGAACAAAGCCTCTTAAGCAGCAAACGCATCAGACAATGAAGCCTGCCCAGTCTTGGGCGGGCTTTTTTTGTCTCCGTTCCCGCATTGAAAAGCGTCGGCGGCGATTCCTCTGACGGTTGGATATCACGTCATTTGCAAAAGGGGCTGTGTTTTCACACAGCCCCTTTTGATGCTATACCGCGGAGATCAGCCCTTTTGCAAAAGCTTCTCCGAAATTTTCCAGTTCCGCGATCTGGTCCTCATAAGGCATATGGATGGCCTTGAAGGGACCGCCGGCGATTTCCACATTGGCTTCTTCCAGATGCTTCTGAAGCAGCGCGGGGGCTTCTCCGCTCCAGCCGCAGGAGCCGAAGGCGGCGCCCTTCTTGCCCTGCAGCTTCAGGTGCTTCAAGCCCTCCATCAAGGCGGCCATGGCATGGGAGATGCCATTGTTGATGGTGGGGGATCCCACCAGAATGCCGGCCGACCGGAAGGCCTCCGTCAGCATGAAGGTTTCATCGTTCTTGGCTGCGTTGATCACCTTGGCCACCATGCCGGTCCGGGTGATGCCTCTCGCCAAGGCCTCTGCCATGGCCTTGGTCTCATGCCACATGGTATCGTAAAGAATGGCAACCTGGTTTTCTTTGTAGGGGCCGGCCCATTCATAATATTTCTCAACGATCTGCATGGGATCATCCCGCCAGATCAGACCGTGGCTGGGGCAAATCATTTCAATGGGCAAATTCATTTTTTTGAGCTGGTCGATTTTGGCACGGACCATTTTGGCATAGGGCGCCACGATGTTGGCGTAATAGGTGATGGCTTCATTCCAAAGCAAGCACGGATCCGCCTCGTCCGCAAACATCGGCCCGAAGGCGTAATGCTGGCCGAAGGCGTCGTTGGGGAGCAGCACCGCCATCCCTTGGATGTAGGTAAACATGGTATCGGGCCAGTGGAGCATGGGGGCTTCGACGAACTGCAGCATATAGCTTCCCAGATCCAGGGTGTCCCCGGTTTTGACGGTGACAAAGTTCCATTCTTTGTGATATTGTGCCATCAGCATCTGCTTCCCTTTGGCGGTGCAGTAAACCGGCAGGTCCGGCCGCCGCTCCAGCAAAAATGTCATGGCGCCGGAATGGTCGGATTCGGAATGCTGGCAAATCAAGGCGTCGATTTTGTCCAGTCCCAAATGGGTTTCGAGATGATGGATGAATTCCTCTTTGAAGGGTCCCCAGCAGGTGTCCACAAGAACCGTTTTCTCACGGCCTTTGACCAGGTAGGAATTGTAGCTGGAGCCTGACGGCGTGGAAAACTCGTCACCGTGGAATTTCTTCAGCTCCCAATCCTTGATTCCCACCCAATACAAGTCCTTTTTGAGTTCGATCATAACATGCTGCCTCCTCTGTTTTCATATATATAATGTTCACATTTCTGCGATCATCATGATCAGTTCTTCCAAAGCATACCTTGGATTGGCCCCGTTCTTCAGCTGAAAATCCTTTTCCAGAAGCCAATGGTGGATCCGCTCAAGATCCTCGAAATTGAAATTGGCGGATTGGCTGGCTGCTTTCTCCGCAACGAAAGGGGAGCAATCCAGGTCTGACGACAGCTGCTTCCGGTGGTGTCCCTTCTGGAGATAGATCTTTGCCCGGAAAATCAGCCTGAACTGACGGACCATCATGAAAAGGATCCGCAGCGGCGGCTCACCCCGGGTCAAAAGGCTGCGCAGCTGGTGGATGGCCTGGGTGCTCTTTTTCTGGGCCAGGGCGTCTACCAGAGAGAAGATGTCCGCTTCCAAAGAAGGCGTCATTACATCCTGCACCATACGGAGATCAATGCTGCTGGCATCGCCGCCGTAAGTGATGATTTTTTCCAATTCACCGGCTATGATCCGCAGACTGGGGCGGCTGTAATTCGCCAGGTGCTCCAAAGCGCCCGGCCCGAATCTTTTTCCTGAAGCAGCCGCCAGCCGCCGCAGCTCTCGCAGCGCTTCCTGTGTTTTGAGGGCCGGGACCTCCACCAGGCCCCCCTGCTTCTCCAGGGTGCTGACCAGTTTGTTCCGGCGGTCCGGCTTGCCTTTGCGGCACCATAGGATCAGGCAGGTGCTCTCCGCGGGCGCTGTCAGATATTCCAGAAATTCCTGTCCGGCGGTTTTGGCGCCTTTGACGGACTTGACGGTTTTGCCTGCGGCCAAGCCTTCCTCGGCGGCGGCCTCCGTCCCTTCTTCCCCATCGGCTCCCTCGCTGGATTCGGCGTCTTCCCTGGAAGCTTTGTCGGGCTTTCCGGAGGTACAGGGAATAAAACCCGGGTTTTCAATCAGCACCAGCCGGCGAGGCGCCATGAACGGAAGCTGGTTCGCCAGATCCGCGGCCTGGGCGCCGGTCATCTTCGCTCCGTCCTCCCGGGAATCGTTAAATTCCGGCAAGACATCCGTCAGCCATGCCGCTTTGATTTTTTCTACCAGCTTCTCCTGCAGGTAATCTTCCTCGCCGAAGATCAGATAGACCGGGCGGATCTTCCCTTTTTCAACGTGCCCGGCCGCATCCTCATATGAAAATGCCATGTCATCCCACCTCTTTGTTCGGACCTATTCCTAATTTTAACATATATAGGCGGGTCTCTGCCAGTCCAACGGAAATTTTAGGGCAAAAACGTCCGGACCTGGAGCCTGCCGCGGCGGCAGCAGGTCATGACGGCGCCCTGGCAGCGGGTTTGCCAGATCCTGATCCCCAATCCCTTAAAAAAGCTCCCGATTTCCGGGGCCAGGTTTCCCTTTGGATTGCGGCCTCCGGTTGAAATCACCCCCGCCGCCCGCACCGCCTCGTAGAAGGGCGGCCAATAAGAGGTTTTGCTTCCGTGATGGGGCAGCTTCAAAAGATCCGCCTGCAATGCCGGCGCCGGCACATGGTCCACCAGGGTTTTTAAGGACAGGTTCTCGGCATCGCCGGTAAATAGCCAGCGGAATCGGCTAGATTTCTCCGATTCTCTGGCTTCGGCCCGGCAAGGACCGGGGATGCAGCCGGTTCGATTCTTCTCCAGGGCAATGATCAGGGACTGGTTGTTTTCCTGCCATTCCGCCTGCGGCGTGTCGGACAGGGCCGGCGGCCACCAGATGGTCATCCGGAGTCCGGGCTCCATCAAGACCGGCTGCTCAAAAGAACGGACGATATTGGTTTCAGCCCCGGATCCTGCTAAAGCCCTTATAAACGAAGCATTGCCCCCTCCCTCCCCCTCGCCCTCCGATGTTTCGCCGCTGTTTTCCGGCAAGGGGGGCATCCACAGCCGCTTGACCGGAATCGAGCCGAGCAGCTCGGTAATGCCCTCCCGATGATCCTCATGGTGATGCGTCAACAGGATTCCTTCAATTCGGGAGACCCCGCGATAGCTCAAGTAAGGCAGCACGATGCTTTTCCCGGCCTGAACATCCGAAAAGGGCGTCCCGCCGCCATCGATGAGCCAGGTCTTTCCGGCCGGAGTATGGATCACGATGCAATCCCCCTCCCCCACATCGAGATAAACCACTTCCAGGGGCGAAGGCAGAAGCCGCAAGACAAGGCAAAAGCAAACCGCCAGGCCTGCCGCCGCCAAACGGCGCCGGCGCCACAGTCCATGCCGACGCAACTCCGGACCCAGGCGACTGGCCAAGGCCGCTTCATAATAAGACAGCTCCGGCAAAAGCCAGAGCCCCATCCCCCACAGAACATAGAAGGGCCAGCCGCGGAAGGCAAAGGGCCAGCAAGCCCAGGGCGCTGCCGCCCATCGGATCGCAAGGTCGTGCATCAGCCAGGCCAGAAAGCCGGCGGCTTTCCAAAATCCGCCGGCCAGGCTGGCGGGCAGCGGGGAAAGAAGCCCGGCGGCCAAAGAAAGAACCATCAAGGGGCCCATCAGGAGCAGCACCGCCGCATTGATCAGCAAACCCGCCGGCTGCAGCTGATGAAACCAATAGGCCTGCAGCGGCATGCCGGCCAGCTGGGCCGCCGCCGGCACCGCCAAACAGCTCGGTACATGCTTTCGCCGAAGCCATTCCGTCAGACGGAATATCCCCAGCACCACGCCGAAGGACAGCTGAAAGCCGGCAAGCTGCACACTTCCGGGACAATGCCACAGCAGGATCATCACCGCAGCCGCCAGCGCAGTGCGTCCATCCGGTTTCCGGCCAAAGGCCGGTGCCGTCAACAGAAGGATCCCCATCACCAGCGTACGCATCATGGACAAAGGAAATCCGGTCAGCGCCGTGTAGAAAAACAGCATCCCTGCGGATAAAAACCAACGCCGCCAAAAAGCTCTTCGGCCCGGGCACACATTGTGAAGGCAGGCCGCCAGAGACAGGATCAGCGAACCATGACTGCCGGATACCGCAAACAAATGCGCAATGCCCGCGCGGCGATAAGCCTCCAGATCCTCCTTCTCCATCGCCAGGGTCTGTCCCAGGAGACATCCTTCAACGATCCCAGCTTCCGCCGGCGGAAGCTGCTGCCGGATCCGGCGCTGCAGGTCCCGCCGCAGGTCGGCCATCCATCGGGCGGCAGTATTGGCCGGACGGCAGCAGGCAACCTCGGCGGCGGCCGCTTCAACACGGCAGAAGATGCCTTGGGCCGCCAAATAGGCAGGGTAATCAAAGCCTCCCGGATTTCTGGGACCCTCAGCCGGGGAAATGCATCCACAAAAACGAATCCCCGCCCCCGGAACGAAGCTTCCCACAGTATCAGCCCAAACCTCAGACTCCAGACCAGCGTCGTCACTGCCCTGCAAAGTCAACAGAACCTGCTTCTGCCGCTTCCACACCCTCTCCCCTTGGCTGCCGCCATCCTCCGATCCTTCAAGGCCTTGCCCCTTCATCCGGACGGTCATCTGCAGGCGAGGGCCTGACCAGGCAGCCTCAGGCAATTCCTTGACCGACAGGATCCTCCCTTCGCCCCAGACCCTCAGCCCTGGCAGCAGCTCAGCGCCGCAGCCAGGCCAGAAGGCACAGCCGCCATGAATAAGACCGCTAAGCATCCAGAAAGCAAGAATACAGCCCTTTACCCCCAAGGCTTTCGCTGCCCTCTTTTGCCATTGCAGACCGTAGACGGTCGTCCCCAGAAGAAAGAGCAGCAAAACCACTTCCATAGAGGACGGCAAAGCCAGCCCAGCCAAGCGGGACATGGCGATTCCCCACAGAAAGCACCAGGCTCTGTCATTTAACGTCGCCGGCATCAGGCGCCGCACACCGCAAGATCTCGAATTCCGTCAATCAGGGATCCGCCGATGCCTTTGACCCGGTCCAGGTCCTCCAGCCGTTTGTAAGGCCCGTGAGCCCGGCGGTCTTCAAGGATGCGTTGGGCCAACGCCGGACCAATCCCTGGCAAGGTCTCCAGTTCGGCTTGTCCGGCTGTATTGAGGTCGACCTTGGACTCTTTTTGCCAATTCAGCCAAGGATCGCTGTGCTGTCGTATTTCCCGGATCGAATCCTCCGTGTAGAAAATCAGCTGTCCCTGACCGCAGGGATCTGCCTCCCCCAGCTTCGGAACCCGTATCTGAAGTCCGTCCTGCAGAAGCATCGCCAGATTGAGCCTGGACAGATCCGCCTCCTCCATAGGCTCTGCCGCCGCAACCGCATCATCCATCCTGCTGCCCTCCGGGAAATCATAGACGCCCGGTTTCCGGACCTGTCCGACCACATGAACGGCCAGCATGCCTTCCGCCGTTTTCGTCAAGGGCCCGTCTGCTTGAGAAAGACCGGCCTCCCAGTCTGTCGCTGTCCCCTCCGGCTCAGCCGACCCTGGAGGCGGCGCGCCGACGGCTTCATCTTCTCCGTCCCGTCTCTGCGCTTCTGAACCATCCCATGCGGCCTGCCCCTCTGAAACCAGCACAGCCGGCTCCAGACGCCGGCTCTGGTACCACAATCCCGCCCAGAAGGTCAGCAGCAGAACCGCCGCCAAGCCCAGAAGTCCAAGCTGATGCCACCTGTTTCCGCAGCCATAATCCATCGTCCGGCCCCCTTCTTCCATTTTTTCCCATATTAATTCGTCCGTCAGGCGCTTTCTCCTTCTATATTTTTACAGCATTACCATGTATTTCTATTTTGAGCGCGCAAAAAAACCGCCATTCCGGGAAACAGGTTGAATGGCGGTTTGGCATGATCAGAAATCAGATCTTTATTTCTCTGTTTTTTTCTTCGGTTTTTTCAAAACGCGGCTCACGCTGACGGGGTGAACGCCTAAGGCGATGGATAGGCAGACGTTGGAAATATCGGCAGGCTTGGGGCCTTCCAAGGATTCAATTTTATTCTCGAAGAATGCAATGCGCTCCTCCAGAGGAAGCAACGCGCAGGCTTCAAGATCATCCAGCAGCGTAAAATGGCGCTTGCTAAGCCAAATCAGCATGGCGTAGCTCAGCTCCGGGTCGCTCTGCAGCAGCTCGTTCATCGCACGGGTCGGGATCAATTGGACCGTCGTGGGTTCGATGGCATAAAACGTCACTTCCTTGACGACGCCATAAAACCCGCTGAACCCCACCATGGTGTTGGGCTCGCACAACGCTGTGCCGATGCAGCGGCCGTCCTCCGCACTGCGAACGGTCATAAGCAAGCCGCTGGTGACCAGCAGGATGCTGCGGTCCGGGCCGCAATCGAAGGTATAGAATTTTTTCTTCTGCATATGGATCGTTTCCGAAGGCAGCAGCTCCAGCAAACGGGCAAATAATGTCTCGCTGTTCATGATCCAATCATCCCCTGACCCTGTCGATATGATTTCCCCCACAGTATATTCATGAAGCAGCCGCCTGTCAATCCGGGTTAAAAAAAGCCCGGATCCTGCGGACCCGGGCTCCAAAGATCTTGCTTTGATATTTTTTTATAGCCCGGTTTTAACGGACGACGATATTGACCAGCTTGCCGGGAACGGAGATGACCTTGACCACCGTCTTGTCTTCCACCAGTTTTTTCGCCCGTTCCATGGCCATGACCGTATCCTGGACCTCGTCCTGACTCATGGTGGCAGGCACCGTGATGCGGCCGCGGACTTTGCCATTGACCTGCAGCACCACTTCCACCTCATCCAGAGCCAGCGCCGCCGCGTCATATTCCGGCCATGCAGCCTTGTGGACGCTGCCATCCTTGCCCAGTTCCTGCCACAGCTCTTCGGCAATGTGGGGGGCGAAGGGCGCCAGAAGCAGAACCATGTCTTCCAGAACCGCCTTCAGGATGCCCGGATGGCGGCCGCCCAGATCCCGATAATGGTAAAGGGCATTGATCAGCTCCATGATGGCGCTGACCGCCGTGTTGAAGTTGAAACGCAGATCCAGATCCTCGGTGACCTTCTTGACGGCCTGGCTCAGGGAACGGACCATATCCCGTTCCGGCTTTTCCAGCGCCGCGAGATCCCAGTCACGGGCAGCCTGCTTCAGTTCAGGCGTATCTACAAGACAAAGATAGGTGATCCGCCACAGACGGTTCAGGAAGCGGTAAGCTCCTTCGACCCCCTGTTCACTCCACTCCAGGTCTCTTTCCGGCGGCGCCGCAAAGAGAATGAACAGCCGTGCTGTATCCGCGCCGAATTTATGGATGATTTCTTCCGGGCTGACCACATTGCCCTTGGATTTGGACATTTTGGATCCGCCCATAAGGACCATGCCCTGAGTCAGCAGATTCTGGAAAGGCTCGTTGGCACTCACCAGGCCCATATCTCGTATTGCTTTGGTAAAAAAGCGGGCGTACATCAGGTGCAGGATGGCATGTTCCACACCGCCGATGTACTGGTCCACGTTCATCCAGTAATCCACCTTGTCCCGGGCAAACACCTGGTCCGCGTTTTTTGGATCGGCATAGCGCAGGTAATACCAGGAGGAGCAGACGAAGGTATCCATGGTGTCGGTTTCCCGACGGGCTTTGCCGCCGCAATGGGGGCAAGGAGTCTCATAGAATTCAGGATACTGGTTCAGCGGAGATTCTCCGGTGGGCTTAAAAGCTACATCCAGGGGCAGTGCCACCGGCAACTGGTCTTCCGGCACCGGCACCGCGCCGCAATGCTCGCAGTAGACGATGGGAATGGGTGCGCCCCAGTAGCGCTGCCTGGAAATCAGCCAGTCGCGGAGACGATAGTTTACCTTCAATGTGCCTTTCCCGAGGGATTCCAGCCAACGGACGATGCTTTTCAAGCCTTCGCCGCTGGGCATGCCGTCGAAGTCGCCCGAATTGACCATAAACCCTTCATCCACATAGGCCTCGGTCATGGCGGCCGGATCCAGGGTCACATTCTCCGGCTGGATGACGACCTGGATGGGCAGCCCGTATTTTTTTGCAAAAATGAAATCCCGTTCGTCATGGGCAGGAACACCCATGACGGCGCCGGTGCCGTATTCCACCAGAACGTAGTTGCCGACCCACAGGGGGACCCTCTGTCCGTTGGCGGGGTTGATAATGTAGGCGCCGGTAAAAATACCCTCTTTTTCGATGTCCGTGGCGGTGCGGTCCACATCGCTCAATGTCTGGACCTTTTTGACGAAGGCTCGGACCGATTCCTGGTAGGGCGTGCCTTCGATCAGTTTTTCAACCAGAGGATGCTCGGCGGCCAGCACCATATAAGATACTCCGAAAAGGGTATCCGGGCGGGTGGTATAGACCGGAAGCTCTTCATCGGTGCCTTCGATGGCAAAACGGATCTCGGCGCCTTCGCTGCGATTGATCCAGTTTTTCTGCATGGTTTTGACCTTCTCCGGCCAGCCAGGCAGATCCGCAAGGCTGTCCAAAAGCTCCTGGGCGTAGTCGGTGATCCGAAAAAACCATTGTTCGAGCGCCTTCTTTTCCACCTCGGCACCGCAGCGTTCACAAGCACCGTCCACCACCTGCTCGTTGGCCAAAACTGTGGCACAATCCGGGCACCAGTTGACGTGGGCCTTCTTCTTGTAGGCAAGGCCCTTTTCGTAAAACTTCAGGAAAAGCCACTGGGTCCAGCGATAATAGTCCGGCAGACAGGTGGTTACCTGGCGGTCCCAGTCATAGCTAAGCCCCATGCTGCACAGCTGGCGTCTCATGTTGGCAATGTTGTCCAGCGTCCATTGGGCCGGTGGAATACCGTGTTTGATGGCAGCGTTTTCCGCAGGCAGACCAAAGGAGTCCCACCCCATGGGGTGCAGGACATTGAAGCCTTTCATGGATTTGAAACGGGCTACCACATCCCCGATGGAGTAATTTCGCACATGACCCATGTGAAGATTTCCGGAAGGGTATGGGAACATCTCCAGACAATAGTATTTTGGTTTTTCGGAATTCTCGTCCACCTTGTAGGCATCGGTTTCCGCCCAATATTTCTGCCATTTGGATTCCAGTTTCTCGAATTGATACCGCTCTTCCACGAATACATTCCTCCTAAAGTCACGCTGTCATTGATGTTTATCTTGGGAAAAGGCTGGGTCTGCAGCCCTTCAGCATCAGAAAAAATCGATTTTTGCATACTTAGTTATTATACCTCAACCTGAATTTATCGTCAAATGACCCGGCCCTCTTTCAAGTGCCAGCCTTGCATAGGGGCCCGCGGCAATTTAAGTTTGCAGATTCATCGTGTATACATTATAATATTCTTGGTGAATTGTGAGAAATTAGACAATCTATTTCATGTTTTTAACGAAGTTCATGAGAATCTCGACAGGAAAGGAAGCTGATCATGGCCCCGAACCCAAGCCGTCCTTCTGCCAGACCATCCGCATCTTCCAGTTCCTACCGCCGCAGCCAGCGTTTTCATAAGATGCTTCGCTTGTTTATGGTCATGGTTGTCTTTATGGTGCTGACCTCCGTCTTGACGGCCTTGGTGACCGGCGGACCTCAGCGTTTATTCGGTATGATCCAGGCGATCGCCACGCCGGACGCCCCCAGGCTTCGCCTAAACGCCGGAGAGGAAAACGCCCGGATCCGGCCTTTGTCCGACGATCTGGCCGAGGAATTGATGGCCCAGCTCCTTCAACCCCCTTCCAGCGATGCAGAGGCTGCGGCTGCCGCTGTCCTGAACAAAGAAGACCCGATCCAGAAATTCCTGAAAAAAACCAAATATAAGCCGGTTTGCCTGACAGCCAGATCCGTTCCCGGACAAACCGCCGCGTTTGATATCGCCCCCGACCAGGTCAAGCTCTTCTTTCATTTCAACGGCACCACCGTGGCTGCTGATTCGCTGGAGGCTTTGGCGAAATATGATCCTGCCGTGGATGGCACCTGTTACATTCTTCTGGAAGCCCGCTGGGCCGCCCAGAAGTCCTGGGAGGCGAGCCGGAAAGGGCTCTATTGCTTTGCCCTTCAATACGACCGGCCAGCCGTTTTCGAACTGAACGGGACGGCCTTCGATCCGGGCGAGCTGCTGGTGATTTATGCCCAGTATCTGACGGCAGACGATAAGGTGACCGTCCAGAGTGATCTGCCTTTCTCTCCGGACTTTGCCGCGTATGGCGACAGGGAACGCATTGCGCTGGTCCCCTTGAGCTACGATTTAAGACCAGGCCAGTACCAGGCATCCCTGACCGCGGGAGACCAGACGGAGACCTTCCATATTGCCATTAAGGACAAGGAGTTCCCGATCCAGAATCTGACGGTGAAGGATGAAGTGGCCGAAGCCACCCGCAATGCGGCCAGTGCCAAGGAATTCAAGGGAAAGATCGAACCGGTCCTGAATGAGCGGGATGCCGTCCTTTCCTGGTCCGGTGAAACGCAAATGCCGGTGCCCGGCGCCAGGCTGTCCACCCTGTTCGGCGTCCGGCGTTATGTCAATGGCGCATCGGATTCATACCGGCACACCGGGATCGACCTGGCCATCGGCCGGGGGGCCGAAATCAAAGCAGTCAATGGGGGGCGGGTCATCTTCTCGGAACAGCTGACCCAGACCGGCAATACCATTCTCATTGAGCATGGCTTGGGCCTCAAGAGCTGGTACTATCATCTGGATGAACGACGGGTGGAAGTGGGCGATGTGGTCAAAAAAGGCGATGTGATCGGGACCGTGGGCAGCACGGGCTTTTCCACGGGGCCCCACCTACATTTGAATCTGTCTGTCAACGGCACCTACATCAACCCCTGCACCGCCTTGGATGCCCCGCTGCTGCGGGAACCGTTAAAGTAAAATTTGGTCTTTTGAGGGACGGGGACTTTTTGCGAGCGACGCAAAAAGTCCCCGTCCCTCCTTTTGCCTTTTTGTGCGGCCCCCGCACAAAAGGGACAGAGCAAAACTGCAATTTCGCAGCAGTCCGAGTGGGCAAAAACCCGCACGTTGATCAAAAACGAGCGGTCCGCCATCGGATCCGCTCGTTTTATCATGCACTATAAGTTCGATATGTACCGCAGCGCCGCCCGGGCGCCTTCCGTGCCATCGCCCACCGCCGTGCTGATCTGCCGGAAGGCCTTTTTCCGCACATCCCCGGCCGCGTAAATGCCTGGTACCTCCGTAGCCATCCAGGCGTTGGTCAGGATGTAGCCGTGCTCGTCCAGAGGCAGAACGCCTTTCACAAATTCCGTGTTCGGTGTCTGTCGCATCAAAACCAAAGCCCAATCCACCAGCAACGTGGTTTCCGCTTTGGTCTTTTTGTTATGGAGACAAATCGCTTCCAGGGAATCCTCCCCTTGCGCCGCCACCGCTGCCGTATCCAAGAGAACCTTCAGCTTAGGCTCCGCCTTGATGCGATTCAGCAAAATCGGCGACACCCGCAGTATATCCTTCTGGTAGGCCAAAACCACGTCCGACGCATGCTGGCTCAGCCGCAGCGCCTCCTCGATGGCCGCGCCGCTTTCGCCGATCACCATAACCTTTTTGCCGGCTACCTGGGCGGCATCCCAGGCAAGGGAATAGGAAATATCCTTTCCCGCCAGCTTTTCCTCCCCCGGAATGCCCAGCATGGCTGGACGGCCGCCGCTGGCGATGATCACCGCCAGCGCTTCATAGCTGCCTTTATCGGTTTCCACCCGGTGTTTCCCCTCCGAAGGTTGGATCCTCAAAGCCCGCTCATTGACAGCGCGAGCCCCCCAGCGCCGGGCCTGCTCCCAAAAACGCAGGATCAGCTCCGATCCGCTGATGCCTTGGGGAAAGCCGGGATAGCTGTCGATCTGGGTTTTCAGCGACACCTGGCTGCCCTTCACATTTCCCTCCAGCACCAAGGTTTTCAGACCCGCTCGCGCTGCATAGATCGCGGCGGTCAACCCGGCCGGTCCTGCCCCGATAATGATCAAATCTTCCATGGTCATCCTCCTGCTTAGCCAACACCGCACTGCCATCCTACACCAAATAAAACACCCAACCGTTCACCCATCGAAAGCGCCCGGGCTTTCGAAACATCGTATTTACAGAGAGTATATCACAATTCGCCTCATGCAACGCCTTCTTTTTGTTCAAACATCAAAATTGGTTTGCCACTTTCCATAAATTTGAAATCCCCGCATCATGCCGACGCGGGGATCCGGTCCTTTTCCGAAAATCACGATCCAAGATCATATTCCTTGAGCTTTTTATAGAAGGCCGTCCGTCCCAGACCCAGCAGCTTCATGGCCTTGCCCCGGTGGTTGTCGGCTTCCTCGATGGCCCGGACGATCGTGCTGCGCTCCGCCTGGGCCAGGGCTTCCTTCAGATTCAGATTGCCCACCATGGGATTGCTCTTCAAATAAGCCGGCAGATCCTGAGTGGTGATGAGACTGCCTTCACAGACATTGATGGCCCGTTCCAGAACATTGCGCAGTTCCCGGACATTGCCCGGCCAGCTATGGGCCTTCAGGAGCTCCACCACCTGATGGGAAAGGTCCACATGGCGCTTGCCGGCGGTTCCGGCGATTTCCGGCAGAATATCCCGGACAATGTCCTCAATATCCTCCCGGCGTTCCCGCAGCGGCGGCAGCGTCAGAGAGATCACGTTGAGCCGGTAATACAGGTCCAGCCTGAACTTGCCTTTAGCCACCGCTTCCTCCAGATTCTGGTTGGTAGCGGCAATGATCCGCACATTGCTGTGGACCGGCTTATTCGAGCCCACCGGAAAATAGGTCCGTTCCTGGATAAAGTGCAGCAGCTTGCTCTGGAGATCCAGCGCCATTTCACCGATCTCATCCAGAAAAAGGGTGCCGCCTTCCGCCAAAGAAATTTTACCCTTCTGGCCATGGCGCCGTGCGCCGGTGAAAGCGCCCTCCTCATAGCCGAAAAGCTCGCTGACCAGCAATTCTCCCGGGATGGCCGGCAGGTTGACGGTGACAAAGGGCATGTCCTTCCGCGGACTGCAGGCGTGGATCAGCTTGGCCACCATGCTTTTGCCGGTGCCGCTTTCCCCTAGCAGAAGAACGGTGGAATCAGAGCCGGCCGCCCGCTGCGCCAGGTTCAGGACGGAGAGCAGTGCCGCGGAGGTGCCTTGTACCTTCTCGAAAGCCGGGAATTTGTATTTCGATGCAGAGGCCTGCAGCTCCGTCCGCTTGATGGCCGTCATATCCTTGAACATTAAAACGCAGCCAAGGATCCTGCCGGCCCGATCCTTCATGGCCTGCATCGAGAGGGATACCCACAAGCCATTGATGGGCATCTCCTCCGGGCCGGAATGCTCGATGCGGCCGGCCAGGATATGCTCCATACTCTTGACCTGACGGATCTCGGGATGGATATCCGTCATGGCATGGCCTACCGGTTCCGGATAATGCTCCCCCGGCCCTTTGCCCACAAAGGGCTTGCCTCGCAGGAGCGCCGCCGCCTCTTCGCTGCGAGCCGTAAAACCCCGGGCCTGATAAAACTTCAGCTGACCGGTCTTCCCGTCCAGGACCACCATATGACCGATCGAATAAAAAAGATCCATCCCTAAATCCTGGCTGCCCAAGGTGATATCCACCCGGCGCCGGAATTCGTCCACGCTGACCTTGACCGTCTCCCCGTGGTCCAGCGTCCGCTCCACCGACAAGGGTTTGAGTTTCTGGCTGGCCGGGGTTCTGGCAAACACCGGCACCGTTTCCGGGCTTTTGTAGCGGCCAATGACCACGATCCTCTCCCCGGGAGCCACCTCTTCCTTGACGCCCAGCAGCTGCAGATCTTGTGAAGTCAGCTTGCCGTCGTCCATGCCCATGCAGTTGTCTCCAAGAATGACCCAGTCGCCGGGTTCGATCCGGCCCGCAGGGTGGTGGATGCTGCTGATGTTTTCCAATCCGAAAAAAATCCGGGCGCTCTTATTGTACAGTACTATATTCTGGTGGGTATCGACGACGATAACGCCTTCTTCGATCATATCCAGGATCAGACTGGTATCCAGATCCCCCATTCGCATCCCTCCTGCATGGGTTCAATCCATTATTTCGAAAGCTTCTCGATCTGCCGGATCACCCATGGACTGAATTCCCCTTCGCAGATCCTTTCGGCAGAGCCGGCCATGGTCACCTCATAGTCCTCGCCCAGAGAGATTTCCAGAATGCCGCCTTCCGCCTGGACCGTCACCTTGGGTTCCAAAAGGCCCAGAAGGTTACCGGCCACCACGGAGGAACAGCATCCGGTGCCGCAGGCCAGAGTTCGGCCGGCGCCCCGCTCAAAGGTTTTGACGTTGATGTGCTCCCGGTCCACCACCTGCATGAAATTGGCGTTGATTTTTTCAGGGAAAGCCGGATGCGTTTCGATTTTACGTCCCAGCCCGTTGATGTCCACTTGGTCCAGGTCTTCGCAAACGATCACCCCATGGGGCACACCCAGCCGCATCGCCGTGAACATGACCAGCTGACCATCCACATCCAGGGGCTCCATCAGGACCGGGTCGCCGGGAAGGGTCGTTGGCACATGATCCGCCGGGAAAAGCGGTTTGCCCATGCCCACGGAAATGCGTGTTACCAAGCCTTCCTCATCCAGGGTCAAGGTTATTTTTTTGATGCCGGCCAAGGTTTCCACGTCAAAGGCGGTCTTCTTGACCAGTCCTTTTTCGAAAACGAATTTGGAAAAGCAACGGATGCCGTTGCCGCACATCTCACCCTGGCTGCCGTCTGAATTGTAATACACCATCCGGACATCTGCCGAAGAACTGGGCAGACTGACCATGATCCCGTCGCCGCCGACGCCGAAATGCCGGTCGCACACCGCTTGGGCCAGTGGGCCGTATGGGGGCAAGGTCTGGTGAAACCCGTCAAATAAACAGAAGTCGTTGCCTGCGCCATGCATCTTCGTGAATTTCATAGGCTCGTTCCCTCCTTTTTGTCATCATAGCACGTTTTTGTCATCAATCCTACACTGAAAAGAACGGAGCTGCCGCTCCGCTCTCTTCAGTATAATCAATATGGTTTGGGGAGGCTTTTGGACGAGGCAGATTAAACCTCGGCGACCGTCTTCTGCTTGATGCCCAGATAAGCTTCCTGCACACGAGTGTCCTCCAGCAGCGCCTTGCCGGGGCCGTGGAGGGAGACGTGCCCCGTTTCCAGAACATAGGCATAGTCCGAGATCTCCAGAGCCTGGAAGGCGTTCTGCTCCGTCAGCAGGATGGTCATGCCTTCTTCTTCCTTCAATTTGACGATGGTGTCAAAGACCTGCTTGATGATCAGGGGCGCCAGCCCCAGGGAGGGCTCGTCCAGCATCAGAATCTTGGGCCGGCTCATCAGCCCCCGGGCGATGGCCACCATCTGCTGCTCACCGCCGGACAGGGTGCCCGCGTATTGCTTCACCCGTTCCCGCATGATGGGGAACAGGTCCATCATTTTGTCGATGTCGGTATTGATCGCCGACCGGTCCTTGCGCAAGTGGGCCCCCATCATCAGGTTCTCCTTGACTGTCAGGTTGGCGTACAGCCGCCGCCGTTCCGGCACCAGGCAGATGCCCTGGGCCAGCACCTTGTACGGGGTGTCCGCCAGGGGCTGGTCGTTATACGTGATGGTGCCGCTCTCCGGCTTCAGCACCCCCGCCAGGGTCATCATCAGGGTGGATTTCCCCGCTCCGTTGGCACCGACCATGGAGACGATCTGTCCATTGTCCACCTGCATGCTCACGCCTCTCAGGGCATGGATCCGTCCGTAGAAAACGTTGAGTCCATCAACTTTTAGCATGCTTATATCCCTCCCCCAAATAGGCCTTGAGCACCGCCGGGTCGGCCTGGATCTCCGCCGGCGAGCCCTCCGCCAGCTTCCGGCCAAAGTTCACCACGAAGAGATGGTCGCACAGCTCCATCACCAGGTCCATATGGTGCTCGATCAGGAAGACCGTCAGGTTCAGCTTCATTTGGATCTGCTTGATCAGCCGCGCCAGCTCCATGGACTCCTCCGGATTCATGCCCGCCGCCGGCTCATCCAGCAGCAGCAGGGTGGGCTCCAGGGCCAGGGCACGGGCGATCTCCAGCTTCCGCTGCAGGCCGTAGGGCAGGGCGTCTGCCCGTACGTGGGCCTTGTCCGGGATCCCCACCATCTCCAGGAAGTACATGGCTTTTTCCTGCAAGGCCTTCTCGCCCCGCTTCACCTTCCCGGGGACGTAGGGCAGGTTCAGGGCGATGGCTTCGAACAGGTTGTACATGGGGTGTCTCAGGTCCAGGGCCGTCACCACGTTGTCCAGGGCCGACAGGTGCTTGAACAGTCGGATGTTCTGGAAGGTCCGGGCGATCCCCTTGCGGACGATGACGTCCGGATTCAAGCCCGTGATGTCCTCCCCTTCGAAGATCACCGTTCCGATCGTGGGCTTGTAGACCCCGGTGATCAGGTTGAATACCGTGGTCTTGCCGGCGCCGTTGGGGCCGATGATCCCCATGATCTCGCCTTTTTTGATGTCAAAGGTCAGATCCTCGACGGCCACGATTCCGCCGAAATGCTTTGTGAGATTCTTGATCTCCATGGCTGCTGTCATGCTTTGGTCCCTCCTTGGCCCGCGGCCTTCTTCCCGCTGAGCTTCTCATAAAGATGCTTCAGGGCATGCCAGGCGCCTTTGAACGTGAATTCCTTGTAGCCGAAGATGCCTTGGGGACGGAAGACCATGATAGCCACCAGGATCGCTCCGTAGGCCACCAGACGCCACATGCTGGCCACCCGCAGCACTTCCGGGATCGCCGCGAAGACCAAGGCCGCGATAATGGGCCCTGTCAGGCTCCCCATGCCGCCGGCCACCACCGAGGCCGTCAGCAGCGTGGACTGCACCCCGGTGAACATGCTGGGCTGGATGTAGGTCAGGTAATGGGCCTGGAAGCCCCCGGCGATGCCGGCGCAGACCGCGCTGAAAAACAGCGAGCGCAGACGGATATTGAACAGGTTGATACCCGCCATTTCCGCCGCCACAAAATCCTCACGGACCGCAATCGCCATCCGGCCATAGCGGGAAAAGACGAAGTTCTTGCAGACAAAGACCACGATCACAAAGACCGTGAGAACCACCGGGAACGTCGTGTGGGGATACAAACCCGGCAGACCCCGGGCGCCCTGGGTGATGGGCAGATTCTCCAGCAGCACCCGGATCGCTTCCCCGAAGCCCAGTGTGGCAATGGTAAAGTAGTCGCTGCGCAGCTTGGCCCGCAGAGTGGGGATGCCGATCACCAGGCTGACCAGGCCGGCCATCAGGCCGCCCAGCAACAGTGCCGGGATGAAGGATATCCCATAAAGCTTGGTACAGATGGCCGCCGTATAGGCTCCGATCGCGATGAAGGCGGCGTGGCCCAGGGACATCAGCCCCGTGAAGCCCGTAAAGATGGACAGCCCCACCACCGCGATGGCATTGTACATCGCTAGAATCAGGATGCCTTGCACATAATATGACATAGGGTTCCTCCTTACACTTTCTCTTCCAGATATTTACCGAACAATCCGGAAGGCATGACCAACAAGAGGACGATCAGGAACGTGAAGCTGAAAACGTCCCGCAGCAGGGAGGAAACATACACGGAGACCAGGGATTCCAGGACACCGAGGATCAGGCCGCCGGTGACTGCGCCCGGCAGGCTTCCCAATCCGCCGATGACCGCCGAGATGTACGCCTTGTTGGTGATCCATCCCATGGTGGGATAGGCCATATATTTCATTCCTAGAAAAACACCGGACACACCGGCCAGCAGGCCAGCCAGTACGAAGACCAGGCCGATGACTGCACTCAAATTCACACCGTTGATCTGGGATACCTCCGAGTCGTAGGAGGCCGCCCGGATCGCGATCCCGGTACGGGTGTGCTGGATGAAATAGTTCATGATGTAGATCGCGATCAATGAAAAGATGATGGCAAACAAGTCCAGTTTTCCGATGGTGCTTCCGAAGATCGACACGGAAGACTGCTTAAAAATGGCCGGATAGGCATTGTAATCCGACCCGATGGTGGCATAGACCATGTTCTCCAGAAAGATCGATGTGCCCATGGCGCTGATCATGAAATACAGGGAGGGCGCATGCCGTTTGCGCAGGGAGCTGTAAGCGATCCGCTCGTTGAGGAAGCTCAGGAGCGCTGCGCCCAGCATGGAGATGATCAGGGCTGCCGCAAAGGGGACTTTCAAAAGCGTCAGGGAATAGAAGCCCATATACGAGCCCAGCATAATGATGCCGCCGTAGGCAAAGTTGCTGAAATTCAATATACTAAAAATCAACGAGTAACCGACCGCCATCAGCGCGTAAATTCCGCCCACCGCCAGGCCGGTCACGAGCGTCTGCATCAGCATCTGCATAAAGTATCCTCCTCCGAACAGTCCGGATGGCCGGTTTGACCGGCCATCCGATCCGTTCCCTTTCAACTGGGTTCAACCCAACTCAAGACTTTGCTGCGACTTATTGGCCGGCGAAAGCTTCAAAGAAGGTAAATTCGCCGTTCTTGACGGTTTCGATAACTGCCGGTTTGTTGACGGGGTTGTGGGTCTTGGGATCCATGGTCAGTTTTCCGGTCAGCACGGGAACGTCCTTCATGGTGCTCATGTAGTTGGCCAGGGTGGTGCTGTCGGTGCTCTTGGTGCTTTCGATGGCATTGACGACCATTCTCAGAGCGTCCACAGCCAGAACGGGATTGGGCATGACAGGGTTCGCATTGTACTTGGCCTTATATTCTTTGACCCAGTCTGCGATGGTGGGGTCTTCCAAGCTGGCGATGTTGACATAGAAGGATCCTTCGGTGGCTTCGCCGCCCAGTTCAACCAGCTCTTTGCTGGCCCAGCCGTCGCCGCCCAGGAATTTAACATCGAGACCCAGGTCCTTGGCCTGTTTCATGGCCAGACCGGCTTCCTTCTGCATGGTGGGGATGAACAGCAGTTCAGCGCCGGCATCCTTGATTTTGCCCAATTGGGCGCGATAGTCCAGCTCTTCGGAACGGAACGCTTCATCGGCAACGATGGTGCCGCCGCCGGCGGTGAAGGTTTCCTTGAAGTACTGGGACAGACCCTGGGAGTAGTCAGACCCGACGTCCATCAGCACGGCGGCTTTGGTGACCTTCAGGCTGTTCAGCGCGAAGGTGGCGGCCACTTTGCCCTGGTAGGGGTCGATGAAGCAGGTGCGGAAGGTGTAGGGCTTCACAGAGCCGTCTTCATTGACGGTCAGCTTGGGGTTGGTGGCGGTGGTGCCGATCAGGATGGTCTTGGCGCCTTCCGTTACGGATGAGGCTGCAATGCCTACGCCGCTCTGGGCGGGTCCGATGATGGCCACAACTTTATCACCCACCAGACGTTTGGCCACGTTGACGCCTTCGGTCTGGTCAGCCTTGTTGTCGTAGGCAACCAGTTCCAGAGGCCGTCCCAAAACGCCGCCGGCTGCATTGATCTTCTCGATTTCCATTTCCAGAGCTTGCTTCTCCGATTGTCCCCAAAGAGACGATCCGCCTGTGAGCGCCACTTCGTGGCCGATCTTGATGGGTTCTTTGTTTTCAGCCGCAGTGGTGCCGGCGGGGGCAGTGGTGGAGCTGCTGCTGGTTCCGCAGGCGGCCAGAGAAAGTGCTAACAAACCGATGAGGAGTGTTGCCAGTGCTTTTTTTGTTTTCTTGGTCATCATTGAATCCTCCCTCTTTTTTTGCCTTGATGTCGACCGGTTATTTTGTTTCACAGTGTCGCAGCATTCCCTCCTTCGAAGTGTAATATTTTACCTTTTTTAATGTTTCCTGCCATAACCTAAGCTCATAGATACAATAAAAAACGGGCCTTGAAACAGAATAGTCTGTCAATTCATTTCATGACATATATCCGCATCAATATATTACACTTAAATGGGCCTTTGTTCAATCCTCGCCGGCAGAAATGATTGCTTAAAATCTATTGCGACGTTGACCTGTCTCTTGCTGTATCTTTTGGGTGCAACAAGCAGAGGACTGAACAAAGGCCCAGGGGCGCCTATATCAGATGAGACTGAGGATCATATCTTCCGTTGAAATGTCCAGGAAATCGACCATCGGCACCTGATTCATGGTGTAGGCACCGGGCCTCTGCTTGCTGACCGCACGGGCGGCGGCCACCAAGACCTGGCTGGTTACGGCAGGGTTGTTGAGCTCCGTATGGAACGCTGCCCGTTGATTGCTGTGGACACCGGCACGGCCCTTTCGCTCGATCAGGGAGCCGTGGCCGAAATCCCGGGCGTCTTCCAGGGAATCCACAAAGAAGATATGGGTTTCATCGTGTGAAAAATAGGAATCTTCCCGGATGGCTTTCTCGATGGCTGCCTTGTCGCCGTCGGGTTCCATCAGGATATAGACCATGCGGCGATGGATGCCGGAGCCTTTGGGGAAGGTCAGGCTCACGGCATCTTTGACACCCGGTTTGGATTTCGCCGCCACAGAGTGCCCCATGCTCATACCGGGGCCGTAATTCGTATAGGTGATCCCGTTGGGGATCATCACTTTCATCAGTGCACGGACCACCGAATCGGCGCCCGGATCCCAGCCCGCGGCTGAGAGGGAAGCAGCGCCATGTTCCTTGGCGCATTGGTCGAAGGCCTTGTACATGTTCAGCAGCTCTTCACCATGGAGGTCGAAAATGTCGGCAATGCAGATCCCCTTGCTTAAATATTCCAATCCCGTTTTCTGAACCAGCCGGGTGGGGATGCAAAGCAACGCCACATGGACATCCTTCAGTTCGTCGACATTTTTGACAAAGGGTATATGCCCCAACCCGGCGGGAGGCTCTTGAATGAATGGATCGATAACGCCCGCCAGCTCTAAATCCTTTTCCTGCAGCATCGCCTCGACGGCATACCGGCCGATGTTGCCATAGCCGACCACGGCAGCTCGAATTGTTTTTTTTGCAGTCATGGAAAAACCCCCTTTAAGACGATTGATCGGATGCCCATAAGTATAGCAATTCGTATGCCATGCTGTATAAAAGGCCGTATTGCCTTGTTTTACCGGGATTTCACCGGCGTTGGTCTTTGCTTCAGACCCCTCGGCGCCCGAGAGTTGTCCGCGTTTGAGAACACTTTCGTCACTGGGCGCCGGGTTTTCGCACCCAGCTTGTGGTTTTTGGCCGTTCGCGAATGAGAACATATTTGTTCGCATTTGTGAACATTTTCAGTCATTCAACCGGTTATCCTGCTTATTCAAACGATTTCAATGAAAATATTCTTGGGAATTGCCTTTTATCCTTAGAATCTATAGACCGTCACGCGGTCCGCGGCCTCATCCGCCCAGAAGGTCTTCTGCATGCTGTCCAGATGTTCCTGGCTCCACAGGCCGGGGACGCCGCCGGTGTGCAGTAAAATAGCGTTTTCGCCGTAAGGGATGATCCCTTTCTCAATCATATCCGCAAAGCCATGGAGCACCTTGCCGGTATAGCAGGGATCTGTAAAAATGGCTTCCTCCTGAGCCAGCATCTCAATATAGGATTGGGTCACTGGATCCGGCAGGTTGTAGCCGATGCCGCCGTAGGCGTGATCCCCTTCGCCCATTTCCAGACGGAGGTCTTCCGGGCTGCATTGGAAACCCAGCTCATAAAAATCGCTGAGTTCATTGATGAAGGCCGCCGTGGTTTCCAGGGAGCGGGGTGTCGGATCCACAGGGACGCCGATCACCTGGAAGGGCGCCTTGTAATATTTCGCCCCCGCCCAAAGGCCTGCAAAGGTCCCGGTGGAGCCAAAGCCCGCCACCAGATATTTGGCCATGATGCCCTGCTTTTCCATCTGTCCCATGATTTCCGGGATCGCTTGAATGTAGCCCGCCGAGCCGATCACGCCCTGGCCGCCCACCGGGATGTTCAGGACCTTATCCCCCATGGCTTCGTATTTGGCAAGGATTTTTTGTGTGCATTCCTCAAGGAAGGCCGCCGAGGCTGCATCCCTTTTCTCCGGCGGCAGGGCATCCGCGGCGCTGCTGTCCACAAAATAGATGTCCGCGCCCATCAGGCGGTCCAGGATCAGGTTGCCCGTACAGACCTCCGGCTTTTCCCCTTTCAGCACCAGGATCGGCTTCAGCCCATGCTTGATGGCGGCCGCCACCGTGAGCCGGCCATGGTTGGTCTGGACGCCGCCGAAGGTCATCAGGGCGGTATAGCCGTTGTCCTTGGCATATTGGACCAGATAATCCAGCTTTCTGGTTTTGTTGCCGCCCAGGGCGATCCCCGTCAGGTCATCCCGTTTGATGTACAATTTACCCCGGCCCAGGCGCTGGGTCAGATTCGGCATGAATTCCAGGGGTGTGTCGAGATAACCGACCGGGGTGCGTTTAATTTCCTTGATGTTCATGGCATCGCTCCTTGCTGTGAAGATACTTGATCGATGGGCGGCACAGATCGCCGCAATCATAGCTTTTCGGCTGATCATCGACCCGCCGAAGGCTTCCGCTCATTTTATTATGCAAAAGCCATGCCAAAGTCTGAAAATTCGCCCATGGACAATGGGCATTTTACAGTGCGCGATTTCCCCTTAAAAAGACAGGATTGGTTCAAGATTCGAATACAGCGCTGGCGGCACTTCGGAGCTCTGCGCCCCTTTTGGGGGCGGCAATAAAAAATAAACAGGATTTTTATCCTGTTTATCTCCATTTGTTAACTTGTTTATCCGATTCATGATTCATCGTCCGGCCTTCAACCGATTGGCACCTTCGGAGGTCAGGCGGCTGCCGCCCCGGCCCTTCACCACCTGGATATAGCCCTTTTGCCGCAGGGTGTTCATCCCCCACCGGATCTCATGGTCGCTGAGGGGGCAACCCTGCCTGAGACTGTATTGATGGACAGCTTGGCGCCCTGCGCCCTTGCCGGACACGCTCGCATGCCGGATGGCCTGAAGGATCAGCCACTCATTGTCGGTGATGTCCGTAAGCTCATCCAAAGCAACCCTCCCCTGCGTCTGGATTGCCGCGGCCATTTCGTTCAAACCGTGATCCTGAAGAGCCACCGGCAGATCCTTCAAATCCACCAAATCTAAGCCCATATATTTCAGATATTCGATATAGTTGCGCAGCTCCCGCACGTTGCCGTCCCATTCGTGGCGCAGCAGGGCTTCCCGGGCAGCCGGGGTAAACGCAAAGGCAGCATTGAGCTTTTTCTGGAAATAGTCCGCCAGCAGCAGCACGTCCTCGCCCCGCTCTCGCAGCGGCGGAATATGGATAGGCATCACGCAAATGCGGTAATACAAGTCCTTGCGAAAACCGCCCTGCTTCATCATGGCAAACAGATCACAGTTGGATGCGGATATCAGCCGAACATCCACAATGACGGAACGGCTGGCGCCAATGCGGGTCACCTCTTTTTCCTGAAGGACCCGGAGCAGCTTGGCCTGCAGCGCAGGGCTCATGTTTTCGATCTCGTCCAGGAACACGGTCCCTTGATGGGCAAATTCAAACAAGCCCACCTTGCCGCCCTTTTTGGCGCCGGTGAAAGCGCCTTCCTCATAACCGAAGAGCTCGCTTTCCAGCAAGGTCTCCGGCAGGGCAGCGCAGTTAAGAGCAATAAAAGGCTCGTCCCTTCGGGGGGATGCGTTGTGGATGGCCTGGGCAAACATTTCCTTGCCGGTGCCGCTGTCCCCTTCCAGAATGATGGAGGCGTCCGTGCCCGCCATGCGCCGGGCGATGTCACAGGCTTTGCGTAAAGAAAGACTTTCCCCGATGATGTCGTCAAAGGTGTATTTCGCCCGTTGGCCACGCTCCAGCATCTGACGGCGCAGACTGTTCTGTTTTTTTTCGCTGTCTTCGAATTTCTGAACGAGGGCGCAGGTGCCGATGTACTGATCCTTCACGTAGATCGGCGTCATGGTCAGGTTGATGTTGGTTCCCTTGAGCTTGATCAGCCGGGGCTCCTGGGCGGTTCTGGCTTTACGGCACTGCTCCGGGGAAACCGCCGGCAAAAGGATGCTGACCTGGCTGCCGGCCAGATCGCCCCGATTTACTTTGAATAGGTTTTCCGCCACGGAATTGGCGATGGAGATGATACCGTTTTCGTCAAAAACCAAAACACCGATGTCCAAGGCATTGATGATGATCTCAAGTTTATTTTCCAGGGTCAGGTTGCTGATGGACAGTTCCTTGAGACTATAGTCTGCCGAAGCAAGGCTCGTGATATAATTTTTAAACGTTTCGCTTTCCAGAAAAGCCGGCATTCCCAGCTTCAGGGCAATTTCGCTGACGGTGTTGCTGGTCAGAGTCCGGCAGCCCAGATTGATGACCTTCCGGGCGTTGGCGGGAACATAACGCAATTCGCCGCAGGCCACCACCGCATCCACCTCCGGCGCCGTACCGCTGCCAGGATAATAGGGCTGGAAGGTGATGTTGCTGATGCCCAGATGATACAGCTGGGAAATGCTTTCCAGAGCCATATGCTGATTTTGATTGGCCATTAAAGCCTGGGTGCCTTTCGGGAAGCCGCGCAGTCGCCGTATGGCCTCCTCGGTAAAGGTGACCTCGGTTTTGACAATGAGCGCTTCCTTAGGGATCAGATCGAGGAAATCCACATATTGTCCTGCATTGAAGGAAGTGGAGGAAACCAGAAAAACCTGGCAGGGCTGGATGGCGAAGACGGAATCGTCTTCAATGCTGTAGGTCACGATGTCGACCGCATCGCCAAAAAGCGCGTCCAGTACTTTTTTGTAGGTTTGCGCCGCTTCCACGTTGGTGGTGATGATGCCGATCCGCTTTTTCATAGGTTTCCTCCTCCGCACGATATCCAGAAAAAGCATAGCACAAATCGGGACAAGGGGAAAGTTGAGGTTAAAAATATCGCGATGCGGGGTGCGGAAATACAAGGGCCTTGGCCGGGAGAACGAAGCTATGATTTTGGCCATGAATTTTATTCGGCGCATCATTTTTTCTTGACAAGCCATAGCCGGGAAGCTTATAATACCAAATGTAGTCGTTTTGGGGGTGTAGCGCAGCTGGGAGCGCGCTTGACTGGCAGTCAAGAGGTCAGGGGTTCGATCCCCCTCATCTCCACCACAAATGATCCGCAAGCCTTTATTATCAAGGGTTTGCGGTTTTTTTATGCCCTTTTCGTAAAATATACCCTAGAAAATGGACAGCAGGGGTTTTGAAAACCCTTAATCTCGGACAAATGAAGGTTTTGACTCCAATTCAGACAGGTAATACAATAAAGCTGAACCGAATTGGAGGAATACCGCATGGCCAACAAAAAATTAACTGTGGAAGAAATGAATCATCTCCGGGCAAGCCCTTATGTTTTGGAGGTAAGTCCCAGCATGGTGCATTTCTCGGCCAAATTTAAGGAAATGTTTTGGAAATCAATACAAGAAGGAAAAGGGCCGCGAGATGTTGTTATCGAGCTGGGCATCGATCCGGACATCCTTGGCGAATATCGCTTAAACGGATTGAAGAGTATGATCCGGAATGAAGTTCGTGCTGGAAAAGGATTCAGAGACTTACAAACATACGGGTCATATCTCAAAGACTACGCGGATCCTGAAGCAAAAGTAAAGTACCTTGAGCAGCAACTGGCATATAAAGATCAGGAAATAGAGTTTCTAAAAAAAATTGTATCTTTAGGCCGGGAGGATTCGGAATCATGAATGTTCCCGCATCTGCCAAGTATGCAATCATTCGTGAGATGACCCAGCGAGACAACAACTTGCTGAATATTGTCTGGCTGTGCGCTGCTGCCGGTGTTTCTCGTTCCGGATACTACCATTTCCTTGAAACGGAAGACATCAGACGACAACGTGAAGAACAAGACCAGAAGTCTTTCCTAATTATTTTGGAGGCTTACCGATTTCGTGGATACGACAAGGGAGCCCGCGGCATTTACATGCGGCTTCTTCATATGGATCCCCCTGAGCACATGAATATTAAGAAGATCCGACGTTTAATGAAAAAATATGGCCTTTTCTGTCCTATTCGCAAAGCAAATCCGTACCGGAGAATGGCTAAAGCACTTAGAACCAGCAATGTTGCCCCCAACCTGCTGAATCGGGAATTTGAAGCACATGGCCCACGTGCAGTTCTGCTGACGGATATTAGTTATATCATTAACGGAAAGGCACCACGGTGCTATATGTCTACAATTATCGACGCCTGTACCAAAGAGTTGCTCGCTTGGGTTCTGAGCGAATCTCTAGAAATCGATTTTGTCCTGGAAACCGTGAACCAGCTCATCAAGAATCATGGTGTCTCTCTGACAGCCGAGACCCTAATTAATTCAGATCAAGGGGCACACTACACAAGCATAAAGTTTATCCAGTTAATAAAAGACAGTGAACTAAGGCAGTCCATGTCCCGAAAGGCAAACTGTTGGGATAACGCTCCGCAGGAATCCTTTTACGGCCACATGAAAGACGAAATTGACATTTCCCAGTGCAAAACATTTGAAGAGATTCACCAGGTGATTAGCGACTGGGCTGATTATTACAACATCGAGCGATACCAATGGGATTTGGCAAAATTATCGCCAAGGGAGTATTACAAGTATCTCGTTACAGGAAAATACCCTTTAACAATACCAAAAGCAAAAGGTGAAAATTGAAGATGGGGCCTTGCCCCACACCTAAAGGTTTTTCGCTTTGCTTTTCAGTTTGATTGGAATGCCAAAAAACCGAATTGTCCTTGACATGGGGTACACATCACGCAATGAGCCCGCTAGTTATCTGATAACCGAAATATTGAGTTAATTTTTTGAATCTTAATTCCTATATTTCGTTATTTCGAAATAACACCTGCTATAATATCTTTTTATTTCATTTTATTTGTTTATATGAAATAATGGTGTTACAATAAGATTATCAATTCACTTTAGGAGCTGATGAACTTGAAACACCGTTCGGGCGATTTTAAAACAAACCTAACAGGAGAGTTACAGTACAAATCGTTTTTACCAAAGCCCCTGCCTCCGATCCCTCCCGTCGAACTCGATGAAGAAATGATGCGGTATCTTGCTAGAGCTCATCGCAGTATAGGCATTCTTGATGGTGTATCAAAGCTAGTACCTGATGTTGACCTTTTTGTATCGATGTATATTCGAAAAGAAGCCCTCTTGACTTCACAGATTGAAGGCACACAAGCGACACTGGACGATATCCTTGATCCAAACATCGAAGAAAACACCAACCAGAATGTTGCGGATGTCTTGAACTACATAAAAGCATCTAAATATGCCACCTCAAGACTCAGCGAATTGCCGATCTGCAATCGATTGCTTCAGGAGACCCATGCGATTCTCTTGGAGGGTGTTCGAGGTTGCGAAAAAAATCCGAGTGAGTTTCGACGTAGTCAGAACTGGATCGGACCTGCGGGAAGCACCCTGAAGGATGCCAGGTTTGTGCCGCCGAATCCCGAAGATATGCTCTCGGCGATGTCGGACCTCGAAAAATTCATTAATGAGGAAGACGAGATGGATGCACTCATTAAAATATCTCTGATCCATTACCAATTCGAAACGATCCATCCATTTTTGGACGGCAATGGAAGAATCGGAAGGCTTTTGATTTCATTATATTTGATCGAAAGAAAGCTTCTCAGCTATGAAACATTATATATTTCTTATTTCTTCAAACGAAACCGGATCGAGTATTACGACCGTTTGACCGAGGTAAGAACAAAAGGCAACTATGAGCAATGGGTAAAATTTTTCTTACTGGCCATCGACGAATCGGCACAAGATGCTATATCCACCATCGAAGAACTCCTGAAGCTCCATGATACAAATTTTGAAATGGTCAGGAATACCGGAAGAGCATCCAAAACGATCATGAAGGTTTTCAATTATCTTGAAAAAAGCCCGATCATTGACATTAAAAAAACAAGCGCAGCATTGAGAATTTCTTTCAATGCTGCATCAAATGCAGTCCAGACGCTCGTCGTGTTAGGGATACTTCGGCAAACCGAAAATGTACGCCGGAACCGGGTTTTCGCTTATGAGGAATACCTGCGCATTTTAAGAAAGGGCACCTGAAAGGACCGAACATTCTATAAAACCATTCATCAAAAAAGCGTACATTTCCATCTCAGAAAAACAATTGATGATGGAAGTGTACGCTTTATAATCCTTATTGCTGCGAAGAAAACCAAGGTTATTCAATCATCCAAGTCAAAAAATCCGATCCCGATCAATCCCGGTCCGGTGTGCACACCCAGTGCGGGAGAAATCTGGCCTTCCATAAACAGCACCGCGTTGTCAACGAAGAACTTCATTCTTTCTTTTATTTTGTCCGCCTCTTCCTGGGCGTAGCCATGGCAAATGGTCAGATAGTAATTCTTGGTGCCCTTGAGCCTGCCCTCAACGATTTCAATCAATTTATCAATGCTCTGTTTTCTGCCCCGCACCTTTTCGACGGTGTAATAGATGCCATTTTCGTCACAGGAAATGATGGGCTTGATTTGAAGCATGCTGCCCAGGATGCCCTCCACACGGCCGATTCTACCGCCCTTCATAAGGTATTGCAGCGTTTGCAGGCTATAATAAATATGAGAGTCTCCAATCTTATCCTCAAGCTTCTTGACGATATGCTCAAAACTTAAATTCTTTTCAACCAATTGCGCGGCATAGACCGCTAAAAAGCCGGAGCCGAGGGCGATGTTTTTCGTGTCAATGACGGCGGTCTTAATATCCTTGAATTCACTGCAGGCATGCTTGATGGCACTGTACGTCCCGCTTAATCCCGATGAGATGACGGGAACGATGATTTGACGATAGCCGTCCGCGATGATTCTTTCAATGGTTTCACGCATTTCGCCCATGGTCGGCAAGCTTGTGTGGGGAATCTCCTTTTGCAGATTGCCGTACACTTCCTCCGGCGTAATGTCGATCCGGTCACGATAGGATTTGTCTTTATAGTTGATGGTCAACGCCACCTCGTAAATATGAAACCGTTCCAGTAAATTGCGGGGCACATCCGAGCAAGAATCGGTCAGAATCGCGATTTTATTCTCTTCCATGTTGTTCTCCTTCTCTTTGGCGTTGGTGATAGGCTGCCAATTTGGTTTCAATGATTTTTTCGGTTAACCATTTATTCGCCAATGCCGTGGTAATGGTCGAAACCGCAAGCTTTTCATATTTGATTTCCCTTGCTTCCAATATATAAGGGCTGTTGCTCTCACGAACCGGCAGGAAAACCCTCTGCATCGATTCCTCGAAGGCTTCACAAAAGGAATCGTAAGCCGCTTTTTCGTCGCCCAGCAAAGCGATCTGCAATTGGATCCCATCCTTGATCTTCGTAATCGGCAGGATCTGCTTGAGGAGGGTAATGACAATAATATAGACCACATGGATTTTTTCGTACTTCTTCTTTACCGGTTTCGGCATCATTCCCCATTTCACATAGTTGTTGACCATGCTTTTGGTAATGTGCTTTTCGTCTCCGCTTTGCATGCAAGCGATTTTTTCGGTCATGATCTGCAGCATCTGATCGCAATAGATTGGAAAATCGGGCAAGTCATCCCACTTGGGGAGTTTGACGCGGCTCATCGCCCGGCTGAATTCATGCAAATCGATGTTATTCTCCATCATTCTCCCTCTGTTTGTGACTATTTTTTATAGTTATCATAACTATTTTATCTTAATAAAAAATTTGTTTGGTGTCAACTGCCCGCGCTGAAAAGACGCAGCATCCTGGACAAGTCACACTTTACTCAGCTCAACGGCAATTTGCGCGCCGAGCTTTGCATTATTATAGACCAGCTGAATGTTTGAATCCAGGCTGGAACCCTCGGTCAGTTCTTTCACCCTGGCCAGCAGGAAGGGCGTGCTTTCTTTGCCTTTGATCCCTTTTGCTTCGGCTTCCCTGACGGCTGAATCAATGGCCTTGTTGATGACGGCTGGCTCCATCTCATATTCTTTAGGAATCGGATTGGCGATCACCACACCGCCCTTCAATCCCAGATCCCACTTTACTTTCAAGGCTTCCGCAAGCTCTTGGACCGTATCCACCCGATAATCCACACCATAACCGCTTTTTGAAGTATAGAAGGCCGGCAAATCGTCGGTGCCATAGCCGACCACCGGGACGCCCTGGGTTTCAAGGTATTCCAGGGTCAAGCCGATATCGAGAATGGATTTGGCGCCGGCGCAAACCACGGCCACATCGGTCTTGGCCAGCTCCTGCAGGTCAGCCGAGATGTCAAAGGTCTCTTGAGCGCCCCGGTGAACGCCGCCGATGCCGCCGGTGGCAAAGATCTTGATGCCCGCCAGACTTGCAATGATCATTGTGGAAGCAACCGTGGTCGCACCCGTCAAGCCTTTCACCAGGATGAACGGGATATCCCGGCGGCTTGTCTTCACCGCATCATGACTTTTTCCCAATGCTTCAATTTCCTCCGAAGTCAAACCGACCTTGATTCGGCCATCCATTATGGCGATGGTTGCCGGAACCGCACCATGCTTCCTCACGATGTTTTCGACTTCCAGGGCCGTTTCCACATTCTTGGGATAGGGCATCCCGTGGGAAATAATCGTCGATTCCAGCGCGACGACCGCTTTTCCGGCTTCAATAGCCGCTTTGACCTCAGGGTTGATCTCCAGATATTTTCCTAACATAATCCGAACTCCTTCATGGTTTGATAAACATTTTCCTTTGAAATATTCGGGTTGATCGTTTCTTCATAGCTTAGTGCTAAAACTGCCGTCGCTATGGCAAATCTCGCACTTTCATCGATATCGCAACCGTTAAAATCACTGAATGCCAGGGCGGCTAAGAAGGCATCACCGGCGCCGGTAGCGTTGATCACCTGCACTTTTGGGTTTGGGATCAGCTGATGCGCCTTTCCGTCGTGGTAAAAAACACCTTCAGCGCCAAGGGTGATAAAGACCCGCTGCACGCCTTGTTTAAGAAAATATTCCGAGGCCTTCTCCAAGTCGTGAGGGTTCTCAATTCGAATATCCGACAGCAGCTCCGCCTCGATTTTATTCGGCTTGATCGTATGGAAAAGCCCGATTTTATCCTTGATTTTGAGGGCTTTTTTGCTGGAAACCGTATCGAGATAGAATTTCGGGCGCTTGAAATGATTCAATACATAATCGATGACCTCATCGGGGATGTTGGTGTCGATCACACAGATCCTTGAATTTTCAATGACTTGTTTTTTCGATTGAATAAAATCGATGGTCATTTCATCAAAGATATCCATTTGTGAAACCGCTGCTTTCATATCGCCGTTCAAATCCAGGATTGCCAGATACGTTGAGGTGGGCTTGTCGCTCAATACAAGGGAGTTCTTCATGTCAAGGCCGATCCGTTCCGCATGTTCCAGTATCTTTCTTCCATTGAGGTCGTCGCCCACCGCGCTGATCAGCTTCGCAGGAACCCCCAAGTGAATAAGATTTTCAGCAATGTTTCTGCCGACGCCGCCATAGGCGACCTTGATTCGCCCCGGATTCGAGTCAGCGGGAACAAATTTCTGATTTGGAATGCCGATGATATCGACGTTGGCGCCGCCCAATACCGCGATATAATCCTCTTCCTTCAGAATGTATCCTTTCCCGAGGATCAAGCCCTTTTTGATCAGATTCGTAATATGAACCGCGACCGAGGATCGGGTGATACCCAGCTCGGCAGCCAATTCATTTTGAGATATGGCCGGATTTCTCCGAATCAAATCTAATAATTCTTCTTCTCGATCCGTCATCGTCCATCTCCTAAGCTTTTGTTTATTCTTTAAGCATTTGCTTATTCCATTATAACAAGTACCTCGAATTATGCAATATAAAAAAATTGCCGCCGGATCCCATCGGCGGCAATCCAAAAAATCTTTTGTTGTCTTAGCGCGTAAATACGCTGTTAGCGAATTGCACCTTGACCGCCATCGACGAAAATCGTTCGGGATGTGATCCATTTGGAATCGTCACTGGAAAGGAAGGCAACCGCAGGGCCGATGTCGGTTTCAGGATCACCCATGTAGCCCGCAGGGATCTGGCTCAGGAAAGCCTTTACGGCTTCCTCGTTTTTGCATCCTTTGGCCAAAAAATATGCGTAATTGTCCGTGCCTCGCTCTAGCTCAGCCGAATGCTGACGATTTCGTTTTGTGTACCCACCCGCATGGGCATCCCCCAGGTGCTGACCCCTGACGTCACGATAAACTGCGGACTGTCCCCATCCTTCTGGTAATGTCCGTAGTTCACTGTGAAAAGCAGGTTGGTGAACCAGTCGAAGGGGAAAATCTGCCCCTTGTGGGTATGGCCGGCAAGCACCAAATCGATCTCCTTACCATACTGCTCGATTTTTGAAGGCGTGTGATCCATCACCAGAATCGGCAGCCTTGGATCGATGCTTGATACGATTTCCGAGATCTCTTTTCGCTTCAAATCGCCGAAGCCGCCAATGGGTGACGGATCGACCCGGCCAAGAAGGGCCATGCGCCCATCGATGATCTCGTATTCATCCTTCAGCAGATGGATGTTGCTTTGCTCCAAAAAACGAAGCATCTCATTGAAGGTTTTTCCGCCGTCATGGTTACCCAGACAAGCGTAGACGCCGTAGGTTGCCGAAATATTTTTAAGCAGCGCAATGGCCTTCTCGGGATCGCGGATCGCATAATAATCGTCATCAAAGATATCGCCGGCAATGCATACCAGATCCGGCTTCTCCCGGTTGATCAGCTCGACGATTTTGGGCAGGCGTTTTTCGGAATCCACTGCGCCCAGATGCAAATCGCTGATCAGAACAAGGCTCATTCCGTCCGCCAAGCCTGTCTTTTTTATTGCAATATCATAAGAAACCTTTTCGATCCGATTTGCGTTGCCGACGCCATACACCACCAAGCCGGCAGTCAATAAAATGACAGCAACACCTGTATAAAACCGCAGGCTTTGGGGCGCAGGAACCGGAAGGATATGGGCCATGCCACCAAGGAACAGCATCGCGTCCGCTGCAAGAAAAAGCAGCAGCAGGTAGACATAAATGCCCATCCAATAGGCACTGATCCATCGCAGGATCCCCTTCAAGCCGGCGGGCAGCGGCACAATCGCCAGAATGATCGATAATGCGATGAACAGGGCAATGCCTGTGAAGATTGCTGCATTCATGTGCGGGAAAACGAAGCTCAGCCCTTGAAAGATCCTCTTCCCGATATAAAAACTCGATCCGCCGTAAAGCAGCAAAGTCAGCAGAACAAAGAATACGACGCCCACAATCCTCATGTTGAACCCTCTTTCCAGGCTTGGTCTTGCGCCCTCATCCTATTGATCGAACCATGATTTTGATCCGGTATTGACTTACGTATGAGAGATCAGAACCATGATGAATGGTCTAATAATATCAAACTTGCGCCTCAATCAAATTCTAACCCTATTTATAAAATAGTGCCAGGAAATCTCAAAAAGACGCCTATGATTTTACTTCGCCGTGACCAATGGCTATAATAGAAATCATAGCGGCAGGCGCCAGCCTGACACAACCCATGATAAGGAGGGCATACGATGGAACGAACCTTTGCCATGATCAAGCCTGACGGTGTGCAACGAGGCCTGATCGGAGAAATCATCAGCCGCCTGGAAAAACGCGGCATCCAAATCGCTGCGCTCAAAATGATCACCATCAGCCCGGAGCTGGCTCGGACGCATTACGCCGAACATCAAGACAAGCCTTTCTTCTCCGACCTGGTGGATTTCATCACCTCCGGTCCGGTCGTGGCCATGGTTTTGGAGAGCGAGGAAGTGATCGGGGCGCTGCGGACCATGATGGGAGTCACCGATCCCCGCCAAGCCGCTCCCGGGACCATACGCGGCGATCTGGCTCTAAGCGTTCGGCACAATCTGATCCACGGCTCGGATTCGCCGACCAGCGCTGTCCGTGAAATTGCCCTGTTCTTTCCGGAGCTCGAATAGTGCTTTCGGAAAATAACACCATTCAAGCGTAATTTTCATTTTTTCTCTAATTATGTAATGTATAGATTACACTTTTGTTGACCAAAATGCAGATTATGAGAAAAAAAGCAAATGCAACTGCTTGGATTGAGAGGCATATCAACATCCCTTGGCCAACGTCTTCGCTCCTTTTACCTCAAAGGAACCGCCTTTGAATGACCCTATTTCAAATACATTCTCTCCTTATTGATGTTCGGAATCAACGGCATCGTCGCCAGCCACATTGCGCGAACAGCTACGAAGTCGTTCTTTTTCGCGCCCTAATCAACAGTTTGCTGCTCATGGCAATGCGCTTCCCCATGGATGGATATCTCTAAAAGCAGAATTGCCGCCGATCGAAATCGGCGGCAATCCAACAGGCTTTTCGAATTCATGTTATGACATACTAGGGGAGCGGGTACGGTAAATGCCTCATTAGAAACGATGCGCTTATTCCTACCTCATGCTATGGCGGCGCACCGCAAGCAGCATGGCACTGCCGGCAATGAGCAGGCCAAGGATGAGATAAACCTGAGAATCGCCCGTCTTGGGGATTGCAGGCGTTTCATCCACCTTTTGGAGTGTGAAGCCCGCCGGAACCAAAACACTGTCGATCACATGGATCACACCATTGCCGGCTTCAATATCCACCGCCACGATGCTGGCATTGTCAACCTTAGGAGGCGTTCCGCTTAAATTGAAGGTCAGGGAATCAGAATTCAAGGTCGTGGCAACCAGACCGTCGGTCAGAGCCCCGCTCATGACTTTTCCTGAAACCACATGATGAAGCAGAACCTTTGTTAAATCGGGCTGTGCCAGAAGCTCTTCGGCAGTGATATCCAACGCATCCAGCAACGCGGTAAAGGCAGCATTGGTCGGCGCAAACACTGTGAACGGACCATCGCCTTGGAGCGCATCGACCAGATTGGCTTTTTGCAGGGCGGCCACTAAAACACTGAAATCCGGATTCGACAGCGCGATTTCCACCACGGTCGGGCTGGGCGCGCCGAAGGCCTTCGGGACAAGAACCTTGTCAATGACATGGATCACACCGTTGGTTGCTTCGATGTCCACGGTGGTGATTTTTGAGCCATTGACGGTAGGCGGTGTGGGCGTCAGATCAATTGCAAGCTTTTCTCCCTGCAGGGTAGCCGCTTCCATATCATCCACCAGATTCGCACTCATGACCTTTCCGGAGACCACATGATAAAGAAGGACCTTGGCCAGATCCGGATTGGCCAGCAGCTGTTCTTTCGTGATCCCCAGATCCGTCAGGAGTGCCGCAAAGGCGGTATTGGTCGGCGCAAACACTGTAAAGGGACCTGTCCCCGCAAGATCATCATCCAGCCCTGCAGCGACAACCGCTTCAACAAGAATGCTGAAATCGGCATTGCCTGAGGCGATCTGAACAATATTTTGAGTCGGGACAGCAGCCATAACCGGCAGGGTGGTTAGAAAGAAAGCCAAGGCAATGATCACCGCGGTCAATTTTTTCATGAGCATCCCCTCCTCGTACGCTTTTCTGTTTCTTGTCACATTGAGAGATATTTGATATATACTCCCGCAGTATCATGCTAACACGAAGCCATAGCGAAGGCAATATTATTTTGAATTTTTCGTCTTTTTTATATGCCAATTTTCTTTTTGCCTTTATTTTCGCTCTTTTGCGGCGCATTGCAGAGGATATGTTGATTATTCCTGGATTTCCAGCGTGCATTTTGTTATTCTATTGTTAATAGAATGTGAGTTTTTCTAGTTCGCTTCGGCAACCCATCGACAACAGCACAGAGGATGACGGCAAATGAAGAAAGCCATTCAGATTTTGGCCATAGGATTCATAATGATCGGTCTTGCGCTTGCCGTGCACCACATTCGAGCTCTGAATGCGCATGCCTTGTTGAATAGACAATTGCAAACGATGCGCGACGGCTTACCGCAGCTTCAGGCGATGACCGACGGCGGTGCCGAGGAGGGGCAACGTTTCCATTTGCCCTTTTTTCAAGCCCCGCCAAATGCAGGTCAATCACTTCAGGAGGCCGGCCAACTGCCGGAGGATCCCTTTTCTGGACTCAGGCAACCGTCCTGGGATATCATCCCAAGCCGCCTGCTTCCCTTTTTCGACCAAAATCATGATTTTGCCGGTTGGATCAAAATTGCAGATACCAATATCGATTATCCGATCGTAAAGGCAAACGACAATGAATACTATCTGAACCACGATTTCAACCAGCAGGCCAGCCGTACAGGGGCCATTTTTATGGATTACCGGAATGTCGGCAACTTTGAGGATGTCCACACCATCATCTATGGCCATCGAATGAAGGATCGAACCATGTTCTACGATCTGATGAAATACAAGAACCCGTCGTTTTATGAACAGCACCGAAGCCTCTCCATCGAAACCCTTTATGGCTGGAAGGAATACAGGGTTTTTGCCGCTTACAACACCAGCACCGATTTTTATTTCATCGAAACGCGCTTTGAACAGCAATCCCACCAAGCCTTTATCGACGCGATTCGCAAAAAGTCCCTCTTTGACTGGGATACCGAAATCAGCGAAGAGGATCGTATCCTGACCTTGGCCACTTGCTCTCAAGATTTTATAAATGCCCGTTTCGTGGTCCATGCCAAGCTGATCAACCCGGCGGAATAGAATGGGTCTTCCCAGACCGGCCATTCGTTGCATACGGAATCAAGCAAAAGGCTATGCTGAAGGTTCATCCGCTTCAGCATAGCCCTTTTGGTGTCCCTATTTATTTTGTCATTAGATTATACAGCACCTGGGCGATTTCGCCGCGGGTCGTGGCGGCGGTGGGGTGTAGGCTGTTGTTGTATCCGCCCACGACGCCGGCTTTGACCAGAGCGGACATGGCTTCCTTCGCCCAATCGGCGGTTTGGGCCGCATCGCTGAAGCTGGAAAGCTCGGTGCCGTTGACCGCTGCCGGCACTTCATCCAACACCTTCAGCGCATTGTGGAGCATGGCAAACATTTCCTGCCGGGTGATCGCCTGCTCCGGCGCAAACCGGTTGTTCCCGATGCCGTTGACGATGCCCAGCCCTTTGGCCGTCCCTAAATAATCGGTGTAATAGGCGCTGCCCGCATCGGCAAAGTTGGACCCGGCCTGGGTCTGGACATCGATTTGATAGGCGTTCATGAGAAGGACCACAAATTGGGCCCGGGTCAGCTTCGCCTCCGGGCTGAAGCGACCGTCGCCGGTGCCGGAAGTGATGCCGCGGGCGGCAATGAAGTCCACTGCGTTTTTGTACCAGGCTTGGTCACTCACATCCGCAAAGGAAACCGGGTGATAGCCGATGGAGAAGCGGGAGAAATGGGGCGTCTTGAAAACGACGGCTTTCAGCGCCGCATCATAGTGTCCGCGAACCGCCTTCAGGGTGCCGTCATCGGCCAGGTAATAAATCACCACTGCATTGGGATTCTCACCGGGCTTCAAGGTGTAGGGAATCGTGACGGTGGCATGGCCGCCCCGGAAGTCCGACACGATTTGACCGCTGTTCATCACGGTCAGATCATAGACGGGTCTGCCATTCACATCCGCCAGGCGCTCCGCAGTGATCACCACCTCGCCGCCGCTGGCCGCTCCGGAAATCGTTTCGACTGCCTTACCGTCGAAGGCGATGGAAATCATAGGCGAGGTCACCGCCAGGGACGCATCAGAACCGGAAGCGATCTCTGCAAGGGCACCCTGCGGCATGCTCACCTTCAGCTTGCCAATTTCGGCTGCGGTGTCGACGATGATTTCCAGCTGATCGTCCTTTGACGTGCCACCGGTTTCTTCGGCTTTTTCAAGAAGCGCATCCGCCATGGCTTGCGTGAAGGAAACATTGGCCGTGCCGGAAGAAACAGCAGGATTCACCGCGATGCTGTTGGATACCGCATCCTCCTCTTCCGTTGTGACGACGTTGGCCGGCCAAACCCTTGTGCCGCCGGAGGAAGGCGCTGCGGCCGCCCGGGTGATGGTGATGGTGTAGGTTTTCGTAGTGGTACCGTCTTCTGCCGTGACCTCCACGGTGATCCCATTGCTACCTACATTCAAGGCAATGGCATGATCCGGACCGGCTTCTCCGTTGATGGTGAGCGCAGCCCCATCATCAGAGACCTCGGCATGGATCGTCGTACTGCTGGTGCGGTGGTCTGCAGCCGCTGTGTAGCTTGTTTCTGCGCCGCTGAAGGCCGGCGACAAGGTCACGCCGGAGGCGGAAAGGTCCGCCAGATCCGCATCGCTGGAAGGCAGCGCCGCCAGAATCGGACCGTAGGGGCTGGACAGCACCGCCGTTCCTGCGCTCCCCAGAGAATCCACCGCCGTAACTTCAAACATCAGCGCGTGCCCGGCATCCTCATCCTGCAGGGTGTAGGTGGCTTCGCTTTCGCCGGAAATCACCGTATAGCCTACGATTTCAGTCATTCCCGCATTGCCGGACTCGCTGTTGAAGGACCAGGAATCCCCTTTTGAGTCGAGGACTGTATAGGAGCCTGCCGGAATGGTGATATCCGGGTAAACACGCCAATACCCATCCAGCACCGCATCCCAAGGTCCGTAGGTGGTGCCGCCCTCCTCCTGGAGGGAAATGGTTCCGGGCGTATCGGAGGAGCCATAGTGGTAATTGCTGATTTTGCTGATGACCGTCTCGTCCGAAACGGCAAACGCCGCGGGATTCGGAGGACCGGCCGGGTCACTGGTCACACCGCCGATGTTGTTGGTGGTGTAGAGCAGATAATCTTCTCCCAAAAGGGACGGGATTCCGGAGACGCGCAACCAGCGGAAGGTGGATGCGCCTTCTTCGGGATCGCTGCCGGGAATAAAATCATAGGTCCCCGTCAAAGTCTCGCCCACCCTCTGAGCGCCTGATATCGCAACATGCTCTGAGCCGGGGGGTGTGGTTTCAGAACCCGGCTTTGTGATTTTCACCAGATCTATATGGGTATTGTTGCCAAAGGCAGAAACACCGTTGAAGCCGATCTGGACATCATCGTTTCCGGCGTAGTCGCTCAGATCAACCAAGTGCTCTTTCCAGCCCGTGCTGCCATCATAACGGGAAATCGCGGCCAGGGTGGCCCAATGAACGCCGCCGTCGGTTGAGATTTGGACCTCGATACGGTCGTTTGCACCGGTATAGCCCGTATCATGGTACATCCAGAAGCTTAAACTGTATGCGTCTTCCGCGGAAAGATCCATTGCCGTCGTGGTGTATAGGCGTCCGGAAACGCCCGTCGACAGATACCAAGACCTGAAGGTGGCAGCGTAGGAACCGCTGTAAGCCGGGACGGAAGGGGTGGCCGGCGTCTGGAATTGCCAGGTGGTCGTGGTCTGAACAAGTCCCCATCCGGCAGGCGGCGTATTGACACCCAAGGCGGATTCGAAATCCTCCTCCAGCAGGACCGTGCCGGCGGGCGCAGCAACGGTGGAATTGTTCTCTACGGCCTGGTCCGCAAAGGAGGCCAGCAGCCCTTCGTCCGCCGCTTGGACATCCCCGGCGCTGTAGCTCACTTCCACGGTCTGCCCTTCATAAAGGGTCTCCCCCAAAGTCAGTTGGAGCTTTGTATCGTCCAGGCCATCCAGCGCAACAGCCTCCACCGGGATGCTGTCCTCATCGGCCATCACTGTGAATTGGCTGTGTTTCCCGGAAGGGTCCGCCATGGCCTTGTCAAAGGCCAGAAGGATCGTCTCCCCGTCCTCTGTGGTCTCGGCGCTTTGAAGCACCGGGGCATCGGTCGGGAAGGACACTTCGCTCATGTCCGAGTAGAGGCCCACCTCGTCAAAATAAATCTCGTTCGTTCCGTCATTGCCCGCAATGAGACTCAAGGTGGTGGGGGACATGGACGGATGGGCCGGGAGATTCTCCGCTGCCTTGACCCCATTGATATACACATCAAAGGTTTTGAGGAGCAGATCCGCCCTAAGGGTAATGCGATACCATTGGCCTATGGTATAATCGCCGATATCCACCGTGTCTGCGTCATTGCCGTTTCGCACCGCAAGGATGTTCCCGCTGTCACTAAACCAGACGGCGGCGTAACGGGTTCCCCAGGAGCCCACGCCCAGATTCCGGAAGGAAATTTCTCCGGGCCAGACGCCGCTGACAGGTTTGACATAGGCGTCCGCAATCAGGATATCCGGCAGCTCTGACGGCAAACTCACATATTGTTCAGAGGACCAGTAGTGGGCGCCTTGCAGCCGGAACACCTTGCTGTCCTCCCCCTGATAACCAGTGGTGGTCATGACCTTTTGGTTGGCGGTCCCGGTGCCGTTATATTGGAGAGTAAACGACGAAGGATAGGCGTTTTCATCATAGGACTCAAAATCATCAAAGAAAACCGGTGCTGCGGATGCAGCCAGCGGCAGGCTGGTTATGATCGATAGCACCATGGCGACCGATAAAAGCATAGAAAACAGTTTTTTTCGCATTCAAATCTCCTCCTGCATTGTCGATATATCATGACCCATAGAAATAATTATACTTTACTTAGCCTCCAGCCTAAAGCGCTCCGTCGCATTTGACAATGACAATGTATTTGACACGTTTTGTGTCATGAGGCATTGCTTAACCGCAAAGTATTTGGTAATCTAATACCGAGGTGAACGTGATGCAGTTTCATGAAAAGCTGGATTTTCTCATGAATATAACCAAAACAAGCAACAGCGCCCTGGGGCAGAAAGTCAAGCTGGATGCCTCCCATATCAGCCGGCTCCGCCGGGGCCAGCGAGGCGCCATCAAAGACAAGACCACCCTCGCCGTCATGGCGGATTATTTCGCCCGGAGCTGCACCTCCGAATACCAGCGCAAGGCTTTGTCCGATATGCTGAACCTCAGCCAGCCTGTCCTTGAGGGCGATCAGCTTGCCGGCTCAATTGCCAAATGGCTTGTCCACGAAACCAAAGAGGAAACGGACGCCATCGGTGTTTTTTTGGATGGTTTCATGAAGTTGAACCATCCCAAAGAGAGGCCGGCAGCCCCGAAGACCAAAGCAGCGCCCCTGTCCCTTCCGCCGGAAGAGATCTCGGTATATTATGGGATCGACGGCAAACGGCAGGCTGCCCGGTTCTTCTTATCCGAGGTGATGGCCCAAAGACGTCCAAGTACTCTGCTCCTGTACAGTGACGAAGCCACCGATTGGATGACCGCCGACCGGGAATTCGCCGCCCAATGGGCCCAGTTGATGAAAGGCGTGCTGACAAAAGGGAACAAGATCATAATTATCCATACCGTCAGCCGGAATCTGGATGAAATGCTGAGCGCCATCGGGCAATGGATGCCGCTGTACATGACCGGTGCCATCGAGCCCTACTACTATCCTAAAAAACGTGACGGTGTGTATAAACGGACCCTCTTTGCGGCGCCGGGACTATCGGCCGTGGTTTCCAGCTCGGTGGGCAATATGGCTGACCAGGCGGCCAATCTGCTGTTCAGAAATAAAGACGCCGCCGACGCCTTTGCGGAAGAATTCAATCAGTACCTGCAGCAATGCAAACCGCTCATGAAGGTTTTCACGCCCAAGGACGATGTCCGGTACTTCGATACCCTGCGGGGCTTTGAAAAAGAAGCCAGCGATGCGATCGTCAAAACGGAATCCCTGTCGTTGCTGACCATGCCGGAGAGCCTCTCCTCCAAAATTATGTCCCGAATGGGCATGGTGGAACGCCCTTTGATCGAATACCAGCTGCAACGGATCAAAATCCTCGAAAACCATTTGCAAACTCATCGCTTTACAGAGATCATTCCCATTTACCCTTTGGAAAGGATCAAAAATAATTCGGTCAAGGTGTCCGCATCCGACGTGATGAACGGCGGCTCCCTCTGCTACACGCAGGAGGAATACCTGGAGCATCTGGAGCATATCGCCGATTTGAAGCGGACCTTTGACCGGTTCCATGTTCATCTGATCGAAGGCTTGCCCGAAAGCAATTACACGGTCTACGCCAAGGAGGATCTTGGGGCGATCCTTGCGAGAACCTCGGCGCCGCCGGTGGTCCTTGCCGTCAACGAAACCAATATGTCCGCTGCTTTTTGGGATTATTTAAGAGATTTGATCGGCGAAAAAGATTATCTGAATCCAAACCAGAACGATGAAACCAAGAAGCTGCTCAAATACATTCAGAAAATCAAGCATTGCTCGAACTAAGATTCCATTGTAAAGGAGTGGTATCTATGGAACCCTTGCTGGCCTCCGCAGAAGCCATATTCTCTTTGGTCGGGATCGCGGCCATCGGCTTTTATGCCCTGCACCGGAAAATTATTTCCCAGGACATGCTGAAGACCCTATCCACCGTCGCCATCGAGCTCTCGCTGCCTTTCTATGTTTTTGCCAACCTGACTCTGAACTTCCGTCCGGAAAGCTCGCCCGGCTGGTGGCGTCTGCCCCTGTGGTGGATGCTGTTTGCCGCCACCACCCTTCCCCTGTCCCTGGCCGCCGGGCATCTGTTCTCCGAAGGCATCCGTAAAGAGGCTTCCCTCTCCATCTACCTTTACAATCCGACCTTTGTGGCCATGGCCGTCATTTCCGGCATCTTTGGAGTTGATTCACCCTATATTGCGGATCTGTTCCTTTTCACGATGTTCACCATCATGTATCAATTCAACATTTACCCCTTTTTCTTCCGGGATAAGGGCGCTGGGATGCTGCCCCGCATGACAGGGTTCGATTGGAAGAAGATCTTCAATCCGCTGATCAAAGCAACCTTTGTGGCCTTGCTGTTCCGACTGTCCGGCGCAGACGCCTACCTTCCCAAGGTTGTGTTCACCATCGCCAAGCAGGTGGGCAGCATGGCCTCTCCCTTGATCATGCTGATCTTCGGCGGATACGTTTACCTGGATATGCAACACGCCGGTAAAATCCACTACCTTGACGTTTTTAAGTATGTGGCCATCAAGAACGTCCTGCTGCCCCTGGCCACGCTGGGGCTGTTGTATCTTGCCCATCCCAATTTCAATGTCGCTTTACTCTTGCTTTTGTCCGCTGCCGCACCCATGCTGAGCACGGTGCCGATCTTCGTGGAGCGATTCCATGGGGATGTGGAGATCGCCAACCAATTTCTGGTAGGGAGCTTTGTGCTGTCGATCTTCTCGATTCCGGTTATGATCATGATTTTGAATTGGATTTATTAATAGAAATTGTTTTCCCGGATCGATTCAGTGTCCTGCCGCTTAAATTCTTTTCCGCCGGGGCTTCATCAGCCCCGGCGTTTCCATATATCCCATGCGTATCATTACTCTACCGCTTCAATCATCCGGCAATACCCAGCATCATTTGAATATCTTGTAATATTTCATCACGGGCAACAAAGCCGCCATCATCGGAAAAGAAATGCAATGTCGCCCGATTAGCAATCATTACAAATGAGCTGTACATTTATGCTGTATTATGCTATTGTTTATAGCATACATGTACAGGAAAGGTGATATGAAATGACCGATCATGAAGCTGCAATCCAACAAATGTTAAAAAAGAACAACGGCATTGTAACAACAACACAAGTTACTGAAGCCGGCATTCCGCGACGCTGCCTTCGGGCCTTGGTTGAATCCGGAACGATTTATAGAGTAGAGCGTGGCATATATGCCCTGCCTGAAGTTTGGGAAGATGAGATGTTCTTTATGCAGTATCGATTCTCGAAAGGTATTTTTTCTCATGAGACTGCCCTGTATCTTCATAGCATGACCGACCGCACACCCATCCGCTATACCATGACCTTCCCTTTTGGCTATAACACTGGCAGTGTCAAAAAACAAGGCATCGTTGCCAAGCTTTCTACGGAAGCAACCTATCAATTAGGCATGATCACGATGTCTTCCCCTGCTGGCAACCCAATTAAAGTTTATGATGTTGAACGCACCCTCTGCGACATCCTCAAAGCCCGTCACAGAGCGGACATCCAAGTGATTAATCAGGCTATGAAGGCCTATGCCAGCTCAAAAGAAAAAGACATAGCCAAACTCATGAACTATGCCGAACAACTTCGAGTGAAACCGAAGGTTTTGAAGTATATGGAGGTTCTATTATGATTTCCAGCAATCCGATGCAATTGAAGGTTTATATAAAGAAAATGGCTGCCGAAAAGAATCTTTCCGCGCAGCTTGTCATGCAAAATTATATGATGGAGCGATTACTGGAACGGGTATCGCTTTCAAAATACAAAGAAAACTTTATCCTGAAAGGCGGTTTTCTGATTGCCGCTATCGTCGGCCTTAATTCGAGAGCTACCATGGATCTCGATACAACCATCAAAGGCATTGAGCTCACACATGACACCATCAGAAACATTTTTGAAGACATCTGCAAGATCGAAGTTAAAGATAATGTAACCTTTTCCGTCAACCGAACGATTGACATACGCAAAACAGATGATTATCCAGGTATCCGTGTCAGCCTGACCGCCAGCTATCTCCCTATGAAGGTTCCCATGACGGTAGATGTCACCACCGGCGATAAGATTACGCCACGAGAAATTGAATACACCTTAAGACTGTTGTTCGATGAGCGATCCATCTCCGTCATGACTTATAATCTGGAAACCATACTGGCCGAAAAGATCGAAACTGTATTGTCACGAAACATTGCCAATACAAGACCAAGGGACTTCTACGATATCTACATCCTTTACACGCTTCACGTAGATGAATGCGATCCGGAGATTCTGAAAGCTGCCTTGGAGGAGACCACTAAGAAACGCGGCAGCTTATCGGTTCTTGGCCGATACGAAAGCATTTTAGCCGATATCCGCAATAATTCCGGTATGCAGAACTTCTGGACGAACTATCAAAAGGAATTTGATTATGCCAAGGATATCCGTTTTGAGGAGGCATGTGATGCAGTGCAGTTAATAATAAAACAGCTGTATCAATAATCTAAGATACGGCAATTTAACCTCAGTTGGCCCTCAGTTGAAATGCCACATCAAGCTGTCCTCTGGTTTTTTCTTTTTGTAATAATAAAATGCACCTGTTAAAGGTGCATCCGCTCGAATCGATATGTAGGAAACCTATGCCAGCCCATCGGCGCATGCCCCGTTCGAAGCCGCAAATCTGTGTTTCAAGGTTTTTATGGCGATCCCATGGACCCCTTGACTCATTTTAAAAAGGTTTGAATTCTCTCGCCAATGGATTCGTTCGCCTTAATGCGCCGCAGCAGCCGGGGCTTTGCTGTTCCAGATCGTGTAGGCCACCACCGTGACAAGCACGACGGCACCGCCCAGCAGCGCATAAAATCCCGGAGCCTCGCCGTTGAAAAGGAAAACCCAAACCGGATTGAGCAAGGGTTCAATAAAACTGATCAGCGAGCAGGACAAAGGCGTGCAGTTCCGTGCCGCAATGCCGTACAGCAAATAGGGGATCCCTAGCTGGAAAATGCCAAGGGCAAAAATCGCGGCAAGGGCTGGCGTGCTGATCGGATTTTGTGTAAAAAAGAAAAAGGGCAGCCCGACCACCGCGGTCATGAGATGGGCAAGCAAGATCCCGCTGGAGCGGGAATCTTCATTGGCATGGCCTGTAACCACAAACATGCCGGCAAAAAACACCCCGGACAGCAGCGCCAACACATTGCCCAGTATCGACTTGTTAGAAAGTTTATCGAAGAAAAACAAAGAGATGCCCAGGGTGGTCAGCACAACCGCCAAAATGTCGCCACGGCGGAACCTTTGGCGGAAAAAAAGGGCGGACAAGATCAAGATGGAAATCGGCGCCGAGTATTGGAGCACGATGGCATTGGCCGCCGTGGTCAATTTGTTAGCCGCGATATATAAGATAAAGTTGCCGGACATGCAGATACCGGCCAGAAGGGAATCCCTATTGACGACCCATTGGATCCGCTGATGGCGCATATAGAGAAAATAGAGCCCTGCTGCGATCAGGCTGCGGAAACCGGCAATAAACATCGGATTCCAGGGGACTATTTTAATGAAGATGCCCCCCGTGCTCCAAAGGACCGCGCAGATGGCCATAAGCAGGATGCCTTGATTCCGGGGATTGTTGATTCGCATGTGCAACACCCTTTGATTGTGGATTCGAAGTGCCTGGCTAAGGAAGCCGTGATCGGCACTTCGATATTGTACCACAACCGAGCTGGTTTTTGGGATGTTCAGCCAATGATATTCTATTGAGAAGCAGCAAATTCATATTTTATGATATTAGGATCCTCCATCAATACCGTGCAAGCCGTCCCACCGATGAGCACATAAAAATCTTCATAGCCTGCAAAATACTCTCTAAAAACACCTAAACCTCGCATAGCACCTCCTTCAAAATCGCCTCGAGTTCGATTTCAACTCGAGGTTCTTCATGTCCCTGATACTCCGCATAAAGGGCAAAGGCATCAATTACATCGCCCTGGGTAAATAGTCCCGGATCGTATTTCCAGATCTCCACTTCACAAAACGGATGGCGTTCATCGAGCTCGTCCGCCTGAAAGATAATGTTTGCTGGTATTTCCGCAAAAGACGCCTTGCTGATGGCATACGTGTCATGGCTTGGTTCACTGAGCATGGACAGCCTGGATAAAGCACTGCCCTTTGAATAAAAGGCCTTGATATGTTCCGGCAGCTCCGCGAGAAAGATGGTTTTGTGGACCGGATCCATCAAATGCACTTTACCTTTTTCCCAAAATGCTTTTCGGGAAATCCTTCGATATTTCTTTCTGGTCGCTTTGCCCTGCTCTTCAACCAATCCCATGGAAGCAAATTGCCGAAGCGTCCTGCTGGTCGATGCTGTGGAGATGTCCAGCATCTTGCGCAATTCACCGGCTTTAACCTCATCGCTTGCTTGATTCAAAATCGCTATAAAAACACTTTGCATCGTCGCCGTGAATTTTTCGACCGGCGGCAACTTCAGAGTGGTGGTTTCATTGAAGTCGAGGCAAATAAAGGGCAAATAAATTTGTCTGCCAGGGACAATAAAAGGGATTCGGTTGGCCACAAGGTTCTTTCTCTGGTACGAACGCAAATCATCGAAAATCAGAACCGCTCTCTCGATCCCCATTTCCCTCAGTTTGCTCATATGCTTTAAAATTTTATCCGCAAGGATCCGCTCCGTCTGCATTTTCATGAGCATACATTGAATACCGTGGATTTGGCACTCGAAAAACACGTATTCATTCCTCAAAAATAGCGGAAGGCTTTCGGCTTGCGAATACAGTTGAACCGTATATTTTTCTCCAAAGACTTGCTCAAGATAATCTTCAATTGTCATAGCTCAACCTCATTACTTCATTGTTATTTGCATTATATCATTGTCATTGATACAGTTCAATTATTTCTGAAATAATCGGCTCTTTCATCGACGACTCTCGCCGAATGCCCGCCCTGCAACATAAAACCGGCTGCCACAATGCTGACAGCCGGCTTAAATTTGTGCATATTCTGTAGGAAATCACAGGATAAAATCCGTCGAAATAAAGTTGGACATATCCTCCTTCAAGATTGTCTTGAGGATGCCTTTATTCAAATCGTTTTCCTTCGCCGCCACCACCGTGCGGATCGTAAAGGCCCGCAGCGCATCCGTCACCGACAGGGTCCCCTCTGCCGAATCCTTCCGCCCGTTGAAGGGGAAAGTGTCCGGCCCGCGCTGGCATTGGCTGTTGATGTTCACCCGGCAAACCTGGTTCACCAGCTGGTCCACCAGGGTGGCGATCACCTGCGGATCCGAACCGAACAGGCTCGCCTGCTGGCCGTAATTGGAGTTAATGATATACTGCAGCGGCTCATCAATCTCATCAAAGGGCACGATGGGGATCACCGGCCCGAACTGCTCCTCATGGTAAATCTTCATTTGGGCATTGACCGGGTAAAGCACCGCTGGATAGAAGAAAGACTCCCGCACCTCGCCGCCATGGGCGTTGATGACCTGCGCGCCATACGCCACGGCATCCTGGATCAGCTCCGTCAGATAAGCCGGCTTTCCCTCCTCCGGTAGGGGCGTGATCTGGACCCCCGCTTCCCAGGGCAGCCCGATCTTCAGAGCCTGGATGCCGGTGCACAGCCGGGCATTGAATTCCTCAAGGATGCTTCGATGAACATACAATATTTTCAACGCGGTGCAGCGCTGCCCGTTGAAGGTCAAGGCGCCCAGGATGGTTTCCCGGACGGCCAGCTCCAGATCCGCATCCTCCAAGACGATGGCCGGGTTTTTAGCCTCCAGGCCCAGGATGCAGCGAAACCGGTGGGGTTTCGGGTGCTGGTGCTTCAAGGTGTCCGCAGCGCGGCTGGTGCCGATGAAGGCCAGGCAGTCCACTTTCCCCGACTGCACCAGAGGCCCTGCCACATTGACGCCCCGGCCATAGACCGTATTGACGACGCCTTTGGGGAAGGCCTTCTGAAAGGCCTTCAGAATAGGATAATGCAGCAGCACCCCCAGCTTCGGCGGCTTGAAAATCACCACATTGCCCATGATCAGGGCCGGGATCAGGGTGGTCAAGGTTTCATTCAAAGGATAATTGAAAGGGCCCATGCACAGCACCACGCCGAAGGGCGACCGCCGGATCTGGGCCAGGATGCCCTGCTCCGACACGAATCGTGAGGACTGCCGGTCCAGGTCCTTCAGGGCTTCGATGGTGTCCCGGATATAATCCACGGTGCGGTCAAACTCTTTGGTGGCGTCGCCCAGGGTCTTGCCGATCTCCCACATGATCCATCGGACCACCTCCCCTTTGACCTCCGCCATCTCAAAGAGGAATTTCTCCATGCACTGGATCCGCTCCTCCACCGTCATGGCAGGCCAGACGCCCCGGCCATGGTCGTAGGCTTTCAAGGAGGATTCCAGCACCTCCATGGCAGCCTCCTCCGTCATGAGGGGATAGGCGCCAATCACCTTGCGCTGCAGCTTATCTCCGGCCATTTCGCAGATGGGGGAATAGACGGTCTTGAATTCCCCGTTCCATTCCTTCATCTCGCCGTCCGCCAGGTATTCCTTCTGAATAAATTCTTGAGGAAGGTCATAGGGGCCTGCAGAGGCTTTGACCTCTCGGAACATTTGATCGAGCTTCTCTTTCACATCCATCGGCTGCTCCTCCTTCGTGTCGGCATCACCCGCAAGGGGCCGTTGGTTCTATTATACTCGATTTATGCCGAAATGGAACGAGGACCGTTGCTCCACCGGGATACAACAGTCCTCATCCTTCACGTGCCACAGAAAGCCATTTAATCACTTATTCCTCTTTAGTCAAAGAGAAATCGCACCGAGCTCCCCCTTCCATGATTGTATTGTTCCGCTTAAAGGTTACTTCAGGATTGAAGCCTTCAAACAGCGATGCATCACGCCCGCAGGAGAGAAGCACGCCATATTCTTCGATGCCCAGGTCACGGTACATCTGGGCATATTTGCAAACCGTCACATCAAAGCACAGGGTCCGATCATTGCGTTCGGTCACCTCGGATTCAATGGCTCCGCCTTCCCCCATCAAAGGGAGGGTTTTCTCGAAATCCGCCAACGTGTTGCCGCCAAATCGCTTTGCCAAAAAACGCCCTGCCGAATTGGCGTCCTGTTTGATCACCTGGGCGGCGATGGCCCGTGCCCGGTCTTTTCCCAATTCAACTTCATAGGCCTTGATCATTGGCACCAGGATCCTTGCTTCGATTTCACGCCGCAGCAGCATGGGCACACTGTTGATATCCTTCATGATGATCCTCCTTTGTTTTATATTCAAGCACCTCAGACTATGCCAAGGCTGCGGCGCATTCCGATCCCCTTGCCGCACGGTTTTTATGAATCAGAATGTCCAGAATGGATGAATTGGTGGCAATCATGCCGGGGTTGCAGATATGGCCCATATGTTCAAAGAGCGTCCTGAATTCCGGGACACAAATACCGTCCGTGTCATGGATGACCGAGTGGTTCATGGCAAATAAAGCAGACTGTACCGCCCAGCCGGAGGCCAAGGTCAGCTTATAGGCACAGCCTTCCTTCCCGCCATCACAAATCATCCCTGTGATGCTGCCAACCATGTTGAGCATCGCCCCATACATCGCTTCCACACTGCCTCCAAGCTGGTAGACAACGCCGGCCGAAGCGGCGATGCCTGCGGCAACCCCGCAGCCGCACATTGCCGACAAAACGCCTGTAAAGGACTTAATATACACGGTTAAAAGACTGCTCAGGGCCAAAGCTCTCAAAAGTTTTTCATGGCTCGTGCCGGCTTTGTCCGCGACCCCCATGTTCGTTAAAAACACCGTCAACCCGTGGTTTCCGCTGCCGGACACGCTCATAACAGGGAGCCTAATACCGGTCATGCGCGCTTCGGATGCGGCGGCGCAGAGGATCTGGGCCCGGCTGACCATATCATCCGACATCTTGTTATCATGAACCATCTTCAGGATATTGGAGCCAAGCCAATGCTCACTTTTTAAGCCCACTCGGGCTGCATGGATATTTAATTCAATCCCTTTTTCAATGAACTGAAGCTTTTCAATCGGGATGTCTTCAACAAACTCCACAATCTCTTCCAGGCTGAAGCTTTGGATGGGCTTCTGATTTTCCTTTTGATGGTAAGCAGGGCAAACATAGCGTTCAAAGGACGCCTCTTTTTCAATCGACTCAATATGGTTGTGCTTATCCAAGGTCACGACCCGCACTTTGCCTTCGGAGGTTTCCAAATGAGTTTCAATATAGAGCCGGTCGCATTGGTTTGCGATGCTTACCTTGATCCGGCCGGCTTCAACCAGCTTCAGCGCCTTTTCTAAACATTCTTCTGAAATGTCTTCAAAGATTCTCAGCTCTTTTTCAGGTGTTCCGATTACAAACCCCAGGGCGGCCGCAACCTCCAGTCCGCGCTCTTTGATTCCAGGTATCCCGACGTAAACCGCATTCTTGAATATGCCCTCATCGACGTAAATTTCCGCAAATCGGATTTCCCCGTCCAGCTGGGCTTTGGCCGTGGCGGCGGAATAAGCCACAGCCACCGGCTCCGTGCATCCGGTGGCCGGCTTCAGGGTGTCTTTCAGGGCTTCCAGTAAAATCTCCTCGTTCTTGATCATGGTCTCTCTCCTTCAAATAGAATAAGGATCACCATGGGCCCCGGTACCCGTCGCCTCGAAAGGCCGGACCCATGGCTGATATCCCTTAAAAATTATTTTGATTTTGCGCTCTTGATTTTTGCGTTTTCAATGAGTCTCACAATCAACATGGTGCCAAACACGCAAATCAGGATGGACATGTAGTTTCCGCCTGAGGGGAGACCTTTAAAAAACCCTTTCAAATAAGTGTATCTTGAAATCAGCGCAAGAGGGATGCTGATCATGGCATGCTTCGGCGAGGCAATGATCCGCTGTCCAAGCATACCGCCGAACAGAGAAGGCAATAAATAGCTTAAAGCCTTAATGACCTGGGCCGGCGCATTCTGCAGGATCATATTTCCGGCAAAGGTCCCAACGGATAACGCCATAACACTGACATACACCGAAAGGGCGATGCCAAAGCAAGAAATCATGGTACCTTCCGCAGTGCCCTGTTTCAAACCAGAGGCCTCCAGAGAGACCAGTGCTGCAGGCACCCGGATCTCCTTTGAATTGCCGGCCAGGTAGGTGATGTACATCCCGGGAATACCCAAGATGGGGAATAAGGCGATGGGGTCGGCGATATACCAGGCCAGCATCGACGTAGCGATAGGTACCAGACCTCCCATCACATTGGCAAAGCTTACATGAGCCCCATATAAAAACGTCAGGACCAGGGGCGGCAGCAGAATGAAGGCGATGGACAGCCAGGTAGTGATTTTACCCCATTTGATAATATAAGGAAGGTAGTCGCCGGTAAACACATCCTCCTGGGTGGAAGCAGCGGCTTCTTTTTTCCCATACATTGCGGGCACAACGCCCCCGATCGTTGATACAGCGCCATCACCAGAAACGCAGATATTCTCCTTGCTTTGAGTCATTAGAAATACTCCTTTCAAATACAAATCAGCTCTGCACGCAGCAAACCGTTTCAGATGAGGGACGCTGAAACCATCCCCACCAGCATGCCGATGGTCAGACCCCATTCTTTCAGCCACTGGATGTTTTTCTTACTGTTGAAGATCGTAATCAAGGCCATCACAAGACCGGCGGATACCGCCGCAATGCTTTGGGCAGAATAGGGGAATATTTTGTCCATGGTCAGGCTTGAGTATGCGCCTAGTATCGCTGCCCCGCCCAGGATGGGCACCAAGGCTTTGTTCCCGCCGGAAACCACTTTGTTCACAATTTCCATCCGGTCTGCAAACAAACCGCTGAAGATGACCCAGCCCAAACAACCCAAGGGCATGACCCATGCGATATTGAGCAGGACATCCAGATTCATGCTGCTTGACCCAAGCTCAACCCCCATGGCCTGGCTTGCAAAGCTGGCAGCCATTAATTCATAAGGCGCCGCGCCGATAAAATTCATTCTCAGCCAGGCCATGGGCGCGCCAATGTTGACCATCAGCGCCACCATGCCGCTGAACATCACGAGACAGGGCCCAACCGAGGCAATGATGGTGCTGCGGGCAGCCCTTGTAAAGTGCGAATTGGTCAGGCCCAGCTTTTTCCCGTCGGTATAGCTTTTATGCGCAAAAATGTACGATTGGAACATAACCCATAACACAGCCGGAATGACGCCAAGCCACATGAGTGCGCTGTTTGCAATTTTTAAATAATCCATGATTCAACCCTCACTTCCAATATCATTTCGTCGCAATGATTCAATTAAATATTCGATAAAACATCCTTTGAGCTTTTCTCTGGCAAGGTGCTGTCACGCCTTCCGGCCGCCCGGCTTCACCCCATCCGGAACCGCACATTGATACGTTTTCCCGGCCGTTTTTACATCAAATTCAGCCCGTGTTTTCTGAAGCAGCGCCGGATCTCTCACCAGCTTGCTTCCCGCCAGGGCCAAGGCACGGGCGGCATACAGCATCCCTTTATGCCCGATACCCATGCCGCCGGCCGCCACGGTCTGCCAGGTATGGGCCGCGGTCCCTAAGGGTTGGCAGCAGGTCATCAGCTGCGCCGTCGGTGTGATCCAGCTCACATCGGATACATCACTGGAAAAGGGCATCTGCCGGCTATTTCCGGTCAGAGGCAGCACACCCTCATGCAGATACTCATGATAATGAGCATCCGCACCCATGAGCGATAGCTGGGCCTCTTTCTGTGCAGGAAGGAAGGTCTCCGTCAGCTTCTTCGCAAAATCCAGCTCTTCATCACTCCAGACTGGGGGTGGCAGCTCCATTAGACATTCATGCAGCAGTTCATTCAGCGTGCCGTTGATCAAGGAATGATAGCAGCCAGACTGGAAATCGATTTCCAACTGGGTGTCAGTCATCAGTCCGGCGCCTTTGGCAATGTTGATGATCCGCTCATAAACGGAAATCACCGTATCCCGTCGCGGGGCGCGGATAAAATACCAGGACTGGGCATATCGGGGGACCACATTCGGCTCGCCGCCGCCGTGGGTGATCGTATAATGAATGCGGACGTCGGAGGGAACGTGCTCTCTGAGGTAATTCACCCCGGTGTTCATCAGTTCGACGGCATCCAGCGCGCTCCGTCCCTGTTCAGGAGCCGCAGAGGCATGGGACGTTGTGCCGTAAAACCCGAACTTCACAGAGTTCATGGCAAAAAAACTATGCTCGATCACACCGTTCACACTCATTGGGTGCCAGGTCAGAGCGACATCCAGATCACGGAACAAGCCTGCTTTCGCCATGAATATTTTCCCCGTCATGATTTCTTCCGCAGGGCATCCATAAAGCACCACCGTTCCGGTCAAACCTTCCGATTCAAGCTCTTTTTTCAGTCCCAATGCGGCGCCCAACGCCGCGGTGCCAAGCAGATGATGCTGGCAGCCGTGGCCCGGACCGCCTTCGACAAGGGGTTCAAAGGCTGTGGTCGCTTTCTGGCTTAACCCTGGCAAGGCATCATATTCCGCCAAGAATCCAATCACCGGCCCCCCTTCCCCCCATGTTGCCTTAAATGCCGTCGGCATATCGGCCAGACCGCTTTGGACCACAAAACCATTTTCTTGCAGTATTTCTTGCATTAACAACGCGGATTTCTGTTCCTCCAAGGCAATTTCCGCAAAATTCCATAGTCTGTCTGCCACATCAATGAGCTTTGTTTCATGATCGCTGATCCAATCGACCGCCTTGCTCACGCTCATATGTTCGACCTCCTTGATTCAGATTTCTATTGATTAAAAAGCAAAACCCATGGATTTGAAACCCGTAAACGTTTACGCTTATAGTAAATAGCAACTCCCATGCCAAGTTCAGCCTCAGCTTTGAGGAAAGCTCAAAGTCCGCATGAAATAGAGGAAATCCAGGGTTTTTTATCTTATTTCACTGCAACTGTCTTCCCAAGAAAAGCTTGTTCTAGTCTTATTTTTGATTCTACCCATGGGTCGCTGGCTCATGGCCGATGGGTGCCGCCGCCGCCCGAAACCGGAAAATCGTTATTTTATAAGGAATCTCCGGGGCTAATGCTCAGCGCCGGAGATCCTTCGTGTCAAAATATGCTAAATTCTGGCTATTCTCATTTCTGAGTCGGTCTCATCGCTGAGACGGATGTGATGTTCCTTCAATTTTCGATAAAGGGTCGCTTTACTGATTTCCAGGTCTCTGCAAATCATCCGGACAAGCTCCGGATGGGCGTGATACTTCTCAAGCCTTCCCAATAATATTTTTTTCTCAACAGTTTTCAGGCACGAATCCAGCGAAAAACCCATCGAACCGGCTCCATCCGCACAGAGAAATGATCCAATATCAGCCTCCCCCATATTCAGCCGTTTTTCGATGCATTCTTTTCTGACAAAGTGCGCCGTCTCAAAGTTGATTGCATATTCCACCACGTTCTGCAGCTCTCTCACATTGCCGGGCCAGGGATATTTGAGCAACGCCTTGCTGGCCTCTTTCGAAAAGCCCTCAATATTTTTTCCCAACAGCTGGTTATAGTGGCTTAAAAAGCACTTGGCGATGCAAAGGATGTCTTCCGGCCGTTCCCGCAGCGGCGGGATTTGCAAAGGAATGATATTCAGCCGGTAATATAAATCTTTCCTGAAAATACCGCCGCTGATCTGCGCCGACAGATCCGCATTGGTTGCTGCAATCACCCGGATATTGATTTTCCTGACTTCATTGCTGCCGATCCGGCAGATTTCCCGCTCCTGCAGGACCCGCAGCAGCTTGACCTGCAGGTGGAAAGGCAATTCCCCGATTTCATCGAGGAAAATCGTCCCATGATTCGCAACCTCGAACTTGCCATACTTCGTGCTGTGAGCCCCTGTAAAGGCCCCTTTCTCATAGCCGAACAGCTCGCTTTCCAGCAATTCATCGGGGATCGCGCCGCAATTGATCGCCACAAAGGGTTGTTTGCTCCGGATGCTGCGATTATGGATCGCCCGGGCAAACAATTCCTTCCCGGTGCCGCTCTCTCCGGTGATCAAGACACTCGAGTCACTTTGTGCTGCTTGGTCAGCATATTCTTTCAGCGACATCATTTTGGGAGAATCGCCGATGATATCGCCGAAACTGATCTGCACCTGATTTTTGGCTGCCGACTGGATCACCTGTTTTTGAATTCTTTTTAGATTTTGCAACAGGACCACATATTCATTTTTGCCTCCGAACATGATCAATGGGGAAATTGAGGCGAGAAAGGAAAACTGTTTTCCCCGATGGCTGACAAAGATTTCGCCGGGTCCGCAATCCGCTTCGCAGGGGGTCCGCTCCGGCAATCTCAGCTGGGTATGGATGGAATGGATGAAGCCTTCCTGATCCGCAATCTCTTCCTCGCAAATCAGCTTGTCCAGAGTTTGGTTCCAGAAAAGAGCCTTGCCCTGGTCGTCGAATAGGATGAGCCCTTCGCTGACATTATTGATGATCAAGCCGATGCGCTTTTCCAGCAGCCGGTTTTCCTGGGCGATGACGATTTCCCTGTATTTGGCTTCAAGAAGAGACGCCATCTTCATCAAAAAATTCAGATAACTAGCCTCGTGGGCAAAAATATTTTCCCGCTGAACATCTGTGGAAGCAATGATCCCAATCACGCCAACGGTTTCTTTCCCATGCTTGATCGGGACACAGATCTCCGCTTTTTCCAGACAGTATTTCAGGCGCGGGCATTCATAGCAAATATCGCTTTGCTTCGTTTCCTTCACGATATAGTAGGAACCCTTTTTCAAACATCGGTCAAAGACCGTATTCCGCTCGATCCGTTGCCCGACGCTTTGGCTGTATAATCCGGTTCCGCCGATCCGGCACATGTCTTCATTCATGACAGTCACATCGATTCCAAGCACGGCTTCGATGGCATCCGCCACTTTTTGCGACAGCTGATTATACTCATGAAAGTCCAAGAGCTGCTCAGCCATAAATGTCCTCCTCCTATCCAGCCGGACCCGTCAAGGCTGTAAAACCCAGCATCGACGGGTCTGCGGACATGCACTGCGTTCCTTTAGGAAGCCTAAATGATCTTTCCGGCAAAAACCCCGGTCAGCGCTTTATGACGATACGCAATCTTTCCGTTGACGATCACACAGTCTATCCCATCACTCAAAGCACTGGAATCCAGATAGGTCGCATGGTCACGAATCGATTCAACATCGAAAACCGTGATGTCAGCGTCATAGCCCTCTTGGATCAGCCCTTTATTTCTCAAGTTCAAGGTCCTGGCCGGCAAACCGGTCATCTTATAGACTGCTTCCTCCAAGGTCATGAGTTTTTCTTCAAGGACGTATTTGGCGATCACTCTGGGAAACGAGCCGAAGCCCCTTGGATGCGCCGGAACCCCCTGGGTGAAGGAAATGCCATCCGTGCCGATGGTCGTATAGGGGAACGCCAGAATCCTTCGGACATCCTCCTCGCTCATCATCTGAAAGACCGCCGTGACCTCCCCATGGTTTCGGATGTACATGTCAAAAAACATTTCGAATTCATCTTTGCCCTGCATCTTGGCATACTGTGCAATGGATTTCCCTTGGGCGTCTTTGTCCACGGAGGCTTCGATGATGTAGACGCCGCCGAAACCTCCGGCGTTTTTATAGAAATTGTCCCAGATATACGTGGGGGATAATATCTCTGCCTTGATTTTTTTCCGTTCCGCAGCATTCCTGATCAGCTCCACCGCCTGCCCGATCCCGCCTTCCAGAACATGCGGCGGTAGCATAACCGACAGGAAGGAGGCTGCGGAATCATAAGGATAGACGTCCAGCATAATATCCAAGCCCTCATCGATGCCCTGCTGAACGATGGCCAGAGTCTCTTCGGATTTGCTCCAATTCTGGCGTCCCGCAATCTTATGATGCGAGATCCGCAAAGCCACGCCGGCATTCTTGGCGATCTCGATCGACTCCCGGACCGCCTGAACCACATCGTCAGACTCATTGCGCATATGCACGGCATAGACGCCGTGATACTCGGCAACCGTCTTCAGCAATTCCACAAGCTCATCTGCAGAAGCATAGGCTCCCGGCGTATAGATCAGCCCTGCCGACAACCCGCCCGCACCGTTTTCCATCGCTTCCCGGATATACACTTTCATCGTTTGCATTTCTTCCTGGGTTGGCGCTCGTTTTTCATCACCCATCACGGCAGTCCGGACCGTACTGTGACCGATGAAATGCCGGTAATTCATCCGGCTGCCTCGAGGCGTTATGGCGGCCAGATACGACCGGTACGTTGCGTTCTTGACCAAATCCTCGGCACCGACACAAATGCCGAAAGCCTGAAGCTTCTTTTGCAGCAATTCCAATGTATTGGTGTTTGTGGGGAACAGACTGAATCCACACTGTCCGACCACCGTGCTGGTGATCCCCTGGGATATTTTCCCCAGCTCCGAATACGCATTTCCATAAGTAAAATCATCGTGGGCATGGCTGTCGATAAAACCAGGCGCCGCGTAACGACCTGAACCATCGATCACCGTGCCAGCCTCATCGGATCCGATCCTGCCCACCCGCAGGATCCTTCCATCCTTGATGCCTATGTCGCCCTGAAAAGCAGGGCTCCGATTTCCGTCCAATATTTGTAGATTTTTCAAGATTAGATCAAACATCTGTTTATCACCTGCTTTGTTGGATTCTGTCGCGGATGGGGTCGATCTCATCCTCGTTTCGGATAATAGAAATCGCAGCAATCGCTTCCATCCGCAAGCGTGCCTTTGCGGGAAAAATCATAGCCTTCCGGGAAATATTTCATTAAGTAAAAATCCCCCTGGCAAATGTGGGGCATCAATTCCGGCACACCAAATTTTCGGCATAGGTTCAGCATGCCGCAGCGTTTCACGTTGAAGCTGTACAGCGTGTCCTCCTCAACCTGGAAATCATCATAGATCCAGCCATATTCTTCATCCGCCGCATTCACGTCCTGAATGATCATTTTTCTTTTTTCCCTGAGACCGTCTACATTTTTGTAGGCCGCCCGGATCGCTTCAGGCTGGAAATCCAGATCCAGTGAATCATTAAAACATGCTTCTGCGATTTCTCCCGCCTTTTCAATCCCCTCAATTTCCTTCAAAGCCTTGTATACAAAAATCATGTAGTCCATGAGTTCCATGAAGGCCATATTGCTTCTGCTTTTCAATACAGGCATCTGATCTGCATCCGACCGATACATTTCAAGGCTTCGCTCAATGATCGACCGGGCTTTCTCCGAACCGTAAATACGCTGGAAATAACCTTCACATCTGAGGATTTTCTCTTCGATACACTGGGTCATAAAATATAGCCTCCTTTTTAATACATCAAGCCTGCCAGGAAGACGGTGATCAGCCCGATGACAACCGTCATCAGAACACAGGTGACAAAGATATGCTTGTAGCTGGATTTGTAATTCAGCCCCGCCATCGTCAGGAAGAGCACCACCAAGCTGTTCCAGGGCATGGTGTCAAACCCCGAAGCCGAGATGATGGCCATTTTATGGATCACTTCCGGATGGATGCCTAACTCAAGAAAATATTTACTGAAAAGCTCCAAGCAGGTGGACTCCGCACCGCTGCCCGAACCCGTGATGAAGGCAACCGAGTTGGTTACCACAAACAACTTCATCAAACCATTGATGGGTATACTGACCAGCCATTCCTTGAAGGTCGCGAAGGTTGGCGTTGCGGCCACCACGCGGGCGACACCGATCACCACACTGACCAGGATCGTCGGCATGACGCCATTGCTGATTCCGGCATTCAAAGTGTCCAGCTTGTTCTCGTACCTTTTCCAGAAAAGGGCGAGACAGGTCAGGCAGGCCAGGATCATTCCATAGACGATCTGAATCTTCAATAAATTGATTGAGATCAGGGCGACTAAAATAGGCAGGATCGACATCCCAAAGCCGGGCAAATCCTCTGTTTTGCCAACAGCGTTGTCCGATTCCTTCACCGGAACGTAAAAGTCCAGCGCATCCGGATTTTTTCTGCCTGCATTCACAGAATACCATATATAAGAAACCGCGACCGCATAATACAGAACGGAGATGATGATTCCCAGCAAGGGCGCTGCCATCAAGGTGGTTCCTAAATATTTTGTCGGGATGATGTTTTGCGTCTGAAGGCTGCCCGGCAGCATTCCGACCGCAGGGTACATGGCGGTATAGGTGGCCGCCGGGAACAGGTACCAGGGTATTTTCCCTTTGGCAAATAAAACCCTGGCAAAGGGAAGCAGGACGAAAATAACCACAAAACCGTTTACTCCGCCGTAAGTCATCAGTGCCGTAACCAGCATATAGGCAAAAATAGCATACTTTTCACCAAAAACACCCAGGATAGAAATCCCGATCCGCTGCATCGCGCCGCTGTCCTCCATCAATTTGCCGAACAAGGCCCCGAAACAGAATATGAGGAAGAAAGGCGCCGCAAATCCCGCAAACCCTTCCACGTAGGGCCCCTGCCACGCTTTGATCACTCCTAGGCCATTGGTCAAGCCAATGATCGCGGAGACCACCACAGTGACAAGAATCAGATTATACCTTCTCCAGACACCAAATAATAGAATACCAAATCCCAAAATGATCCCGAGGATACCCATAGCCGAACCCTCCTTATTCTTGCGCATTATTCGCCTTTGGTAAACCACAGTCTAGACCTTGGTCTAATCTTAACATCCTTGATATTCCTTGTCAATATGGACTTTTTGTTTTATTTTTTTATGCGTTTTTATCGAAGTTTATCTTGTTGATTTAAACATTGTGTGCTATTTTTAGGGTAGGCATTAACGTATTGGAAGGTTAGGACTATGAATAAAACAAATAACAAAAAGAAAATCATAGCGGCCTCGACACGGCTATTCAATAAATACGGCTTTGAAAACGTCACCGTGAATCAGATCATCGAAGACACTCAGACCTCCAAAGGCACCTTTTACCATTACTTCAAAACCAAGGATGAATTGCTGGTTTATGTTCTTGATGTCTATGACGACGCCATCAAAAAGTATATGCGTACACTGCCGAAGGACACCGCCGCCCTCGATAAAATCGGGAAGACCGTCCAACATATCTTCGAGCTCTATCAATCCAATAACACCACCATCAGCCTCGCCAACGCAAAACAGGTCTATCATACCCAACTGGTCAGCAAAGATAAATTTGTCCTGAATGAAGACCGCTACATGTTCGTCCTCTTTACCGGCTTGGCGGATGAAGCGATTCGAAAGGGCGAAATCCCCTCCGGATCAAATGCTAAAGACATTGCTTCCAACATTATGATGATCATGAGAGGCGTTCTTTTTAACTGGTACCTGAGCGATACCCAGTTCGACGTTGTTTCAAAGGGCAGCTATCTCATATCTTTATATCTGCAGGATCTTCAACATCCACGGACATGACCTGCTTCTTTTTCCGACCAGGGATACATCATCACGCTTCCAATGAAAAGATCAGCCAAGGCGAGTCCCCAAAGGACGGCCTTGGCTGATTGATTATTCCTATCTTTTTTTATGATTTACCCTCCGTGGCGCAATACCCTGCCGCCCGGATGGCCTGGGTGATCTCCCGGAAATGTTGCTTGTGCTTCGTCTCCATGGAAATATGCAAGGTGCAGCCGGCAATGTCCGTGTTCTCGCCGCCGGGATCGTGGATCACCTTGGTCACATTGGCCCCCAGCCCCGCGATGATGGCCGATACCTCCTTCAGCTGCCCTGGCTTGTCCAGCATCTGAATTGTCAGCTCCGACCGCCGCCCGGTGGTCAACAGCCCCCGGTGGATCACCCGGGATAATATGTTCACGTCAATGTTCCCGCCGGAGACGATGGCGCACACCTTTTTGCCTTCAAGGGGCAGCTTGTTGAACATCACTGCCGCCACCCCCACAGCGCCGGCCCCCTCGGCCACCAGCTTCTGTTTTTCCATCAGGGTCAGGATCGCCGTGGCGATCTCATCATCGGTCACGGTGACGATCTCATCCACATATTGACGGCACAGGTCGTAGGTCGTGACGCCGGGCGACTTGACGGCAATGCCGTCGGCAAAGGTGGACACCTTCTCCAGTGCGGCCAGCTTTTGTTCCTTGATGGCGCTGGCCATGCTGCCTGCCCCCGCAGCCTGCACGCCGTAGACCTTGCAGTCCGGATGGAGCTTTTTCACCGCAAAGGCCACCCCGGAGATCAGCCCTCCGCCCCCCACGGGCACCACCACCGCCTCCAGGCCGTCGATCTGCTCCAGAAGCTCCAGGCCGATGGTCCCTTGCCCGGCGATCACATCCTCATCGTCAAAGGGATGGATGAAAACTCCGCCCTTGGCCTGCTGCCAGGCCGCCGCGGCTTCAAAGGCGTCGTCATAGACCCCGTCGATGAGCCGCACCTCCGCCCCCATGCGCCGGGTGGCTTCGATTTTTGAAAGGGGCGCGATGCTGGGCACAAAAATCGTGGCTTGGATGCCCGCCTTTTGCGCGGCCAGGGCAACGCCCTGGGCGTGGTTGCCGGCAGAACAGGCGATGACGCCTTTGGCTTTTTCTGCCTCCGACAGCATGGCCATCTTGAAGGCCGCCCCCCGTACCTTGAAGGAGCCTGTGTTTTGCAGGTTCTCCGTTTTCAGATAGAGCGCACCATCGTGCGTCAGATTATTGCATAAAATCGTATCGGTCCGCCGCACAGTGCCCTTCAGCGTGTGGGCCGCTTGGTATATTCGGTCTAAGGTCAGCATCGAATCCTCTCCCCCTTCACTCGGCCTGGGCCATGGCGGCCTGAGCCTCCGTCCGCAGGGACACCGAAAGGACGTCGTACAGCTTGGCCAGCTGGCGAACCATCTGGGTCTGAATGTATTCATCTCCCGTGGAGGAAATCAGCACCCGGGTTTGGTCGGGATGGGCGGTTTCATAGGAGTGAATGCCGTCGATGTTGAAGCATCGCCGGGTATACAGGCCGGTGATCCGGTTGAGGACCCCGTAACGGTTGGCCACCAGCAATTCGATCGTAAACTTGTTCATATTCAAACCCTCCTTGTCAAAATGTTTTTAACGGAGCCGCCGGGCGGCACCATGGGATAGACCATCTCGTCTCGGTCGATCTGGCAGTCGATGACCACCGGGCCATTGGACGGCAGGTTCTGCAAGGCATCCTCAAGCTCGTCCAGGCTGTCGGCGCGATACCCCTCCGCCCCAAAGGCCTTAGCCAAGGCCACAAAATCCGTTTTTCGCTGTAGGGTGGATTGGGAATGCCGCTCCCCGAAAAACATGGTCTGCCATTGGCGCACCATGCCCAAAACGCCGTTGTTAAGCAATACGATGACAATGGGCAGTTCCTGGGACACGGCGGTAGCCAGCTCGTTGAGATTCATGCCGAAGCTGCCTTCGCTGGTGAAGAGCACCGTCCGCTGGCCGTTTCGGGCCACGCAGCCCCCGATGGCGGCGCCCAGGCCGTAGCCCATGGTGCCCAGCCCGCCGGAGGTCAGCAGGGTCCGGGGCTGCCTGAAACGATAGTATAGCATGGTCCACATCTGGTGCTGCCCCACGTCCGTGGCCACCACGGTGTCCTCGCCGACAAAACGGTTCACGGTCTCAATGATGTTTTGGGGCGTAAAATCCCGGCTTTCCGGAAAAACATCCCTTTGCTTCAGTTCCTGGATCCGGGCCAGCCAGGCGTCGTTGCTCATGGTGGGCAAGGCCTGCAGCAGGGCGGTCAGCACCGCTTTCACATCACCGCATAGGTCAATGTGGGAGGCCACGTTTTTGCCCATCTCCGCCAGGTCGATGTCCACATGAATGATGACCCGGTCCTTCAGGTATTCCTTCACATTCCCCGTGGCCCGATCAGAGAAGCGGACGCCCAGGGCAATCATCAGGTCGCATTCCGACTGAGCCACGGTGGCGGCGTAGGTGCCGTGCATACCACACATGCCCAGGTTGAGGGGATCGTCCGCCGGCATGGCCGTCAGGCCCATCATGCTCAAGCCCACCGGCGCCGACAGCCGCTCCGACAAAGCCCTGAGCTCCGCCTCGGCTCCGGCGGCAATCACGCCGCCCCCAGCGTAGATGTAGGGCCGTTTGCATTGGCGGATGGCCCGGAGGGCTTCCGACAAATCCGGCAGGGTTCGCAGGGCGGAGGTCTTTTTCGGCAGGCTGCTGGCGGATTCGCAGACGTCTGTTTGTACGCTTTTGGGCACGTCCACTAAAACCGGGCCTTTGCGGCCGCTGTTGGCGATGCGAAAAGCTTCCTGAAGGATGTGCTCCAGCTCCTCCACCTCCCGCACCACAAAATTGTGCTTGACCACGGGCTGGGTGATGCCGGCAATGTCCACCTCCTGAAAGCTGTCCCTGCCCAGCAAGGGGACCGCCACATTGCCCGTGATGGCCACCATGGGAACGCTGTCCAGATAGGCGTTAGCGATGCCGGTAACCAAATTGGTGGCGCCGGGTCCGCTGGTGGCGATGACCACTCCCGTTTTGCCGGAGATCCTGGCATAGCCGTCGGCTGCGTGGGCAGCCCCCTGCTCATGGGCCGTGATGATGTGTTGGATGCGTTGGGCATTTTGATAAAGCGCGTCATAAAGAGGCAGCACCGCGCCGCCGGGATAGCCAAAAACGGTGGTGACCCCTTGGGCACACAATTGATCAACGATGATCTCTGCTCCGGTTCGTTTCATATGGGTTCCTCCTCAAATTTCGTCTGAATCACAACTAAAAAAGGGATCCATCAGCGTGAGCTGACGGATCCCTTAAAAGCTCCGAAGAACTCCTAACTGCCGCGGTCAGCGCAACGCCAATGAGCACTACCAATGATGGTAATGCTGATAATAATGATCATATCGATGGCGGCGGTGCGGCCGTTGCAGCTTATGCGGTTGGTGCAGTTCAGCAAATCCATGGGATGCCCTCCTCGTAGAAAATAAAAAACCCCTTGCAGCGTCAGCTGCAAGGGGGTGTCATGTCGATACCCGTACCCTTATCCAGCACAACGCAAAATGGCACGATCACGAATGATCATGCTAATAATGATAATAGCGATGTTGCTGGTCATGGCTAAGCGCATTTTGCGTGCTCCTTTGCGAGGTTTTGTTTATTATGGCACAGACAGACGGATAAATCAAGCTTTTTCCATAGGATGGCTATTTTTTTTCGCTCGGTTTTTCCTGCAGCGGCCACGAAACCCACCGCCTTCAAAGGGCAATAAACTGGACCATATAATTGGGTCCCAGGTCAGTATAATGGGACTTTTCAAAGCCGCACCGTACCGCATAAGCTTCCAAATCTTCCGCTGACAGCCGAAGATGCAGCGGCGGCCCGAAGGGCGAAAGGGTTTTTTTGCACTCAATCACCGACAATCGGCCGCCCGGCCTCAACACGCGGTGGATTTCCCTGAACAGGCTTTCACCGGTTTGCTCAAAATCAATGGCATGAAGGACTGTAGAGATCAAACAGACATCGATGCTGTGAGCTTCTAGATCCAGCTGTCGGCAGATGTCGCAAACCTTGGTTTCGAGATTGCCCAAGCCTCGGACTGCCGCTTCCCGTTCAAGTCCTGACAGCAGCGCTTCCCATCGATCATAAGCATAGACCTTTCCGGCGCCCCCGACCTTCCACGCCGCATATAGGGCATAGTCTCCCGCTCCGCAGCCCAGATCCAGGAAAACATCCCCGGGTCTCAGTGCCAATTCGCAAAAAACGACTTCCGGATCATGCATGTGGAAAGAGCTTGGACCGCGGGTGCGGCGGTGATCCCCGCCGCCCCGGTTGTGTTCATGGTTGCAGCTTCGATGGACTTCCATAAACGGATCACTCCCTGATTTGATTTACTTGTCCATCCTATTGTAATACAATGAGCACAGATGAAAGCGTATCTTTTGATACACTTGCGGTATTAAAGGAAGGTAACTATATGGATAAGATTCTCACGGCGCTTCAGAAGTGCACCCTCTTTAAAAACAAAAACCCAGAGGACATCCGTCGTCTGCTATCCGGCACCAGCTCCAAAATCGAGCATTATAAAGAAAATGAGACCATCTTCTCGCCGGTCCAACCGGCTGACCGAATCGGCATCATCCTTTCGGGAGCCGTGGATGTTCAAAAACTCTTCCCCAACGGTAAAATTGTAATCATCGAACGGAAGCAGGTTTCCGATGTAATCGGAGAAGCCTCCATTTTTTCGAAGCACACCGATTATCCGGACCATGTCTGCGCTTGCAAGCCAAGCGACGTCCTGCTGATCCTGAAGGCTGACCTGCTAAAGCTCTTTGTTCAGGATACCGGGTTCATGCTGAATTTTTTGGAGTCCATCTCCAATTCAACGCTGTTGCTGAAGCACAAAATCGGGATCCTGTCTCTGGACACCATTCAGGAAAAAATAGCCGGGTATCTGATCCATGCGATCCAGCATGAAAATCCTTCGAATGACGCCAATGGGGTGGAACTGCCTTTCTCCAAGAAAGCCTGGGCAGAGTCTATGAATGTCTCGAGAACCTCCTTGTCACGCGAGTTGAGAAAGCTTGAACAAGAAGGGATCCTCTCTTTTGAAAAAAGAAGGATCCGGGTCAGGGACATCGACCGGCTGGGAAAAATCGTCGCCTTATAAAAAGAAATCCCAATAAATCATGCGGAAACCGGAAGCGCATTCATGGGTTTCTGCATGATTTACCCCCTCCCTGTGTATCACATGATACACTTTTTATGAATATAAACCGATAAAATGGACATGCAAGAATCGGCAAACTGCCGGTGCTGCATGTCCATTTTGGCTTTCAATATCTTATTAGAATAGGGGGTCTTGATTATGGAACAGACTGAAAAACTGGGCACCGAATCCATCGTAAAACTGATTTTCGCTTATTCGATTCCATCCACCGTCGGCATGATCGTCAACGCCATCTACAACATTGTGGACCGAATGTTTATCGGCAGGTTTGTCGGCGAACATGCCATGGCCGGGTTGACCATTTCATTTCCCATCATGATGCTTTTCCATGCCATGGCGGTCCTGGTCGGTGTCGGCGGCTCTTCCCTCATCGCAATCAATTTCGGGAAAAAGCAATATGAGGAAGCCAACCGTATTTTCGGCAACATTTTTACACTGATCCTTTTGACCAGTGCTATGGCCATTGCCTTGCTGTTGCTGAATCTCGATTTCCTTCTCGGACTTTTCAGAACCGCACCGGAAGTGACCGGTTATGCAAAAGCCTATTTATCCATCATATTCTTCGGTTTGTTTTTCCAGCTGGCAGCGTTCTCCTTAAACAGCATCATGAGATCGGAAGGCCGTCCCAATCTGGCCATGCTGGCCATGATCGTGTCGGCTTCTACAAACATTATCCTGGACTATGTCTTTATAGTAATGTTGCAACTCGGCGTTCAAGGGGCTGCGGTGGCAACCATCATCGGGCAAGCAGCTGGTTTTATGATTCTTATACGATATTTTTTCTCGGGCCGAAGCATATTGAGGATCAAAAAGGAATATTTCAGACTGAAGCTTTCTCTTGTCAAAGAAATCTGCAGCGTGGGCTCGGCTTCGTTTATGCTGCACCTTGGGTCAAGTCTGTCGCTTTCGTTTTTAAATGCATCGCTGGCCAGGTATGGCGGCGATGCCGCGATTACTTCCCTTGGAGCGATCAACAGCCTTTTTACCATGGTCATCATGCCGGTCAATGGGATACAGCAAGGGCTCAGCCCCATCATCGGATATAACTGCGGCGCCAAGCTTAAAACCAGGGTCCTTCAAGCTCTTTTTGCCGGCATCGGCATTGCTTCCGGCTTCGCAACCCTGTTTTTTGCAATCCTAGAGTTTTTCCCCACGCCATTTTTGTCACTCTTCATACGTTATGATTCCCCGACCATGGCGATTGCCGTTCATGGACTGCGCCTCTACATCGCTTCCTTGCCGCTGATCAGCATAACCTTTCTCAGCGTTTCATATTTTCAAGCCACGGCACAGGGCGGCAAGGCGCTTCTCTTGGGGCTTGCCAGACAGTTTGTCTTTCTTATCCCGGCCATCCTCATTTTGCCAAAGGCTTATCAATTTGACGGCGTTTGGATTGCGACCCCTGTGGCCGACGGGCTTGCAGTAATAACCGCCCTGCTGTTCCTCCTGTTCCTGAGAGAACCGAAAGTCAAGGCTGGGTTTCCGGCAGCGGATGCATCGCAGGTTTGGTAATGGCCCAACAAGCTCAAGAAAAGGCCAGTTCGTCGCGCTCCGCATCAGAAAGCGCTCTGCCCTCGACAGCTGCTCGCAAACACTTTGCAGTGATGGTATCGGAGCTGGCGATCATTTCGGCGGGCGTTCCGGCAAACACAACCTCGCCGCCGAATTTGCCTCCGTCAGGGCCGATGTCAATCAGGTAGTCAGCCTGTTTCATCACATCCAGATTGTGCTCGATGATGATGACTGTATTTCCCTTCGCTGCAAAGGAATCGAACAATGCCATCAGCCTGTCGCTGTCGGAGGGATGCAAGCCGGTGGTGGGCTCGTCCAGAATATAGATGTTGCCCTTTTTGCCCAGGTGCTTCGCCAGCTTGATCCGCTGACGCTCCCCACCGGATAGCGTAGAAAGAGGCTGTCCAAGCGTGATATAGGATAATCCCACCTGGCACAGCACCCGGACACCCTTTGCGATCTTTGGCGCCTCGAAAAATCCCTCTGCTTCAGCGGCGGTCATGGACAGCACCTCAAGAATATTCTTTCCCTTGCAGGTGTGCGAAAGCGCTTCCTGACTGTATTTGCTGCCGCCGCAGACTTCGCATTCCGTGACGATCGGATCCATGTAAACGAGCTCTGTGACATGGACGCCTTTGCCGGCACAAGCCGGACATGCGCCGGTAGAGTTATAGCTGAACAAACCGTCAGAAACACCATTAGCTTTTGCAAACATCCGCCTGATCTCATCGAAAAAGCCGAGAAATGATGCTGGCGTGGAACGCCCGGTGGCCGTAATGGGCGCCTGATCGATCCGAATGACCCGGTCAGCATACTGCTCAGCAAGTACGCCTGAGATGAGCGAGCTTTTGCCGCTTCCGGCAACTCCCGTTACAACACAAACCACACCTGTGGGAATGTCCACATCAACGCTTTTCAGATTGTGAAGGGCCGCTCCGCGAATTGGCAGAAAGCCCGACGGCTTGCGCGGTTTTTCTTTGAGTGAAAATTTGCTCCGCATTGCCTTTGCCGTCAGCGTGTCGGCGGCAAGGAGCTCATCATAGCTGCCCTGAAACACGATTTCGCCGCCCAGCTTTCCTGCCAGCGGTCCCACATCGATCACCTCGTCGGCAATGGATATCACATCCCGGTCATGCTCCACCACAAGCACTGTGTTGCCCCTGTTACGCAAATTGACGAGCAGCTTGTTCATACGGTAGACGTCCCTGGGGTGCATGCCCGTGCTGGGCTCGTCAAAGATATACATCAAATCCGTGAGACTGGATCCCAAATAACGAACCAGCTTCAGCCGCTGTGCCTCGCCACCGGAAAGTGAGGGGGTATCCCGATTCAGGCTCAGATAGGGCAGCCCGATGTCGATCATGCGGGTCAGCCCTGCGGTAAGGCTGTCTATAAGTGTCCCCACCCGGCTGTCGGAAATCCCCCCAAGCGCATGCCGCAGTTCAGGCAGTTCCAACTCGCAGAGATCTGCAATACTCCAGCCATTGATGCGGCAGCCCAGCGCTTCGCGGTTCAACCGCTTCCCATGGCAGACGGGACAGGGCTTATGGGAAACGAGCCTTGCTGATTTGCACTTCTGATGTTCGCTTAATCCCGTCAGATCACGGGTAAGATACCGGCGTTTATAAAGGTTATAGAGACCCTCGATCTTCTCGCTCTCGCATACCCCCGTACCGGTGCGTGAGCCGTACAGCAACAGGTTCATCTCCTCGTCGGTGTAATCGCAGAGCGGCTTGTCCTTATTGAACAGACCCGACTGAACATATTGACGCCAATACCACGAACCGACCTTAAACGTCGTGTCGATGACCGCGCCGGTCGCAAGGGACAAATTTCTGTCGAGTATCGCGTCCACATCAATGTCCATGACCTTTCCGAGTCCGCCGCACTCCGGACACATGCCGTTTGGATCGTTAAAGGAAAAATAGGATGCCGTGCCCACGTAAGGCTCTCCAATACGGGAAAATAAAAGCCGGAGCCCAGTGTAAAGTTCCGATGCGGTGCCGACTGTGGAACGGACGTTGCCGCCCAGCGTCGACTGATCGACGATGACCGCCGGGGAAAGCCCTTGCATCAGCTCGGCCTGCGGCTTTTCGTATTTGGGCAGTCGATTGCGCACAAACGCAGGATAGGTTTCGTTCATCTGCCGCGCCGCCTCCGCTGCGATCGCATCAAAAACGATGCTGGATTTACCAGAGCCTGATACGCCGGTAAATGCGACGATCCTGTTTTTCGGAATTGCAAGTGAGATGTTTTTTAAGTTATTTTGTGCAAGCCCTTGGATGACCAAATGCTCCATAAACCCCTCCTAATCCTTTATTTATTATGTTTCCTATGCCATTCTGGCATAATAAAAAATATACTTCAAGGGGTGATTTTGATTCAATGTTCAACACAAAGCAGCATAAAATTGCCCTCACTTAAAGGCTGGACCCGGCACCTCAAGTCCCAGGTCCTAAATCCCAATCCAATTCAGCTTTCTTCGGGCATCAGATATCCGAAAGGCGTTTGTTCCACGGCAACAGTATGTACCCATAGAGATTCAGCTTTTTTGCTTTTGCCCTTCCTTTTTTGAATTTCAGCAAAAGAAGGTATAGTGTAACGTTTTGCGTTCACCATACCTCCTTTGGATTAATATGACACTTTAATGATGCCTTCTAAAGTTTTGTGGAAAACCAGCCATTACCTGTCAACAGACCAGTGAACATGCCGACGCTGCACGCGACGCAATAACGATTCTATCAAAAAAGTATAGACGCCAATTCATAAGGCTACTTCCACCCCCGCCATGCGATTAAGTCAAAAAGCGTGATACATTCAAATAGGGTAAGTTTTTTAGATTTCCAAGTACCCCTTTGTCGCTCCGGGCTGTCAAATCACCAATTCTTCATTCAATTGTTTGCAGTTGGTGGCAATGGCGTTCATTGCCGCCGCATTGATTGGATACGATATGGGAGACGACGATACCAGAGGATGGGTTGCCGTCTGGAAGGTGTTCAGTTCCGTGGCGGTAATATCTTTCTGGATGGCCAGGCTCAAAATATTGATCATTTCGGCCACTGTGTTGCCGCCGGAAACCTGGGCGCCCAAGAGGATGCCGGAACACCTGGAGAAAATCAGTTTCAGGTTGACTTCCTGGGCGTCGGGCAGTGACCCGGGATGCCGATCCATGGTCTTGGCCTCGCCAATCATGATGCAAAAGCCTTCCTGGCGTGCTCTGGCCTCTGTGAGACCTGCCGCGGCGAAGGTTTTCCCGAATACCTTGGTTGAAAAGGCGCTGATGGTCCCCTTGTTGGCCCGGATCAGTCTCAAATGAAAGGCATTGCAGCCTGCGATTTTAGCCTCCATGGTGGCCGTCGACGCCAAAAGGACCGGCACGTCTTTGCCTGTGAAGAAGCATTTCTTCTCCGCGCAATCGCCCACCGCAAAGATATCCGGGTCGCTGGTCCTCATATACTGGTCCACCACGATGGCACCTTTCCCATTGACCTCCAGGCCGCTGCTCTTGGCCAAGGCGCCGTTGGGCAGCACACCTAGGCCCAGGATCACCAAATCGGCCGGTATAGCCTCTCCGCTCTCTAATTCAACCGCCGTCACAGCTTTTTCTCCCAAAAACCGTTTCACTTTGGTTCCGGTCATCACCTGGATGCCATGGACCCTCAGCAGCCGTTCCAAATCATCCGTATACTTCTTGTCGAAAGCCTGCCACAAGCAGGAATCTGCCATTTCGATCAGCGAGACGTCTTTGCCCAATGCCCTAATTTGCTCCGCAAACTCGACGCCGATAAACCCGCCGCCGATGACTGCAACGTTCTGGGCATTTTCCAGTTTTGCCAAGATATGATTCAGGTAGTCCTCGTTTTTCTTTACAGGAAATACATTGTCCAAATCATAGCCCTCAATAAACGTGGGTATGATCGGTAGGGATCCGGTGGCGACGATCAGCTTCTTGTAACTGACAGGTCCATTCTCTTGGGTGATGACCACCTTTTCTTTGCGGTCGATCTCAACCGCTCGGTCGATCATCAGATGGATGTTGGCCTCCAGCAAGCCGGCATCCGGGATCATATTTTTTTTAGTTTCGTGCAACGTGCCAAAGATGTAAGGAATTCCGCAGGGAACCATGACGGTCTTTGTTTCACGGATCAGCGTGATCTCAATGTCGCCATAGGCTTTACGCGCCATGGTAGCGGCCAGGATCCCGCCTGCACTGCCGCCGATCACCAGCAAGTCTGTTTTCAACATGCAACATACCTCATTTGTACTATAATTTGATTTTACCTATTTCGTGTTATCCGCTCATAACGCGATTTTTTTAAGAAATGCGAATATATCAGGCGTCTTACATCACCGGGCATCAGCTCTAAGCCAAATTATGGTCAACTTTAACTTGCTCTAATGTTCTAGGACTCTCCAATAAATCAAGAACATAGCCTGCTCCCCAACCAGCAATCATTGATACTGTGCTTTTACCTGCATCCATATAACCATTTTGTTTGCTTTCATTCAAAAATGCTTCATTTGCATTAGGATTTCGCCAATCCCATAATTTGCCATATCTTTGCCATGTCACATGTCTACAGGTTAATCCGTAAAATTCATCTTTAAATTTTGCACCAATCGTTTTAGCCACATTATCAAATGCAATCCAGCGATAATTCATATTCGCTTCCTGCATCGTTCTGTCAACCGCTGAGACAAGACTGATCACTGCTGCTGCTCCTGTCAGTGCCCCACAATTCCCGCAACCTAAATTGGCATGTCCGTGAGAAACACCTGCCAAAGCATTAAAAATAGCATTCTCTGCTTCAGCGGTGGTTAACACAATCCCTTCTTCCCGTAAAGCGTCGAATATTGCCGTCATAGTGGCTTGTGCACAGTTCGTGTAGTTGGAGTAATTTTCTGCGCCTAACTGTATCGCCCTATCGACACATCTTTTTTTATCTGCCATCGTTTTTCCCTCCATTATTCTCTGTATAAATAAGATGTCCATTCCTCAGTCGTTGGATTTCTTTTCATTTTCAAGATAATCCCAAATCGTCTCAACTGCAAAAGCAGCGCCATTGGAAATGACACAGGCTTGAGGGGTTCTGCATCCACACTTCTCCGCTAAGGCAAAGAACTCTTTGCCCCTACCGGGATAATGAGAACAAAAAGCCTCTCCCCACCTTTTCATCATAATTTCTCTACATATAATTGAACCGTACAGTTCAAAGAATCGATCGGTCACGCCTTGCTTAACTTGGTCAGCAGTCTGCACCGAGTGTTTTCCGCCATCATTTTCCTCTGCGGCACGACCAATCCCTGCAGCTAGTCCAATTGAAAATGCCGATCCCATCACAGCGCCGCATGTGCCCTCGTGCATATTTCCGCAACCGCCAGTTAATCCAATGACGCTTTTAAAAACCTCATCCTGTACTTCAGGCGAAACCAGCACGATTCCCTCTTCTCTTAATGCATCAAGGGTTGCGGAGAAAGTACTATGTCCACAGCCAACCATACTTTTTTGGTATTCAGCCCCCAGTTCCCTTGCCCGTTGAATACAACGTTCCTTGTTCTTCATAATGTTCCTCCTCAAAAATGTGTTTAGCAATTACATTCTTTTTTTAATAACCAATCTAGTTTAATCGTTATAGCCCTTAAATATTCCACCTTCGTTTGCCGAAGAGGCCATTTTCGAATACTGGTATAAATATCCTTTCTTTACTTTCGGTTCCGGCGCATTCCATTGCATCTTTCTATTCAACAATTCTTCCTCTGACAAATGGACATGCAATTTATTTTGATTAATATCAATTTCAACGATATCTCCATCTTCTAAAAGGGCAATAGGTCCGCCTTCAATGGCTTCAGGTGAGATATGTCCAATGGCGGGGCCTTGAGTTGCTCCTGAGAATCTACCATCGGTGATGATTGCCACCTCTTTGTCCAAGCCCAATCCGACTAATGCGGAGGTAACAATCAACATTTCACGCATACCCGGACCACCTTTCGGCCCTTCATATCTGATGACAATAACATCACCTTTCTTGATCCGATTATTAAATATTGCATCCTGCGCGTCCTCTTCCACGTCAAATACTTTGGCTGGTCCTTTATGATACCACATTTCTTTTGCAACTGCCGTTCTCTTAACAACAGCGCCCTTCGGTGCCAAATTACCCCATAATACTGCGATTCCGCCCATCTCATGCCATGGATTATCAATTGTTCTAATAACATCCGGACGAAGAATTTCTGCACCTTCAATAATCTCCCCAATTGTTTTACCAGATACAGTCCGTGCCTCCTTGAAGATCAAGCCCTTTGTATCAAGTTCTTTCATTACTGCCCGGACACCCCCGGCTTCATTCAAATCTTGAAGGTGGTAAGGACCTGCTGGGCTCATATTGCACAGATGGGGTGTCTTGTTGCTTATTTCATTGAAGACACTAATATCCAGTTTTAATCCTGCTTCATAAGCAATTGCCGGAAGATGCAGCACTGTATTGGTTGACCCCCCCAGGGCCATATCGGCCGCAACCGCATTATAAAATGCATCCTTTGTTAAGATATCAAGTGGCTTGACGTTTTTCGAAACCAAATCCATGATTTTAAGTCCCGTTTCCTTTGCCAAATGCACCCTTTCAGAATAAACTGCGGGTATGGTTCCGTTCCCTGGCAGAGCCATCCCAAGTGCTTCTGCCATACAATTCATCGTATTCGCTGTAAACATTCCTGCACAGGATCCCCAGGTGGGGCAGCTGCAATTTTCAACATTTAAAAGCTCCGAGGCTTCTGTTTTCCCGGCAGCAAGCTTGCCTTGATACTCCCCAACTGTGCTGACGCTTATATCCTTCCCTTTGTACCTTCCAGCCAGCATGGGTCCCCCGCTTACCAAAATACTGGGTATATTCAACCTGGCCGCTGCCATAAGCATTCCCGGAATGATCTTGTCGCAGTTGGGAATCAATACAATTCCGTCCAAACGATGTGCTTCTACCATGATTTCTACTGAATCGGCAATATGTTCTCGGCTGGCCAAAGGATATCTCATGCCTTTATGTCCCATGGCAATTCCATCGCAAATACCAATTGCCGGAAATTGTATGGGTGTTCCACCTGCCATTAAAATACCTTTTTTTACTGCTTCTGCAATTACATTCAGATAGATGTGTCCAGGTATGATATCGTTAGCTGAACAGGCAACCCCAATCAAAGGCCGGTTTATTTCCTCTTCTGTGAAACCGGCAGCCTTTATTAAAGCACGGTTAAAAGCTTTATAAGGGCCTTTTTTAATATCATCGCTTCTCATTTTTATCAACTCCAATTGTTTTTTGTCTATTGGTGCTAAGTTTCAAAGGTCTGCCCAAATTCATCTTGGGCCTACATAATAATAGCCGGGAAAAGTAAGGGTGCATACATATACAGAAGCAGGACAATAATCAGAGAAACTAAGAATGGTATAACTTCTTTACTTATTTTTTCAATGGATAAATTGGAAACCGTGCTTGCAACGTATAGGTTGATTGCTACGGGTGGAGTTATCATTCCAATGGCAAAGCCAAGGACAAGCATTACCCCGAAATGAACAAGATCTATTCCAAGCTGGGTCACCAAAGGGAGGAATACCGGAGTCAAAATTATGAGTGCAGACGCAGTTTCCATGAAGATCCCCGCGATCAAAACAACAATCATAATAAGAAGAAGGAGCACATATCGATTATCTGACAGGCTCAATAATGCTGCAGCGATTTGATTTGGTATCTGCCAGTTCGCCATGATCCAGCTTAAAACCGAAGAAGTGGCAATTATAAACATGATGACCGACATTGTTATCGCTGAGTTTACTAAGATTCGGAAAATATCTTTGATTTTCATGTCTTTGTAAACAAAGATTGACACCAGCAGAGCATAATCAACAGCTATTGCAGCAGCCTCCGTAGGCGTAAATACACCCGAAAATATTCCGCCTAATATAATCATAGGCATGATGAGTCCCCAAATAGCTTCCTTGAAAGTTTTCCATAGGTTTTTTAATGAAAACTCAGCTCCTTTTGGGTAATGATTCTTATATGCTATAAATAAAGCAGTGCCCACTAAAGCCAATGTCATCAAGATCCCCGGTAAGAAGCCGTTTAAAAATAATTTTGCTATTGACTGATTAGCAATAACTGAATACAAAACCATGGGTACCGAAGGAGGAATAATAACACCAATACATCCACCTGCAGCAATTAAAGCAGCAGACTTGGCATCATCATAGCCCTTTTTCTTGAGCTCTGGAATCAATGGGGTTCCTACTGCCGCGGTCGTCGCCGCCCCTGAGCCGGAAATAGCTGCAAAAAATGCGGAGGCCATGATTGCTACCACCCATAATCCGCCTTTAATAATCCCGAAAATCGAATCTGCAAATTGAACCAGCTTCTCCGATATTTTCCCCTGCGACAAAAGGTCACCCGCAAGAATAAAAAACGGGACTGCTACATAAGGAAAGGAATCACAGCCAGCAAACATTCGCATAGGTAACACTATTAGTGAAATGTCCTGTGTAAAAAGAACAGCAAGACAGGTCAAACCAATGGATATTGCAACCGGAATTCCGATAAGCAGACATATTAAAAATGTTACTAATAGAAACGTTGTCATTTTGAACCAACCTTTCCGGATAACTGATCTGCCTCATCAAATATACTGCTGACTGCATGCAGTACCATTACACCAAAACTGATTGGAATCGCAATATATACGTTCTTCATAGGGAGCCACAAAGCAGGTGATAATTGAAATGCCTGTAAGTTGATCATCTGAATACTAAAATAAATAACTGTCAGAAAAAAAACTGTAGAGAAAAGATAACCCAAAATTATAATTACCTTCTTTATTTTATGAGAGAATCGATCGACCGCAAAAGTGATTGCAATATGTTTGCCCCGTTTATAAGCTAGTGTGGCTGTAAAGAATGTACTCCAAACCAGCAGATAGCGCGTTGCTTCTTCACTCCAACTAAGAGCAGTGAAAAATTCCCTGCATACAACTTGAGCTGTCGTAATAATGATCAACGCACAAAATAAAGCAAACACCACATAACGCATCCAGTGATCGATTGTATCGCTCATGGCATGAATAAAAGCTACAATTTTCCTCATAATCTTTTTTGTATGAATACACATAGAGCAACCTCGTATAATCATACTCTCCTCTCAAATGTTATTGTTAGAGTCGAGATAGTCGCTGTGTTTTTGACAAGGCTAGGCGCAGTCAGCCTATAAAACAGGGTTTTCAGCAGGCAGCTTGACAAGGTGGGTACATCTTTCTATCGACATATTACGAGTCCTAACCCCAGCCTTGCCAAGCTGCTTGCCTTTGCCTGCCTGAACCTCTTATGTTCAGTCCGCAAGTATTGAACAGCATTGAAATAAATTATCAGATAAGGAGAGCTCTTATTTATTGCCTAATTGCACCTGGATTTCCTCAAGGAGATTCCCAAATTTCCCGGTATATTTTTCGTAAACAGGTTTCATCGCTTCTTTAAATAGTGCCAAATCTGGTTCAATAACCTCTACTCCTTGTTCTTTGATGAATTTCATTTGTGAATCCATCTGTTCAGCATTCCATTTTCGTTCATAAACGGCAGCTTCTTTGGCAGCATTATAAAACAGCTCCTGTGTTTCCTTATCCAGTCCCTCAAATGTTGATTTTCCTACTAAGATCAGCGCCGGTGAGTAGGTATGTTGCGTAATGGAAAGATATTTCTGTGTTTCATAAAGCTTGAATGAATAGACAACATTGATAGGGTTCTCCTGTCCATCAATCGTGCCTTGCTGCAATGCTGTTAAAGTTTCAGTCCAAGCCATCGGAACCGCATTGGCGCCAAGAGCTGAAAAAGCATCAATGTACATAGGATTCTCCATCACCCTAATTTTAAGCCCTTTAAGGTCCTCTGGTTTTGATATGGGTCTTTTAGAATTCGTGACATTTCGGAAGCCTCTTTCCGCATAAGCCAATCCTTTAAGATTAACATTGTCCAACTTAGTCAACATCTGGTCTCCAACCGATCCATCTAAAATCTTATAGGCTTCCTCAGGCGAAGCAAAAAGAAACGGCATCTCGAAAACTGAAATCTCAGGAACGAAATTTGCGATCGGACCACATGTTACAACACCCATATCGATCGTCCCTGCTTGCATACCTTCGATTGTTGTTCTTTCATCGCCCAACGTTGAATTGGGGAAAATTTCAATGAGGACTTTCCCATTCGATTGCTGCTCTACTAACTCTTTAAATTTTGCAGCAGCAACATAGAAGCCATCTTTTTCATTAACACAAACCGATAGCTTGAATGTTTTGGGTGCAGTTGTCGTGTTCGTTTCGGCAACGCCTTCAGCCTTTTGGCCACATGCTGTGACAAAGAGTGATAAAACCAGTGATAAAACAAATAAGGTTAACAATTTTGTCTTTTTCATTTTTTCCCCTCCAAATCTTCTTTTTGACAACCCCCACTGTATGAAATTATGACTTGGCATCCCCCTTTCTATCCTTCGATTACTATTGCCAGTCCATGATATCTGTGCGGCCCTTTGACAATTGCTGTCTACAGAAACATTGCCTTCGGCAATATCCCGGTTTCCAAAAAATATCTCTATCCCAAAGGTGTCATGCCCTCAACAACCTTTGTTCCTTTTACCCTTTGGGCAAGTAAATACGCTACATCAATAATCATATCTTCCTGTCCACCCACCATTTTTCTGCGGCCCAACTCTACTAAAATATCCCGGGGATTTAATTGGAACTTTTCGGCAGCTTTATATGTATGAAGCATAAAACTGGAATAAACCCCTGCATATCCCATTGTGAGTGCTGCAGAATTAATGACCTGCGGGCGTTGCATGATTGGTTCAACGATTTCCTCCGCGACATCCATAATTCCGTATAAATCAATGCCAGTATCATATCCCATGCGGTCAAGCACAGCACACAACACTTCACTTTGCGTATTGCCGGCGCCCGCACCTAAACCACGGCATGTAACATCAATATAGGAAGCTCCTTCTTCAACTGCCGCAATTGAATTTGCAATGGAAAGGCCTAAGTTGTTATGCGAATGGAAGCCTATTGGAATGTCAATATTATTTTTCAATGTAGATACTCTGGCTCGCACATCATCAGGCAACATATAACCAGCAGAGTCTGCTAGATTAATATAGTCTGCACCACTATCCACGAAGATTTTCGCCTGCTCAACAATCTTCTCTGGCGATGCCATATGGGTTAACATTAGAAAGCCAACTGCCATCATTCCTACACTCTTGGCGTATTGTATATGCTGAATGGCAGTATCCGCTTCGGTTACATGGGTTGCTACACGAACAGCTGTTGCTCCATTCTCGCTGGCCATCTTCAAATCTTCAATTGTTCCGATTCCAGGTATTAGCAAAACCGTTAGCTTTGCATTCTTTACGATCTCGCTGGCGGCCTTGAGCAGTTCTAACTCAGGGGTCCCCGAGAAACCATAGTTTACCGAAGAACCGGAAATGCCGTCACCATGGCTCAATTCGATCATACTGACGCCAACTCGATCCAGTCCTCCCGCAATGGCAGTAACCTGATCAACCGTAAAACTATGCCGGACTGCATGACTTCCATCACGAAGCGTTGTATCAACTATATCAATCTTTCTCTTTTTCACTGCTTTACCCCTCTCTGCTGAGTAGATTTGCTGCTATTTTTTCCGCGACGGCAACAGCTGCTTGATTAATAATATCAAGATTCCCGGCGTAAGGCGGTAAATAGTCGCCAGAACCTTCGACTTGCACAATCACGGTTACTTTATTTCCATCAATCACTGGGGGAACGCGAAGTTTATAACCTGGCACATATGCCTGAACTTGTTCAACAATGTTGTTAACCGCCTCGGTAATCTTTTTTTCATCCGGGTGTTTTACGATCGAGTAAATGGTATTCGTCATCATGATTGGTGGTTCGGCAGGGTTTAAGACGATAATTGCTTTCGTTTTGTCAGCACCCCCGATTATTCTCAGGGCCTTTCGAGTTGTTTCCGTAAATTCATCGATGTTGGCACGTGTGCCGGGACCTGCACCTTTTGATGCTATGCATGCCACAATTTCGGTGTACTCTGATTCCGCCACGCGGTTAATAGCATAAGCGATGGGAATTGTCGCCTGTCCTCCGCAGGTCACCATATTATAATTTTCAACATTTTCAAGTTGGTCGAGATTGACGCATGGAACCACATATGGGCCCACTGCAGCCGGGGTCAAATCCATGACAATCTTACCCGCAGCTTTTAAAATCGGCGCATTGTGTAAATGTGCTTTCGCGCTGGTCGCGTCAAATACGATTTTAATATCAGGATCTGCAGCGACTGAGTTAACACCGTCTAATGCGGTTTTAAAACCAAATCCCGCCGCTCGCTTTATGCCGTCAGACTCTTGAATTCCCGCCATCATATGCATTTGCAGTCTTTTACTCTTCATGACCTTAAACATCAAGTCGGTTCCGATGTTGCCCGGACCGATGATGCCCACTTTTATTCTTTCCATTGATCTTCTCCCTTTCAAAACATTATTTAAATTTAACTGCTACGCTCCCCATACCATGAAAACTTACAGTAAAACTGTCATCTTTAGTGGCTGGATGAGCGGCTGTCAGGGCACCTGCCAAAACAATAGTCCCTGCCTTAAGTACAATGCCAAATGAAGAGAGCTTATTTGCCAGCCAAGCGACCGCCGCGGCAGGATTTCCCAAAACCTCCGCGCATGTGCCGCTATTAATCAATTCACCATTTTTCTCAAGCGTCATACCTGTTAGTCGCATATCGACCTTTTCAATAGGCGTCAAATGACTGCCCAATACAAACTTTGCGCTGGAGCCGTTGTCCGCAATCGTATCACAGAGTGTAATTTTCCAGTCCTTGATGCGGCTGTCAACAATCTCAATAGCCGGGACTACCCAATCTGTCGCATGGTAAACATCTGCTATCGTAATTCCTGGCCCGCATAAAGACTCTTTTAGACAAAATGCCAACTCCCCTTCAACCTTTGGTTGTATCAGTTCACCCATGGGACATATTTCGCCCTCTAGAAGCAACATTTTGTCCGTCAAATGGCCATAGTCCGGTTCATTGACATGCAAAAGGTTTTGCATCGCTTTGCTCGTCAAACCTATCTTCATACCAATAACCGTTTCGCCAGCAGCAACTTTCCTTGATACATTATCAAGTTGAATTGCATAAGCATCCTCCAATGTGATACCCGGATTTGAAACTGTCAGCATTGGAATCTGATAATGTTCCTTTTCCGCATCATATAATTGCTTAGCCAAGTCCTTTAATTCCATACCTTTTCTCCTTTCTAATGAAAACTGTCTGCACTTTGTTAAGCTTTGCTTACCAACTTATTCACAAACCCCATAATGGATTTTTGCTTATCCCTGCCTGCCCTATGGTTACTCCAGTATATTCTAAATATCGCTAGAGCCGTGTTTTGTTCGTCTATTCCGAACTGCGTTCGTAGTTATTCTTATAAATAAAAGAAGTCATAGGACTTCTTTTATTTAAGTTATCCCTTGTGCCCTAACCTTTGAGAAATCTGGCTCGCGCACTCTTTCACTTCTTTAGCAATCATGTCAATCTGTTTCATAGGTATGCGGGCAGTCGGGCCAGAAACACTGATCGCTGCTACTGGTAAATTATTGCGGTTAAATATTGGCGCAGCGATACAGCGCAATCCAATTTCGATCTCTTCATTATCAATAGCATACCCGCAGGAGCGAATGCGCAAGACTTCTTTAGCCAATTCTTCAGGATCTGTAATTGTATTTTCGGTATACTTCTTCAGGTCGCCTTTTGCCAATATATTTCTAAACTCATCTTCGCTTAAAAAAGCCAATATCGCTTTGCCAACACCTGTACAATATATTGGGGCATGTCTCCCTAGATGTGAATAAATAATGATGGCTCCTGGGGCATCAATCTTGTCTATATATATAACTTCACTACCATAACGAGCTGCCAGATGAACTGTGACACTATATTTGTGGACAAGCGCTTCACAATATGGTCTGGCTTCATTGCGCAAATCGATGCGACTATGGACCAAGCTTCCAAACTCAAATAATTTAATTCCAAGCCGGTATCGTTTCGTTTGGGCACTTTGTTCCAACAGCCCTTTTATTACCAGCGTATTCACCAACCCATAAACTGTACTCTTGCTTAACTGCATTTGCTCTGAAATATCAGAAATGCTCAGCTCGGCTGATTGACCAGAAAAACATTCGAGAATGTCAATCGCGCGTGCTACTGATTGTACAATTACACCATCCACATTTGCCATCGCTAAAACCTTTCTTTAATGAACATTTTAACAAAGCCGTGATTTCAAAATAACGCTCACGTATTGATTGTCTCCAGTTTAACATCCGATTTTTTATTTGTCAATTTTTTTCTGCATTGCCGCATACTGTTCGTTATTTACGAATTTATGGCCGGGGCTCCTGTTGTCTTTTACTAAACTGAAGGCAAAAATACAGCCAATCATCTTAAAACCGCATATTTTACAAAACAAGCCTGAAATTTGATCATGCTGTTACACACTTACAGCGTAGGTTTGTCTGGTCTAAAATGGGTTAATAAGGCTAATCCATTCGGGTTACAAAGGCGGCAGTGAAAGTCACGATAGGATTTCTACCCTATTATTCGAAATATAACCGAGCAATACGCTTTGCTGTGCATTGTAACCTACTCTAATATTAAATTGGAAACCAAGTGCAACCAACACTATTTGAGCAACTATCTAATCCCACACTAAATGTTTATTCGTTATTATCAAACTGCGATCGCCTATTCTGAGACATAAGGCATAAGTGCATTCACTTTAGAAATGGGTGAAACCCGTTTGCCATCATGGACGAAATCCTATTGTCTGTCCTTAATTACCGTCCGGCTTTCCACTGGCCAGGATGATTGCACCATGGGGTTCAAATCCAACGAGACGATGAATATGGCAGTCAACACGGCAATAAAAATGCAGCAAGGCAATCTACAGAATTGAGCGTAGGTTGCCTTGCTGCATTTTTGTTTAAGATGCCGTTCACATTCTTAGATCGGCATCATCATTTTCCAACGTAGGGCAACGCTTCGTACCACGCCTGCGGCGATAAAGCCTCATCCGTCACATTGTTCCTGTCACCCAAAAGTTCTTTGCACAGTGCCATCATGATGTGCCCCTTTAGACCATTTTGTCCGCCCTTTTCAAACTGCGCCAGCAGGTAAGTCAGCGCCTCATCCCCTAAGTTCAGGATGCTCGCATACTCAGCGGGATGCGCGTCGATATAGTCCTGCGAGTTGGAGGATTCCATCGGGGAGGACATGATCGTTTCAAGATAAGCTTCGATCTGAGCCTCCACTGTTGCGGTTGAAGCAAGGTTTGCCTCGATGGGCGTATTGCCAATCCGGTCGATGAGCTTTTTCAGGGTTTCGGCGCTGCCGCTGTAGGGCCGCATATCCTCACCCAGCCATTGTTCAGCCACATCCCTTGAATAGGAAAAGCCATAGAATGCACCGTCATGCTGGCCGGTTTGATCTGCGATCCTGCAATGGATCACATCCACATTGTCGATCAAAGCGAAGAGCATCGCCGCATTGCGCTGAAAGGCGTCTCCGCGGAGGTTGCCGTTCACCATAGCATCAGAAGCATCCTTTATGAGGTAGTGGATGGTGATTTCATAGGGCACTTGGCTGGTCTGGAGCGCCACCGTGTCGCGGATCATGCCCTTAGGCAACGGCATGGCGTCGATCAGCCCAACCACTTTGCTATTATCGCCCACATAGGGTGTTTTGTTGGCCAACAGGGCATCGATGGAATATCCTGAATAAGAATCTGCGGCCGTTGGACCGTTGGGGGGATTTGTTGAAAATGCTACCATCGAAACCACCAAGGCCATCACGGCCAGAACCAGGATCCAGAAGGCCGGTTTTTTATAATTCAATACGTTGCAAATCCGCGCCTTCACATGGCTTTCGCCAAAGGCCAGCGGATTGGCCGCAAAAATCCCGCTGCGTTTGACCGAAAGCGACAGCAGAGAACTGGAATAGCCGCGCCGGGCATCCTGGCTCATCCTTTGCAGAACGCTCTCATCGCAGGACATTTCCATATCCCGGCTCATGAGGGCGAAGGACAGCCACATCAACGGATTGAACCAGTGGAGGATGAGGGCGAGAAAGGCAACGGGCTTGAGGAGATGGTCCCTTCGGCGGATGTGGGTGCGTTCGTGCTCCAGGATATAGGGCAGGTCAGCCTCGCCGACGCCAACCGGGATGTAGATTTTCGGATGTAGGAAGCCGCAGACAAAGGCAGTGCCGATCCGGTCTGACTCGTACACATTGTCCTGAACCGAGGTGGCGGTGAGAAGCCGCCTTTTTATTTTGAGATAGGAGATCACACTATAGGTGAGCAGCACCGCAATGCCCGCGATCCAGATCAGGCTCAAAAGGGCCATCCAAATCTGCATCGGATTGACACTGGCAATGGGCGTGGCCAGGGGCAGGGATGCATTCACCGCGCCGTCCAGGCTGCCGATGCCGGATTGGACCGCCGGGGTCTGCATGAAGCCAATGTCCTGGGGCACGTATTCCAGCACCCCGGCATGGTTTTGGGAATCCACATTCAGCAGTCCTAAGACGCTGAAGCTGGTGGAAAAGGACAAGGGGCAGACAAGCCGAAACAGCACTGCCGCCCATAAGACATAGGAAAACAGCTTCGGAGCTTTTCTCAAAAGGACTCGAACAAGCATCACGCCGATGGCCACATAGGACGCGGTGATGCTCATGTTGAGAATGGCTGTGAACATCGCTTGCAAGCTGCTCATTTGGTCGCCTCCTCAATGATTTGCTTCAGCTCCTCGGCCTCCTGCTGGGTGATCTTGCGCTCGCCAAGAAAAGCGGTCAGAAATTTGGGGAGTGAACCGTCAAAGTTTTTTTCAACCAGGGCTGCGCTCTCGTACTTTTGCACATCCTCACGTTTGACACGGGCAGTGACGACGGCGTCCTGATTCTGCAGGATGCCGCGGTCGCAGAGCTTTTTTAGGACGGTGTAGGTGGTGGATTTCTTCCAACCGAGTTTTTCTGCGCAAAGACGGACAAGGTCCGTGGAATTGATGGGCTCGTTGTCCCAGATCAAGGATGCAAATTTATACTCGGCGTCGTAGAGTTTAAGCTTTTCCATTGGCGAAGCCTCCTTGGGTCTATTGTGATAAACCGCATCTTGAGTCTACTGCATTAGACCTTGGTTGTCAATAGCTTTTAAACTCGAAACAGCCCATCCGACCTCTCGATACTCAAATCAATCGTCAAAAAGGGGCTGTGTTGAAACTTATTGAGTTTCAGCACGGTCCCTTTTCAATTTGGCGAAATTCAGTCGTATATCTCTAAAATGCTTCTTAATACAAAAAACGGCTGCATCCTACGCTAAGGAAGCAGCCAT